>Ga0209292_1000061_pt1 | contig 166771 bp, 142 predicted proteins | sample GOMGulsemesocosm_2_FD_184634 | JGI IMG/M metagenome (GOLD analysis project Ga0209292, IMG submission 184634) | Methane-oxidizing microbial communities from mesocosms in the Gulf of Mexico - GOM9C Gulf of Mexico (SPAdes) (version 2) | ecosystem: Environmental > Aquatic > Marine > Cold seeps...
ATCCTGCGTAAGCTGGATTAATTACGGCCTGATTATACATGTACTGTGTGTACTGTGGATCTTGCTGGGCAACAGTTGTACTACTATATCCAAGTAGTACAACTAATGCTATAATTATTTTTTTCATTGATTTTTTTTTTAGTTTTTTCCGAAAACCGGAAAGCTAATATTAAGTTTTAAGTTAGTTGCTATTAGTTTTCTACATTAATGTAAACCCAACCTTTAAATTGATTTCCATTATAGTAATCCAATACATAATAATATGTACCAGTTACTAAAGCATCCCCATCTTGATTGGTTCCACACCATTCTCTTTCATGGTTAGCTTTATCATAAACACGAGTACCATATCTATTAAACACCTGTAATCTAGCTACTTCTCCATTTGGAGCTAAGTTATCTAATACCAAACAATCGTTTACACCATCACCATTTGGAGATATTCCACTAGGAATGGTAACACAGTTTGCATTTTCATAGAAATCTACTTCCATAGTACTTGTACCACTACACCCTGTAACTGTATCTGTTACTATAACTTCAAACGTACCTAAATGATATACCATTTCAGTATTATCTGTATCAGTATTAATAGTAGTATTAGCCACAGTAGTTGTACCATCAACAGGATTTTCAAACTGAATACTTCCAGTAGTCGCTGTTGTATTTGCTATAACAGTTGTAGCATCTATATCAAATGTTGCTGAAGGTCCATTTTGAACAGTTACACCATTATATATCCATTCATAATTTAATGGCCCCATATTAGGGTTAGTAGCATTTGCTACGTTAGCGTCTAACGTTAACGCTTCATTAGCACATTTTACAACATCATCTCCTAAATTAGGTGATGGGTTAGGGTAAAACTCTATATGTACTGTAGCTTCTCTTGAACAATCAGGAGCAGAAACAAAGTAAATACTCATTGAATAATCACCAGTAACATTTATTGTTAAAATTTGTTCTGTATCTCCATCACCATTAACTAAAGTTTCTCCTGGTATTTCAACACCGTCTTTAAACCATTTAATATCCGTTCCACTTGGTAATACTCCTGCATTTAAAACTTTAGTATCACCTTCACATAATGCATCTGGATCACCTAAGAATACATCATCACCTAAATCTACACTTCCTAAAGAAAAACTTCCTCCTTCTAAGAAAATTGCAGTATCCAATGAAGAATCACCTTGATCTGCCATTACCAATTTAATATGGTATATGTCTCCAGGAATAACTTCTGCAAAAGCAGTTAAAGGCACCGTCATACCACCATAAGCATTCTCACCTGAAGCAGGAGTATATCCTGCAAAATAATGCTCATTTTGCGCTAAACAACCAGCATTTATTTCCGGACGAATATTGGTTACAACAACAGTATCATTTCCGTTAGTTGGATCTGGTAATTTTGCTATATTTTCGGGAAGAGTTCCTTGAGTTACATTTGTTAATATAAACGCAAAAGAATCAGCAAAAGTACATTCAAAACTTCCATTGTATTCTGAAGAAGCCATTATATAATTAAATGAAATTTGAGGTGCTAAAGGCACAAAATCAAATTCAATATATGTTCTATCATGAGTTCCTGTTACACCAGTTACATTTTCTAAATCCGTATCTCCAATACCATCACCAGAAGTAGAAGGTCCATTTCCTGTAAATGGTCCTGCAGCATCATTCGCCGCTCCAGAAGATAAAATTATTCCATCAGCAAATGGAAAGTTTGAACCTCCATCAGTAAAGTAACTAAACCCTATATCATCCCCTAAAGAATGAGACTCATATTGAATATTGTTAACCGTAGCACAATCAGCATCCACTAATACATCTGTAATTAATTGTTCTGGTGTATATGTTACAATATCAGTAGTAATTGGTGGTGGAGGTGTCCCTACACAAATATCAAAAGTTGTATCTTGTAATGGATTTGCAGTACTAGAGTATACTCTAACATAGTATACATTTCCTATGGTTAAACCAGCTACTGTATCTGAATCATTGTTACTACAAAACACTTCTGTTAAAGTTCCACAAGCACCTTCAAATACACTAAAGTCAACATTGGTAGTAGACCCTGCTAAATTTAATAATGAAATATTATGTAAATCTGCAGTTGCAGTAAATGTATACCATATATCATCATCAGCACTTCCAAAACAAGTAGGCGCTGTTTCTGCAGAAGTTGTTGCTCCAGCAATTGTTCCTGCAGTAATTACTCCATTTGGAGTTCCATCACCATTAGTATCAGCATCACAGTCTAAGTGATTGTTAACTGTTAAATCAATTGCAGTTGCACAATCATCATTCGCTGGTGGTGGTGGTGGTGTAGTACATGTAACATCTAATTGATAGTTACCAGTACTTGTTCCAAAACCAAACACATAAATGTAATATTCTGTCCCGGCTGTAGAAGCAAATAAAACTTCCGACTGTAGTCCACAAGCATCATCATTTCCTGTTACACAAGTTAATGCGCCACAAGCTCCTTCATACACTTGAATTTTAGTATCAAAACCTGAGTTACATAAAGATGCTGTTATAATATCACCGTTTCCAGTAATATTATACCATACTCCTGGTGCTCCTGTACCTGTACCACAAGTTCCAGCTTGAGCTCCATTTGAAGTTGCTCCTACAGTAGTTCCTGTTTCACTTCCTCCACAAGCAATTGGTAATGCAATATCACAAGTATCTCCAGGAACTGGTGTATACGTTGTAAAAGTTTGCTCAATACAACCAACAGCAGTACCGTTTCCGTTAAATGCTTCAATTGTTACAAAGTAAGGAGTTGAAGCTGGTAAGGCTCCTAATGCATAAGTTAATACATTACCTACATCTATAGTAGCCAATACATCATTTCCTCCTGAAATAGTTCCTACAGTTAAGTTATAACCTGTAGCTCCTCCTGAAGCAGCTGACCATACTAATATACCATCAGTTGTTGCAGATGGGTCACCATTTACTGGACTCGTTAATGTAGAGTCACATGTTGGTGGTGTTGTAGGTGTAAAAGTTACTTCTACATCTATTGTGATATCTACATTATCACCTGCAGCCCAATTATCATCATCTTGAGAAGTAATAGTCAAAGTTGTAAATCCTGTAATGTCAACTCCGTTAAATTGTGCAGCACATCCATTAATTGGAGGAGCACCATCTACAGATAAGTTAAAACTATACCAGTTCCCACAATTTCCGTTTGTAAAACTATCAGCAGCATTAATTAATTGTAATGATGTAATAGCTCCTGCTCCTTGACAAATTAGGTCCGTAGCATTTATCGTTAATACAGTAGGGTCATTATCCGCACCATTGACTGTAAAGGTCTGATTACACGTTGCCTGTGCATTAGCCAACAGGCTAATACATAAGAACGCTAATAGTAGTGTGATTTTTTTCATTTTTTGTGATTAATTCGTTAAGGTTAATAATTTAGCTAATTTAATTAAAAAGTTACTAAGAACTAACATTTGTTAGTGTAATATCTAACAAAACAATCTAAAAAAGTTATAAATCGATTAAGTGTATTTTATTTAGATAAAGTCCATAAACATTAGTTAAGCAACTACATTTTCTTTTGATAAAAACAGTTTAAAAACAAAAAACCCTACCTTATAATTATAAGATAGGGGTAACTATATTAATTAAGTCTATAAATTATAGCTTATAATATTTTTTATACTTTACAAATGACCATATAGAAATCACCAATACACCAATAAGGTTATAATATATATAGGTAGGCGTAACAGTTACATCACCACTGGCATAAGAGTGCAATCCAGCTAAGTAAAAGTTAACTCCAAAATAAGTAAACAAAATTGAAACAAAACAAATTACCGCAAGAAAATTAAATGTCCATCTTCCACGCAATCCTGGCACAAAACGCGTATGAATTACAAAAGCATAAATCATTATACTAACCAAGGCCCAAGTTTCCTTTGGATCCCAACCCCAATACCTTCCCCATGATTCATTTGCCCATATACCACCAAGGAAATTCCCTATGGTAAGCATCACTAACCCTATTGTAATAGCTTGTTCTATTATTATTGTTAGTTCTTGAATATTTAAATCCATTCGCTCTTTATTCTTTTCAGTAGTTAAAATCATTAATAACAAAGAAACTAATCCCAGGACAAAAGCTAATGTAAATGGACCATAACTACCTACGATAATTGATACATGTATCATTAACCAATAACTATCCAAAACAGGTTGTAAATTTGCGATAGCTGGGTCCACAGCATTCCAATGTGCAATCATCATAATCATTGCTGTTACAAGAGCTGTAGCTGCAATAGTTAAATTTGATTTTCTCCCAAACAACAATCCAAATAACATTGTTGCGAAACCGATATAAATCATAGATTCATAAGCATCACTCCATGGTGCATGACCAGAGATATACCAACGTACCACTAAGCCTATAAAATGTACTATAAATAAAAATACAATTGTATATTTTAATGCTATTATTGCTTTAGACAAAAACTTACTTTTATAGTAAAATATTTGAAAGATTAATAATGCAAGCATTAATACACCAGCGAACATATACCATTTAAATAATTTTTTAAAAACGTCGTATTTATTATACAACATTTCAGCAGCTATTTTATCATCCGATGGAATTACAGCAGCACTATATCCTTTTTGTAATTTTCTAATTCCGTCTAAAACATTACCCGCCGTTTTATAATCTTTCTTAACAGCAAACTCAAAATACCCTTGAGGGAACAAGTTTTTTATCGCTTTAGAATCTGGCCCATAATCAATATTATTAATCTCTAATGGTGACACCCACGTATTATTGTTATCCCCAGGGATTGGATATATTCTAACTAAACTTCCCGTTAACGCTTGTCCCAATAAACGCTGATCTTCATAAGCGCGCTTAATATCCTTTTGAAATTTATTAAGCTTACTAGCAGCAGTAGAATTAGCTTCTTCAACCCATTCAATTTTTATTTTCGGTACACCATCATGCGAATAAAAATCAGATAATGCTGCGTATTTAGATTTTAATGGTAGCTCTAATACTTTACGAATACTGTCGTTACCTCTTTTTAATTTAATTAATGGTGCATCAAACCATAATTTATAATTCTGAATCATTGATAATAATACCTGATTAGCATCTAATCCTGCATATGTATCATCTGTACTTACTTTACGTAATAACTCAATAGCATAGGTGTTTACAGGTTTTATCCTACCACCTAAATCTTGAATTAATAATGAACCAAACTTAGCAGCTTCATCTACAGGTATCGCACGAGCCTGAATAATCGAATCTACTTTTTCTTTTGATAGTTTTATATGATTTATTTGAGAAAAACCATTGAACGACACTAAAAACAATACTACTCCTAACCCCGCTTTTTTCAATTTAATTTCCTTTAATTTCTCCTTCAAATCACCAAAGCGAGTGTTTTTATCAAACAATATTACTATCATTCCTAGGAATAACAGGAAGTATCCAACATAACTCACCCAAGTTCCCCAAAAATCATGGTTTACGGAAAGTACTGTAATATCAGGATTATTATTTTGCTTATTAGCCATTTTAGAAAAATCAATACCTGACTGAAAAAAACGAAACCCTTTATGATCTAAAACATTATTCATAAAAATTCGTGCATCAAATGGTTTCTCATCCTCTACCGTTACTTTACTTTCATAAGACTTAAATCCAATTCCATAAGTACTCGGGTCAGTCCCTGGGTAACGTTCAGCAACAATATCATTTAACTTTATACTAAAAGGCAATTCAATCTCTTTTGAGCCATAACTCATATTAAAATCTAACCCACCAACTTTTACCGTTTTCATTTGGTTAACTGTTCCTTTAGCACCTTGTAAAGTAATTTCCTTTGATTCTCCTTTAGAAGTGACTTTTAAGGTTAATGCATCTTCCTGAGCTTCTTTTGGGTTATCTGCTTTTACAATTTTATAAGATCCTTTGATAGGCTTTTCTGGTAAAACAAATTTCATTTCACCAATTTCATACAAAGATAACAATCGTAATCCCTGAATACTATCTTGACGTACTGGACTTTTTTGTTGGTCAGCCATTCGCATCACAGTACCTTCAAAAGGAGACAACAAAGTAGCCTCTTCACCTTTTACGTCAGAAATATTAATAGCTCCTGCTGTAGGTTTATTGAAAGCGAATAATATATTATGAATATTTTCAATACTTCCCTCTCTTAAATAATGGTCATGTCTACCGCCTTCTCCAGCTTCAACAATTTTGTAATATCTATCTCCTGATTCATCTTCGACTAAAGTTTCATGTGCATTCTCTATAAAACTCACACATTCAATAGTAAAATCTTGACCTTTATAATCAGAACTTATTTGAAATGAATTATCTAATTTTTCCGAAAGCAACAATTCCTTCTCCGGAAGTACTCTACGTTGTAATTCACCATTTACTTTAAATTCTCCATCAACAAAAGTTTTTAAATATGTTTTTTCTGATAAAATTTTATTGTTAGACTCCCCTTCTTTTATAGGAAGCATTCCTTCAAAACTATTATATCGAGTAATTCCTGCTCCTACTATTAGTAACACAAAAGATAAGTGCAATAACAATGTTGACCATTTTTTTTGTTGAATTAAGCGATACCTAAAAATGTTCCCCGAAAAGTTGATTACAAAAAGAATCATAATTGATTCAAACCACCACGCATTATACACCAATGTCCTTGAATAGGCTGTTGGAGAAGTACCAGCATCCTTATCTAAAAAAGTTCCTATTGCCATTGCAGCAGCAAAAGCAATAAATAGAAAAGCCATTAAACGGGTAGAGAATAGAAATTGAGCAAGCTTGGACTTCATGTGTCTTTATTTTCAGGTTCAGTCTTAAAAAACTATATAAAATAATTCTCGCGAAAATACGGATTTTAATTGGATGATTAAGTTGGAAAACTTGTTAAAAAAAACTTAACGAATTAGTTTCTTGCCTTAAAAATTTCCATAAATAAAAAGCCTGCAATATTTCGGGCTCTATTTTTTGCCAAATCTACTTTTTCTCCTTCAAAAAGCTCGTCTAAAGTTTCAATCCAAAACTGTAACCACAAGCCAAATAAATCATTCGTAATAGCATTATTATTAGCTTCGTCAACTTCCACATGTTTCTTTAATGGGTTGCCCACAAAAATATTTTTCCTAAACAGTTGACTTTCCCAAAAATCAGTTAAATGTTCTAAGTGATGATCCCAATCCGTAATTGCATCATTAAAAATCGGCCCTAACTCACCATTAGCTCTAATTTTAGTGTAAAAAGTGTGAACTAGTAAAGAAACATCTTCCCTATTTTCAATATCATTTTTCATAGAAACAAAGATATATCATTTTACTTTCATAAAAGCTACCTTTCACTTACTTTAGCTTTATGATAAACCTAGTTATTTTAGGAGCAGGAAATGTTGCTACACACTTATTTAATGCTTTTAACGTAGCTAAAAACACTACTGTTGTTCAAGTGTATAACAGATCCGAAAAGAACTTAGAATATTTTAAAAACAAAACCAATACAACAACATCTATTTCAAAATTAATAGATGCTGATGCATACATTGTTGCTGTTTCCGACGATAATATTGCTGCATTGTCAAAAAAATTACCTTTTCACAATAAACTAGTTGTCCACACTTCTGGCTCTGTAGCTATGAATCAGATAGGAAATCAAAATAATAGTGGCGTATTTTACCCATTACAAACTTTTACCGCAGGAAAAGATGTCGATTTCAAATCGATTCCATTATGCATTGAAGCAACACAAAAAAACGATTTACTGTTATTAGAAACCATTGCGAAAAGTATTTCTGATAACGTATACCATATTGATTCAAAACAACGTAAAGCCCTACATATCGCTGCTGTATTTGTCAATAATTTCGTAAATCATTTATACCAAAAAGGGGCTGAAATTTGCAAAGAACATCAAGTTTCGTTTGACATATTAAAACCATTAATTCAAGAAACTGCTCAAAAGATTATGCAACTTCCTCCTGAAAAAAGTCAGACTGGACCTGCAAAAAGAAATGACCAAAAGGTTATACAGCAACATTTGACAGATTTAACTACTACTACTCAACAAGAAATTTATACATTACTCACCAAATCAATACAAGAGAACCATGGCAACAAGTTATAAGGAACTAATGAACAATATTACTACATTTATTTTTGATGTAGATGGTGTCCTAACTGATGGAACCATCATGGTGACTACCGGAGGAGAAATGTACAGGAATATGAGCATTAAAGACGGATACGCTTTAAAATCAGCCGTGGTTGCAGGATATAATGTGTGCATCATTTCTGGAGGAAGTAATGAAGGTGTTCGCAAACGTTTGGAAGGCTTGGGTATTACTGATATTTTTCTTGGAGCTCATCAGAAAATGTTACAGTATGAAGAATACTGCACTAAGAACAATATTACTCCAGAGCAAGTATTGTATATGGGGGACGACATCCCTGACCTACCTGTAATGCAACAAGTTGGCTTAGCTACTTGTCCGCAAGATGCTGCACCAGAAATAAAAGACATCTCACAATACATTTCCCCTATTAACGGTGGAAAAGGATGTGGTAGAGATGTGATAGAACAAGTCATGCGCGTACAAGGAAAATGGATGACACAATTTGAAGCTAAATACGATTAGTTTTAAGCATTGGTATAAAGCATAAATACTTTTACAAAAGCATCTAAAAAGCTATAATTAAAAAAACAAATTCCCAATACTGAATTCTAAAATAAAACATGTACTTACTTAACCTCATCCGTTACAAAAACTTATTTATGATTGCATTTATACAATGCGTTATCAAATATGTTTTTTTTGATTTACCACAGTTTAAAAGCGCTAATTTAACTACTGCACTAGATACTACTTCTTTTACATGTTTGGTTTTGGCTACAGTTTTTATTGCAGCTGCTGGATACATCATAAACGATATTTATGATATTGAAGCCGACACCATAAACAAACCAAACAAAGTAATAGTTGGAAAACGTATTTCTGAAGATTTAGCCAATAACTTATTTATAGGATTTACAGTAACAGGAATTGCTTTAGGTATATATGCTACTTGGCAAATTGACAAAAACAGCTACGCCACCATATTTCTACTAGTTTCAGCACTACTCTACTGGTACGCAACATCATTAAAACAATCTATACTCGTTGGAAATATTGTTGTATCACTTTTAGTGGCTTTAAGTATTTTAATTGTTGGTGTTTTTGAAATTACACCTATGATAACTCCTGATAGCAGAGAAGCCTATTTATTTATGTTTAAGTTTTTAGTGGATTATGCCATTTTTGCTTTTTTAATAAATTTAGTTCGTGAATTGGTAAAGGATCTAGAAGATATTGATGGTGACTATAAAGCAGGATACAACACCCTACCTATTGCAATTGGTAGAGACAGAGCAAGTAAAGTTGCTTTTGGTTTTTGCGCTCTAACCATTATGGCAGTAGTATATTATGTGATTACGTATTTATTCGAAAATCAAGTTTTACTACTTTATTTTATCTTTTTAATTGTAGGACCACTATCCTATTGTGCCATAAAATTATTGTCAGCCAAAACAAAATCACATTTTAAACAATTGAGTTTGATATTGAAAATAACGATGTTTTTAGGAATTTTCTCAATGATCCTTTTAAAATTCGTATAATATGTTAAAAGATAAATTAAAAGGAAAGCACATCATTTTAGCTTCTGGATCTCCAAGAAGACAGCAGTTTTTTAAAGAATTAGGGATTGATTTTGAAATTCGTTTAAAGGAGGTTGACGAAGTATATCCTCCTACATTAAAACACTTTGAAATTAGTGATTACCTAGCGCAATTAAAATCACTCCCTTTTGAAGAAGAATTAAAAGAAAATGATATTCTAATTACTAGCGACACTATTGTTTGGCACAATGATACTGCTTTAGGAAAGCCTCGAAACGAAACTGAGGCCTTTGAAATGTTAGCATCAATGAGTAATGCAACTCATGAAGTGATAACGTCAGTATGTTTTAAAACCACTACTTTTCAAAAAACCGTAGCATCGATTACTAAAGTCACGTTTAAAGAACTTTCAGAAGAAGAAATAAACTACTATATAAAAAACTACAAACCTTTTGACAAAGCTGGAGGGTATGGCATACAAGAATGGATAGGCGCTATTGGAATTAAAAAGATTGAGGGAAATTATAATACTGTAGTAGGATTACCTGTTAATGTTGTTTATAGAGAGCTTTTAAATTTAGCATAAAAAAAAGTCCTTACTTGGGGAAATAAGGACTTTTTAAACTAACCAATATTAAATTTTTCTTTACGAAATAATTATACTTCAAATATATTACAACTTTACATTGTTTTACTTTTTATGATGTGAATGATATAAAAACTGTGGTTAAAACACCTAATACTGTTATTTAAATAATTTAACCAATGTGAATACTTCATATTCCGTTAGTTTTCTCCATTAATAGCATGTTTACACAAGGATAATAAGTTCCCCATTGCGTCCCTGAAGATAAATACAACTACCTAAAACTATTTAATGTATAAGATTAAAACTAAAATACTTACATCCCCAAAAAGCAAAAAACCTCCTTTTTGGGAAAAGAAGGTTTTTATTAACTAACCAATATTAAATTTTTCTTGAAGAACTTTAAGTTCCTCTATATGAACAATTATACTTCAAATATATAACAGATTGAAAGACAATATCAACCTTAGTTGTAAACTACTTAAAATCTGTTGTTTAGTAACGTGTTTCTGTAGTTTAGCAAAACCAGAAAGTTTATAAAAAAACAAAACCCTAATCTTTGGGGAGAAAAAGGGTTTTGTAAACTAACCAATATTGATAATCAACTTATATAATAAGTTAACTATACTTCAAATATACACACAACATTATCCTTATAAAATTATATGTTGCAAAAGCCCCTTTATATGTTGTAAACTAAATTTAAACAAAAAAATAATGCTTTAAACATTACTTATTTTGCAAGTTTATACCGTATTAATAAAATATTAACACCTCGAGATTCTTAGTTTTAATATATTTGATCAAATAATAAAAAAAATGCCTAAAATCAGCCTTCTTTTAATCTTTTCAATTGTTATCAATTTTAGTTTAAAAGCACAAAGTCCAGAGAAATTATCCTCTTCTGAAATACATGATAAAATTAAAAAATTAAACTTCTTAGGATCCGTTTTATATGTTGCTGCACATCCTGATGATGAAAACACACGTTTAATTTCTTATTTATCAAATAATACACATGCAAGAACAGCCTATTTATCACTTACCCGCGGAGATGGTGGTCAAAATCTAATAGGGCCTGAATTGAGAGAATCACTTGGAGTATTGCGTACTCAAGAATTACTATCAGCTAGACGGATAGATGGTGGTGAACAGTTTTTCACTAGAGCTAATGATTTTGGCTATTCAAAACACCCTAATGAAACATTGACCATTTGGAATAAAAAAGAAGTTTTAAACGATGTGATTTGGGCAATCAGAAAATTCCGACCAGATGTGATCGTCAATAGATTTGACCATCGAAGTCCAGGAACCACTCACGGTCATCATACCTCATCAGCTATGCTTAGTGTTGAGGCTTTTGATAAAGCTAATGACTCCAATGAATACCCAAATCAATTAGAACATTATAGCACATGGCAACCTAAACGACTATTATTCAATACTTCTTGGTGGTTTTATGGCAGCAGAGAGAAATTCAATAAAGCAGATAAATCTAAACTTATTAATGTAGACATTGGTGTATACTATCCTTCTAAAGGATTATCTAATACAGAAATTGCTGCTTTAAGTAGAAGTCAGCATAAATGCCAGGGATTTGGAAGCTCAGGTACCCGAGGAGAACGTCAAGAATATCTAGAACATATAAAAGGTGATTTCCCTAACAATAATAATCTATTTGAAGGAATTGACACCTCTTGGAATAGGATTAAAGGAGGAACTGAAATAGGAAACATTTTAAAAAGTATTGAGGCTAATTTTAACTTTCAAGCCCCTTCTATACATGTAAAAGAGTTGATGAAGGCATACGTACTTATTCAAAACATAGAAGATAAGCATTGGAGAAATCAAAAAACAAAAGAAATTTCTCAAATTATTGAAGCCTGCACTGGATTATTCCTTGAAGGTATATCTAAAACCCCTTCAGCCAATTTAGAGATGACAAATAAAATTGCTGTTGAAGTAATACATAGAGGGAATAACACTATTAAACTCAGTAGTATTGAGCTATCAAGTAAAGATTATGTTCAAAATAAAACCTTACTATCTAACAAACCTTTTAATTTAGATCTAGATTCATACATCTCAAAAAAAGAGTGTTTAACAAACCCATATTGGTTAAAATCAAAAGGAACTATTGGGATGTACAATGTGGAGAATAAATTAGATATTGGCTTACCTGAAACTCCGAAAACTTCCATTATTAAATTTGATTTAATAATAGAAAACACCCCTATTACTTTTGTTAAGAACATCATTTATAAATATACCGATCCTGCAAAAGGTGAAGTATATGAATCCTTTCAAATTATACCAGAAGTAAGCGCTGCGTTTGAACAAGATGTTTATATTTTTAACAGTCAAAAGCCAAAGAAAATAAATATTATCGTTAAAGCAGGAAAGGATAGTATCTCTGGATATTTAAAGCTAAACACCCCAAAAGGATGGAAAGTTTCTCCTGAAAACATTGCTTTTTCTTTGGTAAATAAAAACGAAACAAAAACAATAAGTTTTGATGTTTTAGCAACAAAGGAACAATCTGAAGGGATTATTAGTTCTCAGATAGTCATGGACAATAAAATTTATGATAAAAAATTAATCGAAATTAATTATGATCATATCCCAAAACAGATGATTCTTTTACCTTCTCAAGCAAAAGCGGTAAAACTAAACATAGAAAAAAGAGGGCAGTTAATTGGCTATATAAAAGGTTCTGGTGACGTAACTGTGGAAAGTTTAAAGCATATCGGATATACCGTAGAAACCATCAATGTTGAAGATATTACTACCGATAATATAGAAAAATATGATGCCATTATTTTAGGAATTAGAGCATATAATATTTTAAATGACATCACTTTCAAGCAAGACATTCTATTTAATTACGTTAAAAATGGCGGTAATATGATTGTACAATACAATACTAGTCATCGATTAAAAACAGATAAAATAGCACCGTATCCTTTAAAACTTTCTCGTGATAGAGTTACCGATGAATTTGCTGAAGTTACTTTTTTAAATCCCAATCACGAAGTTTTAAATTCTCCAAATAAAATAACTCAAAAGGATTTTAATGGTTGGGTACAAGAACGAGGACTGTATTTCCCTAATGAATGGGACAAAGCATTTACCCCTATTCTTTCAATGCACGACAAAGGAGAATCAAAAAAGGACGGAAGTTTACTAGTTGCTAAATATGGCTCTGGTTATTATATCTATACAGGAATAAGTTTCTTTAGAGAATTCCCTGCGGGGGTAACTGGTGCTTATCGACTATTTGCTAATTTAGTTTCATTAGGAAAAGAAAAAGATGAAAAATAAAAAATACCATTGGAAGAAAATATACACCGTAGTACTGGTGGTAAACGCCATCTATATAGCGCTGTTTTATTTAATAACCTCATTATATAATTAATATGCAAACACTTGATTGGGTTATTTTAATAGGAACATTATTATTTATTGTTATATATGGTGTCTGGAAAACCAGAGGGCAAGTAACTATAAAAGAATATATAAAAGGAGGTGATGGAAAATGGTGGACGATAGGTTTATCGGTTATGGCAACTCAAGCAAGTGCTATTACATTTTTATCTACACCAGGGCAAGCATTTCATAGCGGAATGGGGTTTGTGCAGTTTTACTTTGGACTACCAATAGCCATGGTAATAATTTGTTTGGTATTTATACCTATTTACCACAAGCTAAAAGTCTTTACTGCATATGAATACCTAGAACAACGTTTTGATTTAAAAACAAGAACTTTAGCTGCTATTTTATTCTTAATACAAAGAGGCTTAGCAGCAGGTATTACCATATTTGCACCAGCCATAATTTTATCTAGTATTTTAGGTTGGGATTTGAAAACACTAAATTTAATAATAGGTATTCTTGTAATTATATACACCGTTTCTGGCGGTACTAAAGCTGTAAGTGTTACACAAAAACAGCAAATGTTTATTATTATGACAGGGATGTTTATAGCATTTTACCTGATTATTAGTTATTTGCCTGACACTGTAAACTTCGGAAAAGCTATAGATATCGCAGGAGTTTCTGGGAAAATGAAAGTATTAGATTTTTCATTTAATCTAGAGAATAGGTATACGTTTTGGAGCGGAATCATTGGAGGAACATTTTTAGCATTATCATATTTTGGAACCGACCAAAGTCAAGTACAAAGATATTTATCTGGAAAATCGGTTAAGGAAAGTCAATTAGGACTGTTATTTAATGCCATACTAAAAGTACCTATGCAATTTTTCATTTTACTTGTTGGGGTAATGGTTTTTGTTTTTTATCAATTCAGCGCCTCTCCTATCCACTTTAATCCTGAAGTAGAAAATCAAATATTGCAAACAGAATATGCAAATGAATACAAAGCTCTAGAACTAGCACACTCAGAGAATCAACAGTTAATTTTTAATTTGGATGTTAACGATGATGAAACTAGAAAAATCTTAAACCAGAAAGATTCAGAATATAGAGTTCAAGCTAAAGAACTTATTTCAAAAGCCAATATCGTCGCTGAAAAAAATGATAAAGATTATGTCTTTATACATTTTATATTAAACAATATGCCCAAAGGATTAATAGGCCTACTATTGGCAGTTATTCTAAGTGCTGCTATGTCAAGTACGGCTAGTGAATTAAACGCTTTAGCAACTACAACAACTATAGATTTATATAAAAGAAATCATAAAATAAAAAGAGAAGATTTACATTATGTGAAAGCAACAAAATGGTTTACTTTCGGTTGGGGTGCTTTAGCAATAATCTTTGCCTGTTATGGAACTTTAGTCGAAAACTTAATTCAGTTAGTGAATATAATTGGTTCTATTTTTTATGGTAATATCTTAGGTATTTTCTTATTGGCTTTTTTCTTTAAACTTGTTAAGTCGCAAGCAGTATTTATTGCAGCTATAATTACACAAATAATTGTTATAGTAGGATGGTCTCTTGATTGGATGCCTTATTTATGGCTTAATTTATTCGGATGCTTCCTTACTATAAGTATCGCAGTTACTTTACAGTTACTGAAAAAGAATAAGTAAACTCAATATAACAAAATATAAAAAGAGCCAATATCATTGATATTGGCTCTTTTAATTTCTTAAAGAAGTAGTTAATTATTTACTCCATTCTTTAATAGAATCTTTATTCATTTTTACATAATCAGCATTACCAGCTTTTTCTGCTAACATCATAGATTCTTTAGCTATAGATACAGCTTCTTTCTTTGATCCTGCTTTAGCATAAATTAATGCCTGTTGTCTTAAATACCAAAATCTAGGCTCATCTTTAGTCATATCAACAGCCTTATTAATCCAAGTTTTAGCCTCTGTAATAGATTTTCCTTCTTCTAAATAATATCTAGCAGCTGAAAAATAATCTCCTGCACTAGGACCTTTCATAGCCTTTTCTATGTTTGCAACCGTTTTCTTACCAGTTGGAACTGAAAAAGGTACCGCTACTGAAGTATTTTCCCATGCAATAGTAATATCCGCAGTATCATTTTTAAGATTATCAATTGAGATTGTAAAAGACTCTACATTAGAAGACAAGCTTGCTACTTTTGCAGTAACCTTTGCAGTAACTTTAGTATCATCCCATTTTTGTGGAGTTCCCCAATTTTTAATGTCATTATAAAAATACACTTCCCAAGTAGTTGCTGTCGGTTTAGTATAAATTGCATAACTACCAGCCTTTAACTCTTGTCCAGCAATTTTTACATCGTCAGAAAAAGTGATTTTAGTATTAGCATTTGCTCCTGTTCTCCACATTTTTCCAAAAGGAACCAACCCTCCAAATACTTTTCTTCCTTTTACTCCAGGTCTTGAATACTCTAAAGTTACATCTGTTAACCCAACTTTTTGCTCAACTTTTGCTGATGGACTCGCTTGAGGCGTTTGAATTTGAGCATTACTTACACCTATTGTTCCAAGGCAAAAAATTGATAATAATAATTTTTTCATGATTACTTTTTTATTTATGATTTAGTTCTGACGAAATTAACCTTAATCTTTACCTTTTATAGTTAAAGAATTCTTAAATATTCGCTATTGCTTTTATCTCATTAATAATTTTTTGTGCCAAATCATCTGCAATTTCTTGCGATTTTGCTTCCGTATATATTCTAATAATTGGCTCTGTATTACTCTTTCTTAAATGTACCCAGTTTTCAGCGAAGTCAATTTTCACACCATCAACAGTAGTTATATTTTCATGAGCATACTTTTCTTCCATTGCTTTTAAAATCCCATCAACATCTAACCGAGGTGTTAATTGAATTTTATTTTTACTCATAAAATAACTTGGATATGAATCTCTTAATTCACGAACAGACATCTGTTGTTCTGCTAAATGCGTTAAAAATAAAGCAACACCAACCAAAGAATCTCTACCATAGTGAGAAGACGGATAAATAATCCCTCCATTACCTTCACCACCTATAACAGCATTATTCTTTTTCATTAACTCAACTACATTCACCTCTCCAACTGCAGAAGCCTCATATGTACCTCCATGCTTTTCAGTAACATCGCGTAAAGCTCTTGATGATGACATATTTGAAACCGTATTCCCTTTAGTTTTACTCAACACATAATCAGCACAAGCAACCAAAGTATATTCCTCACCAAACATTTCACCATCATTACAAATCAATGCTAAACGATCAACATCTGGATCTACTACAATTCCTAAATCAGCTTTTTCTTTAACTACTAATTCTGAAATATCTGTTAAGTTTTCCTTTAAAGGTTCTGGGTTATGAGGGAACTCTCCGTTAGGTTCACAATACAGCTTTACAGTTTGCACTCCTAAACGATCTAATAAAAGTGGTATTGCAATACCACCAGTAGAATTCACACCATCAACTACAACTTTAAAACCTGCTTTTTTAATTATATCTGCATCTACCAAATCTAAATCTAATACTTCATCAATATGAATATCAATATAAGCATCATTTTTAGTGATTTTTCCTAAATCATCAACCTCAGCAAAATCAAAACCATCCTTTTCAGCAATATCTAAAATTTTTGCTCCTTCTACTCCATTTAAAAACTCTCCTTTACTATTTAGTAATTTTAAAGCATTCCATTGTTTCGGATTATGACTTGCTGTTAAAATGACACCTCCATCAGCATGTTCCAGAGGAACAGCTATCTCCACTGTAGGTGTAGTTGACAAACCTAAATCTATCACATGAATCCCTAAACCTATTAAGGTATTCATTACTAAATCCTGAATCATATTACCAGAAATTCGAGCATCTCTACCAACAACTACTCTATATGTATCTTTATTTCTATCATTCTTTAACCAAGTTCCATAAGCGGCAGCGAATTTAACTGCATCAACAGGAGTTAAGTTTTCTCCTACTGCTCCACCTATAGTCCCTCTAATTCCTGATATCGATTTTATTAAGGTCATGTTTATTTTTTTTATTATCACAAATATACAATTAGATACTGTATTTATTAATTCTCTTTTTATAAATTAGACTCATGAACTTTTTAGCACATATATACCTCTCCCGAAATAACGATAATTTAAAAATCGGAAACTTTATTGCTGACAGCATTAGAGGAAAAAAATACTTAGAATATCCTTTAGAAATTCAAAAAGGAATTATTCTACACAGACATATTGATACGTTTACCGATAGTCATTTAACCGTAAAACTAAGTAAGAAAAGACTCCATGAAAACTATGGACATTACTCCGGTGTAATTGTAGATATATTATACGATCATTTTTTAGCTAAAAACTGGTCAACATATTCTGATGTTCCATTAGACGAATATGTCAAAGGTTTTTATGAATTATTAGAAGATAACTTTGAAGTTTTACCACTGCCTGTTCAAAAAATGTTCCCGTTTATGACCCAAGACAACTGGTTACTCAGTTATGCAAGTATAGAAGGAATTACAAAAGTATTGGAAGGAATGAATCGTAGAACTAAAAACAGATCAAAAATGAATCTTGCCGTGGTTGAATTACAAGAGTTCTATGTAGATTTTGAAAAAGAGTTCACCTCTTTTTTCAACGAACTAATACAATTCACACAAGAAGAACTCCAACAACCCTACATGCTCAAATAAATTTGTACATTTGAGACTTTATCAATATCCTCTATAAAAACACAAGAGGAACGAATTAATCATTAACATTTTGTTCTATATAAGCTTAGAACAATTAAACCCACAAGTGGGATTTAAAATAGACAAACATGATACGTAAAATTTTCGCTATTACCTCAATTTTATTTATAACTAGCTGTGCTGAATTACAACAAGTAGTTGATAATTTACCACAACAAACAGGTGGAATATTATCCAATGCTGATATCGGAGCTGGATTAAGAGAAGCTTTAGATTTAGGGATTGAAAAACAAGTTTCTAAACTAACTCAGAAAGATGGTTTTTTAGGAAATCAGTTGGTGAAGATATTATTACCAGAAGAATTAAAAAAAGTTGACAAAGGATTACGTGATATTGGATTAAGTAAATTAGCTGATGAAGGTTTAAAGGTATTAAACAGAGCGGCTGAAGATGCTGTCGGAGAAGCTACTCCTATTTTTGTGAACGCAGTTAAAGGAATCACTTTTAATGATGCAAAAAACATCTTATTAGGAAACGATAATGCTGCGACAACATATTTACAAACCGGAACTAAAAGTGCATTATATGCTAAATTTAATCCAGTTATAAAGAATTCGTTTGCAAAGGTTGGTGCTGACAAAGTATGGAGTAACATTATTACAAAATATAATAGTATTCCTTTTGTTAACAAGGTAAATCCTGATTTAACGGACTACACTACAAATGAAGCTTTAAAAGGAGTTTATACTATGATAGCTGTTGAAGAAAAAGAAATCAGAAATAAAGTAGGATCAAGAACTACAGACTTATTGCAAAAAGTATTCGCTTTACAAGATTAAGCCTTACCTTTTTCGAGCATACAAGCCACCAAAGACTTCTTTGGTGGCTTTTTTTATGCTATACAACCACATAAACTACATATTTACTTTATTTTAACAAATAGCGCCTTGTTACTTATTATATTTTTCACTACCTTTAACTAACTTAAAACCAATAATATACAACAAGATGTTAGCTGAATTAGATATATACAGAAATACTACGCGATTAGAATCACGTTACAAAAAACTTGTAGAAAAAGCATATAACTTTAAGTATACAAACAGTACAATAAGTGACTTAGCAGCATACAAAGCTATGCGTTTATTGGAAAAGATTAATCGAATCAAGTTTGGTTATTAAACTGAACCGTCAAGTGACCTATGCAAAGCTTTATAGTAATTAAAAGCTCTAAGTAGTCTTGTACCATACCACGAAAAATATTCACCATCTACTAATAGAATTTTAGTTTTTGGGATTATTCCTTTCAATTCTTCAATATGCATTTCTTTAAATGGATATGGCTCACTAGATAAGAATACAAAATCTGGTTTATTCTTCTCAACTAATGTATTGATATCTACTTCTGGATATCTTGATAAGTTAGCAAATACATTTTTAAACTTATTTAAAGATAATAAGTGATCTATTATAGTATTATTCCCTGTAACCATCCAAGGTTTTCTCCATATAAAATAAGCAACTTTATTAGTTTCTCTTTTAGCTATGAATAATTTAAAATCAGTTACTAAGTCCGTTAATTTATTGTTGATCTCTCTAGCCTTATTTTGAACAGAAAATAACTCGCCATATTGCTCCATTAAAACTAATGTATCATCAATTGTATAAATATCAGAAACATGAACAGGAGCAATTTTTTCAAGCTCTTCAACCATTTCTTTGGTGTTCTCTTCTTTATTACAAAGAATAATATCTGGCTGTAAAGCTTTTATTTTATCGTAGTGAACTTGTTTTGTACCCCCTACGATAGTTTTTGCTTTTCGTAAATGAATTGGGTGAACACAAAATTTAGTTACACCAATAATACTGTCTTCCAACCCTAAATCAACTAATAACTCCGTTTGTGAAGGGACCAACGAAATAATTCGTTTAGGTACACTCGTCAATTCTACCGACCTATTTAGTTGATCTTTAAAAAATATCATTTAATTTTACTACAATCTATTTATAAGAATTTCTTCCATCTGCTCTTGTAACTCTTTAGCTTTACTAGCTGCAGCTTGAGAAAACTCCTCGTCATTTCCAGCATATATAATTCCACGAGAAGAATTTATCAATAAACCTACATTATCCGACATTCCGTATTTACATACGTCTTGTAAATTCCCTCCCTGTGCTCCCACTCCTGGAACTAACAAGAAACTATTCGGAACTATCTTACGAATCTCTTTAAAATATTCCGCTTTTGTAGCTCCAACAACATACATTAGGTTTTCTGAATTCTCCCATGATTTAGAAGTTTCTAAAACTTGCTTATATAATTCTTGACCGTTTGTTTCTAATGTCTGGAAATCGAAAGCCCCTTTGTTAGAAGTCAAGGCCAACATTATCGTATGCTTGTCTTTAAATGCTAAAAAAGGCTCTACAGAATCTTTCCCCATATAAGGAGCAACAGTAACCGAATCAAAGGCTAAATCCTCTAAAAAAGCTTTAGCATACATCGTAGAGGTATTACCTATATCACCACGTTTAGCATCAGCTATAGTATATATTTCAGGGTAATTTGTATTTAAGTACTGGATTGTCTTTTCTAACGACTCCCACCCTTTTAAACCATATGCTTCATAAAAAGCAGTATTAGGTTTGTAAGAAACACATAAATGATGTGTAGCATCTATAATAGCTTTATTAAACTCAAAAATAGGGTCTTCAGTTGCTAATAAATGTTGTGGTATTTTATTTAAATCAACATCTAAACCAATACAAAGGAATGATTTTTTTATACGTATTTGTTCTATTAGTGCTTGTGTTGTCATTGTATATTATCTAAACTACAGTATATAAAAATTCCCGCATGAAAGCGGGAATTAAATTCTTTTTAAATTTCGTCAGAAGCTGCTTTCAACTTTTCAGTATTAACAACAATTTTCAACTCGTCAATTATTTTTTGAATATCTCCGTTTACAATATTTGGCAAGTCATATAATGTTAATCCTATTCTATGATCCGTTACCCTTCCTTGTGGATAATTGTAAGTTCTAATTTTTGATGATCTATCTCCAGAAGCTACTAAACTTTTACGAGTAGCAGAATCTGCTGCTTGTTTTTTAGCAAGTTCTAATTCATATAAACGAGAACGCAATACTTTTAAAGCTTTCTCTAAGTTTTTATGTGATGATTTTTGATCCTGACAACTTACAATCATTCCTGTTGGGGCATGGTGCAATTTAATTGCCGAATACGTTGTATTTACAGATTGTCCACCTGGACCAGTAGAGGTAGTACGCTCAATACGTACATCCTGCATATCTAACTGCACATCAAATTCTTCTGCTTCTGGCAATACAATTACTGTAGCTGCCGAAGTATGAACTCTACCTTGTGTTTCTGTTTGAGGCACACGTTGTACACGATGTACACCAGACTCGTACTTCAATGTTCCGTAAACATCTTCTCCTGAGATTTCAAAGATAATTTCTTTAAACCCTCCAGAAGTACCATCACTTACATTTACAACATCAACCTTCCAGCCTTTATCACTCGCATATTTAGTATACATACGGTATAAATCCCCTGCAAAAATACTAGCTTCATCTCCTCCTGTACCAGCACGAAGTTCTACTACAACATTTTTAGCATCTTCAGGATCCTTAGGAATCATTAATAAATTAATTTCTTCCTCTAAGGCAGGTAATTGTTCTTTAGCTTCATCCAATTGCATTTTGGCCATTTCAACCATTTCTGCATCTGAACCGTCTTTTATAATTTCGTTAGACTCTTCAACATTACTTGTCAATTCAATATATTGATCACGCTTTTCCATCATGATACGTAAATCCTTATATTCTCTATTTAAAGCAATATATCGTTTTTGATCCATGATAATATCAGGTTGAATAATCAAATCTGATACTTCATCAAAACGTTGTTTTACTATTTGTAATCTTTCTAGCATGTTACTTCTTTCAATAATTGGAACGCAAATTTAAGCAAATGATTTCGTTTTTCAAGTATTTAAACCCACCAGTGAGATTAATTTTCTGAGCCATACCATATAAACCAGAAATGGTATTCGTTAACTCAAACTATGTACAGACTATCCCTCTCTAAAACTCACAATGTGAGTTAGCTTAAATCTGAGGTTATTAATTTTAAAAATTCGTTTCTTGTTTCCTGATTTCTAAATGCTCCTGTGAACCCCGATGTAGTTGTAGTTGAATTTTGTTTTTGTACTCCACGCATCATCATACACATATGGCTTGCTTCAATAACTACCGCCACACCTTTTGGACTTAAGGTATCATCAATACATTTTAATATTTGATCGGTTAAACGTTCTTGTACTTGTAACCGCCTAGAAAATACATCTACAATTCTTGGTAATTTACTTAAACCTACAATATGCCCGTTAGGTATATATGCTATATGTGCTTTACCAAAAAAAGGGAGCATATGATGCTCACAAAGTGAATACAATTCAATATCCTTTACAATAACCATATTGTTATAATCCTCCTTAAACATGGCGCTCTTCAAAATCTCAGCAGCATCTAAATCATACCCTTGAGTTAAAAACTGCATCGCTTTTGAAGCTCTTTCAGGTGTTTTTAATAATCCTTCACGATTAACATCCTCTCCTACCTCCTCAATTATTTTTGTATATCTAGCTTTAATTTCAGCCGTAGTTTCTTCGTTATACTCTTCAAAATGCTTGTATCCCATGTCAAAAATTATTCATTCAATTTCAAAGGACTAAATTAATCTAATTTCTCTAACTAAGAAGCTAATTCTTATATAAACCATCTTATACACTATAGTTTTAACTTTTATTTGTGACACTTCATCTTTGCTTAATTGTAGTTTTGCATGATCAATTATGCCCTATATGAAATCATTATTTCTATTTTTAATATTATTTATATCTACATTTAGTTTTGCTCAACTAGAGCAAATTAAAAAAGAATATACAACCACAAAAATCACTACCCCACCAAAGGTTGATGGTGTTTTAGATGACCTAGCATGGAATGATGCTGAAGAGGCTAATGGTTTTATTCAGTTTAAGCCAACAATGGGAATTGAAGAAACCTCCAAAAATAAAACTATTGTTAAAGTTACTTATGATGATAATGCTATTTATATTGGCGCTTATCTTTATGACGACCCTAGTAAAATAATGAATCAATTTACTAGCAGAGATAACTTTGGTCAATCCGATTTTTTTGGTCTGATTATAAACCCAAATAATGATGCTCAAAACGACACTGAGTTTTTTGTATTTAGTTCTGGTACTCAAGCTGATGCTGTTGCCACCCCTAACAATGAAGATTTTAGCTGGAATGCTGTATGGGATAGTGCTGTAAAAATAGTTTCAGATGGATGGATTGTAGAAATGAAAATTCCTTACTCTGCATTGCGTTTTTCAAATAAGGGTCCTCAAACTTGGGGCTTAAATTTTCATAGAAATTTTAGACGAACACAAGAACAATATACTTGGAACCCAGTAGATGTAACGGTGGGTAACATAGGTCAATATCACGGAGAACTTAAAGGTTTGAAAGATATTTCGCCACCAACAAGATTAAGTTTTTTTCCATTTATATCTGGTACTGAAACTCGTTTTGATGGTACAAAAGAAAGTAATTTTGGCGCTGGTTTAGATATTAAATACGGAATTAGTGAAAACTTTACGTTAGACGCTACACTAATACCTGATTTTAGTCAGGCAGGCATAGATGAACAGAGTTTAAATCTTGGCCCATTTGAACAAATATTCTCTGAGCAAAGACAATTTTTTACCGAAGGACTAGATTTATTTAACAAAGGAGATCTATTTTACTCCAGAAGAATAGGTAATACTCCAATTGGTTTTTATAATGTTCAAGCGAATTTAGTTGATTCTGCTGATGAAACTGAAACAATTGTTGAAAACCCGGATGATGTACAAATGCTAAATGCCATAAAAGTTTCTGGACGAACCAAAGAAGGTTTAGGTATTGGGTTTTTTAATGCTATTACCGAAAAAACAGAAGCTTTAATAAAAAACACGAAATTTATAGCAGACTCAAATGATCCTTCCATAATTAATGAAAAGGTTTCCTACAGAAAAGAAATAACCGAGCCATTTAGTAATTACAATATTTTGGTATTAGATCAACAATTTAATAAAAACTCTTCAGTAAGTTTCATTAACACAAACGTTACTAGAAATGGTCATTTTAGAGACGCCAATGTTTCAGCAGCTTTATTTAATCTCTCGAATAAAACTAACAAATATAATATACGCGGTCATGCTAAAATGAGTAATTTGAATTTAGAAGAAGGTACCGAAACAGGTTTTAACTCTAAACTATCTTTAGGAAAAATTAGCGGAAAATATCAATTCAGAATTAGTCATTATTTAGCTGATAAAAAATATGACATCAATGACTTTGGTGTTTCTAGAAGAAATAATTACAATAACTTTTCTATAAATGCTTCTTATAGAATATTTGAACCTACAGAAAAGCTAAATAACTTTAGTATAAACGCTTGGGCAAATTATAGACAGTTATACAAACCTGACACCTATACTGGTAAAAACTTTGGTGCAAATTTCTACGCGAAAACAAAAAAATTACACGATATGGGGGGGAATTTTAATTTTCAACCTGGTAAACAATATGATTACTTTGAGCCACGTACAGATGGGAGATACTTCATTTATGAAAACAGCCTAAATGCTAATACATGGTTTTCATCTAACTATAACAAAACACTAGCAATAAACCTTAATGCCGGATTTAACACCTTATTTGAAAAAAACAGAGATTTATTTACCTACTGGATTGGTTTTAACCCAAGAGTTAGGTTAAATAAAAAATGTTCTCTTAACTATTCTTTCGATTACAATAAAGAAGCTAAAAGTAGAGGTTACGTTACAACTTATAGTAATGATGATATTATATTCGGACAACGAGATCAAAAAACTATTGTAAACGGATTATCAGGAAGTTATAATTTCAATACTCTACACGCATTAACGCTATCACTAAGAAACTATTGGACTGTAGTTAATTATGAAAATGATTTATTTGTTTTAGAAGACCAAGGTCGTTTATCACAAAACAATAGCTACACAGTTCAACAAACTCTAATAGATGACGGAGACTATTTTAACCCTAATATAAACTATAATATTTGGAATTTATCCTTGAAATATTCGTGGCAATTTGCACCTGGTAGTCAGTTAACAGCCTTATACAGAAATCAGTTATTTAACAGAGATGACAACTCGAAAATCAAATATTTTAAGAGTGGTGGTCAATTATTTAAACAACCGTTTGAACACACCTTCTCTTTAAAAGTAGTCTACTATTTAGACTATAATAACCTGAAAAACGTCTTTAAAAAGTCAAATACTTAATTATACTATGTTTTTGACTATTTTTACTTTTTTATTACTTAGAAAATGATTTTAGCAAAAAACATACATAAAAACTACGATAATTTACACGTTTTAAAAGGGGTAAATTTACATATAAAAAAAGGTGAAATTGTCTCCATAGTTGGAAGTTCTGGAGCAGGAAAAACCACATTACTACAAATTCTTGGTACGTTAGACTTTTTAGACAAAAAAGACACGACTAGCTCACTAACCATAAATGGTGAGGTGATAAATACACTAACAGAAAAGAAATTAGCCAAGTTTAGAAATGAACATATTGGTTTTATTTTTCAATTTCATCAACTCTTACCTGAATTTACGGCTTTAGAAAATGTTTGTATCCCTGCATATATAGGAGGTAAAAACAAACAAGAAACAGAAAAAAAAGCGAAGGAGTTATTGGACTTTTTAGGATTATCACACCGTTATGAACACAAACCTACTGAACTATCGGGAGGTGAACAACAACGTGTAGCCGTAGCAAGAGCATTAATTAACGACCCTAAAGTTATTTTTGCTGATGAACCTTCTGGGAATTTGGATTCTGAAAGTGCTGAAAACCTGCATAACCTATTTTTTGAACTACGCGATAAATTTGGTCAAACCTTTGTTATTGTTACACATAACCAAAAATTAGCAGACATGGCTGATAGAAAGTTAGTAATGAAGGATGGTGATATCGATCGGTAATTATTTTACACTTACATAATGAAAAACATCATACTTATAACCATACTAACTATTTGTAGCTCATTTGCTTTTTCTCAAACTCAAGAGCAACTAAACCATTTAGATAGTTACTATGAAAAAGCCTTAAAAGAATGGAATATTCCAGGAATGGCAATAGCTATTGTAAAAAATGATAGTATCATTTTTAGTAAAGGTTATGGTCATGCCAACCTTGAAGAAAAAACAAAAGTTGACGCCAATACATTGTTTGCAATTGCATCAAACTCAAAAGCATTTACTGCTACAGCTTTAGCACAATTAGTAGAACAGAAAAAAATTAAATGGACTGATAAAGTAATTGATTACCTTCCCTACTTTAAAATGTATGACGAGTATACTACACAACACACAACTATAGAAGACTTATTATCTCATAGAAGCGGTTTAAAAACTTTTAGTGGTGATTTATTATGGTACGGAACAACTAAAACAGCTGAAGAAATACTATCCGTACAACAACATTTAACACCAACTTCTGAATTCCGAACAAAATTTGGCTATTCAAATTTGGCTTATTTAGCTGCCGGAAAAGTAATTGAAAAAGTAACCGATACAACATGGAGTAATTATGTAAGCACTCATTTTTTAAAGCCATTAAAAATGAACAGAACGCTTACCTCTGTATCTCAACTTAAAAACACCAAGAATACCGCAACACCTTACTTTATAGAAAACGAAAAGGCCATTGAACTAAAATGGTTGAACTGGGATAATATCGCACCAGCGGGAGCTTTAATTTCCTCTGTTAATGATTATGCAAAATGGTTATCATTAAATATTAATAAAGGGACACTTAGCGGCGAAACATACTATTCTGAAAATAGCTACACAACCCTTACTACTCCACATATTAATTTTAGAGTAGGTAAAAACACAGAGAATGTTCATTTTAAATCTTATGCTTTAGGATGGAATACACAAGACTACCAAGGATATCAAATAATTGGACATGGTGGTGGTTATGATGGTATGATATCAAAATCTACTTTTGTTCCTGAAAAAGGATTAGGGATTATCGTACTAACTAATAGTCTTAACTGGGCTCCTGGAGCACTAGTAAATAAGAGCTTAGATGTTTTATTAGCTAATAAATTAGAAGGAAAAGATTGGTCAGAAAACTATTTAGGGTATTACAAACAAAATGATAGTACCAACACAGCTAAACAACTTAAAAACGAAAAAATACGCTACAAGCTTCAGAAAAAACACAAAGAGTTAAAAGAATACATCGGTGTTTATACTGATAAAATGTACGGAACTGTTACTGTTACGGAGAAAGATAATTCATTATATTTTTCAATGGATAATACACCTATATTTAAGGCTACCTTAAAACATTGGAATCATCATATTTTCACTTTCCGATTTGACACCAACCTATCTTCATTACCTGAAGGTAAACTATGGTTTGATTTGGATGAAAATGGAAAAGTAGCTAAACTACATATAGATGTCCCTAACCCTGATTTCTATTTTAATGAGTTTGATTTTATAAAAAACAAATAAAAGGTGTCATTAAAATTATCTAAGAATGAACTAAAAGCTTTTCTAGACGAAAAGGTTATTCAGTATAACACTCCAGATTTTATCCAATCTGACCCTATATCTATACCTCATGAATACACTTTAAAAGAAGACATTGAAATATCTGGTTTCTTAGCAGCTACTATTGCTTGGGGCAATCGTAAAATGATTGTTAAGAACGCAAACCGTATGATGGATTTGTTGGGTAATTCACCATATGACTTCGTAATGAATCATAAAGAACATCATTTGGAACAATTAGATGGTTTTGTGCATCGAACATTTAATTCAATAGATTTTGTTCACTTTATAAAAGCGCTTAAACACATTTACACAAATCATAATGGATTAGAAAATGTATTCCAATCAAATGCTACTGATGTTTCACTTCAGCCTGCTATACATCAGCTAAAACGGTTGTTTTTTGAAATAGAACACCCTGGCAGAACTACAAAGCATATCTCAGACCCGTTAAGAGGCTCAGCAGCAAAGAGGATAAATATGTATTTAAGATGGATGATTCGTAAGGATGATTCTGGCGTAGATTTTGGGCTTTGGAAAAACATATCGCCAAGTATACTTTCTTGCCCATTAGATGTACATTCTGGAAATGTAGCACGTAAACTAGGTATACTTACCAGAAAACAAAACGACGCCAAAGCATTAGCTGAATTAGACACTAATTTACTTAAAATGGATCCTAGTGACCCCGTAAAATATGATTTTGCACTGTTTGGCCTAGGGGTGTTCGAGAAGTTCTAACACGCTATAAATCTTTAAGTTACTTAACAAATACTTGATGAAAAACATGTGTTCATATGTAAATTTTTAGTATCTTTGTATTGTCCATAATTTGTTTTATGGATTAAGTAAGTTTTTTTGGGGTAAAAATCTCTGTTAGCTATTCTAACAGAGATTTTTTTTTACACACTATTTAACAATAAAAAAATCCATCATTCAAACGTCAAGTTGGCATATAAATGATATATTTGGTTTGAATAATGCAATTCAATAATCCAAACATATTATATGCGCTATTTGCCCTAATCATACCGATTTTAGTGCACTTATTCCAATTGCGAAAATTCCAAAAAACAGCGTTTACCAATGTCAAGTTTTTGAAAGAACTAATTATTCAAACAAGAAAAAGTTCTCAACTAAAAAAATGGTTGATTTTAACCCTTAGGCTACTGATATTTACAGCTATAATCTTTGCTTTCTCCGAGCCCTATCTAGACACTAATAATACCATAAAACAAAATACTGAAAATGTCTTTTATATTGACAACTCCTTTAGCATGCAAGAAAAAGGGACTAAAGGAGAACTCATGAGAGTTGCCATTCAGGAGCTAATTGACAATTATCCAAACGACAAAAACATCAGCATTATAACCAATACCAAAACGTTTAAAAACAAAACTTTAAACGAACTGAAAAAGGAATTAATTAATCTAGAATACACACCTAATCAATTAGATTATAAAGCGCTTAACTTAAAAATAAATCAACTTTTAAAAAATAAAACTAATAGCTTACAAAGGGTAATTTATATTTCTGATTTTCAAAAAAACACTACACTAGACGCTAGCTATTTTAATAAAAAACATCAAACGACATTAATACAAACCCTTCCGACTACAAAAGATAATATTAGTATTGACTCAGCCTATTTTTCTGATCAAAGTACCAATAGCACATTACTTAATGTAATTGTTAGTAAACAAAATAGTCCTCTAAATAACATCCCACTAACACTATACAACAATGATATTATTATTAGTAAAGCAACTGTTAATTTTGCCAATAATAAAGGATCAGCCTCATTTAATGTTTCATCAAAAGGTAATTTAAATCTAAAAATTGAACTCATAGACACTAAAAACACCTATGACAACACATTATATATATCCCGATCAAAACCAAATAAGCAAAAAATATTAGCTCTAGGAAGTATTGAAAAAAATACTTTTCTATCGAAAATATATACAACAGACGAATTTATTTTTACTCAAAACACACCAAAAATAATTAATTATAGTGTTTTTGAGCAGCAACATTTAATTATACTAAATGAATTGGAAACTATTCCAATAGCATTAATCAAAAATTTATCTGAATTTTCTAAAAATGGAGGAACGGTTTTGTGCATTCCTTCTGAAAAAATTGGTTCTTCAAGTTACAATATGTTTAATAATGCATACGGTGCAGAAAATGAATTTGAAACTAGACTAACAAAAATTCATTTCTTACATCCAATATTCTCCAGTGTATTTGAAAAGAGAATTAAAAACTTTCAATACCCATCATTCAAAAAGCACTTTAAACTAAAAAATTATCAATCTACACTATTGAGTTTCGAAAACGGAAATCCCTTACTAGTGTACGCAAACAACCATTATTTATTTTCCGCGCCACTAAACACTAAAAACTCAAATTTCAAACAAGCGCCACTTATTGTTCCTACATTATATAATATTGCAAAAAGCACCCTAAAATCTTGTACTCCGTATTATTTAGCAGGGAGAGACAATACTATCGATTTACCATTAATTCTTGGTAAGGACGATGTGGTTACTCTTGAAAATAACACTAGCAGCTTTATACCTATACAACAGATAAAAAGCAATAAAGTAAGCATTCAAACCAGTACAGAACCTAGTCAAGCAGGTTTTTATACTATAACAAACAAGCAAGAAGTAAAACCAATTAAATTAGCATATAATTACAGTCGTACTGAAAGCTTAATGGATTATCATAAGATTTCCTTATTAAAAAACAAATATGTAAAAACCGATACTTCTGTTACCAATACCTTAAGCGAAATAAATTCCGCTTCACAAATAGGGACACTTTGGAAATGGTTTGTTATTTTTGCTATATTATTTTTGCTAGTAGAATTACTCATTTTAAAATATTTTAAATGAATCTCCTGATTAAATCAGCAACTATACTGGATCAGTCCAGTCCTTATCACAATAAAACAAAAGATATTCTTATTGAAAATGGCGTTATTACTAAAATTGACAATGCCATTGCCAACATCAATAAGATTAAAGAAATAAGCAATGACAACCTTCATGTTTCACAAGGATGGTTTGATAGCTCAGTATCTTTTGGAGAACCTGGTTTTGAGGAACGAGGAACCATTGCTAATGGATTAAAGACCGCTGCACTTAGTGGTTTTACCAATATAGCTATAAACCCCAACACAAACCCTGTAATTGATAACAGCACAACCATATCTTTTATAAAGAATACTGCTTTTCAAAATGCTGTAAATATTCACCCTATCGGCGCTTTAACAAAAGGTAGTAAAGGAGATTATTTAGCCGAGCTACATGATATGCAGCAAGCCGGTGCTGTTGCCTTTGGTGACTATCAACATGGAATTGAAAATCCGAACATGTTAAAAATAGCATTGCAATATGCACATAGTTTTAACGGGCTGGTATTATCATATCCTCAAGAAAATAAAATTGCTGGTAAAGGAATTGTAAATGAAGAGGAAGCTGCTACTAAGGTTGGACTTAAAGGAATTCCTAACTTAGCAGAAGAGCTACAAGTTTCCAGAGATTTATTTTTATTAGAATATACTGAAGGAAAACTACATATCCCTACTATTTCTACTGCAAAATCAGTAGACTTAATACGAGATGCTAAAGCAAAAGGACAAGATGTAACCTGCTCCGTTTCAATACTTAACTTACTATTAACTGATGGTGTAATAGCAGATTTTGACACTAATTTTAAAGTGCTTCCACCTTTGCGAACTGCAACTGACAGAAAAGCTTTATTAGAAGGTGTACAAGACGGTACAATTGATTTTGTAACCAGTAACCACACCCCTATTGATATTGAGCATAAAAAAATAGAATTTGATCATGCTATGTTTGGTAGTATTGGACTAGAGTCTTTATTTGGAGCATTGAATAGTATTTTAGAAACAGAAAAAGTTATTGAACTACTCACTAAAAACAAGAAGCGTTTCGGAATTGAATCAACAAGAATAAAAGTAGGCGAGATAGCGTGCTTGAGTTTATTTAGCCCCGATATTACTTACCAATTTTCTTTAGAAAATATCATTTCAACTGCTAAGAACGCTTCATTATTAGGAAGCACACTTAAAGGACAGGCAATTGGAATTGTAAACAATAATCAATTCATTATTAATTAAACTATGAACACAGAAAACAATAAAGGGAAAACAGCAGCCACTGTTGCTTATTTAACCATATTCGGAACAATCATAGCCTTCTTCATGAACTTTGATGATAGAAATGAATTTGCTTATTTTCATATTCGTCAATCACTAGGTCTATTTGCTACATTCTTTTTAATCTCTTTTTTTATTGGTTATTTTGATAGTTTAATGATTTCTGGTGCATTTTATGTGTTTTTTATTATTTTATGGTTTTATGGCTTTACGTCTGCTTTAAACAACAGTTCTACACCAGTTCCTCTTTTAGGAGAATATTATCAAAAACTATTTAAAATGATTGGTGAAGAACAATAATATATGAAGTTACAAAAACACTCGTTATTATATTTTGCAATATCACTATACATTTTAAGTATTCTTTTTAAACTAATGCATTGGCCTTATGCAACCATTTTACAATTAATAAGTTTATTTATGGGAATTGGCTGGATTTACAATTATTTCAAGAATAAAAACAATGACTAAACAATTATCACTACATCATATCATTAGGGAAGCCAAAACATCTAAAGATAAGGCTCCTCTTTTAATATTATTACACGGTTATGGAAGTAATGAAGAAGATTTATTTTCATTTGCAAGTGAGCTACCAGAAGATTTTTTTATTGTTTCAGTTAGAGCGCCATTAGATTTACAACCTTACGGACATAGCTGGTATGATATTCATTTTACAGCAGACAATGAAAAGTTTTCTGACGATGAACAAGCAAAAGTATCACGTGACTTAATTGCTACTTTCATTGATGAATTAACCAATACTTATCCTATTGACGCTGATAACGTTTCTTTAATAGGATTTAGTCAAGGAACAATCTTAAGCTACGCAGTAGCGCTTTCTTATCCTGAAAAAATTAAAAATGTAGTGGCTTTAAGCGGATATTTAAACGAAAATATATTAGCTGAAAATTATACAAACAAAGATCATTCTAATTTGGATTTTTATATCTCTCATGGTAGTGTTGATCAGGTTATATTAAACACATGGGCTAACAAAGCCCCCTACTTTTTAAACAACTTAAACATCAAAAACTCATATCGTGAATTCCCTGTAGGTCATGGCGTTGCTCCACAAAATTTTCATGAGTTTAAAAATTGGCTAGTTGCTAAATTATAAGCTTCAGCTAAAATGTTCCTCTTGATTTTATATTTTCAGAACAAAGTTTAATTATTTCAGCAATTCGTTTCTCACGAGTTGCTTTTCTTTTCCCTGAGTACAACCAATATAAATAACCTTTTTTGTAACTCATACTAAAAGCTTGATAGTTTTTATATGCTTTGTAATTTGATTTGAAAGCTAGTGCTAAATCATCAGGAATCACTAAGTTATCAACATTATCAAGAGCAGTCCATGATCCATCAGTTTTTGCAAGTTCAATCTTTTTTAATCCACTAGCATGCATTAAATTCATTGAAACTAAATCTTCAATATGTGTTTTATTCAGTTTACTCCAAACACTTTTTACTTTTCTGGGTGTAAATAATTGCCTACGTTTTTCTTCGTCTAATTTCTTTACAGTGGAGTCAATCCAACCATAACACAAAGCCACACGAACTGCTTCCTCCCAACGCATGGAAGGCACTTCAGAACTCACTTTATAAAAAATAAGATATACTCCATTAGAAGAATCATGGTTTTCGGATAACCAGTTTCTCCATATAGTATCATTTTCAAAATAGATTTCTTTTCTATCCTCCATAGAGTTAAAGGTGAAAAACACAAATGGTTTACTTCAAATAAGTAAACCGTTTATATTCTATATTTTAATATAACAAACTGTTTAAAAACTACTCAATCACATCAATAGGATATAAAAAAGATTCTTTAGTATTAAAATTAATAGTTTTATCATCATTATATGTACAAGCAATAAGTAATTGCCCCCAATATTTACCATCAGTAAAGTCAGCTATAATCCATCTATGATTCAACATTTTCATACTGTTAATCATCATCCTGTCACCATGCATTGCCGCATATGGCACCAAAGGATTTCCCTCCTTAATAAAATTCAAATCAATTATTTGATCCTCTATATGTGGTATCAATTCTTTATAATCAATTCCTTCTTTATACAAATGCTCAATAGCATAGGCATCTTCTATTAATGAAAAATCCCCTAATTCAATTGCCTCTATTCTTAAATTTGCAATAGTATCTTGATAAGAGTTTTCTTTTTCTTCAAGACTATTTTCAATTTTTATTATTTGCTCTTCATATGCTTTCATGCATTTCTTAGTATTCACAAAGACAAACAATAGTAATAATGCTGTTAATAGGAATAGATATAAAAATAATTGCTTTTTCATAAGTATAATTAAGGAAGTTCTAGTTTTAAATTATCATAAGCCAAAAATACATTTTTTGGCAGTATTTTCTGCACTTCATCATAAAAACCTAATTGATGACTAATATGCGTTAAATACGCTTTTTCAGGCTGCACTTTTTCAATAAACGCCAATGCCTCAGAAAGCGTAAAATGAGAATGATGATCTTCTTCACGTAGTGCATTAATCACCAATACTTTCACATCTTTCAATTTTTCGAATTCTATATTATCGATAGTTTTTACATCCGTTAAATACACGAAATCATGAATTCTGAAACCAAAAACTTGTAGCTTATTATGATAAGCATTTATAGGAGTAATGCTCAAGTTATTTATGCTAAACGGAATATCTTTTTTAATTTCATTTAACGCAACAGAAGGGGCTCCAGGATATTTATTTTCCGTTTCAAAAAAATACGAGAACCGCTGCTTTAAAGAATCAAATACGCGCTGGTGCGCATATAATTGAAAATCACCTCCTTGTTTAAAATAAAACGGCCTAATATCATCTAAGCCAGCAGTATGATCCGAATGCTCATGGGTAAACAAAATGGCGTTTATATGATTTGGATTTGTACGCAACATTTGCGCTCTAAAATCTGGACCACAATCTATCACCAAAATTGTATCACCTACTTCAAGCATCACAGAGGAACGCAATCGCTTATCTTTTTCATTAGCACTTAAACACACAGGATGTGTACTCCCTATAACAGGAATTCCTTGTGATGTACCGGTACCTAAAAATGTTATTTTCATTTCACAACAAAATCAATTAACTCAACATAAACGTTGGAGTTATAGTAAATATTAGCTTATTTCTTCTACAGCAACTCTCTTATAAACAAACCAAATCATTTGATTTAAACACTCATTTAACATTACTAAATACAACCTACAATAAATCTATAACACTTGCAAAAATTAGGATTAAATACATTAGTAATAAAACTCTAGTTATTTTTTTATTCAACCTCTTTATTTAGTATTTTTGTTACTATAGAGACTAACCTCAAACGAAACTATGACCATTAAACTAAAAGGCGATAAAGCATTTGAAGCTGCTCCTTCTCTTAAAAACAAGGCCCTTCGAATTAATTTGAATGAAAACATTTACGGTACTTTTGCTGAAATTGGAGCTGGACAAGAAACTGTTCGTAACTTTTTTAGAGCCGGTGGTGGATCTGGTACTATCGCTAAAGCTATGTCAGCATATGATAAAGATTTTAGTGACGCCATTTATGGTATTGAAAACGATAAGCGCTATGTAACTGAACCTAGGCTAAAAAAGATGCTTAATCATGAAATGAGCTTGCTAGAAGAGCGTATTACACGAGAAAAGCACCCTAACAAACTATTTTTTGCCTACGCAAACACAGTAGCCACTATTGACTTTGCTAAAAAATTTAAAGGTCACGGATGGATTGGACTTCGTTTTCAAGTAAACGCTTCAGACGAGTTTAGTGATATCATTTTACATGTTCGTTTTAAAGAAAACGATGCACGTTTGCAACAAAACACACTAGGAGTAATTGGTACAAACCTTATTCATGGTGCCTTCTATAAATACAATAATCCTAAAAAATTACTAGAATATCTTTACGATCATTTAGATAAAGACCAAATAGAAATTGATACCATTAATTTTTCAGGGCCTTTATTTAAAAATGTGGATAATCGTTTAATGAGTTTACAACTTGTAAAACACGGTATGACTGATGCTGTAATGTTTAGCTCAGAAGGAACTAACTTACTGGCAGCTAAAATACTGTACAAGAAAAACATTTTAGCTTTAAGAGGGAGCTTTAGACCAGTAACCAAGGTTAACATGGATATGTTTAAAAAAACATATGAAATGTTTATTAGCGACAATAAAGTTGACGAAAAGAAAACGGAAGTTATTTTTGAAATTACTTTGTCTAATTTAAAGGATGGACAGAGTGAAATTAACGAAAGAGACTTCCTAGATAGAGCTGAACTATTATGCTCATTAGGGCATACGGTAATGATTTCTAATTTTCAAGAATATTATAAAGTTGCTCAATATTTTAATTCATACACAAAGAGGCGTATTGGACTAGCAATGGGTGCTTTAAACTTAATTGAACTCTTTGATGAAAAGTATTATAGAGATTTACCAGGAGGTATACTAGAAGCTTTTGGTAGATTAGGAAGTAGTGATTTACGTTTATTTGTTTATCCATTTAAAAACGATGACGGAAGTTTTATGACCATTGACAACATAAAGGTTCACCCAAGAATGAAGGATTTATACAAATTCTTTAAATACAACGGGAAAATGATTGATATTAAAAATGCCGATAAAGACATACTTGGTATCTATTCACGTAAAGTATTAAAGATGATTGAAAACAACGAAGAAGGTTGGGAAGAAATGCTTCCAAATGGAATTTCAGAATTAATTAAAGAACATAATCTTTTCGGTTTTGAATCTGAAGATTGGTTTTCAGGTACTTTAAAATAACGTTGATTCTTATATAAACTAAAAAAGCTCGAGCAATGCTCGAGCTTTTTTAGTTTATATAAGATAAGTAACTTAATTACTTCGCTATGTTAACAGCTCTAGTTTCTCTAATAACAGTAACCTTAACTTGACCTGGATAAGTCATATCAGTTTGTATTTTCTGAGAAATTTCAAATGATAACGCTGCTGCTTTATCATCAGATACCTTTTCACTTTCTACAATAACACGTAATTCTCTACCTGCTTGAATAGCATAAGCTTTCTTAACTCCAGTAAATGCAAACGCAATATCTTCTAAATCTTTTAAACGTTGTATGTATGAATCTAATACTTGTCTTCTTGCTCCTGGACGTGCTCCTGAAATAGCATCACAAACTTGAATAATTGGTGCCAATAATGACTTCATTTCTACTTCATCATGATGCGCTCCAATAGCATTACATACATCTGGCTTTTCTCCATGCTTTTCAGCCAATTGCATACCTAATAATGCATGTGGTAATTCTGTTTCCTCTTCAGGAACTTTACCTATATCATGTAACAATCCTGCTCTTTTTGCTAATTTAGGGTTAATTCCTAATTCAGAAGCCATCACGCCACAAAGCTTAGCCACCTCTCTAGAGTGTTGCAATAAGTTTTGTCCGTAAGACGAACGGTATTTCATTCTACCTACCATTTTTATTAATTCAGGATGCAATCCATGAATTCCTAAATCGATAACAGCTCTTTTTCCTACTTCAGCTATTTCTGTTTCAATTTGCTTTTGAGTCTTCTTAACAACTTCCTCAATTCTAGCAGGGTGAATTCTACCATCAGTAACTAGTTTATGTAATGACAAACGAGCTACTTCTCTTCTAACAGAATCAAAACAAGATAATATAATAGCATCTGGCGTATCATCAACAATAATCTCTACTCCTGTAGCTGCTTCAATAGCTCTAATATTACGCCCTTCTCTACCAATAATTCTTCCCTTAACGTCATCAGACTCTAAGTTAAAAACTGAAACACAGTTATCAACTGCTTCTTCAGTACCGATACGCTGTATAGTATTAATGATTATTTTTTTAGCTTCTTGCTGAGCTGTTAACTTAGCTTCTTCAACGCTATTTTGAACAAACGACATTGCATCAGTTTTAGCCTCTTCTTTTAAAGACTTTACCAATTCGTCTTTTGCATCCTCAGCAGACAACCCAGAAATAACCTCTAATTGGTCTATTTGTGTTTTATGCAAACGCTCAACTTCACTTTGCTTTTTATCAAGAAAATCTAATCTAAAATCATAATCTTTCTTTTTAGCATCTACTTCTTGATTATTCTTTTTTGCTTTAGAAAGTTCACTAGAAACTTGAGACTCTTTATCACGAACTCTTTTCTCTACCTCATTAATTTTTTTATCCTTAGATAAAATCACTTTTTCATGTTCAGACTTTAGCTCAATAAATCGTTCTTTTGCCTGAAGTAATTTATCTTTTTTAAGAGACTCCCCTTCTTTTTTAGCATCTTTTAAAACTTGATTTGCTTCTTTTTCTGCAGAAGCAATAACACCTGACGCACTATTTTTTGCTAACATTTTTGCTATAACAAAACCTAGTATAATCCCTACAATACCAACTAATACTGGTATAATCATTTCATTCATATCTGTAATTGTTTATATAAAAAAAACCTACACTAATATGAGTTTTGTATAAACTCCATGTAAACAGGTTTAAAGCTAACTTGCTGGTCAAGGATCTACTCTAAGGTAGCATGCTTTCAAAACAAAGACTCACTTTTTTTAATAGAAACTTGTTGAGTTTATCAAAAAATAATAATTAGTGCAGGTAGTAATTTTTATGTTAATTATTAAAACTATATATATTTATCAAGAAGTTGTTGCATAGCAACTAGCTTCTCGGTAACTAAAATATCATCCTCTTGGGTGTCCAAACTTTCTTGCTCTACTTTAGCTGCAAATTGCAACGCACACATAGCCAATACATCTTGTTTGTCTCTAACAGCATAGTTTTCTTCAAATTGCTTTAACAATTTCTCAATACTCTTTGCTGCTTTTCTCAAACCTTCTTCCTGTCTGGGATCTATGGTTAATGGATAAACCCTATCCGCTATAGAAATTTTAATCTTTAGCTTTTCAGACATTTTATATTATTTAGAAAGCTGTGTAATGCAATGATCAATTTCTCTAATTAAAGCATTTATTTTAAGCTTGGTTTCCCTTTTATAATCTTCACTACCTAACATAGAACTAGTTAATTTCAGGGTTTCATACTTCTCATGCCAATTGACTAAGATTTCCTCCTGTTGTTTACTTTTAGCCTCTTTAGTCGCTAGTTCTTGCATCAGTTGTTTGTTAATTTGGTCTTTTTCTTCCAAACGAACAACAACTTTATTTAACTTAACTTCTAAAGAATCAACAAGTTTAAGTAATTCACTCATTCACGAACCTGTTCTTATGTGTTTGACACAAAGTTAACATTTCAAAATTAATAACAATAGTTATTGTCTTTTTTTTTTCTACACCTAATAATTAGTTGTTTTTGGCCTGAAATTTGTTCTTATTGAAAAAATAATTTTAACTTTATAAACTGCAACAAAATTCAAATTTCCTCTGAAGTTTATATCATTTTAAATCATACCTATTAGATGAAGAATATCACATATACTATTTTCTTTTGTTTTACACTACTCTCCTACTCACAAGAAAATTATCCTACTGATTATTTTGGTAACCCACTTGAAATAGGTGCTGTACTAGCTGGTACGTTTGCAGAATTACGCTCCAATCATTTTCATTCAGGAGTTGACATTAAAACACAGCAAAGAGAAGGATTACATGTATTTGCTACTGCTAAAGGACATGTTAGTAGAATTAAAATTTCGCCATGGGGGTATGGAAAAGCAATATACATTGAACATCCTAATGGATACACTACTGTTTATGGTCATTTAAAAGAATTTTCTTCAGAAATCGAGGCGTACGTAAAACGACAACAATACAATCAAGAGAAATTTGCAATTGAATTGTTCCCACCAAAAGACATTTTAAACGTAACTAAAAATCAATTAATTGCTTATTCGGGAAACACTGGTGGTTCTGGAGGTCCACATTTACACTACGAAATTAGAGACGCCAACCAACACCCTATGAATCCGATGCTTTTTGGTTTTCATGTAAAAGACACCTCTAAGCCTAGGGTTAATGGAGTCTATGCCTACAGTACAACTGATTCATCTCAAGTAAACAACCACAATAACAAAATAAAATTGAAGCTTATAAAAGCTAAAAACGGTAATTATTTAGCAGATACCATATATGCTTCTGGAACAATTGGGTTTGGTGTAAACACCTATGATCAGCAAGACTTGGCACACAATAAAAACGGAGTATATAGTATTAAAACCTATGTTAATGGGAAACAGAATTATGAATTAGACTTTAAAAAGTTTTCTTTTAGAGAAAGTAGACACCTAAATCAATTAATTGATTATAAATATTTCAAAGAAAAAAAGTCCAGAATTCAAAAGCTCTTTAAAAACAAAAACAATCCACTTAGTATCATTAAAAAAGTGGCTGATTACGGAAAAATAACTGTATTAGAAGGAGAGCATATAAATTACAAAATAGTAATTGCTGATTTTAATAACAATACAAGAACTATAACCATTCCTATAATAGGGCAAAAAAAGAAAATTACACATACAAAGGAAAAAATAGATTCACCTCATTATGTCTATGCTGATAAAGGGCTTAGTTTTGAAAGCGAAAACAATAAAGCATACATTCCTAAAAATGCTTTATATGAAAATACTCCAATAACGTTTAAAACAATTGGTGACACTATACACCTAGGAGAACAAACCACTCCATTACATAAAAACATTACATTAACCTTTAATACCGATAAATTTAACGCCGAAGATAATAGCAAACTGTTTGTAAGTAGTTTAGGATATAACAACAAACCCTCTTACGTTACTACCTATAAGAAAGGCGCCAACATCATTGGAAAAACAAAATATTTTGGAAAATTTACCTTAAGCACTGATAATGACAAACCAAAAATTAAACCGATTAATACTCATGAAGGAAAATGGATGAGTAAATCCAATTTCTTACATATGAAAATCACCGATAAAGGATCTGGAATAAAAAAATACAGAGGTTCAATTAATGGCAAATGGGTGCTAATGGAGTATGATTCTAAAAAGAATTTATTGAGTTATAACTTCTCTGATAAAATACATGTATCAGGAGAAAATAAATTCAAGCTTATAGTTATCGATAATGTTGGAAATAATAGTATTTTTGAAATGACTTTTTTTAGAAAAAACTAACAATGACATTAAACAACAAGCTACTTTTTAGCCTATTTCTTTTCTTTTCAATTAGCTTTTCATTTTCACAAACTGCAACTATTAGTGGGGTGATATTGGATAAAGCTAATTTACCAATAGAAAATGTAACTATTACATATAGTACTCAAGGAACCAAAACTTCAAAAGATGGCGATTTTACTATTCAAATACCCGCTAATCAAGAAATCACCCTTACTTTCTCGCATATAAGCTTTAAGCAAGTTGTGCAAACTTTTAATTTAAAAGAAAATGAGACTTATGAATTCAACCCCGTTTTAAATTACAGTGAAGAGCAATTAGGTACCGTTATTATCACAGGAGGTAAACGTGAAAGAATTGAAGGTATAACTACTATAGCCCCTAAAATGTTACGAAAAATACCCGGTGGTAATGCCGGAGTAGAGAATATTCTAAAAACACTTGCAGGTGTAAGCGGGAATAATGAATTGAGTTCACAGTATAATGTTAGAGGCGGTAATTTTGACGAAAATTTAGTTTATGTAAATGAAATTGAAGTATACAGACCTTTCCTAGTCCGCTCAGGGCAACAAGAAGGCTTAAGCTTTATTAATAGTGATTTAGTAAGTAATGTAGCTTTTTCCGCTGGTGGGTTTCAAGCAAAATATGGCGATAAACTTTCTTCAGTTTTAGATATTACTTATAAAAAACCTAGAAAATTCGGTGCTAGTTTGGATGCTAGTTTACTTGGCGGAAGCGTAAGTGTTGAAGGCGCTTCAAAAAATAACAAGCTCTCAGGGATTTTAGGAGTACGTTACAGAGATAATAGTTTGTTTGTAAAAGCAAAAGAAACAGAAACCAACTACGACCCTAAATTTACTGATCTACAAACCTTTTTAACGTATAAAATATCTAACAAACTAGACATTAATTTTTTAGGTAATGTAGCTATTAACAAGTATAATTACGAACCCAAAACAAGGCAAACTAATTTTGGTACTTTACAGGATCCTGTTGCATTACTCGTTCATTACAACGGACAAGAAAAAGATCAATATAATTCATATTTTGGTGCCGTAAAAGCTAACTACAAACCAAACGAAGACCTTACTTTAAAACTAATTGGAAGTGCATACCATACTGTAGAAGAAGAATATTTTGATATTTTAGCGGAATATCGATTAGGAGAAGTAAATAGTAATATTGGTGATGAAAATTTTGGAGAAGTAGAATTTTCTGAAGGAATTGGATCACAATTAAATCATGCTAGAAATGATTTAGATGCACTTATTTATAGTTTTGAGCACAAAGGGAATTATAAAAATGATAAAAATAAATATTCTTGGGGTGTTAAATACAATTATGAAAATATTCGTGATCAAATAATAGAATGGGAAGTAATTGATTCTGCAGGGTTTTCAGTTCGCCCACCAGGGTCAATACCAAACAATCAACCATACTCACCATATTCTGGACCACTGGAACCATTTCAGAATGTAAGAGCCAAAAATGATGTTACCATAAATAGGGTTACTGCTTTTGCTCAATATAATAGAGACACTATGCTTGGTGATCATGAAATATTTTTCAATGCAGGTGTAAGAGCACATAATTGGACTGTTTCAGGAGATGATATTACTTCAACATCACAAATTGTTTTTAGCCCAAGAGCTCAATTTTCTATCAAACCTGACTGGAAAAGAGACGTTATTTTACGTGCTGCAACTGGTATTTACCACCAACCACCTTTTTATAGAGAATTAAGAAGTGCTGATGGATCAGTAAATCCTAATGTGAAAGCGCAACAATCTATACACTACATTATTGGTGGTGACTATAATTTCAAAATTTGGAATAGGCCTTTCAAATTCACTTCGGATATTTATTATAAAAGTCTAACTAATGTTAACCCTTACACCGTTGATAATGTAAGAATTCGATATGCTGCAAACAATAATGCAAAAGCATACGCTACTGGATTAGATTTAAGACTAAACGGAGAATTTGTTCCAGGAACTGAGTCATGGTTTAGTTTTGGATATTTAAAAACAGAAGAGAATATTGACAATAGAGGCTATATTTCCAGACCAACTGACCAACGTTTAAAGTTTGGGGCATTATTTCAAGATTACATGCCTAATTTACCAAATGTAAAAGTATATATCAATTTGGTGTACAATACTGGTGTTCCTGGGGGATCTCCAAGTTACTCCGATGCATATCAATATCAACAAAGGCTACCCGCTTACAAACGTGCAGATGCTGGATTTTCCTATGTTATTGTGGATGGAAATAAGCAGTTTGACAAAGGTCATTTATTTCATCATTTAGAAGAGTTTCATATAGGATTTGAAATATATAATATGTTTGATGTACAAAACTCAATTACCAACACTTGGGTACGTGATGTATATACTAAGCAGCAATATGCTGTACCTAATTACTTGAGTCCAAGAATATTTAATGTAAAAATGGGACTTAAATTTTAAAACTGTTAAATTAAAATTTAATAAAATACAGATGGAAATTTTAGACTGGATACAGAATTGGTTCAAGAATAATTGTGACGGGGAATGGGAACATGGGGAAGCTATCCAAATAACTACTATAGACAAACCAGGTTGGGAAGTAGAAATTGATATATCGAATACCTCAATCGCTAATATTAACATAAAATGGATCCTTAACGAAAATGGGCCACAAGATTGGTATGGAGTGAAAATTGAAAACAAAAAATTTAACGCTACAGGTGACTCTGGAAAGCTAAAATTTTTATTAGGCTTATTCAAAGAAATGATAGAGAAAATTGAAGAATAACACAATTGCCAATACCGCTTATAAAACATAACTAGTAGAGGCTTGTGTTTATTTGCGGAAATCGCTAAATCTATAATTTAGCTTATATTAAAAATCAGAACCGAATTTTCACATGCCCCAGAAAAGTGAGTTAACGGAAATTGCTAAACTATTCTTCAAATTGGGGTGTATTTCTTTTGGTGGTCCAGCTGCACATATTGCTATGATGGAAGATGAAGTGGTCCATAAACGAAAGTGGATGAGTCAAGAGCATTTTCTGGATCTTATTGGAGCCACTAACTTAATTCCTGGCCCGAATTCTACTGAAATGACCATGCATTGCGGGCACGAACGAGCAGGCTGGAAAGGGCTAGTTATTGCTGGTTTTAGTTTTATTTTTCCAGCGGTAGTGATTACTTCTTTTTTTGCTTGGCTATACACACAATATGGTCAATTACCTGATGTGGAACCATACATTTATGGTATTAAACCTGCTGTTATTGCTATTATTATAATGGCAGCATATAGATTAGGAAAAAAAGCAATAAAAAACAAAGAACTTGCTATTTTAGGAGTCGTTACCACTACTGCATGTATACCAGGTTTAAATGAAATCATAGCACTTTTTGGCTGCGCATGTTTAGGCTTGGTTTCATATTTTATCAAAAAAAATACGTCGAAATTAAACAGTATTATTCCACTAGTATTTATTCAAGCTAGTGCCTCATTAAAAATCGGAGCTTTAAAATATTTCTAAGCTTTTTAAAAGTTGGCGCTATCCTTTATGGCAGTGGCTATGTTTTATTTGCTTTTCTAGATTCAGAATTAGTTGCAAACGGTTGGTTAACAAGACAAGCATTAATCGATGCCGTTGCAGTTGGACAAATTACACCAGGCCCCGTTTTGTCTACAGCAACCTTTATAGGCTGGCAAATGAACGGAATTACAGGAGCAATTGCAGCAACCATAGGAATATTTCTGCCTTCTTTCTTATTCGTTTTGGTTTTAAACCCTTTAATTCCAAAAATGAGAAAGTCTAAAATTATGAGGGCAATTTTAGATGCAGTAAATATAGCAGCAGTTGCGCTTATATTAGTTGTTTGTATAAAAATAGGAAAAGGCTCTTTAACTGATTGGCGTACCACTTTAATCGCTATAGTTAGTTTAATTCTTGTATTCTATTTCAAAAAATTAAATAGTGCATTCATAGTTTTAGTTGGAGGAATAATCGGATACCTATTCACTTTAATATAATCCTTACAAAAATCACAGATGAAACCTGTAGCATTTTAAGTATTCTAAAAGTATAAAACTGTTGATAACAACAACCATAACTTATAACTAGTTTTGACACTAAAACCTTTGGGGTTTTGTATTTTTAACATCATATGAAATGGAAAAACGCATTAACCGACTATAAGCATTATTTAAAGCTTGAAAGAGGACTCTCAGAAAACTCTATTGAAAGTTACTCTCTTGATGTGGTAAAACTAATTCGTTTTTTAGATGATAACAATATCAATACTACTCCACTTAGCATATCATCAAATACCCTAAAAGAATTTATTTATCAAGTAGCAAAAGTAGTGAATGAACGTTCTCAAGCTCGGTTAATTTCAGGACTAAAGAGCTTTTTTAATTACTTACTTTTTGAAGACTATAGAGAGGATAATCCATTAGAGCTAATTGAATCGCCCAGAATAGGAAGAAAACTACCGGAAACACTATCCATTGAAGATATTGATGAACTTTCAGCCGCTGTAGATTTAAGTAAACCTGAAGGAGAACGTAACCGTGCAATTATTGAAACTCTATATGGTTGTGGCTTACGAGTTTCAGAACTTACTTCATTAAAACTTTCTGATTTATTTTTTGAAGAAGGATTTATTAAAGTTACTGGAAAAGGCGACAAAGAACGGTTTGTTCCTATAGGTCCTCTAACACAGAAATACATTACTATTTACAGAAAGGAAGTAAGAATACATTTAAACATTCAACCGAGCTTTGAAGACACTTTATTTTTAAATCGTAGAGGGAAACAACTTACTAGAGCTATGATTTTTACTATTGTAAAACGTTTGGCTGAAAAAATAAGTTTACAAAAAAATATAAGTCCGCATACATTTAGACATTCCTTTGCGACTCATTTATTAGAAAATGGCGCCGATTTAAGCGCCATTCAATTAATGTTAGGTCATGAAAGTATTACAACCACAGAAATTTATGTGCATGTAGACAGAAGCCATCTAGCAAAAGTAATTGAACAATTTCACCCTAGAAAGTAATTTTCAGTTTACTCGAATAATAAACATTCCTACATCATATCTCGTAAACCTAAAATCTCTTTTACTCTCCTAAGATTTGAGCAGTATGCGCTTTAGTTTTTACTTTATCTATCACTTCTTCAATTACTCCATTTTCATCAATAATAAATGTTATTCTATGGATTCCGTCGTATACTTTACCCATAAACTTTTTTGTTCCCCAAACCCCAAAAGCATTAATTACTTCTTTATTTTCATCAGCTAATAACGGAAAAGGCAACTCTTTTTTATCAATAAAATTTTGTTGACGTTTAGCAGAATCAGCACTTACTCCTAATACATCATATCCTTTCGCTAAAAAAGTCTGGTAGTTATCTCTTAAATTACACGCTTGAATAGTACATCCAGGAGTACTCGCTTTTGGATAAAAGAACACTACTAATTTTTTACCAGCATAATCTGATAATTTTATGGTATTTCCTGCATTATCTAATGCTTCAAAATTGGGTGCTTTATCTCCTACTTTTAATGTATTCATTTCTTTAATTTTTCTATTTTTACAATTGTAAAGATACAACTATGAATAAGCAAGAAAAAGTAAATTTTGTTATAAATACACTCGCGGAAACCTATCCTGAAATTCCAATTCCGTTAGATCATAAGGACCCGTACACATTACTCATTGCTGTATTACTATCTGCACAAAGTACTGATGTACGGGTAAATAAAATTACACCACTATTATTTGCTGAGGCGGATAATCCGTATGATATGATTAAATTATCCATTGAAGAAATTAGAGAAATTATAAAGCCTGTAGGCTTATCGCCTATGAAGTCCAAAGGAATTCATGGCTTATCACATATATTAATCAATAAACACAACGGCGAAGTTCCAAAAACATATGAAGAACTAGAGGAATTACCAGCGGTAGGACATAAAACCGCAGCAGTAGTGTTGTCACAGGCTTTTGGAATACCGGCGTTCCCTGTAGACACACACATTCACAGATTAATGTACCGTTGGAATTTAACTAACGGAAAAAATGTGGTTCAAACAGAAAAAGATGCAAAACGTTTATTTCCTAAAGAAATATGGAATGATTTGCACTTGCAAATAATTTGGTATGGTAGAGAATACTCTCCTGCGCGAGGATGGAATTTAGACAATGATATTATTACTAAAACCATTGGAAGGAAAAGTGTGCTTGAGGAATATTACAAAAAAGTAAAAAAATAAGTAAACAACCAAGGCACTTAATAACACTTAAATGTACGATGGTTGTTTACCTCCAATAATTCTATACTAAAGCTGGCTAATTTTGATGCAATTCAATCAACATGTTTTTCGTTTTCATAATATGCAATGCTTTAGAGTAATTTAAAATAAAGTTAATGGTCTCTTTTTTTGGTTGTAAATTATTCATTTTTTTAGACCCTTGAGTGTAAAGTTTTGGCATATACTCTTTTTAATGGTTACACATTGTAAACGCTAAAAAAGTATATTTATTGTTATTCCGTTAAAACAATTTTATGCTCTACTACCAAACGTCTTAAATTAATAATGGCATAACGCATTCTTCCCAAGGCTGTATTAATACTTACATTAGTATTTTCCGCTATTTCTTTAAAACTCATATCTTTATACAAACGCATTATAACTACTTCTTTTTGATCCACCGGCAGTTCATCAACAAGCCTTCTAACATCTACTGAAATCTGATCTATTATCAATTGCTTCTCTGCATTCCTACCAGTATCCTTTAACATAGAAAAGATATCAAACTCTTTGTCCTTTGACTCAAATTTTGGCATACGATTACTTTTCCTAAAATGATCAATAATTAAATTATGAGCAATACGCATAAGCCAAGGTAAAAATTTACCCTCTTCGTTATAAGTCCCTTTTCTTAAAGTTCTTATTACTTTAATAAATGTATCTTGAAAAATATCTTCGCTTAAATCACCATCTAAAACTTTAGAGTAAATAAAATTATATACTCTACTTTTATGTCTTAAAACAAGTATTTCCAGAGCTTTTTCACTCCCTGAGATATAGTTTTTCACTAATATAGCATCAGATGTGGTAGTATTCATAACATTACTTTTTATAGGTTAAACAAATCAAGACATGAGATATCTTTAAATCAATAAATTTGTTAAAAGTAATGCTATAGTATAGGCGTGGTTTTTAGATTATAATCTCAAATATAACCAAAATTATGTATTATCCTAGTGTTTTAATAGATTTTTAAAGCCTTATGCTTTTCATATAACTTACATTTTCTATAAAATAATGAACATAAACAACTCGTAAAAAGTATCATTATAACTATTCACAATGTATGGCAAGAATACCATTTAGTACAATACATTTTAAAATGTAATACAAAAAAAAAGACCTAGTCAAATAACAAGGTCTTTAAAATAAGTTTTTACAATATTTTATTTAATCACCAATCTTTTTACTTCTTTTGAAGTCTCTGATTCTATTGATACAAAATATAATCCTGTAGTTAATGCAGAAACATTGATTGATTCTCCATTATAATCTTGTAATGATAATATTTTCTTTCCACTAGCACTATAAACAGATACTTTCGCTTCAGCTTTTAAACCTGCTATAGAAATAGCGCCTGATGAAGGATTAGGATATACAGAAAATTTATGGTCCGTTAGCTCAACATCATTTACTCCTAAAAGAGAAAAGTCAAAAAAAGAAGTTCCAGATAATCCAGAAGCACTAAGAACCGTTGGGTTAAATGTATCAGTATTTGTTGTATCAGCCGTCAAATACACTTCTAATGCATTTCCATAAGTAGTATCCAAAGTTGAATCATTAGCTACTATCCTAAGTTCTCCAGCTATTGGTGCTCCGTTTACCTGTATAGTTGCTATCGCATTAGGTAAACCTGTAGCAGGTAAATTTGGCAAGTTTACAGTCGCCCCTAAAACCTCTGTAATTAAAAAAGCTTTATGACCTGTTATAGCTGCATCTCCAGCTGTTACTTGACCTGAAGTAAGAGGAGTTGTAGTAGGAGCAGGTCCCAGAGAAGACTGAATAGTCATTGTTGCAGCATCAGGAAGTAAAATAGTAAAACCATAACTCTGTACTTCTGTAACTTCATTTGTTCCACCACCATCTGCTACTGCAGCTACTGTAAAATTATATCCACCGTTGTCTATTAAAGTATAGGTGTACGTGTTTTGTGCGTTTAATTGAATTGAGAATAAAGCTATTACTAAAACTAGTAATGAATTTAATGTAATTTTTTTCATGTTTTTAATTGTTTGATTTTAAATAATTTGGGTTTGTAAAAAATCGCTATGCACTTAAAATATAAATGCATAACGATTTTAATTTTTATTTATGGTAATTGTTCTGTAATTGCAAAAGTAGTAAAATTCAGGAAATTATTAGGGTGCGATAGCGCATTTTGAAGAAGAAATGCAGTATCTGCAGCCCCTCCTGTATATTGAAAACTTCCATTCATATCAATATCATTTGCACTATAACTATTTACAGCGAAAGTTGGGAAATTTAAGAAATTACCCGCATCATTTAGTACATCAGTTAAAATAACCGCAGAATCTGCTGTTCCTCCAGTATATTGAACTACAGCATCTCCGTTTACATCTCCTGCCCACATTGCTACCACTCCACTTGGCATTCCAAAAGTTGTTTGTGCATTTGCACCAAAAGTAATCTGACTTGCTGAATTAGTAAAATCAACAGTAGCTGGTGAACTTGTTAGTGCTAAAGCACTAGAACTCATAACACCTAAGTGATTTCTATGTTTAATTGCAATATAAAAACTCCTGTTTTCAGAATCAAAAGTCAACGCTGACGTTCCATCAACTCCAACTACATCACCATCACGTTGTAATAATGCTGATTGACTGTGTATAATTGTTGTGTTAGTTGTTTCGTCTCTTAACTCAACAAGTACCCAATCAACAATTGCATTTGGACCCGTTGCTGTAAACACACTTGCATTACATACTAAAGCATCAGCATAAGGACTTGTTGTAGGTATTATGCCTGCAACACGTAAATCATCTCTCATTAAACTTTCTTCACCTGTATTTGGGTTTATTGCTGCTCCCTGTAAATATACTTTTGGAGAAACTGAAACTTTAGCAAAAGTAGCCGAAATTCCGAAATAATAATCACCATCCAATCCAGTGAAATTACCTGATAATGATATATCAGTACCAAAAGCACCAACTGTTAAAGCAACAACATCACCAGTGCTTTCCTTGTAAGCTACTAAATCATTTCTTGATTCACCTGTAGCTGCTTCCCAACCAGTAATCTCTGCTAATTCAAAGTAAAACTTAACTGTTGTATCACCACTAGTTGTAGTATTCGATGGAGTAATATTAAATACTTTGTCCATCGCTAAATTAGGTGTAGTACTTCCGTTATATGCTTGCGCTCCTGTACCCGCTCTAAAAACAGAACTAGTAGTACAACTATAATTAAAAGTATCGTTATTAGTAATATCTAACATAACATTTCCAGAACTAGAATCATTCGTGTAAACATTACCTGAACCTGGTAAGTTTAACTGATCGTTAGTTGTACCATCATTAACAGCAGTTTGAATGAAAGTTGGTATCGTAGCAGTAATTGATATGTTATCAAGTAAAAATATACCACCACTTCCAGCTGGACCATTTCCAGTACTTACATGTCTAAATGCTAAAAAACCTGTTTGGTTGTTAATTGACGTTATATCAATACTTAATATTTCACCATCACCACTAAGAGTGTTTCCACTAGCAACTAAAGTACCTCCAGTAATAGTTCCTACATCTGTGTCATCAGTTGTCCAATATACCTCATATGGCTCATTGTCTTGATATCCACCAACACTAAAGCCAAAATTAACGTTACTTGTTCCGGCTGGAACAACTATAGGGTCTGATATTAAGAAGTTATCAGGTTTAAAGTTACCTCCATTACCAAGTGCACCTCCATCAGATTCAGATCCAATAAAACCACCATCAATACCTGTATATGTTAAACCACTAATTCCAAGAAAAACATTTGTATCCGCATCATTATCAATAACATACCAGTTAGTAGTATCAGCTGCTTCAAAATCAGAGTTTAAAAGTATAACATCTTGAGTAGATACAGTAACTGAATCATCATCTGTTATTGTAAAGCTTAATGAATTAGAACCAGCAGAAGCTTCACCTCCGTTAGCGTTAACCGTAAAATCTATTTGAATAGTTTCATCACCTTCAACAAATCCATCATTATAAACTCTAATTGTCATATCTCTAGTTCCCGTTGTTCCTGCAGCAAAAGAAACACTACTCGTCATTAAATCAAAATCAGCCCCACTAGTAGCGGTACCTCCAGACACTGTAAAATTAATATCCGAATTTTGAGTTGAAGCAACAGCTAAATTTACAGAAGTAGTAACATCAGTAAACGAACAAGCACTACCTTCCGCTGAACTAGAATTAACACTTAAAAATGAAATAGTTGAACCTGCATCTCCAGTAGTTGAGTTAACTAAATCAACAAAACCATCTGCAACAGTTACAACTGTTGCTATTCTAGCTACCTGGTCTGCTGTAAAGATATTCATTATACTATCATCAGTATAATCCATATAGTTTTCAACCTGATCTGCTGAGCTACAAGAAGTATTTTGAGCAGTACCATAATTAGCACCACCTGCAGCTGGAGTATCATTACAATAATCATCTACTGTACAACCTCCATCACCCCAGATATGGCGTAATCCTATCCAGTGTCCTATTTCATGTGTTAATGTTCTTCCTAAATTATAAGGAGCTGCAGAACCTGGATTTGCCACAGAACCTGCTGTTCCATAACCAATAACAACACCATCATTGGTAGCCGTACCTCCATTTACATTAAATCCTGGTAACGTAGAGTTACTCGGGAATTGCGCATAACCTAATATACCTCCTGAGATATCTGCTGTCCATATATTAGCATATTGATTTCTATCCCAAACAGTAGACTTTATTTCTAGCCCACCATCACCAACATCAAAATCAGAAGTAGGAAATGGTCCTTCTCCAAAAGTTGTTATTCTATCAATACCCGGTTCTGGCAAAGTATTTCCCAATGGATCTACTACAGCTGGAACAAATTGAACCATCGCATCTGCAGCAACAGGATTAGTACTACCTGCTTGATTACTGAAATCTAAATTTAACTGATCTATCTGCGCTTGTATTTGAGCTGCTGATAAATTTGTTGGGCTAGTACCATCAGTAATTACATGAAATATAATTGGTATCGTAGTAACAGCCATTTTATATGTACCGTTAGCTTTTTGCTGAGCTATAAGCTGTTTACGCTCTTCAACCAATGGAGCTAACCACTCCTCAAAAGCATCATTATATTGAGAATTCCCTTCTCTTTGCATTCTACGCTCATGCATCTCTACAAAAGTACACTTTACATGACCTGTTTCATCAAAAGAACGTTTATTATCTTCTGTTAAATCATTATATAATAATTGATTTTGTGATTGATTTTGACTTTCCTGAGTAATTGTACTAGTTGACTTACTAATACTTTGCTTTTTTTTAGTTTGTGCGAATGTCACACTCGTAAATAGTAGGGCTAAGCTAAAAGCCTTAAAAGTAATTCTTTTCATTTATTTGGGTTTTTTTGGGTTTGGATTTTGAATATAGTAAGAATCATAAAAACACCCCATTAAAAAGATAGGTTTTAGGTCAAATGCAGATATTCCCGATTAAATACACTTTTTTTAAGCTTATAATAAAACATAAGGTATATAATTACGATATTATGCTCCTTAGCGTTATATAAATGTTATCCATATTTTATGTAATTTCGCAAGATTATTTAAAACTACTTATGTTGCTTTATGCCTAAAACTGATTTATCAAAAATTAACCCGAAGGAAAACATTATTATAAAGGGAGCAAAATTGCATAACCTTAAAAATATTGATGTTGTTATTCCTAGAAACAAATTAGTTGTTATTACAGGCTTATCGGGTTCAGGAAAATCTTCATTAGCCTTTGATACGTTATATGCCGAAGGACAAAGACGTTATGTTGAAAGCTTGTCTTCCTATGCTAGACAGTTTTTAGGAAGACTAAACAAACCGAAAGTAGATTATATTAAGGGTATTGCACCAGCCATAGCTATCGAGCAAAAGGTAAATTCCACCAATCCAAGAAGTACTGTAGGTACTACCACAGAAATATATGATTACCTAAAATTATTATTTGCAAGAATAGGACGCACGCACTCTCCAACTTCAGGAAACAGAGTGAAAAAACATACTGTTAGTGATGTTATCAATTATTTAAAAACCCTTGAAGAACGTAGTAAATTGTTGCTTTTGGCTCCAATAACTATTGATGAAGATCGATCATTATCTCAAAAAGTTAAGGTCTTACAACAGCAAGGTTTTGCACGTATTAAAGTTAATAATGACGTTATACGAATTGAAGACTTTGATGAATCAAATGTAATTGCTGACCTATTTTTAGTAGTCGATAGAGTAATTATCACTCATGATGATGAGGATTTTTATAATCGATTAGCTGATGCTGTTCAAGTTGCTTTTTACGAAGGAAAAGGAGATTGTAGCATTGAAAACTTAAGTAATAGCACTACTACTCCATTTAGTAATAAGTTTGAATTAGATGGAATTACTTTTTTAGAACCTAATACGCATCTATTTAGTTTTAACAATCCATATGGAGCTTGTCCTACCTGCGAAGGATATGGCGATGTTGTTGGGTTAGACGCTACGTTAGTTGTTCCTGATACATCGCTATCCGTTTTTGAAAATGCTATTTTTGCTTGGAGAGGAGAAACATTAAGTTGGTATAAAGACCAACTAGTAAATAGCGCCTATAAATTCGATTTCCCTATTCACAAGCCTTATTTTGAATTAACTGAGAATCAAAAAGAATTATTATGGACTGGAAACAAACATTTTACGGGGTTAAATGAATTCTTTAAAGAACTAGAAGAGAAAAGCTATAAAATTCAAAATAGAGTATTATTATCTCGTTATAGAGGAAAAACAAAATGCCATACATGTTTCGGAAAACGATTACGACCTGAAACAAACTTCATTACCATTAACAAGGTATCAATATCTGATTTAGTTGAAAAATCTATAAAAGAGCTAATTCCCTTTTTCAATACGCTTGAATTAGATGAATATGATACTCAAATAGCAAAAAGATTATTAACTGAAATTAACAACCGACTTGGCTTTTTAGCCAATGTTGGATTAGACTATTTAACTTTAAATAGAAAATCTAATTCACTTTCAGGTGGAGAAAGTCAGCGTATTAATCTAGCTACTTCATTAGGAAGTAGTTTGGTAGGATCCATGTATATTTTAGACGAACCAAGTATTGGGCTTCATCCTAAAGATTCTGAAAGATTGATTACCGTGTTAAAATCATTACGTGATTTAGGAAACACCGTTATCGTAGTTGAGCATGATGAAGATATCATGAAAGCAGCCGATCAAATAATAGATATCGGACCTGAAGCTGGAACTTTTGGAGGTGAAGTAGTTGCTTCTGGAAGTTATAATGAGCTTTTAAAATCAAACTCGTTAACAGCGCAATACCTAAATGAAACACTAAAAATTGAGGTTCCTAAAAAACGTAGAACTTCTAAAAACAATATACATATAAAAGGAGCCAGAGAGAATAACCTTAAAAACATTGATGTTACTTTTCCTCTTGATGTACTTACAGTTATAACTGGAGTTTCAGGAAGTGGAAAAAGTACTTTAGTTAAGGATATCTTATTCCCTGCATTACTCAAAGAACTTGGAGGTTATGGTATCAAACCAGGAGAGTTTACTAGTATTTCCGGAAACTATAGCCATATTAAAAATATTGAATTTGTTGACCAAAACCCAATTGGGCGTTCATCAAGATCAAACCCAGTAACCTATATCAAAGCTTATGATGATATCAGAAGCTTGTTTGCAAACCAGAAAGTATCACAATTAAGAAATTACCTCCCTAAACATTTCTCATTTAATGTTGATGGTGGTCGTTGTGAAGTTTGTAAAGGTGAAGGAGAAGTAACCATTGAAATGCAATTCATGGCTGATGTACACTTAGAATGTGATGTCTGCAAAGGAAAACGTTTCAAAAAAGAAGTGTTAGAAGCTACTTTTGATGGTAAATCTATTCATGATATTCTTACCATGACTATTGATGATGCTTTAAGTTTCTTTACCAAAAATGAACAACAAAAAATAGTAAGCAAATTACAACCTTTACAAGATGTTGGGTTGGGTTATGTACAATTAGGACAATCATCCTCTACTCTTTCTGGGGGAGAAGCACAGCGTATTAAACTAGCTTCTTTTTTAGTAAAAGGACGTACTAAAGATAAAGTGCTTTTTATATTTGATGAACCAACTACAGGACTTCATTTTCACGACATACAAAAACTATTAACTTCTTTTAATGCTTTATTAGAAAAAGGCCATTCCATTATTGTCATTGAACATAATTTAGAGTTAATAAAATGTGCTGATTATATTATTGATCTTGGACCTGAAGGTGGTGATCAAGGTGGTGAACTTTTATTTTCTGGTACTCCAGAAGCTTTATTAAAAAGTAAAAAATCCAATACCGCAAAATACTTAGTAGGGAAAATATAATTCATTAGTATAACTGAATCTTCTAACATATTCCTTGAATAAAAAAACACAGATTAGATTCATGGGTTAAATCCCTGTACCCTGTATTTTTGTTCAGTCAATTATTATTAAAACACAACAAGTTACTGTTGTCAACATACCTAAAAGCAAAAGCTAACTTTCCATTTATCACTCAAAAAATCCTTCCAGCGATTAAATAATTCTTTTCAAATCATAGCCAATTGTTTGCCACATAAACGCAAGAAATTGCATTAGAATTCATCACACTACACAAGGGTTTAAAAATTCTTGGCATGCTCTTTGAAATTCATAACACAAATAGCGTAAACCGAAAAGCTAAAAATGAGTAGGTAACTTTTAAATTTTAATGTTATGAAAAAAATTACTGTATTACTAGCCCTTTTTATAGGAATGTTTGCTTTTGCAAACACGAACACGCAATTAAATAATAGTTCTGAAATTGGACGCTACAATTATATGCAACCGTTAAAGTTTATTGAACGAGGAGTTGAATTTTATGTTTTTCCAAGCGGTGAATTTGATTTTAATACACACCCAATACACAATAGACATAGAAATCATGGAGTGAGCATAAATATTTCACATGGTGCACCAAGAACCTATCATAGTTCTTATTATGGTAATAACCATAGTAACAGAGGTGTTAGAATAGAACATGACTATTTAGGACGTGTAAGACGTATAGGAAGTGTATTTATCAATTATGATAGTCACAGTAGAATAAAACGTATTGGATCAGTATACATGAACTACCGTCACCATTTATTAGCAAACATTGGTGGGTTGCATATTTTCTACTCAAGAAACGGTAGAATACACCGAACTACTGGTGCAATTAAACATAATGCAGGATGTCATTATTGTGGAATGAATAATTGTAGCACAAATCATTATGGTCATAATAATTATGATAACCACAATGATTATGGAGATTATAATGATCACGGAAACTACAGTGATGATCAATATTACTACAGAAAAGGAAATAAAAAAACTAAAAAGAATAAAAGATAATAACGATTTGGTTGGTTAGTTTGAAAAAGCTCTTGATGTACCTAAGTACAGAAAGAGCTTTTCGTTTATAAAAAAAGAAAACATTAAAAACTCTCTTGTTAAAATGACGTTCATTAAACTAATGACTTACTTCACATATAAATAATATTGATTATTGTACAATAATTCTTTTCACAATAGATTTACTTCCTTGAGTTAGCCTAAACACATACACTCCATTTAAACGAGATATATCTATTTTCTCTGAATACGTAATTAGTTCCTTAGTAATAATTCTTCGCCCTACTGCATCATAAACTTCTAATAATGCATTTTCATATAATCCAGTAATATTTATAAAATTCGAAGCGGGATTTGGATATAATTCAATTGACTCATCACTAAACTCAGCTACATCTAGTGGTATTTCTGGCCAATCAAAACCAATTTTGTCTCCCCACAAATGTTCCGCTACTTCGGGATGATCAATAAAAGGATTGCGATTATCCTGATAAGAATAATAAATAATATCATTTCTATTTTCTTCCCAAGCATCAACTGGGTCATTTCTATGCCATTCTAAGAGCACAGATAATTTTCCATGAAAAGGAGTTGTATCAGTTGACGGCATAATTGTTTCCGAGAGCTCTAAATCTGGATATCCATCAAAACCTTCATAACGAACAGCCATATAAAATAGCATTCTTGCAACATCTCCTTTTACTTCGTTACGTGGTTCAAATGTCCAATCTATATTATCTTTTAGCGAATTCGTATTGTTTGACCATTTATCATATACAGTTGCACAAGCTGTACAATTATCAAATCCTCTGTTATTTCTTATAGTATTTGTAATATTATCCAAAGGTCTTAATGCATGCACATCAGTTCCTGGACCAGTTGTTGTACCAAAATCGCCTCTAGATTTAGCCCAAACATGTTCTCTTGTCCATCCGTTACCACTATTATATTCTTGAGCGGCAACTACAGAAACACCAGAATAAATAAGAATAACGTTATTAGGATTATTTGGATCTTTATCTGTTTCTTTTAAGATATCCCATACATCTGTACTTGCACTAGTGTATGAAAATTCAATGTGATTATCTATGATTTGATTTAGCTCGTATTTCAGTGTATCATCAGCATAATTCTCAGCTGTATGATAATAATCTACTGGAACTTGGGCATAACTTAGTATTGGGAATACTAATAATAGTACTAGTTTATTCATTTTAAGCAATTTGGGCACAACAAATAAACACTTTTTTTATTAAGCCTACTAGTTTAGTAGATAATTGGTTCTGTTCTTCTTTAAAACCATACACTTTTCCTTAAATGCATACGTCAATATTTAAAAAAACACTTTATTAAATAGTTAAGGAAGAATTTCTACTAATTTATTCGTTAGGCTTTTTCTATGATATTGCTGAATTCCAATACCATTAGCTTTTAAATTTTTACTTTGATACCCTTCAAAGTATGTTACTATTTGTTCCTTGATAGCATTTTTTTCTGATAGGTTATATCCATATGAATACCCCGTATTAGTTTCAGTTATGATATTCTTAAAATCTGCTTCTTTTGGACCAAATCCTAAAATCGGTCTATGAGATTGTAAGTATTCAAACAACTTCCCTGGAATAATGCATTTCGTTTCTGATGAGTCAATCTCTATCAGTAACAAGACTTGAGATTTTCGCTGATGAATTTGAGCCTCTTCATGCGAAACATAACCCAATACATTTACATGGTTTTCTAATCCACATTTATAAATGGACTGCAATACACCCTCACTAACTGCGCCTAATAACTTTAATTCAAAACTAGTATTAAACGCTTTATTTTCTTGTATTAACTCAGCAATAGATTCCCATAATACTTCTGGATTTCTTCCCGTTAATAAAGATCCTATATGCGCTAACGTAAATTTATCATCCAATTGAACCGAAATATTATTTACATCATCATACCCATTTGTAATTACTGAAATTGGCTGCTTGGTTAAAACTGAAAACTCAGTTTTAGTCGTCGGACTGGTTACTATAATTTTGTCTGCTTTCTGAAGTACTTCTTTTTCTTGTGCCTTATGTTTTTTCTGTGACGCAACAGATAGCTTCATTTTATCGTGATAACCAATAGTAGTCCATGGATCTCGGAAATCAGCTATCCAATTTATATTTAATTTTTCTTTTAACTGTAAACCAATTAAGTGCAAACTATGCGGAGGTCCAGTAGTAATGATTGTTGCTATTTCATTTTCTTGAATATAATCCTTTAAAAAACCAACTGAAGGTTTTACCCAAAATTTACGAGCATCTGGAATAAAAAAATTCCCTCTTATATACAATAGTAAACCTTCTATAAATGATTGCTTTTTAGTATTTATTAACCCCGAAGCAATTGTTTTTGTTTTCTTTTTAGAAAAAATAGATGCCAATTGATAAGGCTCAAAAATTGGTTGTTTAATAACAGTAACTTCATCCGAAACCTCTTTTAACAAATTCTCATCAACTAAAGGGTAACTTGGATTTTCAGGACAATATACAATCGGGTCAATACCAAATTCCGGTAAATACTTTACAAACTTTAGCCAACGCTGTACTCCTGGCCCTCCTGATGGTGGCCAATAATAGGTAATGATGAGTACTTTTTTGTTCATAATTAACTTGGGCAATAAGTTTCTAAATTAAAATTTAATCTCACTTCTAAATCATTAGCCTTTTTAATAGCTATTTCTTTATTTTTAAACCTACTTATAAGAGTTCTTAACCTATGATTTTCACTCATTAAATATATTTCAAAATACTTATCTGATGTATTTGCTTCTACCTGTCCCCTACTATAAGTTTTATACCCTAAATTTCTTGTAAGAATAACCAAGCAAGAGTAATTATCTAATGATTTCCATGTTCCAAAATAGACACCTAAACAATTTGTATATTCTTTATATTTATTTTTTACATTATCAATTTGAAATCCACTAAAAGTAAAGCTTAGCAAACTTCCAAATAAAATCAATGCAATCCCTATTAGAATATCACTTATTAGTACAGGTAATGAAAATAACAATAAAGCATAACCAATATAAACGACCCCTGGAGGGAAAAATTTATCGATTTTATTATCTATCATCTATACTAGTTTCTTTTTCTTAAACTCATAAAATAAACCTCCCAATACAAGTAATATCAATCCTATAGATGACGCTAAAGCAATACTACTTCCAGTTTTTATCACTTGAGGTTCAAATTTAAAATCTATTGTATGTTTCCCTTTCGAAATTTCTAATCCTCTTAATAAATAATTTGCTCTAAAATGTGGTTTCAATTCACCATCAACATATGCGTTCCAACCATTTTTATAGTACATTTCTGAAAAAATAGCCAACCCATCATTTGAGTTAGACGTTTCATATACCAAATGATTCGGCTTGTATGACGTTAAATTAATAGATGCTAACGAATCTGTTTTGTAATTAGTACGCTCTCTATCTCCTAACTGAACTACAGCTTGCTTTTTTAAGTTCAACGAATCTAACAATACTATTTCTTCATCAGCGGTATTAACCGTTTTAAGCTCATCAACAAACCATGCATTACCATTTGTATATGGGTTATTTAAAGCTACTAGTTGCCCTTTATTATCTTGTATAATGTATTTAATATTCAACATGTTGACCACGCCTATATTATTCTTACTCACATAAAATTCAAAAATATCCTCCGCACGTTTTGGTTTTGCTGCATGATAACCTCCAAAAGCCTTATGAAAATAAGATGTTCTCGCATCACTAAAAGGATTAGCACTCAAATCCAATACTCTATAATGTGAGGTGTCTTCTTTTATTTGAGCATCAGCGGGTGAAATTTTAAATGGTTCATTCACCTGTCTAGCAGATACAAAATTCTCAGAATTCACATAACGTTTGTCTACACCAACCAAATCGAACAAAATCAAACAACCAAAAACTAGCAATACAACATTCTCCTTAACCTTGTCTTTTAAATACATCCACAAGATCCCTGCACTAAATAAAACCAATACTAATGTTCTTAGTACATCTGTAGTAAATAAATATTCACGTTGATTCTTAATCATTTTCAAAAAATCTGGACCGTAATTTTCTAATAACATTCCGTCTCTATTACCAACAAAATCAAATAACGTTCCTTTTAATACATAAAACACTATGGCTAATCCTGCAGTAATACCAACTGTATATTTTAATGCTTTTAGTTTTTCTTTTTTCTGTTCGTAGTTATTTAAGAACTTATGCAATCCGAAAATAGCTAAAATTGGCATGACCAATTCTACTATTACCTGCATGGAAGACACTGCTCTAAACTTATCATAAAGCGGTACATAATCAATAAAAAAATCAGTTAAAAAGCTAAAGTTTTTTCCCCAGGATAATATTAATATTAATCCTCCACCAAATAAGATCCATTTTTTCAAACGACCTTTTACTAAAAATAATCCTAGAACAAATAAAAAGATCACGACTGCTCCTATATATGCTGGACCAGAAACCCCAGGTTGTTCCCCCCAATACATTAATTGCCCAGCGAATTCTTGAGCTTCTTTAGTAGAAATCCCAAACATGCGTCGCATTTTTTTTACCACAACAGCATTTTTAGCAATTGGCTCACTATTAGAACCACCATACAAACCAGGTACAAATAAGTTTAAACTCTCCCCTATTCCGTAACTCCAATGTGTAATATATTCTTTACTTAACCCATCCGTTAGCTCTTTAGGTGAACCATTAGGATTAATTGTTAATTCGCTTTTACTTCTAGTACTTTCTTTAGCATACTCAGCTGTAGCCAATAAATTAGTAGCATTTAATCCCAATGCTAAAATTACAGCTACCGACATAATTCCGACAGACACAAAAAAGTGTTTTACTTCTTTCTTTTTAAACGCATCAACCAAATACACTATTCCGATAACCAATACTAATAACAATAAGTAATAGGTCATTTGTGGATGATTGGCACTTAACTCCAAGCCCATAGCTATAGCTGTAAGTATAAACCCAAGCAAATATCGCTGCCTAAACACCAAAAATATACCAGCTAGTACTAGTGGAAAATAAGCAATCGCATGTGCTTTTGAATTATGTCCAGCGCCAAGGATTACCAAATAATATGTTGAAAAACCAAAAGCAAAACTACCCAATAAGGCATATCTCCAATCTACTTTTAATACTAATAAAAGCACATAAAAACAAATGAAATACAAAAACACATAATCTGCTGGTCTTGGTAAAAAACGCAACAAACTATCTAATTTTTTAATATAGTTATGAGGATACTTAGCTCCTAATTGATAGGTAGGCATTCCTCCAAAAGCAGCATCTGTCCAATAGGTTTCTGTGGAATCTGTTTTATTGAAATCTTTATGCTGTTTTGACATTCCTATGTACTGAGAAATATCATGTTGCTTTATTTGTTTTCCTTGTAGAATAGGAGAAAAATACAATACAGATGCTATTACAAACAAAAGTATTGCCACCACATGCGGAAAGCATTGTTTTATATTAAAGTTCATTTGGTTGGTTAGTTAGGTTTGGTTTAGTCTATTTCTTCAAAATCAATGTAGTCACCTACTTTTTTAGTTGATTTTTTTTCATGTATTGGCTCCTTAAGAGTTTGCTTTTCTTGTTGCGATTGGTGCTGTCCGAATTGTTCTTTCACCTTTTGCTCCATTTTATTTGCTGCATACTTCATTAAAATCGGCGCAAAAATTCGCATTAAAAATTTACCCGCATAATATACTGCTATGATAATTAGTATCGTTCTTAACAACTGCATATTCTTCTATTTATTCTTTAATCTAAACTATTGATTGATGTACATACAAAGCTACATAAAAATAGCAATGCACAAAGTTGATATCACTTTTTTAACTTGGTAGACCGTATATTTTAAAAGAAAATGTATTTTTATATCCATAATTACAGTAAAACCGTTTACTATGACTTTATTTAGAGTGTTATTTATTTCACTTTTGCTTTGTAGTGTTACCACTCAAGCTCAATATACAGAAACCATAAATTCAAACAGGCCAGGGGCTTCTTCTGGTGCTTATTCTGTTGGAATAAATGTAATTCAAGCAGAAGGTGGCTTTACATATATGAAAAATAAACATGAATTACGAGATCAAGATTTTGGTGGAGCTGGTTTAGAATATGAATTCAGATATGGTATTTGGAAAGAGGCTTTAGAAATTAACTTAAGTGGAGCTTTTCAATTTGGAAAACTGACCGATACTAATACCGGAAACACAGGTTCGTTGAGTAACTTTAAAATAAATACCCTTGGTGCAAAATACTTGTTCTATGATCCATTTAAAAAGAAAGAAGGAGAGGCAGAAGAAAAACCAAATTTATATAGCTGGCATGCCAATCATAAATTTGCATGGAAAACACTACTTCCCTCTGTAGCCGTTTATGCAGGAATGAACTTTAACCTAACAAACACTCCTTTTGTTTACGGAAGTAACTTCAATTTCAGTAATCTGGAAGAGCCTACAATGTCTCCTAAAATTATGATTATTACTCAAAACAACTGGTCTGGAGGCTGGGTATTTACGATGAACTTTATTGGAGACAGAGTATTCATGACAGATTTCCCTATATATTCTTACATATTAACGCTTACGCATGCATTAAACGAGAAATCAGCTGTTTTTGCAGAACATCAAGGAATTATAAATGATGTGTATTCTGATACCTTATTCAGGTTTGGCGGTGCTTATTTATTATCGAAAGATATACAATTAGATGCAGGGCTTACTTTAAACACCAAGAATACTCCTTCTGTTTTTGGTGTTAATGTTGGTTTTTCATACCGTATGGATTTCCACAAAGATCCTGAAAATAATAACAGTGCTGAAGACGAGAAAGAGCGTAAAGACAATGCGGCTGGGAAAAACAGAAAAAAGAAGAAAAAGAAAGATGGTAGCGGACAAAAAGAAAAGAAGAATAAAAAAGATGAAATCGATTTTGACGACTAATATTATTTAATAAATTATACATAGACTGCTAGGAATTATTAAATTCTAGCAGTTTTTTTTGTACAAAACTGACTCAAATATACTTTTAATCAATTGTAAATTAACAAAATAGCTTTTAAAATCCATAAAAAGTTACTATCTTTAGGAAACGATATATAATATTGAATTTCTCAAATTCAGTATATTAATATAAGACCATTCTTTTCTCCCTCAGAAAAATTGAACTAATGTAATTTATTACATCATCTATTTATTGATCTTTAAAACTGGGACAAAATGAAAAAAATAGCAATTCTATTATCCGTATTCTTTATTGGTTTTTCACAAGCGCAAACACCAATTGACCAAAATCTTCAAGCAGAAAAGCAAAAAAAGGAGAACAAAAAAAGCTTTCAGGCAGATCCTGATGCTCGAGTTTTTGTTATTAAGGAACAAAAAGCAGCTTTACCAAGTATTAAATATAAAATGACTAAAGAAGAAACTCTTAAAAACAAAAAAGGGTATAAAAGGGTTAATATGGCTCTCAATAAAGAAAGAAAAATTGAGAAACGAAAAGAAAAAAAAACTTTAAGGGCTCAAAACAAAGTGTTTAATAAATATATAAAAGAAAGTAAAAAGAGACACAAAAAAATAAAAAAGGAATCAAAAAAAGCTATAAAAACAGATTAAAAATAATGTTATTTTTAAATATAAAAAGGTTTAACTGAAAAGTTAAACCTTTTTAGTGTTGCGTAAAAAAAGTACTTAATAGTTTATCAGATACTTTTCATAACACATAATCACTTAATTATCAGTATTTTACACCAATTACCATAAATAACAACTATCTTTGACATACTGCATACTATATTAGTTACATACACAAATTATAACCCAATTTCACTAATATAAGATCATATTTCCCCCCAGAAAGATTAAAAAATATAATTTATTGATCTTTAAAATTGGGGCAACATGAAAAAAATAATCATAGTAATTTCCGTACTCTTTACCAGCTATTCAATTGCGCAAACAATCGACAAATTAGATAATGCTGAAATAGAAAATTTAAAAAAGGCTTATTTTCAAAATTTAAGAACTAATCAAGACGCAAGGGTTTTCTCCATAAATAAACAACGTAAAATATATGTTTATAAAAAACTAACTAATAAACAAACTATAGCCACAGCAACTTTTATAAAAGACAGTTTAAAACGTGATATTTTTAGAAAAAATATTTTATATGATCTTAAAGTTAAAAAAATAAACCATAGTGAATCGCTTGTAAACACAATTGGCTATAGAAGAGTTAATAGTGTTTTTGATAAAATGGAAAAAGAAGAAAAAAAGAAACGTTTACAAAGAGAAAACAAAGAAGAAATCACTGCTAGAGATCAAGTAAAAAACAACAAAATAAAGGTTCAAAAAAAACAATTAAAAACTAAAATAGAAACGAGGCTTGAACTTTTAAAGAAAAAATACGCCATACCTAAAAAAGAAAAATCTTAGCATAAAAAAAGAGTAACTTACAGTTACTCTTTTTTTATTTTATATAATAAATTATATTACTCTCCCATTGCAGCTGAAACTGCAGCAGACATTCTTTTATATGTACCGTTTTCTAAACGTTCTCTAATTCCAGAGAAAGCATTTAACGTAATTTCAATATCCTCCATTGTATGTGTTGCCGTTGGAATTAAGCGCAATAATATCATCCCTTTTGGTATAACTGGATAAACTACTATTGAACAAAATACGCCAAAGTTTTCTCTTAAATCCTTCACTAAAGCCATTGCTTCAGGAATACTTCCTTTTAAGTATACCGGAGTAATACATGTTTCTGTAGTTCCTAAATCAAATCCTCTTTCACGTAAACCTCCTTGTAAGGCACGTACGTTATCCCATAGCCTTTCTTTAAGCTCTGGCATAGTTTTTAACATATCCAAACGCTTTAACGCTCCTACAACCAACTGCATCTGTAATGATTTTGCAAACATTTGAGAACGCATATTGTATTTCATGAAATCAATGATTTCCTTATCGGCTGCAAAAAATGCTCCTGTACTTGCCATAGATTTTGCAAAAGTTGCAAAATAAACATCAATACCATCTTGACATCCTTGTTCCTCACCAGTTCCTGCTCCTGTTTTACCAAGTGTACCAAAACCATGTGCATCATCAACTAATAAACGGAAGTTATACTTTTCTTTAAGTGCTATAATTTCCCTAAGTTTTCCTTGTTCTCCTCGCATTCCAAAAACACCTTCAGAAATCAAAAGAATTCCTCCACCTGTTTTTTCAGCAAGCTTCACAGCTCTACCTAAGTTTTTCTCTATACTTTCAACATCATTATGACGGTATGTAAAACGTTTTCCCATATGTAAACGTACACCATCGATAATACATGCATGTGCATCTACATCATATACAATAATATCATCTTTAGTTACTAAAGAATCAATTGCAGAAACCATTCCTTGATATCCGAAATTCACTAGATAAGCTGCTTCCTTCTCAACAAACTCAGCTAATTCATCTTGTAATTTTTCGTGTAATTCTGTATGACCTGACATCATTCTAGCCCCCATTGGGTAAGCTGAACCGTACTTCACACCTGCTTCTCCATCAACTTTTCTAACTTCTGGGTGATTTGCAAGACCTAAATAATCATTGATACTCCAAGTAACAACCTCTTTTCCTTGAAATTTCATTCTGTTTGAAATTTCTCCTTCAAGTTTCGGGAATACGAAATACCCTTCTGCTTGCTCTGCCCATTTACCTAGAGGTCCTTTATCTTTATAGATTTTCTCAAATAAATCTCTCATTAACATCAATTTTAGATTTTACAAATGCGAAAATAATTAAAATACACCGCTTTTCATAATATTTTCACCAACAAAAAAGCATCAACTAGGCAGTTGATGCTTTTTAATTCAATATATAATGTGTTTTTTTACTTTACGTATTCTATTTTCTTTGGATTCTCTTCTTGAACTGAATCGAAAAAACCTTGATCTTCCATCCATTTATCATTATAGATTTTGCTCATATAACGAGATCCATGATCTGGTAATATTACAACCACATTACTATTGGCATCAAACATTCCATTTGAATCATACTGTCTTACAGCTTGCATAGCAGCTCCACTTGTATACCCTACAAACAAACCTTCTGACCTTGCTAATTCTCTTGCTGAATGAGCGCTTTCTTGATCAGTTACTTTCATGAATTCATCAATCATATCAAAATCTGTCGCTGAAGGAATTAAATTTTTCCCTAAACCTTCTATTCTGTATGGATAAATTTCATCTTTATCAAATTCACGAGTTTCGTGAAAACTTTTTAATACCGACCCAAATGCGTCTACTCCTAATATTTTAATATCAGGGTTTTGTTCTTTTAAATATTTTGCAGTTCCAGAAATTGTTCCCCCAGTTCCACTACAAGCAACTAAATGCGTAATTTTACCATTAGTTTGATTCCATATTTCAGGGCCTGTAGAATGATAATGTGCATCAATATTTAATTCATTAAAATACTGATTGATATATACCGAACCTTTAACTTCTTTATGTAAACGCTTTGCTACTTCATAATACGACCTAGGATCATCAGCACTTACATTTGCTGGGCAAACGTATACTTTTGCTCCCATAGTACGCAGCATGTCTATTTTATCAGGAGAAGATTTAGAGCTTACCGCTAAAATACATTCATACCCTTTAATAATACTAACCATTGCAATACTAAAACCTGTGTTACCAGAAGTAGTTTCAATAATTGTATCTCCAGGTTTGATTAAACCTTTCTTTTCTGCTTGTTCTAGTATATATAAAGCAATTCTATCTTTAGAAGAATGCCCTGGATTAAAAGCCTCTACTTTTGCAAAGAAGTTCCCTTTTAAATCTTTAGTTATTTTTTGTAATTGTATTAATGGAGTGTTTCCTATTAAATCTAAAACACTATTATATGCTTGAATTTCTTCTTTCATAAATGATTTTAATATATCGTTACTTTATAATTTAGTTATAAAACAACCGGACAAAGATAATCAATTTTTTCTATTCCGTTATTTCTTCCAAATTAAGCATAAATGCATATTCTTCTGCTATTTCTTTTAATGCCTCAAACCTACCTGACGCACCACCATGTCCTGAATCCATATCACATTTAAATAATAGTAAATTATCATCTGTTTTCAGTTCTCTCAATTTTGCAGTCCATTTAGCAGGTTCAAAATATTGTACTTGAGAATCATGAAATCCTGTAAGTATCAAGGTATTTGGATATTGCTGCTTAACAACATTATCATATGGCGAATAGGACTTCATATAATCATAATATCCTTTTTCATTAGGATTTCCCCACTCATCGTACTCTCCAGTTGTTAAAGGAATTGTATCATCCAACATAGTAGTTACTACATCAACAAAAGGAACTGAAGCTACTACTCCATTATAGGTTTCTGGGCTCATGTTCATTATTGCTCCCATTAAAAGCCCACCAGCACTTCCACCCATCGCATATAAATGATTTGAAGATGTGTACTTATTAGCTATTAAATGTTTTGAGCAGTCAATAAAATCAGTAAACGTATTTATTTTTTTATGTAATTTCCCATCTTCATACCAGTTTCTACCTAAATATTCACTTCCACGAATATGAGCAATAGCAAAAACAAAACCTCGATCTAATAAACTTAATCGTTGGGAACTAAAACCATCAGAAATCGTATGTCCGTATGACCCATATGCATATTGCAGTAATGGCGTATTTTCATCAAGTTTAGTATCATTTTTGTATACTAATGATATCGCTACTTTTTTACCATCACTAGCTGTTGCCCAAATTCTTTCTGAAGTATAATTTTCCTTATCAAACTTCCCTCCTAAAACTTCTTGTTCTTTTTTAACTTCTTTCTCTTTAGTCTCCATATTGAAGTCTATTGTAGAAGCTGGAGTAGTTAAAGAATTATAACCATAACGTAAAGTTACGGTATCAAAATCTACATTAACAGAGGTGTATGCTGAATATGTTTCGTTATCAAATGGTAAATAGTATGAATTAGTACCATCCCAACGCGTTATTTTAATTTTCGACAATCCGTTTTCTCGTTCACTTATTACTAAGTAATCCTTAAAAATTTCAATATCCTCTAATAAAACATCTTCTCTATGTGGAATAAAATCAGTCCAATTATCTTTCCCTGTTTTATTTTCAGGGGTAATCATCAACTTAAAATTAGTAGCTTTATCTTTATTAGTTATGATATAAAATTTATCATCAAAATGTGCTATATCATATTCTAAACCTCTTTCTCTTTTTTGAAATATTTTAAATTCGTCTTCAGGACTATTTGCTTTCAAAAATCTATATTCATTGGTAAGCGTACTAGTAGACCCTATGATAATATATTTCCTTGATTTTGATTTATACACAAAAGTGCTAAATGTTTCATCCGTTTCATGAAAAACTTCTTTATCATTTTTTGGATTGTCGTTTAAAAAATGCTTGTATATTTTATCTGAACGTAACGTTTCATCATCCTTTCTTGTATAAAAAAGCGTCATGTTATCATTTGCCCAAGTAGATCCACCTGTAGTATTTTCTATTTTATATGGCAGTATTTCACCAGTTTCAATATTTTTAATTTGTATTGTGTACTGACGTCTACTCACCGTATCCACTCCAAAAGCAATTAACTTATTATCAGGACTAACACTCATCCCTCCTAAGTTAAAATATGATTCACCTTCAGCCATTTTATTACAATCGAACAAAACCTCTTCAAACGCAGTTAACGAATCTTTTTTTCTAGTATATATAGGATAATCCTTACCTGTTTCAAACTTGGTTATATACCAATATCCGTTTAGTTTATAAGGAACTGATGTATCATCTTCTTTTATCCTAGATTTCATCTCTTCAAACAAATCTGCTTGAAAATCTTTAGTTGGAGCTGTAATTTTATTGTAATAATCATTTTCTCTTTCTAAATAATCTATAACCTCTTCATTTTCTTTTTCATTAAGCCAGTAGTAATCATCTACTCTTACATCACCATGTTTCTCAAGAGTTTTAGGTTTTTTATCAGCAACCGGAGGTGCAATTTTATTTACTTTTTTCATAGACACATCTTTTTTACAAGCGAATGCAAAAATAACCGTAAGTATAAGTACTGAAAGTTTTTTTATCATTTTATTTTCTATTTTTGAACTATAAATTTAAAAAAACTATTTATTAATTATAAAAATAAACGAAAATGTTTGGAGATTTAATGGGAATGATGGGTAAAATAAAGGAAACCCAAGCTAAAGTTGAGGAAACTAAAAAACGATTAGACACCGTTTTAATTGACGAAAACAGTTCAGATAACTTGTTAAAAATAACACTTACTGCAAATCGAGAAATTAAAAACATCTCAATTGACGATTCTTTATTAGAAGATAAAGAGCAATTAGAAGACTATTTAATCCTTACCTTAAATAAAGCTATAAAAAAAGCATCCAACATAAACGATGTTGAGTTAGGTGCAGTTGCTAAAGATGGAATGCCTGATATTCCAGGAATGGATATGTTTAAATAAATTAGTTTTATAATACCTAGGTAGATTGACATCCTATGTATTATAAACCTCTAATTAATGCACTTAGCTTGAATAAACCTTATCAAATTAAGTGCATTAATTAGAGGTTTACATACCCTTTAATATTTCTGTACACTTCAAATGCATTTCACCCGTATAATCTAAATGAGTTACCATTCTTAATTTACCATCACCCATACTTACCATAAGAATATTTTTTTCTTTCATTTTTTGAAGAAAACTTGCTTCATCAACACCTTTTTTCAAGTAGAAAATAACAATGTTAGTTTCTACAGGTTCAATTTGCTCAACAAAACTACATGATGCCAAGGTTTTAGCTAATTCTTTTGCTTTCTGATGATCCTCCTGTAATCGTTCTACATTATTATCCAATGCATAAATTGCAGCTGCAGCTAAATATCCAGCTTGTCGCATCCCTCCACCAAACAACTTCCTAATACGTAATGCTTTTGCAATGTGTTCTTTTGTACCTATCAGTAATGAGCCTACTGGAGCCCCTAACCCCTTGGACAAGCAAATGGAAACAGTATCAAATAATTCACCATATTGTAAAGAAGTTTCATTTTTAGCAACCAACGCATTAAATAATCGCGCTCCATCTAAATGAAAAGCCAACTCATTCTTATTGCAAACTTCTTTTATTTTTTTTAATTCCTCAAAATCCCAACAAGCTCCACCTCCTTTATTTGTAGTGTTTTCAATACAAACCAAACTAGAAAGTGACAAATGAATATTATCTTTCGGCGTAATTGATTTTTCTAGATCTTCAGCTGTAAACATACCTCGATCACCATCAATTAACGAGCAAGTAACTCCTGAATTAAATGCTGCTCCCCCGCCTTCAAAGTTATAAACATGCGCATATTTATCGCAATATAATTTATCCCCAGGCTGTGTATGCAATTTAATAGCTACTTGATTTGCCATGGTTCCTGATGGAAAAAACAAAGCAGCTTCCATACCAAATAACTTTGCAACTTTATCTTGTAATTGATTCACTGTAGGATCATCACCAAACACATCATCACCTACTTTTGCTTGCATCATTGTTGATAGCATTTCTTTACTTGGACGCGTAACTGTATCGCTTATTAAATTTATTTCCATAATCAATTTTGAAGTTCTATTTTTGTAGAATAAATGTAATAAATATTTATGATATCCTCAGAACAAACCAAAGACATTATTGAACGACTTGGTGCTTTAAAAAAGTACTTAGCTATTGATGCCAAAAAGGTAGAGATAGCCAATGAGGAAGAAAAAACTTTTGACCCTGATTTTTGGAACAAGCCAAAAGAAGCTGAATTAATCATGAAATCATTACGTGTAATTAAAAAATGGGTTTCTGATTACGAACTTGCTAAGCAGTTAATTGAAGATTTACAAATTTTAATTGAGTTTCATGGAGAAGGAGAAGTTGAAGAATCTGAGGTTGTTTCACAATACAATAAAGCAGATACATTAATTGAAGATTTAGAATTTAAAAACATGCTTTCTGAAGAAGGTGATTCTATGAGTGCAGTATTACAAATTACTGCTGGAGCTGGAGGTACCGAAAGTTGTGATTGGGCAGAAATGTTGCTTCGTATGTATTTAATGTATTGCGAAAACCAAGGTTATAAAGTAAAAGAGTTAAACCATCAATCTGGCGATGTTGCAGGAATAAAAACTGTAACTATTGAGATTGAAGGTGATTTTGCATTTGGATGGTTAAAAGGTGAAAATGGAGTACACAGATTAGTTCGCATATCTCCTTTTGACAGTAATGCTAAACGACACACTTCTTTTGCCTCAGTTTATGTATATCCATTAGCCGATGATACTATTGAAATTAATATTAATCCTGCAGATATAGAAATTGTAACTTCAAGATCTAGTGGTGCTGGTGGACAAAATGTAAATAAAGTAGAGACAAAAGTTCAGTTAAAACATAAACCATCAGGTATTCAAATTTCTTGTTCAGAAACCAGGTCTCAACAAGATAACAGAACGCGTGCGATGCAAATGTTAAAATCACAATTGTACGAAATTGAACTTAAAAAACAACAAGCTGCACGATCGACAATTGAAGATGGAAAAATGAAAATTGAATGGGGAAGTCAAATACGAAATTATGTACTTCACCCATATAAATTAATAAAAGATGTACGTTCAGGCCATGAAACAGGAAATACTGATGCTGTACTAAACGGAAAAATTGACCCCTTCTTAAAAGCATACTTAATGTTTATGGGACAAAAAGAAACTGATCCTAATACTATATAAAATGATAAAAATATACCATAATAACAGATGTAGTAAATCTCGCTGTGGAGTTGAATTGCTTGAAAATTCTGGAAAAGAATATGAAATAGTAAAGTATTTAGAAACGATTCCTTCAGTTGATGAGTTAAAAAACATTATCACTCTTTTAGGAATTTCACCAATAGAATTAGTTAGAAAAAACGAAGCTATTTGGAAGAAAAACTATAAAGGTAAAGATATGAGCGATGCTGAAATTATTTTAGCAATGACTGAAAACCCGAAATTGATTGAACGACCAATAGTCCTAAATGGTAATAAAGCGGTAATTGGTAGACCCACAGAATTAATTTCAGATATAATTTAAGTTTATTAAAAAGGGAGCCAATAAGCTTCCTTTTTTAATATAACATGATTCTCATATGCGCATTCCTTTAACAAGTATTTAACAAAATACACTCTTCATCTTTGTAATTTTGTTTTTAAAAAAATCTTCAATTATGAAATTTGCATTCAACCTAAGTGTTGTCTTTTTAATATTCACAACTACTCTAAGTTTTTCTCAAAAAAAAACGAACACAAATTCTTTACACGTTTCAGGTAAAGTTGTTGATATAGAAACCAATCAGCCTTTAGAGTATGCTACAATCGTATTAAAAAACCTTTCAACTGAGCAAATCACTGGAGGAGTTTCTACTCAAAAAGGGGCTTTTAAAATTAACACAAGTAAAGGTACTTATGATATTACTATTGAGTATTTAGGTTTTAAACCTAAACATTTTAACAAAATAGAAATTTCTACCAATACAAACTTAGGGACTATAAACTTAACTGAAGACACTAATAGCTTAGATGAAGTAGAAATCATTGCAGAAAAAAGCACTGTTGAGATTAGGCTTGATAAAAAAATATATAATGTCGGAAAAGACATGACTGTTAAAGGTGGTTCTGCTTCTGATGTACTAGAGAATATCCCTTCAGTAACTGTAGATATTGAAGGAAATGTTTCTTTAAGAGGAAATGAAAATGTTAGAATATTAATTAATGGGAAACCTTCTACTTTTGCAAGTGGTGCCGATGCTTTAAAGCAATTACCCGCAGATGCAATTCAAAAAGTAGAGGTTATTACATCTCCATCAGCCCGATATGATGCTGAGGGTACAGCCGGTATTTTAAACATTGTGCTTCGCAAAGGAAAAGCCTTAGGTTTTAATGGTTCTTTTAGTTTGAACACAGGAATTCCTACTAATTTTGGCGCATCAACAAACTTAAATTATAGAACCAAAAAAGTTAACTATTTTACGAACATTGGCTATAATTATAGGGATGCTCCAGGAAATGCTTATTTTGAAACTAAATCTGACCTGAGTAATACTATTGAAGATAGAGAGTATGATCGAGAACGTAAAAATTTTAATTCTCGTTTCGGATTAGAATATTTTTTAACAGATAATTCTTCAATCACAGGGAGTTTTTTATATCGTAATTCTGATAGATTTACAGACACAGGAATACATACTAGATCACAGGACATTAACCCTGTAACCGACATAATAAAAGTAAGAAATGAATTAGAAAATGAACTAGATAAACAACTTGAGTTTAATTTAAATTTTACCCAAAACTTTAAAACCTCCGGACATAAACTAACTTTTGATTTAAAGTATGAAGGTTCTAATGATGATGAATTAGCTACAATATTTGGAAAACAAACCTTTCCAGATATAGTTAACCCAAATGACCCAGTTGAAAAAACTACAACTCTTGAAGATCAAAAACGTTATTTGATACAAGCTGACTATGTGCTTCCTATTGGAGAAAACGCACAATTTGAAGCCGGTTTTAGAAGTAACATTAGTGATCAAGAAACCGATTATGTATTAATAAGTGAAATAGACCCTGTATTAACCCCTGGGCTATTTGAATTAGATGAAGGTGTTTCAAACCTATTTATTTATAATGAAAATATTCATGCGTTATACTCTCAATACGGAAATAAATACGGGAATTTTTCTGCTTTACTCGGACTCCGAATGGAAGTAACAAATATTAAAGTAAAAGTTAGCGGAACTGATTTAGATTCTAATAAAAAATACACTGAACTATTTCCTACATTAAACTTAGCCTATGAATTAAAGGAAAATGAAACATTAACTTTAGGGTATAATCGTAGAATTAGAAGACCACGCTCTTGGTTTATGAACCCTTTTGCTTCATCAAGAGCTAGTAGCAATAATGTTTTTATAGGAAATGCCGATTTGGACCCTGCTTATTCTAATGGATTTGACTTAGGCTACTTAAAAAAATGGGATAAAATCACTTTCAATACTTCCGTTTATTACAATTACTCAACTAATGTTTTCCATTTTAACCGTACTACTGATCCTTTGGACAGCAATATAACAATTACAAGCCCTATAAATATCGCTTCAGAAGATCGATTCGGATTAGAGTTTTCTTTTAACTATAACTTATTTAAATGGTGGAAACTAAACAACAGTTTTAATTTTTTCAGAACTACTCGTGATGGCAAAAATATTGTACCGGATTCAAAAGCTTCAAGCTGGACCACCCGATTAAGCTCAAGAATTAAACTTCCTGCAAAAATTGAATGGCAAACTACTGCTAATTACAGAGGGCCTAGAGAAAATTTCCAAAGTAAAAACAAAGGCGTTTTAAGCATCAATTTAGCTTTTAGTAAGGATATTTTAAAAGACAAAGGAACACTCTCCCTAAATGTTAGTGATTTATTAAATTCTAGAAAAAGAATTTCAGATACACAAATAACAAATACAACAAGTAGGTATAGTGAGTTTCAGTGGAGAGAACGTCAAATACGTTTAAATTTCACGTATAGATTAAATCAAAAGAAAAAAAGAACTCCACAACGAAATAACAACGGAGGAAACGACGGTGGGTTTTAATCAATTCATCGATAGTTATTTGTATAAAAAAAGGAAACCAATATGGTTTCCTTTTTAATTTCGTAATATTTTAATTACTATTTTTTAGCAGCTCTTTCTTCTTTAAGCTCCTTTAATCTTTCCATTAAAGAACCTCCAATCCAATAAGGAACTACAAAAGTTGCTAAAAAAATTAACAACCAAAATCCTATTGTAAGAATAGTTAAAAATGCTAAAAAACCTAAGTATTGATCAAAATCAAACATAATTTCCGGAAATTTGAATTCGGGATCAAATATAGTAGATATTATTTATTTCTACAGCATCAATTTTCAATTTTATTAACAAATAATAACAATTCTACATTGAACAAAAATAAATACTTAAATTTGCAGAATTACAACTTACCTCAAGGCAAAAAACGAGGTATTAATTAACAATAATATTTTCCGTTTAAGTAAAAAATTCGGAAAATTAAACCCACTGGTGGGATTGAAAATACAATACTAAACTATAGCTATGGAATATAGAATTGAAAAAGATACAATTGGAGAAGTAAAAGTACCTGCAGACAAACTTTGGGGTGCACAAACTGAACGTTCAAGAAACAACTTTAAAATTGGAGCTACTGCTTCAATGCCTATTGAAATAGTTCATGGTTTTGCGTACTTAAAAAAGGCTGCTGCATATACAAATTGTGATTTAGGAGTATTATCTACTGAAAAAAGAGATTTAATAGCTGCCGCTTGTGATGAAATTTTAACAGGAATGCACGATGACCAATTTCCATTAGTTATATGGCAAACTGGTTCTGGAACACAGTCAAATATGAACTGTAACGAAGTGATTTCGCATAGAGCACAACAGTTAGCTGGAGGAGTAATTGGTGAAGGAGAAAAAGTTATTTCTCCAAATGATGATGTAAACAAATCACAATCATCAAACGACACCTTCCCTACCGGAATGCACATTGCGGCTTATAAAAAAATTGCAGAAGTAACTATTCCAGGTATTGAACAACTAAGAGACACGCTACAAGCTAAGTCAGTAGCTTTTAAGGATGTTGTTAAAATAGGACGTACGCATTTAATGGATGCGACACCACTAACCTTAGGACAAGAATTTTCTGGCTATGTTTCTCAATTAAACCACGGTTTAAAAGCCTTAAGAAACACACTTGATCACTTAAGTGAATTAGCCTTAGGAGGTACGGCTGTTGGTACAGGATTAAATACACCAAAAGGATATGATGTATTAGTAGCAAAATATATTGCTGAATTTACTGGATTACCATTTATAACTGCTGAAAATAAATTTGAAGCTTTAGCAGCACATGATGCTATTGTTGAAACTCACGGTGCTTTAAAACAATTAGCTGTTTCTTTAAACAAAATAGCAAATGACATTAGAATGATGGCTTCTGGTCCTCGCTCAGGTATTGGAGAAATCGTTATTCCTGCAAACGAACCAGGAAGCTCAATAATGCCAGGAAAAGTAAACCCTACTCAAGCAGAAGCAATCACAATGGTTTGTGCGCAAGTTATGGGTAACGATGTTGCAGTAACTATTGGAGGAACTCAAGGACATTATGAATTAAATGTATTCAAACCAATGATGGCAGCTAACTTATTACAGTCAGCTCAATTAATTGGTGATTCATGTCTTTCTTTTGACGTAAATTGTGCTCAAGGAATTGAACCGAATCACAACAGAATTAAAGAATTATTAAACAATTCTTTAATGTTAGTAACTGCTTTAAACACAAAAATAGGGTACTATAAAGCTGCTGAAATTGCTAATACAGCACATGAAAACGGAACAACATTACGTCATGAAGCTGTTCGTTTAGGATACGTTACTGAAGAAGAATACGACCTATGGGTTGTACCTGCTAATATGACTGGGTCTCTAAATTAAAAATTAATACATATTAATAAAAAAACCGAGTTTAACCACTCGGTTTTTTTATTTTACATCCTCTTTACCTAACCACAATAATATTTCTTCTTAATGAGTAAAATAAAGTATTCTAAATTCTCTACATACATTGATTTCTCAAAGGAGGAGCTTTCTTTTTAGAAAAATCAATGGAAAATATTTAAAGAAATGAACGCTTCATAAAACAAAAAAGCCACTTCAGTTGAAGTGGCTTTTTGTTTTTATCTTAAATGAAATTACGCATACATTTTATCACGTAACTCTTTAATTTTAGGATCATTCATATACTCATCAAAAGTAGCATACTTATCAATAACTCCTTTTGGAGTTATTTCAATAATTCTGTTTGCAACAGTTTGACAAAACTCATGATCATGAGTTGTAAACACAATTGTTCCTTTAAAGTTTTTTAATGAATTATTAAACGCTGTAATACTTTCTAAATCTAAGTGATTTGTTGGCTCATCTATTAATAACACATTTGCTCTAGTCATCATCATTCTACTTAACATACATCTTACCTTCTCTCCTCCAGAAAGTACTTTAGATGTTTTTAAAGCTTCTTCTCCACTAAATATCATTTTACCTAAGAAACCACGCAAATTAACTTCTTCTTTTTCTTCTTCTGTTTTTGCCCATTGACGCATCCAGTCAACTAAAGTTAATTCATTCTTGAAAAACTTAGAATTGTCTGATGGTAAATAAGATTGAGTTGTTGTTACTCCCCATTTAAATTCTCCAGAATCAGCTTTTATATTTTCTGTTAAAATTTGATAAAGAGCAGTAGTTGCTTTAGAGTTTTTAGAAATAATAGCTACTTTATCTCCTTTATTAAGGTTTAAATCAACTTTATTAAACAACTCACCTTCTTCATTAGAAGCACTTAAGTTTTCAACATTTAAAATTTGATCTCCAGCTTCTCTATCTCTGTCAAAAATAATTGCAGGATAACGTCTACTAGAAGGTCTTATATCTTCCACTTTTAATTTTTCTAACATCTTTTTACGAGATGTAGTTTGCTTTGCCTTTGATGCATTTGCACTAAAACGAGCAATAAAGTCTTGTAGTTCTTTTGCTTTTTCTTCAGACTTTTTATTTTGCTGAGAACGTTGTCTTGCAGCTAATTGACTTGACTCATACCAAAAGGTATAATTTCCTGAAAAGTGAGTGATCTTATTAAAATCAATATCAGAAATATGTGTACATACTAAATCTAAGAAGTGACGGTCATGCGATACAACTATTACAGTATTTTCAAAATTTGCTAAAAAAGTTTCTAACCAAGATATTGTTTCAAAATCTAAATCATTGGTAGGCTCATCCATAATTAACACATCAGGATTACCGAATAAAGCTTTCGCTAATAAAACACGTACCTTCTGCTTACCATCCAAATCAGACATCGATGTGAAATGCATACCTTCCTTAATACCTAAGTTAGATAACATTGCCGCAGCGTTTGCATCAGCATTCCACCCATCCATTTCCTCAAATGTAACTTGTAACTCTCCTATTTTTTCAGCATTTTCATCTGTATAATCTTCGTACAGTTTATCTAATTCTTTTTTAATAGCATACAATTCTGTATTACCCATTAAAACTGTTTCTAAAACCGTAAACTCATCATAAGCATAATGATCTTGAGATAATACCGACATTCTTTTTCCTGGAGCAAGAGATACGTGACCTGATGTAGGTTCTTGAATCCCTGCAAGAATTTTTAAAAATGTAGATTTACCAGCGCCATTGGCACCAATAATTCCATAGCAATTGCCTTGAGTAAATGCAGTATTTACATCGTCAAATAATACTCTTTTACCAAATTGTACAGATAAGTTTGAAACTGATAACATGTAATGTATTTTAATTTTCGGCAAAAATAGTAAAATGAATTGTATTTAACAGCTGTTTAGAATCATAATAATAATGTTATTTTAAGCTAGTAATTAAACAACTAATGAACTTTAAGCCCCTTATTTTATTAAGTTTTATATTATTGAAAAATATCATTTCACAATAAATTTGAAATATTTAATTAAACTATACGGGAAACACCAGTTTGCTCTATTTTTTTAATTTATTCAGGAAGATGATTACTTATAACCTCTCCTATTAAATCCTATTGCCTTAATAACCTAATTCGCTTGTATCCTTTAAAAACATGAATTTGAACTGAAAAATAATGATTCTAAATAAGCATAACTAATTGTTTTTATTGGTGTTATGTTAAATTCTCATAATGTTTTAAGCCAAAGCTATTATTTAACAGCTCATTAACAGCTATATATCATCATAAAAATTAAATTTGTCTATATAAATAAGAATGACCAAACTATATGATTAAATTGTTACCATTATCTTACCTTTTATTTTTGATTGCTTTTACCAGCTGTAATGAAAATATAGAAACAGAAGATGCAACGTATTTCGGAGGGGAAATCATAAACCCCAAGGATGACTTTGTGTTACTGTATAAAGATGATGTATTAATTGATTCGGTTGCTTTAGATGAAAAAAACAGATTCTTATATAAGTTCAATGATTTTACTTCTGGGTTGTACCATTTTAATCATAAAGAATACCAATACGTTTATATAGAACCTACAGACAGTATTGTTTTTAGACTAAATACTATTGATTTTGATGAGTCGCTAACTTTTTCTGGTAAAGGAGCTAATAAAAACAACTTTATCATAAATACTTTTTTGGCCAATGAAAAGCATCACAAAAAAGCATTTAAATTGTATAAACTTCCTGCTGAAAAATTTTCAACCTTGATATCGGGTGAACTTAAACAGCGCTTAAATATGTTGGAGCAATATAAAGAAAGATATGATTTTCCTGAAGGTTTTAATGAAGTTGCTAATGCACACATTGTTTATCATTTTCATGCCTTAAAAGAACGATACCCCATATACAATAGACAACAAGCAGATTCCATAAACAAAGAAGAATTTTACAAATTCAGAGATAACATTGATTTTAACACGGGTAATCTAGGGTCTTTTTATCCTTATTATGAATACTTATACGCCCTAATTGATAACTTAAGTGCTCAAAAGTTAAAACAATCTCACCCTAATGAAAATCACTTAAGCTCATATAATTCAAAAGTGGATGTTATTGATTCCTTAGTTCAAAATGAAACCTTAAAAAATCAATTATTAAAAAACACAACATTACATTATTTAACAAATACTAAGTGTAAAACTAAAGCAAACGAAGTATTAACTTATTTCAATAAACACAATACTAGTATTGAAAACAAAGAGAAAGTAACAAAACTCGTAAATGCTATTAAACGCTTGAGTGTAGGAAACTATATACCTGATTTTAATGTAACTACTATTGAAAATAAAACATTTGCATTTAAAAATACAGTTCATAAGCCTACTGTAGTATACTTCTGGTCTAGCAACAACCCAAGACATTTAAAAAGTGTGTATAAAAAAGTTGTACAATATTCTAGCAATAAGAATTTTAATTTTGTTGGAGTTTCAATTGATGACAATAAAAAAGATTGGGAAAAATACAGTATAAAATTGAACTTAAAAAATGGGTATTTATTAACTGACCCAATAATCGCTAAAGAAAATTTATTAATTCAGAATATTAATAAAGTGTATGTATTGGATAAAAATGCAAAAATTTTAAGTTCTGATTTAAATATTTTTGATCCGCATTTTAGTGAAAAATTGAATTTACTATATAAAGTCATAAAGTAATCAGGATTACTAAGCCCCCTCTACTTAATATGTGAAAAATTAAAGGGTTACTTATTAATAAGCAACTCTAAAAAAAATACTTCTAAAACACTTTTTCTCTCGATAGTTCATAAAAATTAAAGATATTTGCATTCATTAACTTCAATACACCTATAATGTATCGCAAAGCCTTTATTAACATCAAGCAATTACTTCAAGTAGAAACCAATACCTTGAAACTAAAAGTTTCTGGAGACGAAATGAAAACGCTTCCATTGATTAACAATGCTTTTCTTATTATTGAAAATGATGAGATAGTTGATTTTGGAGAAATGTCAGACTTTCAGAACAATGATACATTAACAACCATTGATTGTACTGGCCAAATCATACTACCAACCTGGTATGACAGTCATACTCACATAGTTTACGCCGGTAATCGTGAACAAGAATTTGTTGATAGAATAAACGGACTTACTTACGAGGAAATAGCCAATAATGGTGGTGGAATATTAAATTCTGCTAAAAAATTACAAGAAATTTCAGAAGAGGAATTGTACAAACAATCCGCAGAACGATTAGACGAAGTAATTAAATTAGGGACTGGAGGTATTGAGATTAAATCTGGATACGGATTAACAGTAAACGCGGAACTAAAAATGTTACGTACCATCAAAAAATTAAAAGAAAATTATAACATCCCTATTAAAGCTACATTCCTTGGTGCACATGCAGTTCCAGCTGAATACAAAGGTAACAAACAAGGCTATTTAGATTTAATTGTTAATGAAATGTTACCACTAATTTCAAAAGAAAATTTAGCCGAGTATATTGATGTTTTCTGTGAAACTGGTTATTTCTCTGTTGCCGATACAGAACAAATATTAGCCGCTGGAAAACAATACGGATTAACACCCAAAACGCATGTAAATCAGTTTACATCAATAGGAGGAATACAAAAAAGTATTGAATACAATGCACTTACTGTAGATCATTTAGAATTGGTAAGTGATGAAGATTTAGAAGCATTAAAAAGCTCTGATACAATGCCAGTTGCATTACCTTCATGCTCATATTTCCTATCTATTCCTTATACTCCAGCTAGGCAATTAATCGATAATGGATTGGCTTTAGCTCTTGCTACTGATTACAACCCTGGCTCTACCCCATCTGGTAATATGAATTTTGTAGTAAGTACTGCATGTATTAAAATGAAAATGACACCAGAGGAGGCTATCAATGCAGCCACCATAAATGGCGCCTATGCAATGGGGATTTCTGAAACACACGGAAGTATTACTAAAGGTAAAAAAGCAAATATAATTATCACAAAACCGATCAACTCATACAATGTATTACCATATTCTTTTGGTTCAAACAATATTGACAGAGTTGTCATAAACGGAGTATTTATTAATTAATAAAACAATTCTAATGCATCATAAAAACATCCATAACGTTCCTTATAATTTTAAAGAATTAGCAGCTTCAAACCCTAAATTAATTCCTTTTGTAATTATAAGTCCTCAGAAAACAATGTCAATTGATTTTGCAGACAATGAAGCTGTATTACAATTAAACAGAGCAATATTAATAAACCAATATGGATTGTCTGATTGGAGTATCCCTAGTGGATATTTATGCCCTCCTATTCCTGGAAGAGCTGATTATATACACCATATTGCTGATTTTTTAAAAGATCATAGTGTCAAGTCTAAAGTAAAAGGACTGGACATTGGTGTTGGTGCAAATTGCATATATCCTATACTAGGAAGTAGGATTTATAATTGGAAAATGGTTGGTGCCGATATAAATGAAGTTGCAATAACTTCTGCTACTAAAAACATTAATGCAACTCCTGATTTAAAAGAACACATTGAAGTTAGACATCAAACGGATAATAGTAATATTTTTAAAGGGATTATTAAAAAAGGAGAAAAATATCAATTCAGCATGTGCAACCCTCCGTTTCACACCTCTGAAAAAGAAGCCAACAAAGGAACAAAACGAAAATTACAAAATTTAGGACTAGAAACTAATTCAAAATTAAATTTTGGAGGACAAGCCAATGAATTATGGTGTAATGGTGGTGAAGCTTTGTTTATTAAAAGAATGATAAAGCAGAGTGAAGAATTCAAAGATCAAGTTACTTGGTTTACGTGTTTAGTCTCTAAAAAAGATAATTTACCCAAAATAAACAAGCAATTAAAAAAACTAAACACTACTCACAAAACTATTACAATGACCCAAGGAAATAAGCAAAGTAGGTTTGTTGCTTGGAAATTTGATAAATAAAACATGAGCTTAAAAACTATCAACATTGGGGTTTTAGCACATGTCGATGCTGGTAAAACAACACTTACAGAACACTTTCTATACAATTCAGGGGCTATTAGAACCATCGGAAGTGTTGACAAAGGCTCTACTAGTACGGATAGTTTAGCGCTTGAAAAAGAACGTGGAATTTCTATTAAAGCAACTACCACTTCTTTTGAATGGAAAGGCACTAAGATTAATTTAATTGACACACCAGGTCACGTTGATTTCTCTAGTGAAGTGGAACGTGCTTTGTGTGTAGTCGATGCTGTTATACTTGTTGTATCAGCAGTTGAAGGGATTCAAGCACATACTTTAAATATTTGGGATTCTTTACAAGAATTAGAGATTCCAACCATCATTTTTATCAATAAAATTGACCGACAAGGTGCTGACACAGAAATTACAATAGCTCAAATAGAACAAGATTTAAAAGCCAAACCTGTATCAATTTATGCATCTGAAAATGATGGTTTAACAAATGCTACAATCACTCCTATTTTTAATACCTCAACTGATTCTATTATTAAAGAAAAAACAATTGAGCATATTTTAGATTGTGAAGAACACTTATTGGAACGCTTTTTAAACTCTGAAACCATAACTGATAATGAATATTTAAAAAATATTCGCAAACTAACTATTGACAATAAGGTTACACCTATTTATACAGGAATCGCTAAAAACAATATTGGAGTAACCGAATTATTAGATGGAATAATAGACTATTGTCCTACTTCAAAACCAATCACTAACGAAAACTTATCTGCTTATATTTTTAAGCTGGAGCATCATAAAGTTTACGGAACCATGGCGCATGTTAAAGTGTTTTCAGGAGAATTATCTTCTAAATCTACTATTTACAATCATACGCAACAATTAGAAACTAAAATAAATCAAACCAAGCAATTACATAACACTAAATATATTGACAATGTCATTTTAAAACCTGGTGATATTGGAGTAATCACAGGTGTTTTAGGTACAAAAGCTGGAGATATAATAGGTCGCTCAGAAGGAATACCTAAACTACCTCAACTTTATATTCCCGTACTAACTGTGCAAGTAATCCCTGACAAGGATGGTGATTACAATGCTTTAGCTGAAGCTTTACAACAATTGGATAGAGAAGATCCTTCCTTAAGTTTTAAATGGTTTAAAGCAGAAAAAGAATTGCAATTGCTTTTAATGGGACAAATGCAAATTGAAGTGTTAACACATGTTTTAGAAGAGCGTTATTCAATAAAAACTAGTTTTACAGATCCTGAAGTAGTATACAAAGAAACCATCAGCAAAAAAGCCGAAGGATATATCAGGTATTGGATGCCAAAACCATGTTGGGCTATCATGACTTTTTTAATAGAACCAGCTCCCTTAAATTCTGGAGTTAGTTATTGCTCCATCGTTTCGCAAAACGATGTACATATAAAATATCAGAATGAAATTGAACGTACTATTCCAAAAGCTTTAGCACAAGGAATTTTAGGTTGGGAAGTTACAGATGTAAAAATCACCTTAATAAAAGGAGAAGATCATAATGTACATTCCAGGCCTGGAGATTTTAATTTAGCTACTCCTATGGGAATTATGCAAGGATTAAAAAATGGAGGAACTCATTTATTAGAACCTATTTTAGGTTTTGAAATTAAAGCAAACGAAAGCTTGTTAGGAAAAATAGCATCCGAACTAAGTACAAAAAGAGCTACTTTTGATACACCTCAATTTATTGACGATACATTTAGCTTAAAAGGAACAATTCCTGTTGCCACTTCATTAGATTTAAGTATTAAACTGAATTCAATTACTGGAGGAAAAGTGAGATTACGCTTACAATTTCACGGATATGACACTTGCCCTCAAGGCGAAGGTACAATTAGAGAATATAAAGGAGTAAACCCTTTAGATGAAGCACAATGGATATTACACCGACGTGGAGCTTACAAAGCTGATGAGCGAGTTATTTGATTATTCAAATCAATAATATAATTCAATGTAATGTAACATTTCTTGTTATTTGAACACTTATAAATAAACACAAAATATTCTCAGCAATGAAAAATAGCAAGAAATTAACGGTATTAAATTTAAAAAATTTTACAAATGTGAAGTAAAATTGTTTAATAAAATATTAGGAATTAAGTAACCCTCCTCTTCTCTCTAAAAGAAAGGATTTGTTACTAATAGTCTAAATTCAAAAAAAGCTTCAAAATATAGTTTAACTATATTTTGAAGCTTTTTTATTTTTTTTATTTGAATATTTTATTCTGCAGGTCTCCCATGAATTTCTTCAAACATTTTGTCAAAGTTATCTCTTAAGAACGCACGTAGCTTTTTACGATAGTCGTCTTTTAACCAATCCACAAAATTATAAGTACTTCTACTAATACATTTGGTATAACGATCAATTCTATAATCAATATCTTCACCAAGGAACTTCATCAAAGCAAGTGCGTCATAAACATCTTCACTGTTTTCAATACAAATTTTGGCGTGCTGCTCAATAGAACGTTCTAAAACTACTTTTGAAGATTCTCCTTTTTTGACAGAAATTGTATATGTCTTTTTAACATCAAAAGCTACCTTTTTAGAGTTCGCGAATTCTTTACGAATTTCCTCTGGCATTTCATACTTGAAATTATTTTCTAAGTCTTCATCATTCAATAAATTATCTAAGAAGAAATTAGGCGACTTAAATATTTTTTGCCAATCTAAATCTGCTCCCCAAGGACCAAAACGATGTAAGTTATTTCCTAAATCAATAATAGAGAATTTAGATTTCCCTTTTATAATACGAGATCCCCTACCTATCATTTGATAGTATAATGTCAACGATTTAGTTGCTCTGTTTAATATAATAGTATCTACCGTAGGTTCATCAAAACCTGTTGTCAAAATACTTACTGATGTTAATATTGCGTTTGGTGTTTCCTTAAACCATTTTAATATAGCTGCACGCTCTTTTTTAGAATTTGTATTATCTAAATGTGCTACAGGATATCCAGCTGCTCTAAAGGTGTCATATACATGCAATGATGTATTAATACCATTATTAAATATTAAGGTTTTCTTTCCTTTAGAATGCGCTTCATAAGCATATAACAACTTACTTAGCATGTCTTGATTGGTATATAAATCTTCAGAAGATTTTACCGTATAATCACCATTTGCACCAACTATTAATGAGGTTAATCCTACATTATAGCTAAAGGTTTCAGCACGAGATAAAAACTCATTTTCTATAAGTGACTCAATAGTTTCACCAACTATTAACTCTTTATAGTTGTCACTCATTGGTAATTTTATATTAGAACTTAACGGTGTTGCAGTAACTCCTAATACAAATGACTTATCAAAAAACTTAAATAATTTAGTGAATGAATTATAATGCGCTTCATCAATAATTACCAAACCAATATCAGAGATATCTAATTTATCATCATTCAATCTGTTGTTTAATGTTTCCACCATCGCAACAAAACACGAATAATCTTTCTGATCTGACAAATCAGCTTTACTATCAATAACTTTATTATTAACAGCAAACCCAGTAAGCATTTTAGAGGTTTGTCTACACAATTCAATACGGTGTGTCATTACCAACACCTTCTTTTTATGATGTTTTAAAAATTGACGCACAATTTCTGAGAAGATAACAGTTTTACCTCCACCTGTTGGTAGTTGATATAACAAATGGTAATCTTCTGGAGACTCTTCAAAACTTTTGAAAATCTTGTTGATTGCTCCTTTCTGATAACTATATAGTTCTTTTCCTGCTTTACTTTCCTCTAACTCTGAAGTTGTCCCTGACATATATTTGTAAAATTGTAGGCTACAAAAATACGGCGATTTTAGAGTGATACACAAATAATTCTAAGATTTTATTAGCTTTTTCATCGTATTCATTTTATTACAGGTTTCAATGTATTCTTTTTCTGCATCTGAACTTACTGTTACTCCACCTCCTACATAAATACTTGCATTATCCTCATGTAATTCCATACAACGTAAATTCACATACAAATTTGATGAATTTATAATAAACCTGTAAGCACTATTTTCTGTATTACGCCTGTTTTTTTTCCTTTTAGCAGTTATATTTAATTCTCCCAAAAAACCGGTATAAAAACGTCGATCATATCCTTCGTTATTCAAAATAAAATCTTTTGCTTTTACTTTAGGATATCCACAAACTGCTGGAGTAGGATGTAATAAATAAATCAATTTTTGTAAATCAGCAGTATTTGAATTACTCGCAATTCTTCCGTTTATATCAGAACGAATATGCGCCAAATGCCCTGCTTTAATAGTATATGGATCACTAACTGTAAAGTTGAAATTTTCTTTGGATAAATTCTCAGCAATATAATCTGTTACAATCTGTTGTTCTTCTTTTTCTTTAGGCTCCCATGTTACATCATCTTCATACAATTGAGTACCAGCCAAAGCCATTGTTTTAAACTGATTATTTCTTGTTTGCAATAATACCTCAGGTGTAGCTCCTAACCAACAGCCAACTTCCGGATGATACCACAAATACACAAAAGCATTTGAATATTCCATCAAAGCATTTATAAACAAATCAATTGGCGAATTATCCTTTATTGCAAATTCCACTTTTCTTGACAACACAACTTTATTCAAATCAGTTTTTTTTATTGTGTCAATTCCGTTTTTTACCAATTGAATATGTACTGCTTTTTCCTTTGAGCTATGTATAGTTTTTACAGAATTTTCTATTTCTTCTTTTTTATCAAAAAGTGTTTCAATACAATTTTCAAAAGGGATTAATATTATTTGTTTATTGGTGTCAAAAGGAGCAAAAACAAATCCACTCTCTGAATAATCATTAACTGTATGAATAATAGCGTCTGGCTGTAAAACACCTTTTACCAATGCTTCATTTGGTTTTCTGTACGCTACGAAAGGTAGTTTATTGTCTAACTGATTTGAAACTGCTTTAAAAAAAGGATCCATACTTTTACTTAGGTAACACAATATTAGTCATTTTACATAAAGAAATTAAATTGTTGTTTTCATCAACTATTCTAATTTCCCATAAATGAGTTGTGCGTCCTTTGTGAATAATTTTAGCAGTTGCAAAAACCTCCCCTTTTCGTTTACTTTTTAAATGATTGGCTGAAATTTCCAAGCCCTTAACTACAAAATTTTCTGTATCAATAAAAATATGAGAAGCAGCACTACCAACACTTTCTGCAAGTGCTACCGAAGCACCTCCATGTAATATCCCCATTGGTTGATGAACACTAGGGTTTACAGGCATTTTTGCAGTAAGAAAATCCTCTCCAGCATCTATATATTCTATCTGTAAGGTTTCCATTAAGGTATTTTTAGAAAATTTATTACATATTTCTAAAATGGCTTCTTTATCAAATTCCATTGTTCTATTTTTATAGCGTAAAAATACTAATTCAACTTTTATTTCAATGAGAAATAGCCAATCAATTCTAGAAAACAATACTGTTAAATTAATTCCTTTACAAGAAAGTGATGCTTTTTTACTTGAAAACATAGCCTTTGAAAAAGATTTAATTTATTATTCCCCATCTAATATTTCCACTACTGGCACACTTAAAAATTATATCAAACAAGCATTAATCAATAGAGAAAAAGGTGGAGAATTACCTTTTATTATTTTTGATAAAATAAACCAACAATATGCCGGAAGTACACGATTTGGGTTTATTAATTCTAAAAACAAAACGATACATATTGGTTGGACATGGATTGGAAAAGCCTTTCAAGGCTCTGGAATAAATACACATATAAAGTTTCTAATGTTACAATATGCTTTTGAAACCCTTAATTTTGAAAAAGTAGAATTTAGAATTGATGAACGAAACATACGTTCTAGAAAAGCTGTTGAGAAAATCGGTGGAACTTTAGAGGGAATTTTACGCAAGGACACCCTGATGCAGGATGGATTTAGAAGAAGTACTTGTTGTTATGGCATTTTAAAAGAAGAATGGCCAAAAATAAAAGAAAACATTTTTAAAGATTTTATATAAATTATGAATACTGAAAAAGACGTTTCGTATACGACAACTAATTCTTATTCTACCCTAAATGAAATGACCTCAAAAACAAAAAACGTGTGGTTTGTTTGTCATGGATTAGGATTTTTAAGTAGGTATTTTATTCAGTATTTTAATGAATTAAACCCTAAAGAAAATTATATTATTGCACCTCAAGCACAATCAAAACATTATTTAAAAAACCAATATAAACATGTTGGTGCTACTTGGCTAACAAAGGAAAAAACACAAAAAGAAATTCCTAATGTATTAAACTATCTTGATAGTGTTTATCAAGCAGAACAAATACCTACTGACTTAAACTTCATTGTTTTAGGGTTTTCTCAAGGAGTATCCGTGGCTACACGATGGATTGCACAGCGTAATATTAAATGTGATACACTTATATTGTATGCAGGTAAAGTACCCCGAGAATTTTCAACTGAAGACTTTAAACATATCCCTTCTATAAAACTTATAGTTGGCGACAAAGATGAATACATTACTCCAAGTGTTTTAGAAAATGAAAAAGAATATTCCTATGCTCTGTTTGAAAAACGTATTGAATACATCACTTTTGACGGGACACATGAAGTGAAACGAGATTTAATTAATGAGTTACTTTAAATCACATCTATTTTATCAAAAGTAAGTTTAAAAACGGCTCCAGACATATCTAATTGTTCTAAGGTTCCGTTTAATTGTTTGGTAAATATTTGAATTAATTTAACTCCAATACCTGTTGACTCATGTTCTTTTTTCACCCCTTCACCGTTATCTCCAATAATCATTTCATAACGTACCCCTTCAATATGTCTAATACTAACAGAAATTTCTCCTTCGCTTTTGTTTTTAAACCCGTGTTTTAGTGAATTTGTAATCATTTCATTGATAATCAAACCTAAAGGAACTAAGGTTCTCATCATTAAATTAACAGGCTCAATATTTATATTTAATTTTATTTTTTTATCTACAGCATAACTTTTTACCAAATCTTCTACTAATAAAGAAATATAATCTTGCACATCTATTTGATGAATATCATCGGAGCGATACATTTTTTCATGAAGTAAAGCCATGGATACAACCCTATTTCGTGTTTCTTTAAACATGGTGATAGCTTCTTCACTTTCTAACTTCCTTGATTGAAACTTAAGCAAACTATTGACTACTTGTAAATTATTCTTCACCCGATGATGAATTTCTTTAAGCATTGCTCTCTTCTCATCATTCTTTTTTTCTAAGGCCAAAAGTGAGCTTTCTAGTTTTTCTTCTATAATACTTCTTTTTACAATTTCTCTTTGAAGACTTCTATTCCATAGCAAAATAACAGAAATTATCAACAAGACTATTAATAACAAAACTCCCGTTATATAAATAATTTTGGTAACGTTAACACCATGCTCATACCGTACCTGTATCCACTCTATTTTTATAGCATTGTGTTTTTCTTGAGGAATAGTTTCAAAAACTTTATCAACAATACTAACCAACTCTGGCCAATCCTTTCTTACACCAAAGGACAAATCAGAGTTTTTATATTTTGTAGGAGCTGCTATTTTTATATTTGTAAAACCTTCTTTATTTATATAATAACTTACAACAGCAAGATTTCCAATAAAAGCATCAGTGTTACCAAAACTAACACTTTCGAGCGCTTCTTTAACATCCTTTTTATGATTGATTTTAATGTTAGGAAAATCTCTAGAAATCATTTCTGAAGTATAAAACCCTATAGGAAGTGCAATTTCTTTTCCATTTAAATCCTCTAATTCACCAATAAAATCATAATCTTTTCTAGTTACTATCACCAAGGGGAAAGACATATAAGGATTTGTGAAATTTAAAAAGCCTTTCCTCCTTTCATTCGCCGTTATCCCTGTAGCAAAATCTACTTCACCAGTTTCTAATTTTTTAATTGTCTCTTCCCAAGTAATATTAGGTATTGGTCGTAAATCAATCCCTGTTTTATCTTCTACTATTTTAATATAATCTCCAATAATACCAGTGTATGTGGTATCTTTTTCATTATAAAACTCAAAAGGATGCCAAGTAGCATCATAACCATGATAAATTACTGGATGCTCTTTTATCCATATTTTTTCCGCTTCAGTAAATTCAATTTCCTGAGCATTAACGCTCCCTATTAGCGTAAATATTACTAGAGGTATTATTAGAAGATTTTTAATCATTTTCAAAAGATCTTACAACCTAAATAAATTTCCATCAAAGCCTCTAAGAATATTACTTCTTAGAAAGAATACACTAATAAATTATAGAAACAATATTGGTTGTATATTGTTTAAAGTTAAGGAATTATAATCTAATAATGAAATAGAATATTTCAACACAAACAAGACAACTTAAAGATCCTTAGGGAAGTTATAACCGCTATTTAAAAATATAAAGTGAAAATTTAATTTTTATCCGCCAACATAGGAACAAAGCGAAACTCTCCAAAAGTTTCCTTTTTAAATTCTGTAGTAGAGGTTCTTACATACAAATGCATTACTTGAGGATCGCTACCTATAGGAATAATTAATCTCCCTCCTATTTTTAACTGTGCTAACAATGGCTTTGGTACAAAAGGCGCACCAGCTGTTACAATAATACTATCAAAGGGCGCATATTCTGGTAAACCTTTATACCCATCACCAAATATGAGTTGCTTAGCTCGATACCCTAATTTTGGCAAAAATAATTTCGTTTTCTTAAACAATTCTTGCTGACGTTCAATTGAATATACTTTAACTCCCATCTCTAACAAAACTGCAGTTTGATATCCACAACCTGTACCAATTTCAAGCACTTGGTCGTTCTCCTTTAATTTCATTAATTCGGATTGAAAAGCTACCGTAAACGGATGAGAAATAGTTTGATCAGCACCAATAGGAAATGCTTTATTTTGATACGCATGTGCCTCAAAACTAGAATCTAAAAACAAATGACGAGGTACTTTATTCATGGCCTCCAATACCCTCGTATCAACAATACCTTTATCTTTCAATAATGAAATTAATTGCTTTCGTAATCCTTGATGTTTAAACGTATCTTTCAATGAAAATTTTTATTAAAATTTGTTTGATTTACATCCTTAAAAAGGGATGCTAATTTACAAAGCGTAAAATTATCTAATTTCAACCATTTCTCAACAAATAATCTTATTTTTGTTTGCATTACAAAAAAACAAGAACAATATGTTAAAAGCTGGAGTATTAGGAGCAGGTCATTTAGGAAAAATTCATTTGCGCTTACTTAATGAATCTAATAAATATGAATTAGTAGGGTTTTATGATCCCATTAAAGAAAATGCTCAGAAAATAGCTTCAGAATTTGGATACAAAGCTTTTGACACTATTCAAGAATTAATTGATGCTGTTGATGTGGTAGATATTGTTACTCCTACGCTTTCACACCATGATTGTGCAGTACAAGTAATCAAATCGAAAAAACATGTTTTTATTGAAAAGCCAATTTCTAATACAGTTTTAGAAGCTGAAGAAATTGTACGTTTAGCAAAAGAAAACAATGTAAAAGGTCAAGTGGGACATGTGGAGCGGTTTAATCCGGCTTTTATTGCTGTTAAAAACAAAATCAAGAGCCCTATGTTTATTGAAACACATCGTTTAGCTGAATTTAATCCCCGTGGGACTGATGTTCCTGTGGTATTAGATTTAATGATTCATGATATTGATGCAATTTTAAGCGTTGTACAATCAAAAGTCACTAATGTTTCTGCAAGTGGTGTTTCTGTAATTAGTGAAACTCCTGATATTGCCAATGCTCGTTTAGAGTTTGAAAACGGATGTGTTGCCAATTTAACTTCTAGTAGAATCTCTTTAAAAAACATGCGCAAGTCACGTTTCTTTCAGAAAGACGCCTATATTTCTGTTGATTTTTTAGAGAAAAAATGTGAAGTAGTAAAAATGAAAGATGCCCCTGAAATACCAGGAGATTTTGATATGATTTTACAAAATGCAGAGGGGATTAAAAAACAAATTTATTTTGACAACCCAGATATTGATACCAATAATGCAATATTGGACGAGTTAGAAACTTTTGCTGATGCAATTAATAATGATACAACACCAATTGTTACTTTAGAAGATGGTACTGAAGCTTTACGTATCGCTCATCAAGTAATCAATTGCTTTAAACCCACCAGTGGGAATAACAAAAATAATTAAATAACCAGTTTTAGCTTGTTTGATTAAAACAATGCTTAAACTTTTAAACTCAAAAAAATGAAAAACGTAGCAGTAATTGGAGCTGGAACAATGGGAAATGGTATTGCACATACTTTTGCTCAATGTGGATATAAAGTTCAATTAATTGATATCGCACAAGATTCTTTAGATAAAGGTATGGCAACAATCGCCAAAAACCTTGACCGTATGGTGTCTAAAGAGAAAATTACTGAAGCAGATAAAACGGAGACTTTAGCAAATATTACTACGTACACTTCTATGAAAGAAGGTGTAGCGAATACTGGGCTAGTAGTTGAAGCTGCAACAGAAAACTTAAATCTTAAATTAAAAATATTTAAAGATTTAGATGAATTATGTCCTAAGGATACGATCCTTGCTACAAACACCTCTTCTATTTCTATTACACAAATAGCTGCAGTTACTTCAAGACCAGAGATGGTTATTGGTATGCACTTTATGAATCCAGTGCCAATTATGAAATTGGTAGAGATTATTAGAGGGTATAACACTTCTGATGAAGTTACCAATACAATCATGGAATTATCTAAGAACTTGAAAAAAGTTCCTACAGAAGTTAATGATTACCCAGGTTTTGTTGCCAACAGAATTTTAATGCCAATGATTAATGAAGCTATTGAAACATTATATAATGGTGTTGCGGGTGTAGAAGAAATTGATACGGTAATGAAATTAGGAATGGCACACCCAATGGGACCATTACAATTAGCCGATTTTATCGGTTTAGATGTATGTTTATCAATTTTAAATGTAATGCATGATGGATTTAAAAACCCTAAATATGCACCTTGTCCGTTATTAGTAAACATGGTAATGGCTGGGAAATTAGGCGTAAAATCTAAAGAAGGATTCTACGACTATTCTGAAAGTAGAAAAGCAGAAAAAGTAGCTAAAATGTTTGCTTAAATATATTGAATACATAATCAAACCTCACTTATTTCAAAATTTGTGAGGTTTTTTTATCTTATTTTTTTTTGTAGAATTAACAATGCATAAATAAAAGCAACTATTATAGCTTCAAATAACAATGTGGTTTTTATAAAAGACTATTATTACGAAAAACTAATTGATCTCACAGGTAAAAAACAAACTACTTAATGAAAGGATTATAATCCTTCAGTTGAAACGATACAGATGGAAATTCTTTTCTTTTTAGACAAGAGAATTGGGAAAAAGCTTGGGAAAATAAATAGGTTCAAAAAGATACAAATATAAATTCTCAACACTTCCTATGAAATATCATTTATCTAACTAAAAAACCATACATTTAAATATTAATTGTTAATTTAACATTACAATCAAAATCGTTTATTAAGAGTGCGAGAAACTATTTATATAACACCTTCTTTAAGGCTCTTGAGGAAGGTTTTAGAAAAGGAAAAGTTACTTTCAAACATTCTATTAAAGATTATGGGTAATAATTTAAAACTGTATGTAGTTTTTGAAAAAGAATTCACTGCAAATTTTAAGTTTTTTATAAATAAGATCAATGAGTAAAAAAGTCAACCTAAATTATCAGATCCAAAACCTTTTAAAAACGCATTTAGAGTTTGATTACATAGCTTTAAAAAAAAATGAAGTACTATTACAAGAAACACATAAAATATTAGGCGATAGGTTTTTTAAGATGATAATTTATATAAAAGAAAAAGTTGAAAAAGATAATATTGAACATTCAGTAAATTACTTTATTGGTGCTTGTAAAAAATCTTTAGAAAACAATAAATAACTAGCATATTTACAGAATATTATAAAATTAAAATGGCATCAGTACAACCTTTTAAAGCGGTAAGACCTACAAGAGATAAAGCCAATTTGGTGGTATCACGTTCCTATCATATATATGACAAGGAAGGTTTAGAGTTTCGTTTAAAACACAATCCATATTCTTTTTTACAAATACTAAACCCAGGGTATAAATTTGCTCAGGAAATTTCTACAAAAAAGGAATTTAGCTTGGTTCGCAATAGGTACCTAGAATTTAAAGACGAACAATTCTTCGTGCAAGATGAAATTCCTAAATTCTACCTATATAAAATGGTAACTCGCAAAGATACTTTTATTGGTATTGTAGGAGCAACTTCAGTGGAGGACTATGAAGATAACGTGATTAAAATTCATGAAAAAACCTTAGAAAAACGCGAAAAACTGTTTAAAGAATATATTGACACAGTTGGTTTTAATGCTGAACCAGTACTACTTACCTACCCTAAAAATGACACACTAGACAGTTTGTTTAGTAGCATCATGGAGGAACGCCCAGAATATGAGTTTTCAACTACCGATAGAATATCACATTTTGTTTGGCTTATTGATGACACGACACAAATAAACACTATTCAATCAGAATTTAACAATATTGATAGCTTGTATATTGCTGACGGACATCACAGGAGTGCCTCTTCTGCCCTACTAGCAAAAGATTACACTGCTACAAATGCTTCTCAGAAATATTTTATGAGTTGTTTGATTCCTGAAACTGATTTGAAAATATATGAATTTTACAGATTAGTAAAAGATTTAAATGGTTTGTCAAAAAATGAGTTTCTAATTAAATTAGATGCTATTTTCACTATTGAAAACTGTGGTTTACAACCGCAGCAACTTAAAAGCCAACATCATTTTAGCATGTACTTAGATGGAGAGTTTTACACGCTACATCTACGCTCACCATTTTTAAAATTTGAAAACACACTAGAAGCTCTGGATACTCAAATACTGTATAAATTGGTGTTAAACCCAATACTAGGAATAACTGATTTACGCAACGAAAAACGATTGGATTATTTCCCAGGCACAAAAGATTTAGTAGCGCTAAAACAACAAATTGATTCTAATGAGTTTCAAGTGGCTTTTGGCATGCTTCCTATTAACGTTTCACAAATGAAACAAATAGCTGACGAAGGACTAACTATGCCTCCTAAGAGCACATATATTGAACCTAAGTTACGAAGCGGTTTAACGATTTATGAATTTTGATCGCTAAAAACAAAGACATGAGCATTCAAGAAAACCTACATAATATAACTTCTCAACTTCCTAAACAAGTAACTCTTGTTGCTGTTTCTAAAACAAAACCCATTGAAGCTTTACAAGAGGCCTATGATGCTGGTCAAAGAATCTTTGGAGAAAATAAAATCCAAGAAATGACTCAGAAATGGGAGCAATTACCCAAAGACATCGAATGGCATATGATTGGGAACTTACAACGCAATAAAATAAAATATATGGCGGAGTATGTTAGTTTAATACATGGAGTTGAAAATTTAAAGTTGCTAACTGAAATTAATAAACAAGCTAGAAAACACAACAGGGTAATTAACTGTTTACTTCAAATTAAAATAGCAGAAGAAGACACCAAGGCTGGAATGACACCAGAAGAAGCAAAAAATATTATTTCTTCTGAGGACGTTTTAGATATGAAAAACATCAAAATAGTTGGCCTGATGGGAATGGCTAGTTTTACTGATAATCAAGATCAAGTGGCTCATGAATTTGGCAATTTACAAACTATATTTGATGCCTTAAAAGCCGAGAATTCTGAATTTGAAACTATCTCAATGGGTATGAGTAGTGATTATAAACTTGCTATTGACAATGGAAGCACTATGATTAGAATAGGAAGTAGTATATTTGGAGCTAGAAACTATAATATATAAGACTATTTATACAATAATAGACATAGAAACCACTGGTGGTAAATTTAATGAAGAAGGTATTACTGAAATTGCCATCTACAAATATGATGGTCATAAAATTATTGATCAGTTTATCTCATTAGTTAATCCAGAGAAAGAAATTCAACCTTTTGTAGTGAATCTTACAGGTATTAACAACAAAATGTTGCGGAATGCCCCTAAATTTCATGAAGTTGCAAAACGAATTATAGAAATTACAGAAGACACTATTATGGTTGCCCATAATACTTCTTTTGATTACAGAATTTTACGAACTGAATACAAGCGCTTAGGGTACGATTTTGTTAGAAAAACACTTTGCACTGTTGAATTGAGTAAAAAACTTATTCCTGGTCAAGAAAAATATAAGCTAGGAACTCTTGTAAAAGCTTTAGGAATCCCCATGACTGACAGGCACCGAGCTTCTGGTGACGCATTGGCAACTGTTGAGCTTTTTAAACTATTATTAGACAAGGATACCGAAAAAGAAATTGTAAATTCAAGCATAAAGGATATTACAGAAAAGAAAGCGTCTCCAAAACTGACGCATATTGTTGAAGATTTACCTTCAAAAACTGGTGTGTATTATATTCGTAAAGCTGATGGAAGTATTATTTATATTGGTAAAAGTAAAAACATTAAAAAGCGAGTTAATCAACACTTTTTAGGAACTAATCGAAAATCCAAAAAAATTCAGAAATTAGTTGCTACAGTTACATACGAAGAAACTGGAAATGAACTTATTGCCTTATTAAAAGAGTGTCAGGAAATAAAAACAAATCAACCTCTTTTTAATCATTCAAAGCTTAAAACTAGTTTTCAGTTTGGCTTGTATCAAAAGAAAAACGACGAAGGATACATCAGTCTGATTTTTGATAAAATTGATCATAGAAAAAAAGCTGTTACATCCTTTTCTTCAGTAAACGAAGCCAAAAAATTCTTATTAAAGATCACTGAAAAATATGAGCTTTGTCAGAGTATAAACAAGTTGTCCTTAACTGAAGGTTTTTGTTTTCCTTATAAAACAAAGGAGTGTAAAGGAGCCTGTTGTAATGAAGAGGATAAAAAGGAATACAACCAACGCGTACAATTATTTATAGAAGAATACTCGTATAAAAACGCCAATAAAATCATTATAGATGCTGGGCGTACACATAATGAACGAAGTGCCATTTTAATTGAAAATGGTGTGTATAAAGGATATGGTTTTTATCAATTAAATTATCAAATAACCAATATTGACATTTTAAGAGAAATTATCACCCCTATGGATGATAACAGGGATACACAACATCTTATTCAAAGTTTCTTAAGGGTTAAAAGAGTAAAGAAAATAATTCCACTGCCAATAAAATAATAGCAAGTGCAAAACAAAAAACAACATAGTACTTGGAAGAGTAAACTTCATGAAATTATTTACGAGGCGGATACACCTGCTGGAAAATGGTTTGATATTATTTTACTTTTTTTAATTCTAGCAAGTATCGCTGTTGTAATGCTCGAAAGTGTTTCAAGCATATCTACTACCTATTCTTATGAACTTAGCATTACTGAGTGGATCATAACGGCCTTATTTACTTTAGAATATATCGCAAGAATAGTTGTTATAAAAAAACCAAAGGAGTACATTTTTAGCTTTTATGGACTAATAGACTTCTTCTCTACCATACCAAAATACTTAACGCTTATTTTTGTAGGATCTACAGGAGCATTAGTAGCCTTAAGAGCCTTACGTTTATTACGTGTTTTTAGAATTTTAAAATTAGCACGATTTATTGGTGAAGGAAATCAGTTAGCAAATGCCTTAAAAGCCAGTAAAGCAAAAATATCTGTGTTTTTATTAGCAGTTTTCATGATGTGTATAATTTTAGGAACATTCATGTACATGATTGAAGGTGGTGCAGGGAGTGGCTTTACAAGCATACCGCGTAGTGTATATTGGGCAATTGTAACCTTAACTACTGTTGGTTATGGCGATATTGCACCAGTAACTGGTTTTGGCCAATTTATTGCTTCTATCATAATGATATTGGGTTATGCTATAATTGCAGTTCCAACCGGTATCGTTTCTTCAGAAATGACTAGAGACCAAAGAAAAGTACACCTTAATACACAAAGTTGTTCTCATTGTTCAGCAAGTAATCATCGTGATGATGCTGATTTTTGTTATGAATGTGGGAATAAAATAAATTAATAATCACTTCTATTTAAGATTTAGCTTATCTATTTTATTACCTATTGCAACCAACTTCATTTCTTTTTCTAACTCATCAAAGTCTTTCTTCAATACTCTTTTTACTAACTCTCCATTATCCAATAGATATATTTCATCACAAGTATCCGATAATGTAGAAAAAATATGTGATGACATAATCACAGTTTTACCTAGTTCTTTAAGCTTATGAATAATTTCTGTAACAATAATATTACTTTGAATATCAACACCATTAAAAGGTTCATCTAAAATATAACAATCATTTTCTTGTAAAAGGACAGCCAACAAACCTATTTTTTTTTTCATTACAGTGGAGTAACTGGATGCATACTCATTTAACGGTAAATCAAATATGTTCTTTTCTTCAATATCCTCCAACGTCAATCCTCTTGCGTTTGATAATAACTGAATATATTCCTTACCTGTAATTTTTAGAGAAGAAATAAGGCTCGGTAAATAAAAGACCTAAACTATTTTTTAGATTTTCTAAATCTGAAAAAACATGTCCATTATGTTTTTCTAAACCTGCAATACACCTAAAGAGTGTGGTTTTTCCTGACCCATTCTCCCCTACTATACCATATACATTTCCTTTTTCAAAAGAAATATTAATATCACTAAGAACTTGTTTTTTTCCATATTTTTTAAACAGATTTTCAATCTTAATCATTCAAAATGGTTTTAAGTCGTTTAATTGATTGCAAATAAAAATAAGGAATTATCCCTATAAAAATCGGAGGAACTAATAATCCAAAAGCTATTAATATACCTTGAGATAAATTCATTTTATTAGGATAAGCTGAATACTTAGCCAATATTATCGTTACCAGAAAACTAATACTGATCAATAAAGAAGATAATAATAATTCTATTTCTTTATAAAACGATATGCCTAAAATTAAAACTACCGGAGCACTTAACAATACAGAATAATATACTCCTGTTTTTATTTTTTTGAGTAAAAAGTCCTTTGCAGAAAGGTTATATGACCAAACATAATACTCATTTTCAGGATATGAATAATATGATAAAATAACTGCATATATTAATCCTATTGAAAAAATTCCTAAATTAAAATTACCCACAATAATTGATTCATAAGTAATATAATAAGCTAAAGGGAAAATATAAAACGTTTTCCTGAAGCCGACAGAAAATTCAAATGGTTTTTTACTAAATGGAGTTGGAATAGTATAGCTAAAAGCATTATTAAACTTTACTAAAGACAGTAATATTGCTAAAACTACTATTACAGGAATAAATATAAACATCCTTTTATAAAAGAAATAAACTACAAAAGGAAAAACAACAATGCAATTTTCAATTGCCCTTAGTTTATAGTATTCGTTAAAATATGACTTTAAAAAATCATTTCTATCTTTATTATTTAATTTAGAAGCTGAAAATAGCCCTAACAAAAGGTATATATATTCCGCTAACTCTGTTTTCGAAAACAGGTATTCTGACCCCCAAATAAACCCCAACAATAAAAAAATATAACCAGCTAAAATAGGTATACCAAATGTTACAAATTTTCTATTGGTCATTTTATACTGCAAAAGAAAATATTCCTTCATAAATAATTAATCTCCTTTTTTACCAAAAATACATTAAAAACAGAATACTTAGTTTTACTTTAACTAAACATTTGTAAATATCCTTAAGCTATAGAAATTCATAAATTACTAGATAACAATATGTAATTTATAAAGTTCGCAAATACACTCTTCAATAGCTAACTATATAAATCTTTTATATCTTTGGTTTTTAAAACTTAAATTTTGAAAAACAAGTACCTCATTAGTATAGTTGGCCCTACTGCAATTGGAAAAACGGCTTTAAGCATAAAATTGGCTCAGTATTTTAATACTGAAATAATCTCTTGTGATTCAAGACAGTTTTTTAAAGAAATGACCATTGGAACTGCTGTTCCAGAACATGAAGAACTCTCCGCAGCACCGCATCATTTTATTCAAAACAAATCAATTTTAGAGGAATACAATGTAGGATGCTATGAACGTGATGCTATTGCTACTTTAGGGCAACTTTTTGAAAAACATGATGTTGTTATTATGGTTGGTGGATCTGGGATGTATGTAAACGCAGTAGTAAATGGTTTAGATGAATTCCCAGAGATTGACAAAACTATACGAGAAGATTTAACAAAACGATTAGCAAGCGAAGGTATTGAATCTCTTCAAGAACAATTAAAAATACTTGACCCAGAGTCTTATAACAAAATAGCGATTGATAACCCACAACGCCTATCTAGAGCTTTAGAAATATGCATCGGTTCTGGTAAGCCTTACTCCTCTTTTCTAAATATAAAAAAGAATAGTAGAATTTTTAAAACCATTTCTATTGGTCTAACTGCCGAAAGACAGTTAATGTACGATCGCATTAATAAGCGAGTAGATATCATGATGCAAAATGGATTATTAAATGAGGTGAAATCATTGTATGACCATAAAAACCTAAATGCGCTAAATACAGTTGGTTACAAAGAATTATTCAACTATTTAGATGATGAATGGGATTTAGATTTTGCCGTTTCTGAAATTAAAAAAAACACGCGTCGATTTTCAAAAAGACAAGTAACATGGTTTAAACGTAACCAGGAAACTACTTGGTTTGACTACCAATATAAATTAGATGATGTTACAAATCATTTGAAACAATTACTAAAATAAATTTCCATAGAGGAAATATAAATTACAGCATTAAAAAAGCCTTCAACTAAAGTTGAAGGCTTTTTAACTTTTGTGTTTATGAAATATTACTTATTCACTACAAGCCTAAAGCCTTCACCATGAATATTTAAAATTTCAACATTTTCATCTTTCTTTAAATATTTACGCAACTTAGCTATATAAACATCCATCGATCTAGATGTAAAATAATTATCATCTCTCCAAATTTTAGTCAAGGCTAGCTCCCTAGACATTAAATCATTTTCATGTAATGCTAACAAACGTAATAACTCATTTTCTTTCGGTGATAACTTTACAGCATCATCCGTACCAAAAGTTAAAAAACGAAGTTTAGAGTTTAGGTCAAAACCTCCAATTTTAAACTCAAAAGTTGCACTATCAGCAATAGAATCTTTTACTTTTCTAAGCATTATAGCATTAATCTTCATTAGCAATACTTCTGAGTCAAATGGTTTATTTAAATAATCATCTGCACCTACTTTATATCCTTTTAATACATCTTCTTTCATTGCCTTAGCAGTTAAGAAAATTATTGGCACTTCTTTATTTCGCTCTCTAATTTCTTTAGCAAGTGTAAAACCATCCTTATAAGGCATCATTACGTCTAAAATACACAAATGGTAATTGTCTTTCTTAAACTTCTCAAAACCTTCCATTCCGTTTTTAGCAAGGGTTACATCGTACTCATTTAACGATAAATAATCTTTTAATACAGCTCCAAAGTTTGGATCATCTTCTACTAATAAAATTCTCTTTTGTACTTTTTCCATAGCTTATGAAATTAATGGTAATTTAATAATGAACGTTGTCCCTTTTCCTTTTTCACTTTCAACAAATATTTCTCCCTGATGGTCATCAATAATTTGTTTTACATAAGCGAGTCCCAAACCGTGACCTTTTACATTATGTACATTACCTGTGTGTTCTCTATAAAATTTTTCAAATATTTTCTTTTGTACGGATTTGGACATTCCATTTCCTTTATCTGATATTTTTAATACGATTGAATTTCTAACTGTTTCAGTATACACTTCTATTTCTGGAGCATTAGGTGAATACTTTATTGCATTATCCAATATATTTACAATCACATTTGTAAAATGTGATTCATTAACTAATACTGTTGAGGTTTTTGCTTCAAATTTGGTGTTAATAAAACCATCTCTGTCCTCAACTAACAGTTCTACGTGCGGGATTGCATCCTCTATTAAATCATGCAATTCAAATTTCTCCTTCTTTATGTCTAACTGCTTTTTCTCTAATCTCGATATTCGCAATACATTTTCCACTTGTGCATGCATTCGCTTATTCTCTTCACCAATCATCCCTAAATAGCGCTTAACTTTACTAGCATCACCCATTATTTTAGGATTTCTAATAGAATCTAATGCTAAATTTATGGTTGCAATTGGAGTTTTAAACTCATGCGTCATATTGTTAATGAAGTCTGTTTTTATCTGTGATATTTGGCGTTGTCTTAGCAACTGATACAAAGCAAAAGCAAAAACTAAAATAATAACTACAGTAAAAACTATAGACATGATTACCATTGATAAAATAGACGATATTAAATACTTTTTCCTATTAGGAAAAGTCAATCTCAGATTAAAATTTCCTTTAGTATTATCTTCAAAAAGAGCTGTTGGGTATTCAAAGTTTTTTAACAACTCATATTCTTCTGAATGCACAGAAGTAGCTAAATCATTACTATAAACAGCAAATTCATATTCTAAATTTAGCCCTTTATCATACAATTCTTGGGCTATTAGTAAATTTATTTGATTATTTGTTACTCTTTTATGTATTGGTCTTTTGTTTGCTAGCGTTTTATATATCTCTTCTAATTGCAACATACTGTACTCCGGCAATTGATTTACACGTTCAATTCGTTCTTGTAAGGTAACTTTAGATTGATCTATACCTAGCTCATCAAAAAAAGCGGTCTCACTTTTTCCATAATATTTTTTAAGTGTAATTGAATCATCTTCTGGCCCTTCAAAAAACTTACTTGTAGATACCTTATAGTTTTCTTCTATGATACCACTCCTGTGTAAAAAAGTTTCATTTGTTCGATCATCCTTCTGTATTACATTGAGTTCCGATATAACAGTATGACTAGGCAATTGCCCCAAACTATCAATCAACTTCTCTAATCGATTAAAGTAATTATTACGTTCTTGTTTTTCTATTTTTTCGGATGTTGAACCTAATATTTGACCTACAGTTAATCCAAACTGTTCTTCTTGGTTCTCAATAGAAGTATTTATCCAATAACTTTGCACAAAGATTATTCCTATAAGAGATAAACTCATTAAGACTACTAGTGAAACAAATATCTTTTTATTCATTATTCAAAAATAGTTTTTTCAAAAAGAGTTTGAATTAAATTTAACCAAAACTTAACAGAAATGTTAAAATCAACTACTACTTCGTATTTTATTAAGAATTTGAGTGTTTATTTTCTCAACTTGATTTTTAGCTCCTTCAATGGTTTTATTAATAACGATAAAATTTGATCGGTCAATTTTATCCTCATCATTTAACTGATTCATTACCCTATGCAATACTTGTTTTCTTGTAACACCATCTCTTAAAACAACCCTATTAATACGTTCTTCTAGTGGAGCCGTTACCGTAATAACCAAATCGCAATTCTCATAACTACCTGATTCAAATAATATTGCAGACTCTTTAATAACATACTGTGTACCTTGCTTATTGTACCAGTTCAAAAAATCATCAGCTACAGCAGGGTGGACTAATTTATTTAATTTATTTAAAAGTGTTTTATTTTCAAATATTTTACTTGAAATATAAGCTCTATTTAATTCTTTATTATTGTAAGCTTCTTCACCTAACAGTTCTTTTATTCCATTTATTAACGATTCATTAGTAACCATTATTCGCTTTGCTTCAATATCTGAGACATATATAGGAATACCTAACTCATTAAACAATTTTGCTACAGTTGTTTTCCCACTTCCTATACCTCCTGTTAACCCTACTATCATTCTGCTATTACTATATAAGTTACTGATTTTTTTAACACCTTTACATTCCTAACTCCTTTAGGAGTATATTCAATATGTATTGGCAATAAATTTGATTCACTAATTTCCTTAAAGTCAACATATACACCAAAATACTCTGCTCTATAATCACTAAATAATGATAACGGAGATTGAAATTGAACATTTACTTCTTTAGGAAATATGGTTATTTTTTTTTCTTTTGGTATATTTTTAATTTCTATACCAACTTGAAAGTCTCCTTGAGTGAATCGCTCTATATTATAACTGTAATTTACTTTTTTAGTCTCCATTTGAATATTTGCATTCTCATTTTTCAAGCCAACTACGCCTTCTATTTTTTCAAAAACAGCGTCAAAATACAAGCTATCTGTTCTTATTTCAGAAATACTATCAATATTTAATTTATCCCCATAAATCATTATTGAATCTTTACTCAATTTAGAATCAATGATCCCATATCCCAATTTGGTATTTACAATAACTTCAGATTGTATTGGAACTTTCTTTTTAGCCAACGTTTGAACTTTAAATTTTATCCGTTGAGGAGCTGCACTCAATACTTTAATATTTTTGGAAAACAATTCATTAAACTGATAACCATTCGCTTCCCAAACCCATTCTTTATTTCCTTTTTTTGCGTCAATAGAATAGCTTAAAGAATTTAATTTAGTATTCATTAAAGTAAAACCAGAACCTTGTACCTTAATCGTTAGTATAGAATCATTATTTTTCACAAAAGTTCCTTCGTCAAGGTTCTTATAGGAAACATGAACCGTAATTGTTTTTTCATATATTTTGGAAAGGTTTATTAACCCCCAAACAAATAATGAAACCAACAAGGATATCAAAAATGCTCTAGAACTTTTTTTTTGAATATAGGTAAGCCCGCTTTTATAATTCATAAAACTTAACTTTAATCCCACGAGTGGGTTTAATTTCCGTCCAGATGGCTCTCGTGATGCCTCGAACTACAACTATTATTGTTAATTCATACCTCGTGTTCTTGCACCAAATATATTGATTTATAAAAATAGTGACTTCTATTTAAAAAATAAATACGGAAATGCTTCTTGAGGTTTTTTCCCCAGTACCCTAATTTTTATTGTGGATTCAACAAAACCTATACCATATCCGAAAAATTGTATAAACAGGGCCAATACAGCTTGAAAACCAATTTTAAGGCTTTTATTCTTTACGCAGGCATCAATAAAAATTAAAGATAGATATATTCCTAAAAGAATGCTACATATATGAAAATCGAAAATTGATAAAACAATAGAAGCCAATACTCCTAAAACAAATACCGTTGGAAACCAATATGTTATTTTTTTCGTTTCGGGATGCCAATGATTCAATATTGGTCGGCATTTTCCAAATTTTTGCACTTGAGTATGAAACTTACTCCATGAAATTCTTCGTTTATGAAACACAAACGCATTCGCTATAAGCGTAGTTTTAAAACCCGCTTTCCATAAACGGATAGTTAAATCCGGATCTTCACCTGGGTGAATTTTACCAAACCCTCCCGTAACTTCAAATGCTTTGTGTGATAAGCCCATATTAAAACTTCTAGGCTGAAATTTGTCAACCTGTATTTTACCACCACGGATACCTCCAGTTGTAAAAAAAGAAGTCATCACATAGTTTATAGCCTTTTGCAGGTCTGAAAACGACTCATGAGCAGCATCAGGACCGCCAAAACAATCAACATAATTTTTAGTAATTGATTTATCTACTGCTGCTAAATAATTTTCAGGAAGAATACAATCAGAATCTAAAATTAAAAAAAAATTCCCTTTAGCTTTTTTCATACCATAATTACGAGAATCTCCTGGGCCAGAATTCGGCTTAAAGAAATAAGTAATATCTAGCAGGTTTTTATATTTAGCAATAGTTTTTTCTGAAGATATCGTTGAACCATCCTCTATAATCACCACTTCAAATGACTTTGTAAAGTTTTGAACAACTAAACTCGCTAGCAATTCATCAATTTCATCTGGCCTGTTATAGACAGGTATAATAAACGAATAATAGATTTCCATAATTACAAAAGTAACAAAATAAAAAGGCCTGTGTAAAAACACAGGCCTTAAAAAATAAAAAGGGGGTAATTTATTTTTTTACTATTCTAAATATTCCTTCTGTATTATTTACTGTTGCCTTAACAAAGTAAATACCTGAAGTTAAATCAGAAAAATCTAATTGATAATTTCTACTATTTGGAGTTACTGTTCTAATAGTCTGCCCTAACATGTTAACAATTGATAGTTGCTTAATTTCATTCTTAGCAGAAACTGTTAATCTTTCTTTTACTGGATTAGGATAATATTTAAACCCTTTTGTTAATACAAGGTCATCAACTGATAAAGTAAGTTGATCAAAAACTTGAACACCAAAACTACCTCTACTATCATTATAACCACTTACTTGCACGTAATATGTAACACCTGGTGTTACGGCGTTTGTATTTACTACTGTTAAGTCTAGGATACTGTTAAAGTTAACAACAGTACCACTATCTTGATCACAACCTAATGCAGCAGGCAATGTAGTTAAGTCACCACAAGATACTCCAGTTGCTTCATAAACAGCAATTTCCGAGTCTGTCAATGTTCCTCCAATATCAGTACTAACCTGTACTTCTCCTGAAGCTGGAGCCACAAAAGAAAACCAAACTGTACCCTGAGCTCCGCCATTAAAACAAGCTCCTGCTGGCTCACTAGTTTCTTCAGTTGCAGAATCATTTGTATAAGAACCTGTTACACCAGCAACATCAATAGTTAAAGGTATTGCATTACATAAATTATCATTTTCCGGTGCTGCTGGTGGTGTACCTACACATATATCAAAATTATTATTTTGAATAGTACTTGACCAACCATAAACCCTTACATAATATGTAGTTACTGGTACTAGCCCTGTTAAATTTAATGTATTAGGATCACTATCGCCAAAAAGTACTAAAGCTGCACAACCTCCAGTTGCGTCATAAACTCCCATTCCCATATCAGTACTAGTAGAAGTTCCTCCACCTTGGTTAACAATATTTGTTAAAGACACTCTATGATCAGTCCCTGTAGCTACAAAAGAATACCAAACATCTGTATTTGGTGTACCAGTAACATCATCAGCCTGCGCAGATGCTGTTGCAAACAAAGTTGTACCAGCTGTAACTGTTCCACACGAATAATCTGTATTTACAGTTAATGCAATTACATTAGTACAATCATCATTTCCTGGAGGAAGGTTAAAAGAAAAGTCTGTAGAAATCCAATTTCCTAAAGCCCCACCACAGTCAGATTGCACATATAACGTATAGTCAGTTCCATCAACTAAATTTGTAGCAGTAAAATCAATTAAAGCAGTTGATCCTGAATCTAATGCACTGGCAGTACCTTGTGCTGTACCCTGAGGTTGAATTTCCCAATTATAACCTGTAGCACCTGTTGCTGCTCCTAAAGAAATATCTGCAAAATTCGGAGCAACAAAATTCCCGATTGAAAGTGTAGGATCTGGACAAGCTGGTGTTAACGCAAAAGTAAGATTCCAACTATCTACTGTACCTGTATCACCTCCTGCATCATCACAAACTCTTAAAATCCAAGTTCCGTCTGCGTTTACTCCATCAAAAGCAGAAAGATTTTGCTCTGGCAAGAAATTACCTGTAAATGGCGCTACTCCAACTGTAATATCAGTAGAAGCATCCGCTCTAAAATGAGTATCTGTGTAATTATCAGCAGACCCTCCATTATCGTCAGACAATATCACTGCAGTCATATCTGGAGCAATTAATGTTATGTCTAGATCAGAATCCCATGTATGGGTAATATTAAGAACTGCTTCATCAAAACTATTAGTTCCTCCAAGTACACCTATTCCAGAAACAACAACTGTAAACTCATTTGTGGCATCACAATTGTTATCTGGAATTGCCCCCGTACCTCCTGGGAATGTTTGTGAAAATCCAACAATACTAAACATTAGTATTGCAAATAATAATGTAATTCTTTTCATGATTTAGTGTTTAAATTAATTAGGGTTAATATTTGTATAAATCTTCGGTCGCCAAATTTATGATATTTTGACTCTTTAAAAAATAACATTGTTTTATAAACAATGTTAAAAAGTGTTAAAAAAAATAAAATGTTAAAAAAAAACCCACGAAGTTAAATTCGTGGGTTTTGTTTAATATGTGATAATCTCAGTAAAGCGTTACATTATTAATCATAATGCTTAACTATTTTATAGGACAATACTGAGTATTTTAATTATTTTTTCACTATTCTAAAAGTCCCTTCTGTATTATCAACTGAAGCTTTAACAAAGTAAATCCCAGAACTTAAATCAGAAAAATCTAATTGATAATCTCTACTGTTAGGAGAAATAGTTCTAACTGTTTGCCCTAACATGTTCACAATTAACAATTGCTTAATTTCATTCTTAGCAGAAACTGTTAATCTGTCTTTTACTGGATTAGGATAATATTTAAACCCTTTTGTTAATACAAGGTCATCAACTGATAAAGTAAGTTGATCAAAAACTTGAATTCCGAAAGTACCTCTATTATCACTATATCCACTTACTTGAATATAGTACGTATTCCCAGGTATAACACTATTGGTATTAGCGACTGTCATATCTAAAACATTCATATAACCAGACCCAACTACTGTTCCACTATCTTGATCACAAGTTAACTCAGCAGGTAAAGTACTTAAATCAGCACAATTAACACCAGATGCATCATATACAGCTATTTCTGAATCATCCATTGTTCCACCAATATCTGTACTCACTTGCACTTCACCTGAAGCAGGAGCAACAAATGAAAACCATACTGACCCTTGTGTACCACCGGTATAACAACTTCCAACTGGCTCACTAGTTTCTTCGGTAGCAGCTATGTTTGTATACACACCAGCTACACCTGCTACATCAATTGTTATCGCAATTGCATTACATAAAGCATCATTAGCTGGTGCTGAAGGTGGTACACATGAAGGCGAAACACATTGTATCGTTGTTGTATGGCAGGCACTTGTAGTTGCACAAACAGCATCATCTGTAACATGTAATCTAATATCTGTAGCAGTAATTGCTATTACAGATAATGGAGACATACCATGAGCAATTACAACATCTGAAGCATCGGTAATTGTAATATATTTATCAGTAACTGGGGTATTCTCGATAGCTGTAAAGTCATAATCATTACCAATCACAAGACCTGATATTTCATTATACTCTCCTCCATAAGTACAAGTATCTGCTGTTTCAGAAAGACCGGTGTTAAGTGCAGCATACGTACCATAAGCAGTACCATTGATACATTGAGAGAATCCTACAACACTAAACAATAGCATTGCAAATAATAAAGTAATTTTTTTCATAAAATAAAATTTAATAAAAGTTAAAATAATTAATTGTAGGGTAAGAATAATTCAGGTACTTCAAAAGTAGGCTAAGTATTTTCTATTTCAGAATAATTTCGCCAAGTAGCCTATTTACTCGTTTAAAGTACAAGGACACAAACAATAATATTTTATAATCAGAGTTATACATATTCAAACTAAACAATGCTAACAGATTTTAATTAACCTCCTAATTTTTAATTAGGAAATGAAAGCCCTATTTTTGTTTTCAAATTATTTATAATTAATGAAGAATATATTATTTTCAGTAGCAATATTTTGTTGCTTTACCATACAATCACAAGTAACTAGAAAGTATTCCAATGAGTTTTTAAATATTGGTGTTGATGCTGCTGCATTTGGAATGTCCAATGCTGTAGTAGCAAGCAGTACTGATGTAAATTCTGGATACTGGAATCCCGCAGGTTTATTAAAACTAAAAGGAAAACAAGCTTCCCTAATGCATGCAAATTATTTTGCAAATATTGCAAGTTATGATTATGGGGCTTTTGCTATGCCTATTGATGAAAAAAGTGCTTTCGCGTTATCATTAATCCGTTTTGGAGTAGATGATATTTTGGATACTACAAAATTGATAGATGATCAAGGTATTGATTATAGTAGGATAAACTTATTTTCTACCGCTGATTATGCGGTAACATTTTCTTATGCAAGAAATTTGGGTATTGAAAATTTACGCTTTGGGGCTAATATTAAAATATTGAGAAGAATTATTGGGGATTTTGCAAATTCATGGGGATTTGGTTTTGATGCTGGACTACAATATGACTACAAAAAATGGACTATTGGTTTAATGGCAAGAGATATAACAACTACTTTTAATACTTGGGATATAGATGCTGATAAGTTAGAAGATATTCAAGCTACTTCCGCTTATACTAATACTGGTCAAAGTCAAGAAATCCCAGAGGATACTGAAATTACTATTCCTAAATTACAATTAGGAATTGCTAGAAACTTTGAATTTAAAAACAAACTTACCTTATTAACTGAGCTCGATTTTGATATTCGTTTTACAGAGACTAACGATCTTATTTCTTCTTCATTTGCAAGTGTTAGCCCTGCTCTTGGGCTACAACTAGATTATAATAACCTTGTTTTTTTACGTAGTGGAGTTGGAAAGTTTCAAAATATAGGACAGCTTGAAGGTGGAGAGAAATTGAATATACAACCAAATTTGGGGCTTGGATTTCACTATAAGGGAATTTATGTTGATTACTCTTTGACTAATATTGGTAAAACGGACGAAACGTTTTATTCAAATATCTTTTCTTTAAAATTAGATTGGAGTATTTTCAATAAAAAATAATTTTATCTCTTAAAAGATGTTGAAAAAAGTCACTTGCTATCTATTCGTATTAATTGGTTTGTTGTCCTTTTCTCAGACAATTCCATATTCAAACAACACCCTTATTTCTGTACTTACATGTGATCCCGGTGATGAATTATATAGTAAATTTGGTCATAGTGCTTTTAGAATTCAAGACTTCACAAATAATTTTGATGTTGTATATAATTACGGTGTATTTGATTTTAACAAACCTAACTTTAATCTCAATTTTGCTAAGGGTAAATTATATTATAAGTTAGACAGAGTACCATATAACTACTTTTATAAACAATACCAGAATGAAAATAGAGCCGTTAAAAAACAAGTTTTAAATTTAACTATTGCACAAAAAAATAAATTAATAGCCTTTTTAGAAAATAATGCTAAACCAGAAAACGCAACATATCAGTATGATTTCTTTTACAATAATTGTGCTACTAAAATAAGAACTGTATTAGATGATGTTTTCCCTAATGAATTAGTTTTTAAGGACAATCATATTACTACGTCATACACTATGCGTGATTTAATTAATAACAATGTACCACATAATACTTGGGAAAATGTTGGTATTAATATTGCTTTAGGCTCTGTAATAGATGTTAAGGCTACAACTAAAAATTATCAGTTTTTGCCAAAATACATTTTTGAAGCATTCAACAACGCTACTATAAATAACAAAAGATTAGTAAAAGAATCTTCTACAATATTAAAATCGGATAGCTCAAAGTTAAAGAACGATGACTTCTTTGTTTTAAGTCCTTATTTTATACTATCAAGCATATCTTTACTGATTGTGGGAATTACTTTTTTTGATTATAAAAAAGGAAAAAGAAATAAAACCTTAGATTTTATACTGTTACTCAGTACTGGTTTGGTGGGTTTACTCGTATTATCACTCTGGTTTGCTACAGATCATACCACAACAGCAAATAATTTAAATATACTATGGGCTTTTGCTCCTAATATCATGATCCCTTTTTTATTATTACGAAAGAATATATTAAAATGGATTTCTCCTTATTTTAAGTTCTTAGTACTATTACTAATAGGTCAAGCTTTTATATGGATATTTAATATTGAGGCCTTTGCCTATGCTATGCTAACTTTATTTATAGCTCTAGGAATTCGGTATACTTTTTTAAGTAAACATTTTAAATAGTTATTGCCCTCTAAAAAAGAGCACAGTACTTAGTGTTTTTATAACAATATTTAAATCTAAAAATATATTTCTGTGTTTTATATAATATAAATCATATTGTAACTTCAATAAGCTATCATCTACAGAAGCGCCATAACTAGTACTTACTTGCGCCCAACCAGTTAAACCAGGTTTGATAATATGTCGCGTTGGATAAAAAGGAATTTCCTTTGCTAATTGATCTACAAACACAGGACGTTCTGGTCTGGGTCCTATAACACTCATTTCTCCTTTTAAAATATTTATAAATTGTGGGAATTCATCTAAACGTGTTTTCCTCAAAAACTTCCCAAATGCTGTAATTCGTGTGTCGTTTTTATCTGCCCAAACTGCTCCATCCTTTTCAGCATTAACAACCATACTTCTGAGTTTGTAAATCTTAAATAAACGCCCTTTTTTCCCTACTCTTTCTTGCGTATAAAACAACGGTCCTTTATTTGCCATTAAATTAATGCAACCTAAAATTGGAAGCATTAGTCCCAAACTTAACAAACCTATTATACTTATTAATACATCAAATAATCGATGTGCTAGTCGATATAATGGCTTTACGTTATGTTGACTAAATGGAAACTGCTTAAAAAAATCTTTGTCTTTAAAACTTACATACACCCGACCTGAAAGATCTTCATAAACCTCTGAATATTCTTTTATAACATGGCCTTGATTAAATAAATCTAATAAATCACTATACAATTCTGTAGATGAAAATTTAGAACTTCGAGTAACAACAATTTCATGTACTCCCAATTTTACTATATCCTTGAGTCTTGATGCTGGAACCTCTTTATCACTAACTGGTTTAATGGAATTACTTGTAGTATTAATAAAGTATTTTACTTTGTAATTTGCATCGGCAATTGCTAAATCTCTTTCTATTTCTTCTAGTAATTCACCATTGGCAACTAATAATACGCTTTTTTTAAAAATTGGAGAATTGATAAAATATATATAAGCCAGCCTACCGATAGACATTGATACAATAATAGATATATAAAAATATATTATTTGTATTCTACTTTCTGGTAATTCAGGTGTTAAAAATGGCGTTAAGATATATACTAAAATTGTAACGGAGCAAGTAGCTACAATACCTTTAATAATTTTAAAAAAATTACTGGAACGCTTTAAGTGGTATATTTCAAAAACAGAGCCAAAAAAGAGAATGTAAAAACCCAATATTAATGACCATGTCCACTTATCTTCTCTAATGGTGAAGTAATCAAACTCAAAAACATTCCCTACGAAATGCAATCCTAACAGTACTAAGACAACATCCAGAACACGTAATAATAATTTACGCTCTGATAATTCAAAATGAAAGTTTGTTTTTTGGGACATTTGAATAAACTACTGTTAAATAAGCCCCAAATATAGTACTTCTATAATAAAACTACCGTATTTAAAACTCCCTTTACGCCGATGTTTAATTACACTTCAACCATTCTTCTATGTCCTTTTGAAAAGTTATTTTTTTAATGTGTTTAGTTTTTTCTCAAAAGTCACATCTAACAGACACAAACCGTAGATGAAAGAAGGAAATGCAATACGCATAGCTGAATGATTAATGGTTAAAAACCAAAGTAAAAAGAAGGAATAGAAATATATATTATTTCTATTCTGCAATCTAAATACTAGTGGTGTTAAAAAAAGAATTAAAAAAGCAAACAATCCAAAAGCGCCATGTTCCGATAAAACTCTACCTATTTCATTATGAGACGCTGCTTTAATTCCTGTTTTTTCAAATCGATAATGTTTACTTTTACCGACACCTAATCCAAAAATAGGATTATCCAAAAAGGCCTGAAATTCTAAAGCAGCTATATCTACCCTTCCAGTAGAAACATCTTCTTTTTCTATACCCGCCGCATTTTGATTTAAATACCTATTTTCAATCATACCAGAAGTTTGACTAACGGCATAAAACCACACCCCCATTCCAGTCAAAACGAAGACGATTAACATTTTATTAATTTTAAACATCAATGCTTTATTACCCCTTAAAAATGTAATTGCTATAAAAAATGCTGCTGCAATTAGTGCTACAAGAACACCTCCTCTAGAAAACGTCACTAAGCCTCTAAACACACATGCACCTAACAACAAAAATTCTAAAATAGACTGTGTTTTTGTTACTTTATTCAACACTAACCGTGTTATAAAAACAAAGATTCCTATCCCTAAAGTTGTAGCTACTTGATTAGGACCAAAACCTCCAGATGTAGCAAAATTTGATCCCGTACTCATTACTACCTCCTTAGTACTTGGAGTATATAAGTACAAATAAGTAAGCATGGATACTACTGGTAAGGTTGCATAGAAAAGAATTTTAGAAAGTTCCTGCATAGTTACCTTTCTTTTGTAACAATAAAAGGCAAAAAAACCTAAAGAGATTGGACCACTTAAATTAAAGGCTATCATTTTTCTTATTTCTTCTTCTAAATCATATTCCGTAAATACTATGGTAGAAAGCAATAGAAGCACATATATGATATAGACATAGCCTTTTGATTTTGAATATTCATAAAACAAGCCTATAAAAGCAAAAACAATCAGCAAATATTTTCGTGACTCATATAAAATTAACCCATTGGTCATCCTAAAAAAGACATCACTAGTCGCTAAATAAGCACAAGAAAGCAATATTGCATAGGTTTTATTTTTTGCAGAAAACACATACAAAAAACTCCCTGCCATTACCAATACATTAATTAGTTTTGAGCTAAAGGGTATCGCAAAAACCAATAACCCTAATGCAATATGCAGTAGAAGTAGAAAAAGTTCTCTATTTTTTTTAAATAAACTCACTAGTATCTTATGAATCTAAAATTTAGGATTGGTACATTTTTAACACCTTAGTAACCAAACTCGAAGCTGTATAATTTTTCGCTATATGCTGTTTAAACTCTTTTGCAAGTTTATAACTTAATTTCTGATTTATTATCAATTTATGCATTCCATTATAAAGAGAAATAGTATCTTCTGAAACTACCAATAAACCATTAATTTCATTACCAACTACAGTTGCACATTCTCCTACATTAGTAACAACTACAGGCAAGCCTGCATATCCATATTCTAATAAAGCAACAGGAAGCCCTTCCGATTTTGACGATAATACCCCAATAGCACATTGTGACAAAATATGAGGTATGTCTGAACAGGTACCATAAACAAATATATTCTCCTTCAATTTATTTGTTTCAATAAATTCATAAATTGACTTTGAATAGTCATCATTAAAATTTTTCCCTACCAAATGTAAGGTCCAAGTAGGATATTCTTTTATAATTTTTAAAAATGCATTCAGTAAATTCAAATGATCTTTCTGAGCTCTTAAATTAGCTAAACAAACCATTCGTTTCCCATCTTCCCCTTTCAAATAAGTCTCTTTTTCAGAATCGATAGAATCAGACACAAAATTAGAAAAATAGACTACATTATTACAAAGCAAGTTGTCATTCGCCCATTTTTTAAGATTGGTATTTACGGCTATAATTGTACTAAATAAAAATGAAATTAATTTTAATACCGCATATGGTCGTTTATTTAAATTTTCACTATCACCATAATGATCATGCCAAACAATTTTCAACTTGTAATTAAGTATTTTCATCATCCCTGCTAAAAAGAAAGACGAAGAATGCGCATGAATAATTGTTATTTGATTATTCTTAATATACTTTTTAAGTAAAAAAACTGCTTTAAAATCTAAACTACTTTTCTTCTTCAAAAATAAATAACCTACCTCCTTTTCAATAGTTTTTAACAAGACTCCTTCAGCTCGTGTTGCACACAAATATGAATCTATATGTTTGGATAAACTATTAGCATAAGTTACTGCAATACGTTCTGCTCCCCCTGCTTCTAATGAATCAATTAATTGTAATACTTTCATTTTAACAATAGTGCTATTTCGTTCTCAAATTTTTCTAAAGTAAATTCACTTGACCAATCAAATGCACGTTGCACCTTTTCAAAATAGAACTCTTGATTTGTAAGGTAAGTTTCTATTTCTGCTACAATTTCTTTCAAATCAGGGTTAACTAGACTTCCTCTTTCACCATTAGCTAACATATAAGGCACACAAGAAACCGGGGTGCTTATTGGCAAACAACCCAAACACATGGCTTCTGCAACTACTTTTGGCCATCCTTCTGACTTTGATATAAATACTAAAAAATGAGCTTGCTTAAAAGCTTCTTTTACTACTTTCTTATCAACATTACCATGTAATTTTACTGCTTCTGAAATATTATGTTCCGATACATAGCGCTCTACATTTTCTCGCTCAGCTCCTTCTCCATAAATATTTAATGTAACGTCATATCCCTTTTTCAATAACTCATGCACTACTTTAACACTCAATAATGGCTGTTTGCCAGGAGTTAAAGCTCCAACAAAAATAAATTTTATAATATCGTCTAGGCTTTTTGGTTTAATTTGCTCAATTTCTTTTTCAGAATAGGTAGCTGTAAAAAAAGGAGTAATATTTTTTGATTTGTCTTTCCAATCCCCATAAACTAGTACTTTAGTGTTTCTGGTAAGAAAGGTGTTTTTCAATAACCTTTGTTGCAATTTATACGATAAGGGTTGTTTTGATTTTGGATCCCAATTACCTGCATACTTTACGGTCTTCATTTTTTTTGGAAAAAGCATTTGCACAAAACACCCTAATAAACTTATATTTCCCGGACAACGCAAATGAATATGATCTGCCCATTTCATTGCTATGTATATTTTGTATAACATTCCTGGAAGCCGAATTAAACTTCTTAAAATATCTGTAACTGATGTAAATGACAAAGCATGAACAGGAAAAACTTTTGGAGTACGTTTAAAGGTAGACAATAGTAGTTCTTTATCATGGCTTATAGGAGATATGATTCCTAATTCATCAATATATTTAGACCATAAATTCATTTCATAAACATATGGAGCATATGAAAAAAAGTCATCCCCTTTCTTAAGTGTCGGTGCTAAAGTAACTATCAAGAACTTCATTATATATATCCTTCTGAATTATTGCTATTAATAACTACGGCTGGTACACCCACCACAGTAGTTCCGCTTTCAACATTTGACACCACTAAAGAGTTGGCCCCTATTACACTATTATCACCAATGTTAATTTTTCCTGCTACTACAGCATTCGCAGCAATAAAAACACTATTTCCTATTACAGGAACACCTCTTTTTTCTCCTCTTCCACTAACTCCTACTGTAACTCCTTGGGCTATATTGCAATTTTCTCCAATTACTGCTTTTGGATGTATAATGATATGACCATGATGCGCTATATAAAAACGTGGCCCTATTGTAGCGGCGTAGGGTAAAGATATTCCCGTTAACACTTCTATAGTTTTTTGAAAAAAAACAGCTCCTAACAATAATACTTTTTTTAGAATCTTTGGTAATTTACTTTTATAAATTCCGTTAGACATTCTATATACAAATAAAGCCCATAACCCTTGCGTTGTCAGGATTAATAGTATTGCAGATTTATTATCACTATATTTTTTATATTTCTCAATATCTAATTTAAATGCTTTCATACCTTATCTTAAAACTCTAGGCTTGTTAACTATCAAACTAAACCACCCATAGGTTCTTCCTAATGATTCCGTTAATGCTGCTTTCTTTTCTGTTGTTGTTATTACATTTATATAACGTATTATAGTTAATAATAAAGCAATCCAATTCCATTTAAATCGGGCTACTAAACTAGGGTTCTCATATTTTATTCGCCAAACATACCAACCGTTTCTCACCACCATTTTTCCATAATTAAACTTATTGGGTCTACCGTCTGGATCATGATGATGCTCTAATTGTGCCGCTGTATTAACATATAAATTCCCTTTTTTCGCTAAACGCAAACTAAAATCGGCATCTTCATACAAACCATAGCCTTCAAAATAAGTAGAAAATTGCTGTTCCTCAAAAATAGTTTTTTTAAATGATGAAACTCCTCCCATTAATTGTTCTACAGGATAGGTTTTACCACTTGGCGGCAAAAAACTAACCGATCTACCATTGGAAAAAACTGGCATATATCCAGGTAAAGTACTGTCTATTAGTCCAAGTTTCTTTCTTAATATAAATCTACTACTTTCTTTTCTAACCCAACCATCGTATTCAAAATCAGATTTTTTGCGATTCCTAGTTGTCTTTCTCCAAGAGATTTCATTTGTAATATACCCTCCCACAGCCAAGGCATCAGGGTGAATATTGTAGGTTTCTATCAATTTTTCAAAATAATAATTATCTAATATAGTATCATCATCTAAAAAACAAACAATATCAATAGTTTCTGAAACTTTAGCAATACCATAGTTTCGTTGTTTTGTTAGTCCTCTATCTTTATCTGAAACTTTAAAATAGGTTAAATTTTTAAAATTTCTTTTATCTAATACTATTTTAGTTTTATCATCAAGAGAGCCATCTATAATCAGTATCTCATCAGGATATCGTTTTTGATGTTCAACAGATTCTAAAAGCGTTATGATTGCTTTTGGACGCATATAAGTGCATATAACAAGACTAAATTTCATACTAAAGGCCCTCTTTTAAATGATTAGACCATTGCTCGCTTATACCCCATTGTTTTCGAACCATTTTAAAATAAGAAAACGGATTTTTAATCTTTTGACGGCTATAGTATTTTATAAATAACAATGTTTTATAACCAAAAACTTGGGTTTGTATTTTATTAGTTGTTTCAAAAAGCATCACTGTTGGTGATGGTTTAGGTTTTATTTTTTCAACATCCCATGGATGTATGTGTTTCGTTCTAAAACCACCTATTGGGGCTTTTAAATGTACCAAGCTTGGGGAATAAAAATACACGATATCAGTACCACTATTACGCAACTGCATACCAAACTCTGCATCTTCCCCAAAACCAAATTCATACTGCATATTAAATTTAAGACTTTTTAACACACTTCCCTTAACAAAACTACAGCCTGAGCCAAATGCTCCCCATTGCATAGGTTCCCCATCTTTTTTATCATCATTTAATCTTAAACAGGCCAAGGTTATAGCTTGCTGATTATATTTTTCTACATTATAAACACACTCTTTTAAAAAACTATGTTCAAAGCGAATATCATCATCAGCTAAAAACACCCAATCACTCATAATTTGTTCTAATGCAATATTCCTTGCATTACAAGCCCCAGTTTGATGCGTAAACGTATGTAGTATTTTAAAAGGCCAATCTTCATCAGTTATATAATTCAAATCCGATACAGAGTTTTCATCAGGGTTTTGTTCTATTACAATTACATTTTTAGGTAGTAGCGTTTGTTTTGACAAGTCTTTTAACACATCATACAAATACTGCTTTCTCCCAATTGTTGGGATAATAACATCTATCGTTTCATTTGCATCTCCTTTTATTCCTGATGTGACACTAATTCCATCTAAAACAGATGCATTTATTCTACGCTTGCTATAAAAAAGACTACGCAAAAATGGAATTAGTACTATTTGTTTTTTATAAACCAACAAGTTAAGTAGTAATAGAAACAACCAACTGATTTTATAATGATGCTTAACAAACTTAAAAACAGTATACAATGAACTGCTTTCTTTTTTAATCTTTATCTTCTTAGTAAGTAATTTTGGTTCTGAATAGCAAAATAGCCCTAAAGGCATTGCCAATTTTGCCATTGAATTTAAAAAATATTCAAAATCAGTATCAAAGGTAATTTCTGAAGCCAAAGTATTGATTACCGAAGCATGTATACCACCAACTACTGCACTCATTTGCCAAGTAGGATACCTTACCTCCTTATTTACTTTTATAAAAACAGACAAATCAACAAATCCAATTACATCTCCTAAAAAATTATTTTGTGACGGATTGTAGCTCATCATCATTTTTTTATGATGAAATAATTCTGGAAATTCTTTAATATTTAGCGCTTGCGCTAGTTCTTCACAGTGCCAGATAATAAGTTCCGAAGGGTACTGTGCTGCAATTTCTTTTAACACCATTGAGATACTAGCCTTTTCATTGAATTGAATAGCTGTATTTAATGTAGACTTTACCCTAAGTACCCGATTTCTATTATGACAAACTACTATCAAGCTTTCTGTGTAAATAATTCATAAAAAGTTATATTCTGTTCAACAATTGATTGTGCATCAAACTTTTCTAAAATACATTCTCTTGCTTTCTTACCACATTGCTTAGCTAAATCAGCATTCTCTAATAACATCTGTATTTTATGTGCATAATCTACATGGTTTTTAGGATTTATAGTAAACCCTGTTTCTCCATCTACCATCATTTCATTTGCCCATCCAATATTTGAGGTTACCAATGCCTTTTCCATTGCCATCGCTTCTAACCATGTCATTGGAAAAGCTTCTGCAAAACTCGGTAAGGTTATCACATTTGCTTTAGCAATAATATTAGCTACTTCTGTATAATGAACTTCTGGTAAATGAGTTACTTTTTTCTTTGCAGTATCTGATAAAATTTCAAAAAATAATGCAATTGTTGATTTATTTTCAAAAACATCTACAACATCCTTCCCTAAAAGTAATAAGGTAGCCTTGGGATTGTTTTCTATTACAATATTAAAAGCATGTGCTAATTCCAACACTCCTTTTTTACGTATAATAGTACCAAAGTACAATACTAGGTTTTCATGAATAGGTACATCTATTGGTTTAAAAATAAATGTGTTTATACCATTATGAATAACATCATCACATTTATTGATACCGAAAATTTTATTTGTTTTTTTTGCCGTAAAGTCACTTACAGAAACTATTTTATCAGCACCTAACAGTGCTTTTTTTTCAAAGAAGTAATTTTTATATTTCTGCTTCCTACTTTCTAAATTACAAAAATAAGCATCCGAGCCATGTAATCGGATTATGTGTGGACACTTAAATTTCATAAAAGCAGTAATACCTGTCCAATCCGGAGCCTCTATTACATCAATGTTATGAGTAACAATTATCCTGTTTATGTATTTATTGATGTGTTTTCTGTATAAATACCACCCTAATACAGAATACCTTTTATAGGCTATTTTATATATGGTTATACCGGCATCATTTAACACCTCATCACTATCTTGTCCATAAACAAAAACAGATACAGCAATTCCTTTTTTAGTTAACTCTAAGGCTAAATTTTTAATACTAGTACCTAAACCACCTGTTCTGTTTAATTTAACATGAGGATATTCCGAAGATAAAAATCCTATATGCATTAGTTATGGAGTATTTTAATATGATTAGACACCATTAGTTCTATAGAATACTTTTCTTCAATCTCTTGATACACATCATGCTGTATTGAAAAACTACCCGATATTATATTTTTAATAATTTTTGTAAACGCATTCACATCCCCTGCATCATAAAGCCAACCATTTTTACCCGATACAATTACTTCTGCATTACCTCCTACTCTAGTAGTAACAACAGGTACATTTGATAGCAAACTTTCTAATATTGACAAACTAAAGCATTCCATATACGTAGGTTGTAACATATAATCGTAGGTATATAAGTTCAAATGAATCTCTGGAGAACTTCCTTTAAAAGTTACTATATTTTCAAGACTATATTGCTTACTCAGCTTTTTTAAAGTTTCCTCATAAGGACCTGTCCCATATATAGCTACAGCTATTTTATTTTTTTCATTTACAGATAACCTATGCAATGCTTCCAATAAATCCTGTATACCTTTACTATGTCTTAAATGTGAAACTACTATAAAATTGATGGTATCATCAGTCTTTTGAAATTGTTTTTTATTTTTAAATATGGAAGCATCAATTCCATTATAAATAGTTTCCGTGTTTTTTGCTGTTATCGCGCCAAAATCTTTAACACTATGTTTTGAAGTATACTCCGACACCCCTATTATTTTATCAATATAAGAATGATACAAGAATCCTTTAATTCTTTTTTTAATTCTTTTCTTTAGAGGAAAGCCCTCTAAAGGTCTAGGATTATGATCTACACAAAATATTTTACCAATGTTATACACCGTCTTAAACTTCTTGAAATGAGGTGAATACTGCGTAACAAAGTGAGTAATCAGTACATCTATTTTGTTTGAACCAGTATTCAGAAAGTTTTCAGAAAATTGCAGAACCCCTTTATTTTCTGCTGAAGCAATAGTTAATGTTTCATAAAAACTATGCAATACTACATCAGAAAATACCCATGTAATCTGATGACCTTCTTTTTTAACACTTTCATCAAAAAGTTTAAAAAACCTATCCATTCCCCCAATTCTATTAGGGTTTATTTTATAATCACAAACGACAAGTATATTCAATTTTATATATTGTAAAGATGATTTTGTAAAAATAGCATATTTAACTCCAAATTACTTCGTAAAATAATCACTTATTATTATATGAGTAAAATTAATGGCCCCTTTGTTATTTAAATGACCACAACTACTAAAAAGTGAATCGTCTATATATATAGTAGAGTAGTCTTTATAATTAGGTATTTCTTCAGCCAATAATTTTGTAAAAGGTGAAGGTTTTAGTTTAGAACAAAAAGGCGCTGTAAAATATACAACCTCAATATTATTGTCGTCACAAAATGATTTTATTTTATTAAACGCGTCTGGATTTTCTGACAATTTATTAGGCAATTGGTAGGTAGACATTTTTGATGTTCCAAACAAAGGCTTATAATCACTAAATACCTCATTTTTTCTTTTATTAAACAAATTTGTAAAAACACCTCTAAAGCCTATTCTATAATCATTTACTGCATATCTGTAAAAAGGAAGATAATAGTAACTGTTGTAGTCTTTAAATTCTGATTTTAAATAATCACTAATTACAGGTTTTCTAAAATATGGTAATAGTCCTGCTGAAGAAGCTAGTGAAAATCCATTATTATTATATCCGTAATCTATTTGAACAAATAGTCGATTAAAAGTAACTTTATTACTAATTAATATTTTTAAGAATAATAAATTATCCTTTAAGTTAACCCCCTGTATACCCGCGTTAAGCACTTTAATATTTTGCTTTTCAAATTCATTTGTTACTATATGATTATCTACCCTCGATGACCCTAAAAAAACTGCATCATAATGTTTTTTTTCAAGTAACATTAGATATTTAGATTTACTTGACACAACTTTATTTTCAAAAACCTTAGTGTACACAGTATCTAAAACAACTAAAGTTACAACTACAAAAGCAAAAACACCTACTATATATTTAAAAAAAAGCTTCATTAAAACTGAAAATAAATAAAATCTGATGGACTAGAATACACACCAAAAATAATAATTAATAAAATTACAACACATAACTTAACCTGAATATATTTTCCCATAATTGGATGTTCTCTTTCTTTAGAAAACCATTCAATTACTACCAATAAAAAAAGTATAGGAATAAGTTCTATTGCGTATCGTTCAATAGATAAATATCTAATTAATTTAAACTCTTCAAACAGCACTACTCTTTTTAAATACTCAAAAGCATCAAACAGTGTTTCGGATCTAAAAAACACCCAAGCAACCGTAGTTAACATAAAAGTACTTGCTATTTGAAATAGTACTTTTATATTCGGAACACGAAGCCTATTTGTTGGTATTTCGTCTAAATTTCGTCTGTTTTTACCTTGTAATAACAATGGTATAAAATACAATGCATTTAACAATCCCCAGATAACAAATGTCCAATTAGGTCCATGCCAAAACCCACTAACTACAAAGATGATTATTACGTTTCTTAATTGCTTTAATCTTGAACCCCTAGAACCTCCAATTGGTATATACAAATAATCTCTAAACCAAGTTGATAAAGATATATGCCATCTACGCCAAAACTCTGCAATATCTCTTGAAAAATAAGGATAATTAAAATTGCGCATTAAATCAAAACCAAATAATCTAGAGGTACCAATTGCTATATCAGAATATCCAGAAAAATCTCCGTAAATTTGAAATGCAAAATAAACGGCTCCTAGAATAAGGGTTAATGAATCTTTTGATTGATAGTCTTCAAAAATAGCATTGACATATACAGCACAACTATCTGCTATAACAATCTTTTTAAATAAACCCCAAACAATTAACGTAATACCGTTTTTAGCTATTTCATAATTAAAAACCCGTTTTTTATAAAACTGTGGTAATAAATTAGAGGCTCTTTCTATCGGTCCTGCCACTAGTTGAGGAAAAAAAGACACAAAGGAAGCAAATGCAACAAAATCGGAAGTTGGCTTCAATTTATTACGATATACATCGATAGTATAACTTAGTGTTTGAAAAGTATAGAAGGATATCCCTACAGGAAGTATTATATTTAAAGTACTCCTATGCATCGTTACTCCAAGTGCATCCCAAGCTACAATCCAATTATCTATAAAAAAGTTATAGTATTTAAAAAATGCTAACAAGCCTAAATTAAATAGTAAACTTCCCCAAAGTAAATATTTCTTTTTTGTTTCCTTCTCTGTCTTTTTAAGCTGTAAACCAATAGTATAATCTACCAATGTACTTAGCAATATTAATGATAAAAATCGCCAATCCCACCAACCATAAAAAACATAACTAGCAACTAAAATTAATGCGTTTTGAAGTTTAATACTTTTTTTAAAAACTGACCAATAGAGTATAAATACTATAAACAGAAAACACAGAAAATCAATAGAATTAAATAACATACTTAATTTATAGCTTTCAGTATTTGTACAATTTCTTGTGCTGCAGTACCATTACCATAGGGGTTATTTTTAGTACTCATTTTTGCATATTGATCTCCATCAGTCAGCAAACGAATACATTCTGATACGATTTTATTTTTATCTGTTCCTACTAAAAGTACCGTACCTTCATCAACTGCTTCTTGACGTTCTGTTACCTCTCTTGTAACCAATACGGGTTTACCTAATGAAGGAGCTTCTTCTTGTACCCCTCCACTATCAGTAATTATTAAATATGATTGACCTAACAACCAAATAAAAGCCTCATAATCTAAAGGGTCAATTAATAATATATTAGATCTATCTCCTAAAGTTTTATAGACTACTTTCTGTACATTAGGGTTTAGATGCACTGGGTAAATAAGCTGTACATCCTCTCTATCAGAGAGCTCTATTAAAGCACTACAGAATGCTTCAAACTTATCCCCAAAATTCTCTCTACGATGACCAGTTACTACGATCAGTTTTTTATCCGTATCAATAAATTTTTGAATAGATTGAATATCTTCTCTCTCTTTATTTACATTTTTAATTCCCCACAACAAAGCGTCTATTACCGTATTTCCAGTAATATATATGCTATCCTTAAATACTTTTTCTGCAATTAAATTAGCTGCTGATTGTTGTGTAGGTGCAAAATGATAATCTGCAATTCTACCTGTTAGCTGTCTATTAAGCTCTTCTGGAAAAGGAGCTGATTTATCATACGTTCTCAAACCAGCTTCTACATGCCCTACTTTTATATTTCTATGAAAAGCGGCTAATGCAGTCATTGAGCTTGTTGTAGTATCTCCATGAACCAAAACTAGATCAGGATTAAAATCCTCCAAAACAGGATCTATATATTTTAATATACGCGCACTTAACTGATTAAGTGTTTGATTGGCTTTCATTAAATTTAAATCGTAATCAGGGGTAATCTTAAAAAAAGTTAATACTTGATCTAACATTTCCCTGTGCTGTGCGGTTACACAAACCTTTGTTTCAAAATAATTCTCTTCCTGTAAAGCTTTCACCACAGGGGCCATTTTAATAGCTTCTGGGCGTGTACCAAAAACAACTAATATTTTTTTCATAAGTAACCACGGATAACCGAGTGTTTTATTATATTATTTAATGAAACTCTAATTAATCAAATTGAAATTAAAATTCTTTTAACTCTTCCACTATTCGCTTACTAGTTCCTTGTAAAGGCTTTCCTATTTCTAATTTTAATAGTTCTCTCCGTTGATTTGCTCTTATCTGCGGAGTCTTTAACTCAATATTAATTGCAGATATTAATTCTGCTTCATTTTTTGCAACAACAACTGCTCCGCTATTTACAACTTTATCATAATGAACATAATTCAAGTACTTTTGATCATTATATAAACCATTATTTTTATTTCCAAACACTGAATTAATTACTGGTTTATCAAAAAGCATAATATCTAAACTCATCGTAGAACACATATTTATATTTACATCTGAATAAGACAGCAACCCCCTAAGATCTTTTAAATCTTGAATAGCAGGCACTCTTTGGGACCACGTTTCTGTATGATTTACTCTAGTTAGTTTCCAGTCAGGAAAATTCCAAATTATACTTGGATACTCTTTTTTTAAATCCACAAACCTTGTTTCATTTTCAGCAGGTGATGTTCGAACAATAAAATTTGAATCTAAAATTTTATTTTCCTTAATTGCCTTTGCTATAGTTTTAATATACAAAGGATCTAACCTACTTGTTGAAACATCTCCACAACTGTAATAAATGATTTTTTTATTAATATCTAAATCAAATTTTTTATAAAAGGCTTCTTTATCAACCTCATATTTATCCATTACATAAGGTTCAAATTGAGGAGTCCCAACAACTGACACATTATTTAAACTTGTTTTAGGATAAAAATAAAGTAACTCTTTTTTCATTAACTCACTCCAAACTAAATAATGATCAAACTCCCCTAGCATACGTCCTTTAGATGCTAAGTTATCCCAACTAAATATAAAACTTGAGGAGCTTATATTATTCAATTTAGCAGCACCTAATAATGGTGCTATATTAAAAGGTCTTTGATGGGTAAAAAATAAGTGTTTTGGAGAGTCCTCCTTTAACATTTTCTTATAGCCATTAAAAATAGTGCTTTGAGAAAATGATTTATATTGAAGTTTTTCAAAAAAAACAACATTCTGTTCAGAGTGAAAAACATTAGTTAATAAATATACTATCTTAGTTAATAAGGTTCTTTTAGAGTTTATTTTTTTAGGGTTCCCATTGTCATAACTACACTTAATACCGAAAAAAGATATATGCAATTTCATATGAGCAACTTCTTTTAACTTTCTATAAACCCATGATTTTTTACTCTCTTTATAAATTGCTAATTCTCTTAGCTTTACTTTTTCAGAATCTAGGTCTTTAAATACATCTATTGGCAGTCCCGAATAAATTATAATTTCATCAAAACTATTTTCCAACTGATTTATAAAATCACTCATTATGAAATTTCTAAACCCTACTCCATCAGCTATTACAACCCCTATTCTATTCATCCTAAATCAATTATTCCTTTTGCTTTATTTACAATAAAAAATTCTGTCTTTTCAATAGACTCAAATGTATTCCCTCCTATATGTGGTGTAATCAATATATTTTCATTTGTTTGAGCATATTTAACTAAAGAATGCTCTTTTATATTTGGCTCACCATATAACACATCCGTTGCGTAACCTTTAATTTTTTTATCTATAAGTAATTTTAATAAATCAGATTCATTAATCACCCCTCCTCTAGCTGTATTGACAATAAAAGATGTCGGTTTTAAGTATTTTAAAACACTTTCATCAACTATAAAATGAGTTTGCTCATTATAAGGTAAATGAATTGACAATATATCGACAATTGAACATAATTCAGTCGGGGAACTAACTTTTATAAAATTTGAATGTTTTTTTTGCTCTTCAGTATCATAATAATACACTTGCATTCCCAATGCATGATAGTATTCTGCAAGAATTTTACCTAGTCTACCCATTCCATACACTCCTATTTTTTTCTTGTATAGTTCAAAACCTTGAAAAGCATACCTATTCCAATCCCCGTTTTCTACATGATGAAAAGCATTTTTAGTCTTTCTGATTAACGCTAATAATAGTCCTATTGTGTGTTCTGCCGTTGCTCTAACTTCCTTTAAAAACTCAGTCTCACTTTTTAAACTTATTACTACAATACCATTATTTTTACAAGCTTTAATATCTATATGATCTAAGCCTGTGGCAGCACATAAAATATATTTACATCTTGAATTATTTACTATTTCCTTTGTTATTTTATGGTTTAATCTAAACCAAAAAATATCACAGTCATTAAATGCTTTTTTAAGTTCAGATTCAGTTTTAATTTTAGAATATTCTATTGAAGAAAACGATTGTAACAAACTTTCAGACTCATTCCCTAGTTGACTAATTCCTGAAATTATTGTATGCAACATAAGCTATAATTTACCTTTTTTCCACTCTTTAATCAACAACTCTGTTATTAACAAATCCCTTTCGGTATCTACATTTGCCCATTTCGATTCTGGCATGACATATGCTTTTTTTGAATCGTTTATTAATTTTTTTGTTTTAAGAAATGTTGATATTCTTGTTGCATAAATTGCTCCATTTCTTAAATATACTGGATCTAAATCTTGTCTCCTTTTTCTTTCTAGGGATGGATTTAATGGAGTCATTTCTAAATCATCGTTAATGGTATACATCCTTGCTGGGTGTATATCTTCTAACTCAACCACAGAAACTACAGTATCTAAATCATTATCTTCAATGAACATCTGTATTACATTATCTATATCGCTAATTTCCCGAATTGGAGCTGTTGGTTGCAATAGAACTAAAATATCATATTTAGTTTGCAAATTCTCTAACAGTTCAAAAACAACAGGTTCAATAGGTGTTTCATCTTGCGCATTTACGTCGCTTCTCTTGTAAAAATCACACTCATACTTTTTTACAACTTCTATAATTTCATCACTGTCTGTAGAAACAATTACATCAGAAATTAATTTACTCTTTTTAGCTATTTCTATTGAATAGCCAATCAAAGGTTGTCCATCTACTATTCTAATATTTTTTTTAGGTACTCCTTTTGAGCCACCTCTAGCTGGTATCAATCCTAAAACCTTCATTAATACACAATTGTTTTATGAAAACTCAACTCTACTTTTGACAATATTTCAGCAATTTGTGCACCAGCATCACCATCACCATAAATCGTTTCTGAGGAAATGTTTTTATTGGACATTCGTTCTATAACAGCTGTTTTAATAGCATTTTTATCATACTCTACATCCAATACGTTAGTTCCGCGCTGGCGTCTGTTTTGACGTGTTCCAATATTTACCACTGGTACACTTAGATAAGAACATTCTCTTATACCCACACTTGAATTACCAATTAAACACTTAGAATTAACTAACAATTTTAAAAAATCATTAGGCTCCATATTTTTAAAGAAATGAATGTTTTTAGGCTTCTCTAATTCTCTAAAGGTACGTATACCACTAGAGGTACCATCAGAACCTGCATCCACATTTGGCCAAAACCAAAACGTAGGAATATCTAATTCTTTTATAGCTTCTAAAGTCTTTAACACATCTGCTTTAGCAGACTCATATTCTGTAGTTACGGGATGTTGCATTACTACTAAATACCCATCTTTCCAATTAATTTCAGTCCCTACACCTCCATATTTTTTAATAGGATCAAAATCTAAACTTGGACTTTCTTGTATTTCCTTTGCTAAATCAATTGATGGGCAACCAGTATTAAACACTTTTTCAGGATGCTCTCCCATTTTTATTACACGTTGTTTAGCATCGTCCGATGTTACTAAATGTATATCTGCTAATTTCGTATTTGCATGGCGTACTTTTTCATCAATGTTTCCCGTGACTTCTCCTCCTTGTAAATGAATCAATGGGATATTTTGATAAGAAGCTGCTATACTTGTAGCAATAGTTTCAAATCGATCTGCTATAGTAATTACAGCATCTGGCTGTAAATTATAAAACACATTAGAAAGCTCCATCACTCCAAGACCAGTTGTTTTTGCCATAGCAGTAGGGTTTTCTCCTTCCAGTACCATAAAAACTTTTTCTGCTATATCAAATCCATCTTTTTCAATAAATTCAACAGCATTTCCGTATCTACCTAATAATGCAGAACCTGCAATAACTAACTGCAATTCTAGTTTCGGATGGTTTTTTATAGCGGTAAGTGCCGTTTTCACCCTACTGTAAGAAGGACGAGCAGTAACTACTACACATATTTTTCTAATACTCATATTTATTCAATATCATCATAATTCAAAAAATCCCATTGTTTTAAATCGGACTTTAATCGCTTACCAATCGCTTGTTCATAATCACTTGCCAATATACCATAACCTTTCGGTTTTTTAGTTTCTAAATCTGAAAAAGTAAGTACATGGCCACAAGACAGCTCTTTGTTTACTGCCAACGATTTTTCAAAAATTTTCTTTAAATCTAAAAATTGTTTATTATCATTTTTGTCTATCGGGCTTTGAAGTGCTTTTTCAATATTTCTAACTGCTTGCACCAATTGCTTCGTTTCCGACATAGTTAATGATGCTTTTGCATCTGGCCCAAACATTTCTTTATCAAAAACCACATGAAACTCTAACAACTCAGCACCAATAGCTGTTGCTGCTATACAGGCTTCGATACTTGAAGAATGATCTGAAAACCCGACAGGAACCTTATAACGGTCCTTTAACTCCTTGACAACATTTAAGCCAAACTGTTCTGGAGTAGTTGGATAAGCCGTTGTACATTGTAAAATTGAATACGTAACATTTCTGTCCTTTAAAAATTGAATAGTAGCATCCAACTCTTCATAAGAACTCATCCCTGAAGATATAATTACTGGTTTACCTGTTTGAGCAATTTTATCTAATAACACAAAATTGTTTACTTCTCCTGAACCTACTTTATAACGCACTACCCCAACTTCTTCTAATAAATCCACTGCCGCATTGCTAAAAGGGGAGCTCATGAACTCCAAGCCTAAGTCATCACAATGTTGTTTGATTCCTTTCCATTGTTCTAAAGAAAACTCCATACGTTTCCAGTAGTCCATTCTAGTATCATCTTGTTGAGAAAACTTTACTCTAAAAGGTTCATATATACTACTTTCTGCTTTAGCTATATGTGTTTGGAATTTTATGGCATTGCAACCTGTTTTAGCAACTGCATCAATATAGGAATGTGCCATTCCTAAACTACCATCGTGTGCTTGCGCTATTTCTGCAATAATAAATGACTGTTTCATATACTATTTTTTAACAGCTACTATTCCATAGCTCATACCTTGAGCTTTAGGGTTCCTTTTTTCAATATAATTCTCAATTCTTTTTTTAATAAACTCTTTAATATTTTTAGGTTTCTGATCTTTATATAGAGTATCTACTATTGCGTATTCAACAACTTCAAAGCCTAGGTTTTCTAAATAGAATTTTACTATATGTTCCCAAGGAGTAAAAACATGATGCTCCCCCAAATGCTTTGGTTGAAAAGCATATAAAGTTCCTTTTAAAAATAAATTTAATGTGTTTTTACTCGATTGTGGATTAGGCGTTGTTAAAACTAAAACACCATTTTTCTCCATATGATCATATATATTTTTAAGACCTAATAAAGGATTTGCTAAATGCTCTAAAACCTCTAAAAAAATTACACCTCCAGCACTTTCAGACTCCGAAGAAACAGGATTGTTTAAATCCCAAATAGTAGCTTCCGGGAGCTTTCTAACATAATCAAAAGGCTGCCACTTGAAACCATTTGCTTCTATTTTACTTCTCATATTTCCCCAACCAGATCCTATATCGCTAACAACATTGCTTGGTAATGAGTTAAAATATTTATCAATCATTTTGTTTGCAAATACCTCTCTGTCTTTAAATACTTCTACACTCATGATTATTATTTAATTATTATTTTTTTATTTCTTTATCCCTTCTAACAAAACAAATAGCTAAACTTATTTTATACAACTAATTAAAAGTTATTATTTTTTCTGTTATAATACCTTTACTTTATATCAAGGCCAATTACACAAACTGTGTACTTTAATAGAATTTATTTCCTCATCAATATTATTAAACCTGTTGTAAGCAAATTTAACAATTGCAATAGATGCATCATAATTTTTTTGTTCGGAAATTTTACTTAATACTTCAACTCTATTTTTATAGAAATTTGAAAGCCAAACTTCATCATTTAAAGAATTTGTTAAATTAATTAGTTTTGATAAAATATCACCTTTTACATCATGATATGAGGATACTCCTCCATATTCACGCACCACCCTATCCATTACAGAATCTTTATACGTCGGTGCAAAAACTGGTATTCCGTAGGAAATTGCTTCAACCAACTTTCCTTTTAATAAATCTAAATGTGTTTTTGCATCAACTACAAACATACAATCAGATGCTTTTATTATATCTAACACTTTTTCTCTATTTAATTTAAAGAGCAACGTTAAATTTGGGATTGTTTCCTTTAACCAATTTATTGAGTTTTGATCATATTGAGACAAAACAAAAGTAAAATGTACTTTTGAGGATAAGCTATTTTCATTAAATGCTATCAGTGCTCTTTTAAATTCATCTGTAAATGCGCTTTTGTAAAATGTTCCTGTATATAAAAAATTTATCTTTTTCTTAGTTGTATCTTTTTTATATAAATTAACTACTTCAGACATTGCATGAGGAATTACAAAACACCGTTCTCTATCTAAATTAAACCTATCAGATATCGAGTCAGCTAGTTTTGTTGATGGAAAAGTCCAACATTGTGCGATATCTTTTGTTGCAACAACCATTTTCTCTTCTCTAGTAAATGGATCATTATTCCCATCTATTTTAGTCGCTATTATAGGGTCATTTATATTGACAATAAATGGAAATGCTTTTTCTTTATAAAAATTTATAACTGGCTCTAATGAGGTTACAGGTAAAACTCTAGACCATACAATGGTAGATTTATCAATGTTCTTTTTTAAAGTATTAACAACACTTTTAACCCAAAAATAATTAAAAACATTTGTTTTAGATTTCCAAAGCTTCATGAAAACTTTATTAATCAAACGGTATACTAATTTACCAAAACCTACTTTTAATTGTGATAAAGAATAAATATAGTTTAATATACACTTACTAAAAGACGTTGTCAATTTCTTATTAAGGGTATTATTTTTTAATGATATTTCATCAAATAAAAATTCATTTTTCTTTAATATTTGAATCCAATTATTATTTACTATCCCTTCACTTGATTTATGATCAGGGTAAACACTAAAAGCAATAATTAAAAGTCTAATCATTTATACAAAAATGGTATTAATCGTTTCTAAAAGATGTTTTTCACTCACATAGTGTACTAAATCTTCTCTATCTAATACTAATAGTTCTTTGTTTTTTTCCCAAATTTGATACAAATCATTTATAAATGATGAAATTTTGACAGCCTCATCTATTTCTGAATAATAAGGGTAGTCATTTTTCAGCAATCTCTTTACTTCACTATAATAGGGACCTAAAATAATAATTGGTTTATTAGCAATTACACAATGTGTAAATTTAGCAGGTAAAAAAGGGCTGATTTCTGATTTCGCTTCTAAAATAATATTAACACTTGCATTTTTTTGAACATAAGAAACTTCGCTATAAGGTACATTTCCTCTGCTCCAAAAAATATTTTCATTTAATTCTTTTTCCAAATATTCCTTATGATAATCTGCTGGACCTAAGAATAATAAGTTAGATTTATTTTTTGCCCTTGGATTTTTTTGCAGAAACAAATTATATCCATCAATCAATCCTTTAGGGTTTCTTTTTGACATTAAATTACCGGCATGCAATAATGTAAATTTCTCTGAATTAAAGTAATCAGGACAGTCATCATCAATTTTAGCTTCCAAATTCTGATGAGGAATTATCAAACCTGTGTCTAAAAAATTTGGAAAATACCCTCCCATCCATTCTTTTAGCATTAAGCTTGGAAAGGCTGAATAAGCTGCTTTTTCAGAAACTTGCCTGAAAAAATTTTCTTTGTATTTATACCCCTTTTCAACCCAATTATACGGTCTTGGATAATAATGAAATGGATATGGGTCGTGCACATATGCTAGCCACTTACCATTTAATTCTGGCAATGATAACATTGCATGATGCGGACGGAAGCTAGCTCCTTTACTTAATGTTATTATTAACTTTTCATCAGTATAATACTTACTTATTGCACTTGAAATACTTTTAGAATCATTGAAAAAAGTAAAAGAATGTCCAAAAATGTTTTCTAAAAATTCAGAAAAATTTGCTTTTAAAATACGTTGCAAAATACGTTGCACCCTACTTAAAGTAAATAAATAACTATACCTAATTTCTTTGATATTTATACAGTTAATACCATCTAATTGAATATCCTTTCGAGTATAATGTAACACTTTTACAGAGCACCCAGTTTTTTTTAAATTTTTAATGAATGCAACATTCACTTTAGAACCGCTACTGTCCTCTACATCAATTGATTCTGAAATAACTAAAATTTTTTTCTCTGTACTCATCAATAAATAATTTGTTTATCTCAAATAAAACAAGATAAATTTCTGTTTTATAAAATCACATTTGTTTTTAGTTAATTTAATGTTATTTTTTCAACAACTTATATATTGAATATTTAATTGGAAATAAATAATACTTAATTTTATAGTTCCAACTTAAATTTAAAATCAAATTTACAATTGATTTATCTTTAAAATGATAGCTTTTTTGAATAAAAAAGTTTAACAATTTATCCGTTAATTTATTTCTCTCTATTAACACCTTAATAATACTCTTACAAGCTTCTTTTTTTGAATGTATTCTTACAGGATCATTATTCCAAAATTCGGCAGTATTAGAACTTAGGTGTTTTCTATTAAAATATAAAGGTGTATTAATCTTAACTCCAACTAAATCATTTTTAATTAAAATCCTTGAATAGCACTCCCATTCTTCAGCATACATTAGAGTTTCCTTAAATAAATTAGCTTTTATCATTTCCGTCTTCCATAATACGGTGCATGATGCCAATGCTAAAGTACCTAAAATAACATCTTCATATAAGTTTGATCCAATCTTTTTTGAATTGATATTTAAGGTTGTCTTTAATTTTCTATAATCAAATTTATTTTGAAAAGACTCTTTTTTATAATGCACAAAATCTATTTTTGGCTTTTGATTAAATTCTTTAACACAAAGCTCCAACAATTGTGGATGTATAACATCATCATCATCAAAAAAAACTAAATAATTCCCTGTTGATTTATTAATACCAATATTTCTACTTGCAGGTAAACCTTTTAATTCTGTTTTAGGCTTTATTATTAATGTAAATCTACTATCCTCACCTATAAACTCATTAATAACATCAATAGTATCATCTGTAGAATTATCATCAACAATAAAACACTCCCAATTAATATAGGTTTGATTTTTTACACTTTGTAACATTTCTATCACAAAGTGCGCCCTGTTAAAAGTGGTTAAAACTATTGTTATCTTATTTACCTCCATTTAAAAATTTCTTTACAAACCTAAAAGGCTTCAAGCAAAAATAACCTATTTTAAATTCTACTTTATTCTTTTGGTTTTTTGCTTCTAGTTTATTTCTTTGATTTTCGGCTAAAAAATAATCAACTAATTCATTATAGTTTTCTATATATAAACTCTTATGTTTTGTATAAATATATTTTTTAATTGGTACATCATAATTATCTATAGCATTAATTCGCATTGAATTATCACGCTGCCTGTAATAAAATAAATATTCTTTCAATACATGTATTTTCCATTTTTGAGTTAACCTGATGTAAAATTCCCAATCTTCATACCCTTTTTTCATTTTTTCGTCATAACCACCAATTTCTTCCCAACATGATTTGCGCAACATTGAAGTGCCTATAGATGAATTTTGAAACAAAAAATCATCAATTCCTCCTCCTCTTGGTTTAAATGTGTTTATTATTTTATCATCAATAAATCGTTTTCCCCAACAGGTAACTGCCCCAATATGTAAGTTTTTATTTAAAACAACTATAGCCTTTTCAGCAAAAGAATACTCAAATTTATCATCAGAATCTAACAACATTATATATTCTCCTAAAGCCTCTTTTATACCCGTATTTCTTGCCGAAGAAAGTCCTTTATTTTCTTGATGAATAATTTTAACCAGAGCATTATCAATACCATTTAACAGTTTTGTTGTAGAAACATTTGAGCCATCATTTACTATAATAACTTCTTTATTTTCATATGACTGATTAAGTGCAGAATCTAACGCTTCTAGCACATACTTTTCATCATTGTAACACGGTATAACAATAGATAACTTCTGCAGCATCAATTATGTATTTTAGTTAAATTATATCCTTTTCCTGTCAGTATAAACACAGAAGAAAGCATTATTTTAGCTAAGGTGTTTTTCTTCTCTAAAAATGAAATATCTTGGTACTTAAACGCTTTAAAAACAAGAAAAAGAAATACAAAATAGTATTTTAGTGACCTTAACCTCACTACTGAAGTATAATAAGCTAAAATTTTATTATAAATAAAACTACACGTTTTATCAGACATGTTTTTATTGTCATATTTTAATATTTCAAACCTAACAAATGCATTTGAATATATTTTTTTCACATTTACTGGCGCAAGTGAAGACATATTATTTTCATGTACTGAAATTTTAATTAGTGGGGTTTCAGTGTAATTATAATTTAATGAAGCCCTTAACACCTTTAAATGAAAATCATAGTCTTGCGATTGGTATAAGTTTTCATTAAACTTTATTTTTTCTTTTACCAAAAAAGATTTCTTAAACAAAGGGGCACCTGTTAACCAAAATGTTTTAAATAAAATATAATTTTCTAATATGTTTTCTGAAAACACTTTTTCAGCCCTTAACCCTAACTCTTTATTATTATCAACATCATACATCATACATTGACATATATGGTAATCAAAGGTTGAATTTTCAATAGCCTTTACTTGGATGTTTAATTTTTCAGGATAAAAACAATCATCTGAATCTAGAAAAGACACTAATTCCCCTTTAGAAATTTCAAAACCATAATTTCTTGCAGCATTCCCCCCTTCTTTTCTTTTGCTAGGCCTTTTAAGGTATTGAATACGCGCATCATATTTCACATAGTCATGAACAAGTACATCAGTTCCATCAGTACTGCCATCATCAACAACAATACATTCCCAATTTGTATAAGTTTGAGCTATTATAGAATCTAATGTTTTACCAATTAAATGTGCTCTATTATAAGTTGGAATAATGATGGAAACTAGCAGAGCCATTTATCTTTATATATTTTATAGATGGCTAATATAATAAAAAAGAATAACGTTAGCAGAATCAATTCTTAACACATTTTATAGAAAAAACAATACTCTTAAACCTCTCTCAATTGATATTTTTCGTAAAACGAAGTGAATAGTAAAATAACCTTAACTTTTTTTAATACCAGAATTATTATACTCATTTTCAAAATAATGTTTATGCTTCTTTATTTTTTCTGTAGACCAATCCCACCACGCGAGAGTTTCTATTTCTTCAATAGTCTTTTCATCAAAACGGGTCCCTATAACTTTTGCAGGTGTACCAGCCACTATACTAAATGGTAGCACATCTTTTGTTACCACACTATTTGCCGCAACTATCGCTCCATTACCAATGGTTACTCCACCTAGTACTACACAATGTGAGCCAATCCAAACATCGTTTTTTATAATAATATTCCCCTTACTTACTGTTTCATTACCCCATTTTTCTTGAAATAAATTTTGACCAATAAAATAGGTGCTTAGTTTTTTACTATTGTGGTTAAACGTTTGCATAGACACATTACGAGCAATAGAGCAAAAACTACCAATAATTACTTTTTGGTTGCCTGAGTAAATATCTAAATTCGGCCCCCAAAGAGAAGTGTATTTCCCTAATGAAATATCCCCACTCAATTCACATTTATATAATTTACATCCTTTATTAGATTTAAATGATCCTGAAATTTGAGCTTCATCTACAAAAGTATCACCCCCAATAGCCCCATTAAAAGATAAGTTAGCATTCTTTATTTTACAATTGTCACCTAAACTAATGTTTGGAGAAATATAACTACCTAGTATAGATATTGAGGCATTTTTATTTTCAGCTGAGGTATTTACCAACTCTAGCTCTTTTTTTAAACGTCGGATAATTTTTAATTTAATCTTTACTAAAATATTCATAGGTTAATTTATTCAAATAAATTATCATTTTTTAGTTCTTCTAGGTTTTTATCAAACGTTACTGAAGAATCATTTTCAAGTATTTCAATCATTTTCTGATGGAAATCTATATCTTTCATATTCAAGTACACTGCTATATTTGCTTCTATTAAATTTGGAAAAGAAGTTAGCCCTATAGGGTTTAACAATATTGTCTTTTTGCCAAACAAACTGGATTCTATAGTGGTACCTGAAAAATGAGTGATATGTATTTTAGCATTCGCAAGTAATAGTGGTAATGCATCATTAGTTGCATTATCTATATCTACCTTATGCAAAACACCTTTATTTTTCAACAAAAACCTTATTTCATCCAATTCACCTAACTGCCTTGGATGCAGCCTTATAAACCAAATATAAGGCTGTTTTTTAATAAACTCTATAAGTGCATCATCAAAAAGTTGTTCAAAAGTTAGCGGACTTGGCTGTAAGCTATATAATATATAATCATTATAAGGGTATTTGTGCTGCTTCCTTTTCCAATGGTTAACCCAAGGGTTTCCAATAACTCTTGAGTTATATAATGGTGCATCTTTTACCCATTCATCCAACACCTTCTTACTATAGGTGTCCCAACACCAATAAGTTCTTGGCAGCAAATCATACCCCTTTTCTGGCACAGAAGTCCAACTACCATAAACTAAATGAATAGGTGTTTGTGGACCGTGCTGCATCTCTATAGTTTCAATACCCAATGTATTTGCTGCAGCTACCAAAGCCATCACATTTTCGTCGTAATAGCAAAGGATTATGATTTTTTTAGGGTCAATTTTCTGTAATACTTTTTTAAAAAACTCAATTTTCGGAGCTAATTGAGTACTTCCCCAACTTTTAATTACGTCTACTGTATTTACAAAAGCGAAATCTTTTGTTTGGCTATTATTTTGTAAGAAGTTTAAAAACAAGTCATATCCGTTCATTTTAACGGTAGTTTTTTTTCTATAAAAATACTTGAACGCTATTAACGCTTTATCAAACTTAAAAAGCAATTCTTCATGATACTGCCCCCTAATAGGTAATGAGTCATATTCAAAATACAAAGATGAGTCTTGTAAATGATATTGCTCTATCAATACATCAAAAAACCGATTATATCGCTTGCCTTTATAATTTACTCTATGTCCATTTGTACCTAAAAACAAAAACTCCTTTTGAGGTAACTTTTTCTTCCATAAAAAATATTCCTTAAAAACTCCATACAGTTTTTGTAATTGTCTTTTTGCTCTATATGCAACCCTCCTAAACGGGGGGATTTTAATAGTTGATGATCTTGTTGAGGATTCTTTTTTTTTGCTTTCAATTTTAAGCATTAAGTAAAAGTACAGGCGTATTCTTAGGATGGGCCAAATACAAATACCATTAACCTCCCATAAATTAACAGGATAATTATCCTCAATAGAAACTATAAAATCTTTTATATCTTCTCTTGTACTGATCATAAGCTATAACTCTTTATCTGAATTAATTTACACACTTATTTTCTAATAAGAACTCTGCATATTTAAAATCCAACATATCATCAATATCAATTGAACACATAGGATCCATTTCATATTTTATGGTTTTCTCAAACGAAAGAGAGTTATTACTTAATAATGAAGATACATTAATCACATAAATAGATCCATTATATTCATATACTTTTGGGCAATCTTGTCGTCGGGTAAAACTGGATTTTTTACTTTTTTCCAAAAAACCATTTTCATCCTCTTCAAATAAAACATAATAAGGATTGGAACCTGTTTCTTTTACTGACACTACCATGTCCACTTTGTTTTCAATAGCTTTCATAATTGCAGCATCAATATCGGATATTTTCCTAAACGGTGATGTTGGTTGTAACAAAACTATATAATCAAAAACAGTATCTTGCAGTTTGTAAAAATCTAATGCATGTAGTAAAACATCAACTGTAGTAGCTGTATCTGTAGCTAAATAACTTGGTCGTACAAAAGGAATTGATCCACCATATTGTTCAGCTATAGATATTATTTCAGAATCATCTGAAGAAACAATAGTAGTGTTTATTAATTTTGATTGTAATGCACTTTGTATACTCCATGCAATAAGTGGTTTTCCTCCAAGCATCTTAATATTTTTCCTTGGAACCCCTTTACTTCCTCCTCTTGCTGGGATAATTGCTAAAATATTATGTTTTTTCATATTTATTAGAAGATTAGCGCACTCACGTCCTTTTTTGCTTTTTCAAAATCAACATGCTTACCGATATCCAACCAATAATTATTTATTGAATAATGAAGTATTTTTTTATTACATATCAATAATTTATCTAACAAGTCTGTAGCGTTAAAAAATGTGTCAGACGGAATTAAATCTACTAACTCTCTCTTAAATATATAAATACCAGCATTTGAATAGTATGTATAAGTAGGTTTTTCTTTTAGGGCTGTTATTTGATTTCCGTCAGATTCAACCACACCATATGGTACTTGCACCTTATAATCAGTAGTTGCAATAATCATATCTCCATTATTTGTTATCAATTCACTAAACATTTGCTCTAAGTTAACATTTGTTAGCAAGTCGGAATTCATTACTAAAACATAATCATTATGGAATTCCTTAATTTGTTTAACAGCACCTATCGTCCCTAAAGGTTCGTTTTCTGTAACATACGAAATTGACATTTCTTTTTCAGATCCATCTTTATAATAATCCTTAATTACCTCTTTTAAGTAATTAACCGACAATGTTAGATGAGAGATACCATAGGATTTTAACAAATCGACGTTATACTCCATTATAGGTTTATCACCAATTTTGAGCATTGGTTTAGGTGTGTTTTTTGTTAATGGCATTAATCGAGAACCAACTCCCCCAGCCATTATTACAGCATCTATAGGTAATATAGTTTTTACTTTATTAAAATTAATAACCCTAAACAAACTTTTATCATTATTCAAAACAGGAATAATTTTTAGTCTCTTTTCTTTTATAAAATCTATTTTGTCTTTATCATATTCACCTTTATTTAAAAAGGTGAAATTTTTAAACATAAAATCTAAAACTTTATTTTCTTGAGTTAGCCCTTTTATAAGCCCTCGCCTAATATCACCATCCATCAAAGTTCCAACAAGCTCGCCTTTGTCATTTGTCACAAAAAGTGTTAGCATATAAGGCAATTTATTAAGCATTGTTAGTGCATTAACTAAAGGTTCATTTTCATTAATTAAATATTCTACTTTGTAAATCATTTGCTTAAAAACTTTTTAATGAATTTTAACATAATATCAAATTCAGATTCATTGTAATTATTAAAAAGTGGTATAGAAATTAAATTATCATACAAGATATTATCCTGACTTGTTTTAGGCCAAAAATTTGGCAAAAAAATATTATTATCCCTCATTAAGCTCATAAAGCTTTTTTTATTATTCGTACTAAATACAAAAAATGAGTAATAAACAGGGTATTTCATGGATTTGTTTTCACCAACGACATTTTTAAGTTTATTAAAACGTTTATTTAATAAACGCTGTTCTTGAACATTAGAAAAAAGCAAATTAAGAGATTTCGAGCTTATCGAATAAATTTCTTTTTGCCTGTCTATCAATAACTCTCCTTCAACAAACAAATTCAAATATGCCTTTTCTGTATGTTGCTTTTCATGAACAAACTCATGCTTAATTTTTTTGGCTGTATTTTTAACAGATACAAACTTAGCTTCTTCTTTATTAATCAATAAGGAATTTACTACCAAATTCGTTTTAACCAAACTACCATCAGCTAATGAAGATATTTTACGATAACTATTAAAAGCAAACCAATTTTTTGCTTGACTATGATTTTCAAACTCGTACAAAAACACATTGTCTTCAACAAGGATTTTGTTTTCCAAGTTTAATTTATCCAAATTAATATACTCACCAAAGTAATTAATAATGTATAACACATCATATTTTGATTTAATAATATGATCATAATCAATTGAAAAATCACTTTTCACATGATAAAAAGAATAATTAACATTCTCTTCAATCAAAATATCTTCAATAATTGAACAAAAGAAGTCTGGAATGAGAAATTTTTTAAGACTGTTTTCTTCACTTCTCAAAAACAATCTTAATGAGGATCTTCCCGAATCTGTTAAATAACTATTATAGTCATTACTTTTTAATTCTATTTCTCCACCTATAGGTCTCATTAAATATCAAAAAATTTCTTCTTAATAATAGTATCCAAATTAATAGTTTTTAAAACTTCTTTCGTCTTAAAAGAAGAATTTTCTTTTACATAAGGATTATCAACAGTTAACAGTTTTTCTTGAAACTCATCAGAATATATTTTTTTTAAAGATTTTTTTATATCCTTCAAGTCTGTTGTGCAATTTATAACACTACTAGCTTGAACTCTTCCTTCTTGCCGATCACCAATATTTATTGTTCCAATTTTAAAACTTGGCGCTTCAACTATTCCACTTGATGTATTTCCTACAACAGCGTCAACAAATTGTAAAGCCGAAAGATACCGTAACTGTCCTAGCGACACAAATGAGCTTGCCTTTCTTTTATTTTGTAAAACATATTCGTCTATCATTTGGTTGATTCTTCTACCTCCTTCATCTGAATTTGATTTAGTAAATATTAAAGTTGTATTTTCAAGAGCATCCAACTCGGTTAATATATTTTCAAAATCTATAACTGTTTTTTGTATCTGATTAATCGTTGTAGGGTGATATGTAATCAATAAACTCTTTGAATCAAGCTTAGTCCCGATGCTTTCCTCAAAATCAAGCTTTGATAATAATTTTAGGTCTTTAATATTATCCAAACCTGCTTCTCCAAAATTATATATATATCTAGGGTTCTCACCTAATTGCATGACTCTTTTTTTATATTCGTCTGTTGCAACAAAATGAATATGGCTCATCTTAGTAATTGCATGTCTAATAGAATCATCAATAGCCCCTTGTGTTAATTCACCACCACTTAAATGAGCTATCGGAATTTTTGAAATCATAGCAGCCACAGTAGCCGAAAAAATCTCGAACCTGTCACCCAAAACTAACACTATATCAGGTTTTAATTCTTCATAAGCTTCTGAAAAAGAAATTTGTGCCAAACCCATCGATTTTGACACACCTATAGCTGTATCTGATGACAGTAATATTTCAATCTTTTTATTGATGAAAAATAATTCTTGAACAGCTTCATAAGTTAACCCAAACTCAGGAGACAAATGCATACCAGTAACAATAAGTTGTAAATGCAATGCATCATCGTTATTTATCTTATGCATTAAAGGAGTAAGAAGTCCAAAATCAGCTCTAGTTCCTGTTACTACACATATTTTTCGTTTTTCACTCATATCAATTGACCTTCAATATAATCTTTTTCAGCTAGAGTACCTATAATGTCATCCCAATTCATTGGACTTATTCCAGTACCAGGTCTTTTTGCTGTTAAATTCAATTCACTAAAGATATCCCCTTTTTTAATGTCACAATTAGCAACTATAGACTTGCGTACTATTTCAATATTTGGACTTTCACTAATACTAGGTTCTTTTACGGAACTACCCATTGCTAATTCAATTTTTCTTATTGAATCAACCATGTTCTTGAGTTCCTGAGGAGAAAGTGATGCTTTATGATCGGGGCCTAACATATTTTTATCTAACGTAAAATGCTTTTCAATAACCTTAGCCCCTAATGCTACTGCAGCTATGGGCACTTCAATCCCTAAGGTATGATCCGAATAACCAATATCAATGTCAAATGTCTTCTTTATAGTAAGCATTGCATTTAAATTAACATCACCCATTGGCGTTGGATACTGTGTATTAGCATGTAATATCGTTATGTTATCTTTTTGTGTTCCTGCATTTACTAACACATTTAATGCTTCCTTAATTTCAATTAAATTACACATTCCTGTTGAGAGAATAATTTTTTTCTTAAACCCTCCTACATGTCTCAAATAAGGTAAATTGGTTAATTCCCCTGACCCTATCTTAAAAATGTCTTGAATATTATTTAGAAAATCTGCACTTTCCATTTCATCAGCTGTTGATAAGAACATAATTCTTTTCTTATCGCAATACTTTTTTAATATTAAAAAATCATCATATGATATTTCTAACTTTTTCAACATATCAAACTGAGATTCCTCTTTATCTGTATTAATAGTTTGATACTCTGCTTGCTTTGCATCTTTTGTTACAAGAAGCTCTGTTTTCCAGGTTTGAAATTTGACTGCATCTACACCTGCCGCAACAGCTACATCTATTAATTTTTTCGCTAATTCTATATCCCCATTATGATTAACACCTGCTTCCGCAATAATAAATACATTATTATTAACAAATTTATATTGTTCCATTACAACCTCTTCTTTAGTCTGATTTAAAGTTTGATTATATGACGCTCCTGTTAAACTAAACTGATTTTTCGTCATAATCTTGATAGATCCAATGTTTGAGTTTGCAACATGAGTAAAAACATCATATTTAAAGAAATTCTTAAGAGAATACTTAACGGCCTCTCTCACGGCAGAAGAACCTATTCCTCTTCCTGAATATTCTTTTGAGACAGCATAGCTAAGTTCAATAGAGCTTTTTTTATGGCAAATATCAAAATATAAATAACCTACTGGATTTTGGTTGCATTCAATTTTAAAAATAATTCTTGTTTGGCTAATCGACTGTTTTTCATACCATTCCTTTAGGCCTGAAATATCTGGAGCAGATTCATGACCAGACCAATAAATATTATCTTTTTCACTCTTAATTTTAAAAAAAGTAGTAAAAAAAGAGCTGTCAGCTTTTGATATTGTTGTGGTATGGTTCATTTATATATCAAGTCTATATTTTAGGAAATATTTTATTTCTTTATCACTTTGCTTTTCCCACAAATTTATATATTTATTATATATTAATTCATTGTGAACTTTACCTGAAATAAAGAAGTTTTTTTTGATAGAAGAAAATTTCATTTTAAACTTAAGCAATGTATCTTCTTCTGTATTAGTCCTTCCACCCCCCAAATGGAATTGCTCTATTCCCCTTTCATGTGCGACGTTAAATATTGAATCTAGAATAAAATAATTAGCATTATATTTTCTATATTCATAATCGTTTGCAGAAAGATGATAATGACCTAATTCTGCATCGAAGAGTACAAATGAGCTAGATATTATTTTATTATCAAAAACGACTTCAAATAACTCGACTCCTTCAAATTCTATTAATTTCTCAAAGTATGATTTATTAAAATAATAAAAATCCTCAGCCTCATTTTTTTGCATCGTTTTTTCATAAAGATCAATAAAAGCTTCTAAATTAGTCGATTTTCTAAACGTAAGTTCTTTTTTACATTTCCGTAATATTGTTCTTAATTTAGATGGATAATTACCCCATCTCTCTTCACTACTTAATTTAGTATCAACCGAAATTGTTTTTCTATCCAACAACAACTTCTCATAATAATTATTTAATACAAAATGTGTTTCATTAAAAGGGTGAATACGAGAAAAATCCGCTATAATATTATTCTTTTTACAATATAGAGAATATGCTTCTATAGCTTTATTTATAAATTCAGAATCATTAGTGTTACAATAATGACCTCCATAACCATAAGCTGTTTCTACATCATAATATCCTTCATTAATTTTAATGTTCCCAATTAAGTTTATTGGCTTTTTAATAGCTAGGTTATAGAAAACATTATTATTATCTGAATATTTAAATTCAAAAACTTCCTCTCCCTCCTTTAAGTACAAAGAAACATACTCTTTGTTAAAATAAATATCTTTAAGGAGATTCATATTCTTACGCTACTCGTTATATTCACTACTCTATCTTCCAGCCATTCAGCATTTGACAAATTTGACTTTGGACAATTTTTAAACATTTCCAATTTGTTCATCAATGACCAAATAGGCCTTGTCATTACACCATTATCATTAGTATACTCCAAGAAGTTATCTCTTTCACTTCTATCTTTTAAAATCACAGCATTTAACCAGTAACTAGATTTTGCTCGATCAACCTCTCTAACTAAGTCAATATATTTATTATCTTTAAAAAACTCAAAATACAAGTTTGATAATTCTCTTTTATTGCTAATGTATTTGTTTAATTGTTCCAATTGTGCACAAGCTAAAGCAGCATTCAAATTAGGCATTCTATAATTATAGCCTACTTCATCATGTTCATATTCCCATTTATGTGGCTTTTTTGCTTGAGTAGATAAGTGTTTTGCTCTTTTTGCCAAGGCTTCGTCATTGGTAATAACAGCACCACCACCACCAGCTGTAACCGTTTTATTCCCGTTAAAACTAAACACACCTAACAAACCAAATGTCCCCGTATGTTTGTCTTTATAAGTACTTCCTAATGATTCAGCTGCATCTTCTACAACAGGTATATGATATTCATTACAAACAGAAACCAACTCATCAATATACAACGGCAAACCAAATGTATGCATTGGCACACAAGCCGCTATTCTTTTGCCCGTAGCCTTGTTGTAGCATTCTCCATTTTCAACCTCAGCAATTTCTTCTAAATAACTTTTCAATTTAGAAGGCGAAAGACCTAATGTTTCTTTATCAACATCAACAAAATGAGGTGTTGCATTTGCATAACTAATAGCATTTGCCGTGGCAATAAAAGTTAAGGATTGTGTTAATACCTCATCCTCCTTTTCAACACCTGCTAATAAAAGCGCTAAGTGAAGTGAATTTGTACCATTTACAGTTGCAATAGCATATTTAGCACCTGTAATATCACACATCATTTTTTCAAACTTATCAACATACTCTCCTACTGAAGAAACAAAAGTAGAGTCAATAGCGTCAAGAATATACTCTTTCTCATTACCCACAAAACGCGGTTCATGTAATGGGATAAATTTAGATTCCTCTTTAAATATATTTCTTATAAATGTAACTATATCTTTATACATTATAAATCCCTGCTTTATACTGCCTTAAATTTTCAGGATCATTAAACCAATTAATAGTTTCTTGCAAACCTTGCTCTAAGGTATGTTCAACTTTCCAATTTGTATGTTCCAATATTTTACTGTTATCGCCAAAAAGCCTAAACACTTCTGATTTCTCTGGTCTTAAGCGACTTTCATCTTGAACTATTTTTGCTTTCGGGTTTATTAATTCCAGTAACGTATCTGCCATTTTCTGCATGGAAACCTCTGAATTAGTAGCTATATTACACTCGTGACCTATTAAGCTTGTAGATTTTGCAATTTCTACAAACCCTTTAGCTGTATCTTTCACATATAATAAATCCCGTGTAGGCGTTAAATCCCCTAATTTAATTTCTTCAAAACCATTCAATAATTGTGTGATAATAGTTGGAATAATTGCTCTTGCTGATTGCCTTGGTCCATAGGTATTAAACGGACGAACTATTGTAATTGGCATATCGAATGAACGATAAAAAGAATCCGCCATACAGTCTGCCCCTATTTTAGAAGCTGAGTATGGAGATTGCGGTTGTTTAGGGTGCTTTTCATCAATAGGAACATACTGTGCTGTTCCATAAATTTCCGAAGTAGAGGTCACCAATACCCTTTCAATATTCAAATCTTTTGCGGCTTGAATAATGTTTAGTGTTCCTTTTACATTAGTATCAACATAACTATCCGGGGAATGATAAGAGTATGGAATGGCTATTAATGCCGCCAGATGAAAGACCATATCACAACCTTTCATAGCTGTACGCACACCGTTAGGATCCCGAACATCCCCAGTGAAAATTTCTATTTGAGCTAACAATTCCTTAGGAAGGCTATCTAACCAACCCCATGAATTAAACGAATTGTACATGCAAAATGCTTTTACTTGATACCCTTGAACTAATAATTCTTCTACTAAATGACTTCCAATAAATCCATCTGCCCCTGTTACTAATACTTTTTTATTTAAAACTTCACTCATAAGACTTCATTTTAATTAATTTTGCAGGAACACCACCATATATTGCATTTGCCTCTATACTTTTTGTAACCACGGAATTAGAACCTACTACAGCATTATCTCCAATTGTAACTGCTTGGTTTATAAAAACATTTGCGCCAATCCAAACACCATTACCTATAACCACATCTCCTTCTATTTTTTGCTTTAGACCAGCACTATTTAAGTTTTGATTAGAAACGTTTGAAGCTGTATATATCCTAACATTATGTGAAATCGCACAATTATCACCTATAACTACTTTGTTATTTTCCGATGCTTGTATTGTAGAATAATTACCTATGTAAGAATTTTCTCCACAAATTATATCACCACTACCATAAAATAAAATATCTATACCGTTAAATCTAAAAGTATTTGATAGCGAATATTTTTCTCTATAACCATTGTATGTCTTATTAAGACTTTCTTTTCTTAAAATATTAAACAAATTACTTTTCCTGTCACTATCTGCAAGCAGTAAAAATTTAACCAATAAATTAGCTATTCTTTTTTTCATTTATTTAACTATTTTTAACCATATTCCATTCTGTAGGTAAAAATAACGATCCTGTCCTAGAGCTTCTAATAGAATTCATATCTTCTATTTTAAATTTCAGAACTTCAAATTGATGATCATTTATATTAGAATGATTATCTGCCAACCCTAATGTAATAAAATATGTGTCTGGTTTTAATAACGGATTTTGAATTTTAATTTTTGCTGTATACTTACCTGTTTTAGCTACAAAAAATTCATTATAAAAGTCAGTTCTATCTAGAAACAATATTACTTCTGCTGAGGAGTTTTTTATAATCAATGTCAAATGACACTTACTAACATCCTCTTTAAAAACATATTCAATATTTACATAGTAATTTTGATTTGTTGAAACGATTCCATCTACAATTAATTCATCATTTTCATTAACTATTTGGGTTTTTGTAAATTGGAATTTTTTAGTTTCATCAATATCAAAAATGGCTTTAGGCATCATTTCCTCGGACTGAGAACTTGATAAATAATATGGTATTATGTCTGATGTTAATCCTTCTTTTAAAATTTTTCCATTTTCAAGTAATATAGATCTTTGACATAAAGTATTTATTGTGGTCATATTATGACTTACAAACAACACTGTACGTCCTCCTTCCTTAGAAATAGATTTCATTTTCCCAATAGCCTTTTTCTGGAATTCTGCATCACCCACTGCCAACACCTCATCAACAATTAAAATATCAGGCTCTAAATGCGCTGCTACAGCAAATGCTAAACGCACTGTCATCCCTGAAGAATATCTTTTTGTAGGCGTATCTATATATCGCTCACAACCAGAAAAAGAAATAATTTCATCTATTTTACTGGTAATTTCATTTTTGGTCATTCCTAAAATAGCCCCGTTGAGATAAATATTTTCTCGTCCCGTCATTTCAGGATGAAAACCAGTACCCACTTCTAACAATGAAGCAATACGTCCATTAAATTTAATACTCCCAGTAGTTGGCCCAGTAACTTTTGATAAAATTTTTAATAAGGTCGATTTTCCTGCTCCATTTTTACCAATAATTCCTATAACCTCACCACGATTAACCTCAAAATTAATATCCCGTAACGCCCACACATATTCAGACTCTCCTTTTGAGGTTCTATCATTACTATCACCTATTTTTAAATACGGATCCTCTTTACCACGAATGATATGCCACCAACGATTTAAATCATGACTTATAGTACCTGTACCTATAGTTCCTAATCGGTATTGTTTAGATAGGTTTTCAATTTTTAAAATTACATCACTCATTACTAAACTGTATCTATAAAGTTCTTTTCTGCTTTATTAAAAATCATTAACCCTGTAAACAAAACAATAAGGGTAATCAATGCCGTGTACGTAAAACTAAGCCAATCGAACTCACCTACATTTAGTAACTGATAACGCACTGACTCAATTATAAACGTTAATGGATTATATTTTACCAACCATGCATATTCTGGTAACTTTTCTGTAAAATAAGATACCGGATACATAACGGCAGATAAATACATTAACAATTGTAACCCAAATCCTATCAATATTTTTAAATCCCTATATTTAGTAACCATTGAGGAAACTATCATCCCCAAACCTAAACCCATCATCCCCATTAACAACATCATAACTGGAAATAACACTGTATATCTATTAAAACTTATTTCAGCCCCATTTATATAAAAATAGGCAAAAAAGACAATAAAAATAAACAATTGTATTGTAAAACGAAAAAGGCTGGAAATGACAATGGACAAGGGCATAATCACTCGTGGAAAATAAACTTTTCCAAAAACACCAGCATTTGCACTAAAAGTATTAGACGTTAATGTTAAACATGTTTTAAAATAGTTCCAAGTAGTAATCCCAGCTAAATTGAATAAAAAAGGTGGTACCGCACCTGTTGGAATATTGGCAACATTATTAAAAATCAAGGTGAAAATTATAGATGTAAACAAGGGTTCTATCAAATACCATAAAGGTCCTAATATGGTCTGCTTATATACCGTTATTACATTACGTTTTACAAACAATAATAACAAATCACGGTATTGCCAAACTTCTTTTAAATTTAAGCTAAATAAACTATTTTTTGGTGTTATTTCGAACAACCATTTATCCTTACTCAACATGCCGTTTTTTTTATTTTTTAAATAATCTTTTTAAGGAAATTAAAAAATTTGATAACCCCCCCTCTTCTTCCTCCATTTCATGATAACTTTCTCCATAAGCACCGTAACCATAGCCGTAACCGTAGCCGTAACCTGATTTAAGCTTAAAATAATTCAGAACAAAACTTAAATTTTTGATCTCTCCATTTTTATACTTATCGTTAATCAAACCCAGCATTCCTTTTTCGGTATAATCTTGTCGTACCATATACAAATTTGCATCAGAATACTTTGTTAAATCCAAAGCATCAGTTACCAACCCCAAAGGAGGAGTATCCATTATTATATAATCATATTCCTTTTTTAATTGCTCCATAAAAACATCCATTTCATCACTAATAAGCAATTCTGAAGGATTTGGTGGAACGGGACCTGAGGAAATTAAATCTAAATTTGGTATATGCGTTTTCTGAACAATTTCAGATATACTTTTATCCCCAATTAAATAATTAACTACTCCAAAATCATTTATCAAGTTAAAATCACCAATAATTTTAGGTTTACGTAAATCCAACCCTAACAACACCGTTTTCTTATTACTCATAGCATATAAACTTGCTATGTTAATAGACGTAAATGTTTTCCCTTCTCCACTTACAGAAGAGGTCAGTAAAACAGTTTTAGATGTATTAGATAAAGACTGTTTTTTATATATAAACTCTAAACCAGAACGTATGGACCTAAATGCTTCTGAGACAGGAGATTTTGAGCGCTCAAAAACCACTAAAGAGCTCTTACTTTTACCAACTACCCCCAATATTGGAATTTTTGATAAAAACTCAATATCCTTAGGCCCCGAAATTTTATTACTTAATAAAAACAATAAAACTACTATTCCTGTAGGAAACAAAAGACCTATAGATAGTGCTAATACATAATTGAATTTATGATTCGGCCCTACAGCTCCATCTCCAACATCTTTAGCCTCGTCAATCACTAATAAATCAGAAACATTGGCAGCTTTTATCAAACCTGCTTCAGTACGCTTCGTTAAAAACATATCATACAAACCGCTACTAAGCGCATATTTACGCTCAATTTTTATGTATTCCTGTTGATCACTAGGCAAGCCTTCAAACTGCTCTTGAACTTTACTTAATTTTCTATTCACAGCCCTTAACTCGATCCCTAAAGCGCTTCTGTAGGCCTTTATATTTTCTAACAATACCGTTTTTAATGAATTGATATCCCTATCTAATTCAGCAAATTTTGGAGCTCCTTCCCTCAACGTAAATTCATATTTTGAACGTTCAACAGATAAAGATATAATCCCTCCAACATTAGACACAATATTTGCTTCATCAACCCCTGTAATAGAGGGGGCTGGTACATTTTTATAATCTCTGTTGCTTTTAAGGTATTTTTCTAATTCAGATAAATAATCTAGTTTTTTAGCAATTAGCTCCTTTTCCAAATCAACAGTAGATAGTTCTTCTGATAATTTAGAGGCATCAGCTTTTAAATCTAATGATTTAGTTCGTTTTTTAAAATTATTTATGGCGTCTTCATTTGCTTTAACCTGCTTTTTTAAACCAAACAACATACTATCCACAAACTTAATCGTATTTGTAGCAAAGATATTTTTACGTTCCAATTCATCCCTACTCAGTACTTTTACGGAAGCATTTAAATAATCTACAATCCTGTTTTTATTCGTTCCTCCCTTTGATAAATTTAGGATTGCAGGACTCTCTCGGCTACTAGAGATAGCAATTGCTCTATTTCCAACAACAGTTCCATTAAAATCCGATAGTGAAACTTTAAATTCCTGATTAGAAAAAGGAATTTCTAAATACGGCATAAAAGTCATAGCCATAAATGGCAATACAATTGGCTCGTTTACGGAATACTTTTTAGTAAAAACTCCTTGCGTTACTGCTATAGTGCTATATTTTTTAGCTCCATAATGAAACACTCTAACATTAGGTGTCTTAAAATTTATAGACAATTCAAACGCTGTTGCAGAAATTGGGGCAACACTAATTTGTTTACCCACCAATTGCACATGAGTACTATCTATCTTAACAAGAAAGGGGGCTTTTTTATAAGCGTCGTAAGGCCAATACTCAGCCTGTTTTTGGTATTTTATGTAAAACTGTAAATACTCAACTACTTTTTCATTATGTGTTCTTGACTTTAACAAAGTAGTCGTGGTATGAACCTTTTCAGCTCCCCCCCCCCAATTAAAAGTTAAACTTGTAGAAGATGAGAAAAAAGGGTTTTCTGCTTTGGACACCACCACCTGGGTTGACATTCTATAAACATTCTGTTTTCTGACATTAACAGAATATGCAACAGCAAAACAAATTACCAAAGAAATGACGTACAATGGCCAATAGCCTAAAATTTTAAAGAATAATTCTTTAAAATTAATCATGGATTTAAATTCTGATATATTAAATTCTTCTTCCATGATTATAAGGTCTTAAACAAAACATAGGTTGACACTAGAGCTGTAAAAACACTCAATATAGTCGTAAACGACTGTAAGCCTGTACTTCCTGTACCCCAAGCTTTTTGAGGTAATGCTTTTACATAAATCATATCATTTGGCTGAATATAAAAGAAAGGTGATTCAAAAATAGCTATATCCGTTAAATCTATATGGTGTATTTTATTTCCTCCTGGATATGGCCTTATAATCAACACATCCTTTTTATCCCCTAGTAACGGAATATCGCCAGCATTCGCTATTGCTTCAAAAATAGTCACTCGTTCTTGAAAAATAACATTAGTCCCTTTTGAACCTATTTCTCCCAAAGTAGTGTACTTTACCCCACCTAATTTTACGGTTATAAAAATATTTGCTTCTTCTTTAAAATACTCCGCTAAAAGTTTATTTTTAATTTTTTCTTTAACTTCTACTATTGATAGATTAAGCACACTCATTTTACCTAGTGTAGGCATGGTAATTTCACCATGATCATCAATCAAAAAACCATCAGAATACAGTGCTTCCCTTGTTAAGGCTGACACATTATTATCCGATGCAATTGGATTAAACATCCCCACAATTTCCTGATCCAATGCCTTAATACGAATACTCAACACATCATTAATTTGCAAACGGTATGGTGGTAATTGTTTACTTAACAACACTTCCCCCAACGCATTATCTCTATGTTGCATATAATTTGTTTGTTTACTAGAAATGCATGAAGTAAACACTACACTTATAAGCAGTAAGAAAGTAAGTAAAGACTTAATTTTCATTTATTTTGAATTTTCGTAAGCCACAAATATAGCTTTTCAGTAGTAATAATAAAACTTTATACCTCATATCTAAGGAATTTCAACTTAATTTGTAAAAAATAAAAAACGTGAACTACTTATCTGTTGAAAATATATCGAAATCTTATGGCGAACGTGTACTGTTCGATAACATTTCATTCGGAATTAATAAAGACCAAAAAATTGCCTTTATAGCAAAAAATGGTACTGGAAAATCTACTATCCTAAACATTATTACTGGCCGTGATGAATCGGATACTGGACAAATTGTAAAACGAAAAGAGCTCTCTATTTCTTTCTTATCTCAAGATGATATTTTTGACGAAACGTTGACTATTGAGCAAACTATTTTTGCTTCAGATAATAAAACACTGAAAATCATTCAGCAATACGAAAAAGCGCTAGAAAACCCTGAGGATCCCGATGCATACCAAAAAGCGTTTGATTTAATGGATCAACATAACGCTTGGGATTTTGAAACACAATACAAGCAAATATTATTCAAATTAAAACTTGAAATGCTTGATCAGAAAGTCAGCTTACTTTCTGGAGGACAAAAAAAGCGTTTAGCCTTAGCTACGATACTTATTAGCAAACCCGACTTATTAATTTTAGATGAACCTACCAATCATTTGGATTTAGAAATGATCGAATGGTTAGAGGCTTATTTTAAAAAAGAAAGCATTACCCTTTTCATGGTTACTCACGATAGATTTTTCCTGGAACGTGTATGTAATGAAATTATTGAATTAGAAAACGGACAATTATACAATTACAAAGGAAACTACTCGTATTACCTTGAAAAGAAAGAAGCACGTGTAACTGCTGCTAACACTGAAATTGGGAAAGCAAAAAACTTATTTAAGAAAGAATTAGATTGGATGCGTCGCCAACCAAAAGCACGTACAACAAAATCGAAATCTAGAATTGATGACTTTTATGAAATAAAAGAAAAAGCACATTCCAGACGTAAGGAACATTCCATGGAACTAGAAATAAACATGGAACGTATGGGGAATAAAATTGTTGAATTTCACAATGCTTACAAAGCATATGATGATAAAATAATATTAGACAAGTTTAATTACTCTTTTATTAAAGGGGAACGCATCGGTATTATTGGTAAAAATGGTACAGGAAAGTCAACTTTTTTGAACATGTTAACCAACACTGATAAACCTGATGCTGGAAAAGTAATTACAGGAGAAACCGTTAAATTTGGATATTATACTCAAAAGGGAATAAAAATAAAAGAAGGACAAAAAGTTATTGAAGTAATTAGAGAATTTGGTGATTACATTCCTCTTTCAAAGGGGCGAAAGATATCGGCTTCACAATTACTAGAACGCTTTTTATTCGACAAGAAAAAGCAATACGATCGTGTAGAGAAACTTTCTGGAGGAGAACGAAAAAGACTTTACCTATGTACCGTACTTATTCAGAATCCTAACTTTTTAATTTTAGATGAACCCACAAATGATTTAGACATCGTTACACTAAGCGTTCTTGAAAACTTTTTATTAGATTTCCCAGGATGTTTGATTGTTGTCTCTCACGATAGATACTTTATGGATAAAGTAGTTGATCATTTATTTGTATTTAGAGGCGAAGGTGTTATTGAAGATTTTCCAGGAAATTATTCTGATTTTAGATCATATGAGGATAGTGGAACTCCAATAGTAAAAACTACTGAAAAGACAGTAAAAACTTCTTGGAAAAAAGAAACCAAAGTTCAACTTTCTTTTAATGAGCAAAAAGAATACAATCGTCTAGAAAAAGACATTAAAAAAATTGAACGAGAGAAAAAAGAACTAGAAAGCAGCTTTGCAACTAAAGAATATACTCAAGAAGAGGTTTTAGAAGTCTCAAAAAAAATAAAACAACTTGGTGATGCTATAGATGAAAAGGAAATGCGTTGGTTTGAGTTATCAGCAAAACTTGAGGGAGAGTAGATTTTAGAAAGTTTATTTTTTCAAATATATCATGCACGTTTCAAGCGAAAAAAATTACGAATAATACTAAAAAGTGTTTCAAATAATAGCCTACATAAAGTTTCTATTTAAATCAACTAATGAACACGGGGTGCATTCACCCTTTGTTTTTGATTTAATTACGAAGTGCTTTTATAATAAAACGAAAATCCCTGTATATTCAAAATTAGACCAATATCGATCTGAATTACTCCATAATAAAAATCATATTAATGTAACCGATTTTGGAGCAGGAAGCAGGGTTTTTAAAAGTAATAAACGAAAAATTTCTGCTATTGCAAAAACCGCAGGGATCACAACAAAAATGGCTAAATTATTAACAAGAATAACAACCTATTTCGATTTTAACAACACCCTTGAACTTGGTACATCATTAGGTTTAGCTACGGCTGCTATTGCTTTTGGGAATTCAAAAACAAAAATAACTACTCTTGAAGGATGCCCAGAAACTTCCGCTATTGCAAAACAGCAATTTAAAACACACCAACTCAATAATATAAAGGCAATAACTACTGACTTTTCTGACTATCTAACAAACAATACAATTGGTTACGACCTTGTGTATTTTGACGGGAATCATCAAAAAAAAGCTACACTAGAATACTTCAACTCACTTGTGAAACATGCTAAAAATGACACTATTTTTATTTTTGACGACATTCATTGGTCTGCAGAAATGCAAGAAGCATGGGAAGAAATCAAAATACACCCAAAAGTTACTATTACAATAGACACTTTTTTTTGGGGATTTGTTTTTTTTAGAGCAGAAACAAAACACAAAGAGCATTTTACAATCAGAGCATAACAACTTCATCTAGTTCTATCGCTATTTCAGATAAAAAACATCTTTTTAGTTCATAAAACAATAAAATATATTGCTACTCATTAGTTTATATTTTTTATTTTTACAAGTATGAAAGTATATACAAAAACTGGAGACAAAGGAACTACTGCCCTATTTGGTGGAACGCGTGTACCAAAACATCATATCAGAATTGAAAGCTACGGAACAGTAGATGAACTAAACTCATACATTGGCTTAATTAGAGATCAAGAAATGGATGCCAATTCTAAAGAAATATTAATTCAAATTCAGGACAAGCTATTTACTTTGGGAGCTATTTTAGCAACTGATCCCGATAAGAGTCTTTTAAAAAACGGTAAAGAACGTTTGAATATACCTAAAGTTGAAGAAGAAGATATTGCCGTTCTAGAAACTGAAATTGACACTATGGAAGAAGATCTTCCACCGATGACACATTTCGTTTTACCTGGAGGACACACTACAGTGTCATATTGTCACATAGCACGTTGTGTTTGCAGGCGAGCAGAGCGATTAGCAAGTGCTTTACACGAACTATCTCCCTTTGATGAGCGCGCTTTGAAATACTTAAATAGACTTTCTGACTATCTTTTTGTATTGGCACGAAAATTGTCCCATGACTTACAAGCTGATGAAATAAAATGGATTCCAAAAAAGTACTAAGTACTTCTATTTAATCAAAGAATATTTCATTCTCAAAAATTACAAAAAACACGTTCTTATAAATTATGTTGAAATAATTAACTTTTTACTTGATTTATTCATTTAAAAAATTATTTTTGCTTTAAATTAAAAAATTAGTTACAATTATGTATTGGACTCTAGAATTAGCATCACATTTAAGTGATGCACCATGGCCAGCAACGAAAGATGAATTAATTGATTATGCAATCAGAACTGGTTCTCCTTTAGAAGTTGTTGAAAACCTTCAAGCAATTGAAGATGAAGGTGATCAATATGATTCTATTGAAGAAATATGGCCCGACTACCCTTCCGAAGAAGATTATCTTTGGAATGAAGAAGAATACTAATTCAATTAGCTCGATGTAACCACACGAGATATGAATTAATACTATTTTTTCAGTCGAATATATTTTCGAAGAATTAAACCCAATAATGGGATTAAAAAAATAAGTAAAAAGTCTCTTTTAATCAAGAGACTTTTTTTATATAACATTTAGAAAAAACTAACATCATGGATTTCATTAATAAAATACTTAAAGTATTTGTAGGAGACAAGTCTCAAAAAGACATCAAAGAAATACAGCCTTTGGTAGATAAAATCAGAAAGATTGAACCTACTTTAGTTAACTTATCTCATGATGAATTAAGAGCTAAAACAGCTTCATTCAAAGCTAAAATAGCAGAATCAATTAAAGCTATTAACGACTCTATTAAATCGTTAAAAGAAGAAATAGAAGCTACTGCTGATATTGATAAGAAAGAAACTTTATATGCTGAAATAGATAAATTGAATGACGAGGCTTATAAAATTACTGAAAAAGTATTATTAGAAATCCTTCCAGAAGCATACGCAGTAGTTAAAGAAACTGCAAAACGTTTCACTAATGAAGATACACTTTCAGTTTCTGCATCTACATATGATAGAGAATTATCAGCAACAAAGGAATATATTTCTTTAGTTGGTGACAATGCCGTTTGGGAAACTTCTTGGGATGCTGCTGGAACTCCAGTAGTATGGAACATGATTCATTACGACGTACAACTTGTTGGTGGTGTTGCAATGCATCAAGGAAAAATTGCTGAAATGCATACCGGAGAAGGAAAAACATTAGTAGCTACACTTCCTATGTACTTAAATGCACTTACAGGTAACGGCGTTCACTTGGTTACTGTAAACGATTATCTTGCAAAACGTGATAGCGCATGGATGGCACCTATTTTTCAATTTCACGGATTAACTGTTGATTGTATTGATTACTATCAACCAAACTCTCCTGAAAGAAGAGCTGCATACAACGCCGATATTACGTATGGTACAAACAATGAATTTGGATTTGATTACTTACGTGATAACATGTCACACGCTCCAGATGATTTAGTACAACGCAAGCACAACTATGCAATTATTGATGAAGTTGATTCCGTTTTAGTTGATGATGCTCGTACGCCATTAATTATTTCAGGACCTGTACCAGAAGGTGATAGACATGAATTTACGGAACTTAAACCAAAAGTTGCTGATATTGTTGAAATACAACGTAAGCATTTAGTTGGTATTTTATCCGAAGCAAAAAAGTTAATAAAAGAAGGTGATACTAAAGAAGGAGGTATTCAATTACTACGTGTTTTTAGAGGATTACCAAAAAACAAAGCATTAATTAAGTTTTTAAGTGAAGAAGGAATTCGTCAATTACTTCAAAAAACTGAAAACTTTCACATGGCAGACAACAATAAGGAGATGCCAAAAGTTGATTCCGAACTATATTTCGTAATTGAAGAAAAAAACAACCAAATAGAACTTACTGATAAAGGTATAGACTATTTATCAGGAGAAGGAAATAGAGATTTCTTTGTAATGCCAGACATTGGTACTGAAATCGCTAAAATTGAAATTAAAAACTTAGAAGCGGAAAAAGAAGCGGAAGAGAAAGAAGAATTATACAGAGATTTCAGTATTAAAAGCGAACGAATCCATACCCTAAATCAATTACTAAAAGCATATACTTTATTTGAAAAAGATACTGAGTATGTAGTAATGGAAAACAAGGTTATGATTGTAGATGAGTCTACAGGTCGTATTATGGATGGTCGTCGTTATTCTGATGGATTACACCAAGCAATAGAAGCTAAGGAAGATGTGAAAATTGAAGCAGCAACTCAAACGTTTGCAACTGTTACACTTCAAAATTTCTTTAGAATGTACAGTAAACTTTCAGGAATGACAGGTACTGCTGTTACTGAAGCTGGTGAATTATGGGAAATATACAAATTAGATGTTATTGAAATCCCAACCAACCGCCCTATAGCAAGAGATGATAGAGAAGATTTAGTTTACAAAACTAAACGTGAAAAATACAATGCAGTTATTGACCAAGTAACCGAATTATCTAAACAAGGTAGACCAGTACTTATTGGAACAACATCTGTAGAAATTTCAGAACTATTAAGTAGAATGCTTAAAATAAGAAGTATTCCTCATAATGTACTGAATGCAAAAATGCACAAAAGAGAAGCTGATATCGTTGCTGAAGCAGGTCAAGCAGGATTTGTAACAATTGCAACAAACATGGCCGGTCGTGGTACCGATATTAAATTAACTGATGCTGTTAAAAAAGTTGGAGGTTTAGCAATAGTTGGTACAGAACGTCATGATTCTAGACGTGTGGATAGACAGTTAAGAGGTCGTTCTGGTCGTCAAGGAGATCCAGGTAGCTCACAGTTTTATGTGTCTTTAGAAGATAATTTAATGCGCTTATTTGGTAGTGAACGAATTGCCAAGATGATGGATAGAATGGGATTAGAAGAAGGTGAAGTAATTCAACATTCTATGATTTCAAAATCTATTGAACGTGCTCAGAAAAAAGTAGAAGAAAATAACTTTGGTACTCGTAAGCGTTTATTAGAGTATGATGATGTAATGAACAAACAACGTAATGTAGTTTACAAACGTCGTAAAAATGCATTATATGGTGAGCGTTTAAACATTGATATTGCAGATATGATTTATGATACTGCAGAAGTAATTACTGCAGGTAATAAAGCTGGTGATAATTTTAAAAACTTTGAATTTGAGTTAATCAGATATTTCTCAACTAGCTCTCCTATTTCTGAAGAAGAATTTAAAAAAGAAAGTATTCAAGATATTTCTGGTAAAATTTATAAAGCTGTATTAGAGCATTACCAAAGTAAAACTGCTCGTTCAGCAGAAACTGCTTTTCCTGTTATTAAAAATGTGTATGAAACTCAAGGAAATAAATTTGAACGAATTTTAGTTCCTTTTACAGATGGTGTAAAAACACTAAATGTTGCTACAAACCTTGAAAAAGCATACAATTCTGAAGGAAAATCATTAGTTACTGATTTTGAAAAGAATATTACTTTAGCCATTATCGATGATGCATGGAAAACACATCTTAGAAAAATGGATGAGTTAAAGCAATCGGTACAATTAGCTGTTCACGAACAAAAAGATCCTTTATTAATATATAAAGAAGAAAGTTTTAGCTTGTTCAGAAACATGGTAGCTGACATGAATAAAGATATTATTTCATTCTTATTTAAAGGAGAACTTCCAACGCAAGAAGAAACTAATATTAGTGAAGCTAAACAGATAGCTGAAAAAGAAGATTATACTACTAGTAAAGAAGAAGTTTTAAATAGCGATGAACGTGCTGCTCAAAACAGAGCTGCTGGTGCAAACGCTGGTCAACCACAAGAACGACAAATTACAGAGACAATTATTCGTGACACCCCAAAAATTGGAAGAAACGATACTGTTACTGTAAAACATGTAATGAGTGGAAAAACAGAAACAATGAAATATAAAAAAGCAGAACCTTTAATCCAAAGAGGAGAATATGTTTTAGTAGATTAACCCACCAGTGGGCTTAACTTATCATCCCATTACTCTTGGAATGGCTCAAGTTAAAATAAGATAATTAAATTAATACCTCGCATTGAGTATCTTGATTTAATTTACATAAAAGTCCTGTTCTAAAAGTTAGAACAGGACTTTTTTATGCCCTTAATTTTAGTAACTTTACAATAAATACAACTCACTTGAAAAAACATAAATCTGCATTAACGGAAAACGATGGCGTTGAACAACCTAAAATGATCAATGCAGCTGGGTATGTTCGCAAAAAAGATATTTCTACAGCAAAATATGTTTCCGAAATTAAAAAAGGTAATCGCGTATTTTTAAGCAAAGCTATTACCCTTATTGAAAGCACTAATCTAAAGCACAAAACAAAAGCCAACGCAATACTTCAACAATGCTTAGAAACAAAAAATAAATCTATTCGGTTAGGAATAACTGGTGTTCCTGGAGTTGGTAAAAGTACTTTTATAGAAGCTTTTGGATTGTATTTAACTTCCTTAGGAAAAAAAGTTGCTGTTCTGGCAGTTGACCCAAGTAGCTCTGTAACCAAAGGAAGTATCCTTGGCGATAAAACCCGAATGGAAGAACTGGTCCGTGAAGACAATGCATTTATCCGCCCAAGCCCCTCAGGCAATTCGTTAGGAGGAGTTGCACGTAAAACTAGAGAAACAATCATGCTTTGTGAAGCAGCAGGTTTTGATACTATTATTATTGAAACAGTTGGTGTCGGACAAAGTGAAACCGCAGTGCACTCTATGGTAGATTTTTTCTTATTACTGAAACTAGCAGGTGCAGGAGATCAATTGCAAGGGATTAAACGTGGTATTATAGAAATGGCCGACTCAATTGTTATTAATAAAGCCGATGGAGATAATTTAAGACGTGCTCAATTAGCAAAAACAGAATTTAAACGCGCCTTACAAATGTATCCTCACAAAGAAAATGGTTGGATTCCAAAAGTCACGACATGTAGTGCGATTAAAAAAGATAATATAAATGGCGTTTGGAAAGTAATTACTGAGTACTTAGCTCTAGTAAATGAGAATGATTGCTTTCAAAAAAGAAGACAAGAGCAAAATACATTCTGGCTGATACAAACTATTGAAGAACAACTAAAAGAAAACTTTTATAACAATCCAGAAATTGCTACACAACTTATAACATTAACTCAGAAAGTAAAAGAAGGCATTATATCACCATTTGATGCAGCTGACCAATTGTTAGCAATTCAGAATAATAAATAATCTGTTGCTAATTATTTATTATAAAAGCAAAAAAGAAGTTAAGTACACTTAACTAAAATTTTATACTGACACCTTTACATCTTCACACAATAATTGACTAACAAACGTATACATATTTTTTAAGTCATCTCTAGTTGACGTGTTGTCATGAGTGATATAATTGTCAATCGTTTCTTTTAGCTCTAATAACGTATTTAACCTAATTACCACTGGAGTATGACTTACTAGTTTAGCTTCCTTAAATACCTCAACTACCTGATTACGAATAGTTCTTTTACCTTCAATATTATCTGAAGCAAGAATATCCAGTATTAGTTTTTGTATTAAAGTTTTGTTATCCATGTATCAATTAATTTGAATAAATAGTAATAGGCAATTATTATACCAAAACGGATTGAGATGCAGGAAATCTAATAAGAAGAAATGGGGAGTATTAAAAATTTAAGCTAGTTACACTTAAAACGTATTTGAGGCACAAAAACCCTACCATAACCTCATATCTTCTTCTATGTCAATAATCCAAAACCGTCATAAAAACCCATCGTTTCCCGTTCTCTTTTTTAGACCCAAAAGTTTCAAAAAACTGTAGTTTCTGCGATTTTGGAGCATAAAAAAACCGAAAGCTTTCACTTTCGGTTTCCTTTTGCGGAGAAAGAGGGATTCGAACCCCCGGACCTGTAACAGTCAACAGTTTTCAAGACTGCCGCATTCGACCACTCTGCCATTTCTCCTGAGTGTCTCATCAACTATTTGTTGATTGCGATGGCAAATATAGGAAGCTTTTTTTAATTAGCAAATACAAAAAACAATTTATTCATAAATAACTTCTTTTAAATGCATCGGAAAACTTAAAAAATAATATCGTAATCTAAATATTAAGATTCTATGTCTGCTGAAAGTATGTAAGGATCTAGATTTAGAAAGCTCATCAGTTAAAAACAGGATTAATTGTATTGATCCCAATTGGTAATCCAATACAAACATAGAAACCGACCATTTCATGGTACTGGCTTTTTTGTGCCCAAATTTTAGAAAACATGTTCTCCAAATTTGGAACACAAAAAAAACGAAAGCTTTCACTTTCGGTTTCCTTTTGCGGAGAAATAGGATCCCCAACTAAATTAAATACTCCTTAATATACAAGGGATTCAAAGTACATCAATAAAAAGATAACCGAATAGGACTCCTTTAATTAGATGGTATTTCATTGACTTCAGTACTCAAAATTCAATGAAGTATATTTGCGAATTTTAAAAACAAAATCTATAAATACTCAGATAACGCGGATTTGTAATCCGTACTTAACTTTACTTATTAAAACAAATACGTTTTAATAACTTCTATCTCAGAAGGTGAATCTGCATAATTTCTTGCAGAACTAAATATATAGTCTTCTGCATTAGCAACAATTTTTGCTTTAACAGGGTTTTGATGTATATAAGTAACCTTTTCTTTTATAAACTTATTAGAATACACAATTTCGGCGTGATACCCATCTTGCCAAACTTTATAGCGTTGCGCTCTTTTTAAATGTGAACAAGACTTTTGAAAATACGCTAGCATCCATTCTCTCCTACTTTCAGATTGTTCTAAAATTGTTTTAATAATTTTCTTGGAAGTGTACTTTTTAAAATCTCTAATTATGTCTGCTAAAATCTTTCCGTCACTAGCAGCACACAACATATGTATATGGTTGGACATAATACAATATGCATAAATTTCTAATCCTTTTTCATCTTGACAATGCCTTAAAGAAGCTACTAATAATTCCTTTTGTGACAACCTAGTAAATACATCTATCCACCCAACTGTAGTTATCGTTATAAAATATGCTTTGTCAGCCTCAGTTGCTTTATATTTTGTTGACATATACTAAAGATACCTATATTTTTAACATGAATTCTGTACAACCTAATATACTCGGAACGCGATAGCGCGGATTTGCAATCCGTGCATTACTGTGATACATTAAAACAACTTCCTTAACAAAAAAAGCTCTCACATTTCTGTAAAAAGCTTTTCCTTTATTACATTATATTTCTTACTCATACTCGGCACGGAAAACATTTCCGCGCTAGCACCTGACTTTTAATTTTATATATCCGAGCGATCGGGTTTATCACGCTACCAAGCTTTAAAAATATATTATTTTTTATAGCATAAAAACTAAGCTATTACTTATATTTATCCTTTATATCTGTTGCAATAAGTGCTTTTAACGAATTGTTTTTTTGCTAAAAAACGTCATAAATTGCATTTTTTAGCAAATTAATATACAGCTACGTTCTTTGTTGTTATTGACAGTATACTATATTAGATTACTATCCGTTCGGGATGTATTTAACAGACAGACATGCGTCAAGTGCTAGTTACCCATACGGCTTCCAAGGTCAATTAAAAGATGACGAGTTAAAAGGCGAAGGGAATAGCTTGAACTATAAGT
>Ga0209292_1000062_pt1 | contig 165855 bp, 130 predicted proteins | sample GOMGulsemesocosm_2_FD_184634 | JGI IMG/M metagenome (GOLD analysis project Ga0209292, IMG submission 184634) | Methane-oxidizing microbial communities from mesocosms in the Gulf of Mexico - GOM9C Gulf of Mexico (SPAdes) (version 2) | ecosystem: Environmental > Aquatic > Marine > Cold seeps...
TTTTTTTTTAAACGAATAATTGATAGGAGGTACGCACAATGGATATTAATATGACCTTAGTTGGCCAATTAATTGCGTTTGTCGTATTTGTAATATTCTGTATGAAGTATGTATGGCCACCAATTATTGGTGCCATCGAAGAACGTCAAGCAACTATTGCTGATGGACTTGCAGCTTCAGACCGTGCTGCGAAAGATCTTGAGCTTGCTCAAGAAAAAGCTACAGCTCAATTAAAAGAAGCTAAGGTTCAAGCTGCATCTATTGTAGATTCAGCTAAAAAACATGAAGCTAAAATTGTTGAAGAAGCTGCTGGTAAAGCACAAGTTGAGAAAGAACGAATCTTAGCTTCCGGTCATGCGGAAATTGAAACTGAACGTAACCGAGCTAAAGAAGAATTACGCGCACAAGTCGCCGTTCTTGCTGTTGCCGGTGCCGAGAAAATTCTTGAGCGTTCAATTGATGCCGCTGCACACAGCGACATCTTAGATAAACTCGTCGCTGAACTTTAAGAGGAAAGAGCTATGTCTGAATTGACAACTGTCGCTCGTCCTTACGCTAAAGCAGCGTTCGACTTTGCTGTTGAAGCTAAAGCAATTGATAGCTGGTTAAATCAGTTAACTTTTGCTGCCGAAGTTGCACAAGATGAAACCATTAAAGGTTATTTATCTGGTGGTGCTTCAGTAGAGCAAGCACAAACATTATTTTTAAATGTTTGTGGTGAACAAGTTGACAGTCAAGGCCAAAACTTCTTGAAAGTATTGGCAAAAAACGAACGTTTGTTGGTGCTACCACAAGTGCTTGAGCAATTTATAGCGTTAAAGGCTGATTTTGATCAAGAAGTATTTGTGGATGTAACCTCTGCTGTTGAAGTAACTGCAGAGCAAAAAACAACATTAAGCGCCGCGCTTGAAAAGCGCTTGGCACGTAAAGTAAAGCTTAATTGTTTTGTTGATGCGAGTATCGTTTCTGGCTTAATTATAAAAGCTGGTGACATGGTAATAGACGGTTCTGTAAAAGGTAAATTGAACCGCTTAGCAACAACACTACAATCTTAGATAAGGAAACAGAGCATGCAACTGAATTCCACTGAAATCGCTGAACTGATCAAGAATAGAATTGAACAGTTTGACGTTGTCAGCGAAGCTCGCAACGAAGGTACTATCGTTTCTGTAACAGATGGTATTATTCGCATTAATGGTCTTGCTGACGTAATGCAAGGCGAAATGATAGAACTTCCTGGTAGCCGTTTTGCTATCGCGTTAAACCTTGACCGTGATTCGGTAGGTGCGGTAGTAATGGGCCCTTACGCTGATTTAGCGGAAGGCCAAAAAGTTAAAGGTACTGGTCGTATTCTAGAAGTACCAGTAGGCCGTGGTTTATTAGGCCGCGTAGTAAACACTCTAGGTGAACCAATTGATGGCAAAGGCCCAATTGAAAATGACGGTTTCTCTCCTGTAGAAGTTGTTGCGCCGGGTGTTATCGAACGTAAATCAGTAGACCAACCAGTACAAACTGGTATTAAGTCTATTGACTCTATGATTCCAATTGGTCGTGGCCAACGTGAATTAATCATTGGTGACCGTCAAATCGGTAAATCAGCGATTGCACTTGACGCTATCATTAACCAAAAGAACACAGGTATTAAGTGTGTTTACGTAGCGATTGGTCAAAAAGCTTCTACAGTAGCGAACCTTGTTCGTAGCTTAGAAGAGCATGACGCGTTATCAAACACTATCATTGTTGTTGCCTCAGCTTCTGAAGCTGCTGCACTACAATACCTAGCACCATACTCTGGTTGTTCTATGGGTGAATACTTCCGTGACCGCGGTGAAGATGCACTAATCGTATATGATGATTTGTCTAAGCAAGCAGTTGCTTACCGTCAAATTTCATTACTTTTACGTCGTCCGCCAGGTCGAGAAGCATACCCAGGTGACGTTTTCTATCTTCACAGTCGTTTATTAGAACGTGCTGCTCGTGTAAACGAAGCGTACGTTGAAAAATTCACAAACGGTGAAGTTAAAGGTAAAACAGGTTCATTAACGGCCTTACCAATTATTGAAACGCAAGCGGGTGATGTATCTGCTTTCGTACCAACTAACGTAATCTCAATTACTGATGGTCAGATTTTCTTAGAATCTAACTTGTTTAACGCGGGTATTCGCCCAGCTGTTAACGCCGGTATTTCAGTATCTCGTGTTGGTGGTGCTGCACAAACTAAAATCATCAAGAAACTTGGTGGTGGTATCCGTTTAGCACTAGCTCAATATGCTGAATTAGCAGCCTTTGCTCAGTTTGCATCAGATTTAGATGACGCGACTCGCGCTCAATTAGAGCATGGTCAACGTGTTACTGAATTGATGAAACAAAAGCAATACAGCCCATTATCAATTGCACAAACTGCAGTATCTTTATTTGCTGCTGAAAAAGGTTTCTTAAACGACGTTGCTATTAACAAAGTTGTTGATTTCGAAGAAGCTCTACATGCATACATGAGTAATGAGCAAGCTGCGTTGATGGCTACTATCAACGAAAGCGGTGACTACAATAAAGACATCGAAGCTGGTTTGACTAAAGCACTTGAAAATTTCAAGTCTACTCAAACTTGGTAATCGAGTTTTAATTAAGTAACCTTTTCGGAGAAGAGTCATGGCCGTTGGTAAAGAAATAAAAACCAAGATTTCGAGTGTTAAAAATACTCAAAAGATCACAAACGCTATGGAAATGGTAGCTGCTAGTAAAATGCGTAAAGCGCAAGATAGCATGTCAGCATCACGTCCATATGCGACAAATATACGAAATGTGATCGGTCATATTGCGCTTGGTAACTTAGAATATCGTCATCCTTACATGGAAGAACGTGAAGCTAAGCGTGTTGGCTATATTGTCGTCTCAACCGACCGTGGTTTGTGTGGTGGCTTAAATATTAATTTATTTAAGAAAGTACTTGCCGATGCTGCTGAAAAGCAAGCATCAGGTGCTGAAATTGAATTTGGTGTTATAGGCTCAAAAGCCACATCATTTTTCAATAATATGGGCGCTAAAGTAACCTCACAAATTTCAGGCTTAGGTGATAGCCCTTCACTTACCGACTTAGTTGGTAGTGTATCGGTTATGCTAAAAGCGTATGATAACGGTGAAATTGATAAGCTATACGTTGTATATAACAAATTTGTTAATACTATGACGCAAGAAGCGACAATCGATCAATTGTTACCTCTGCCTAAATCAGATGACGAAGAAATTAGTCATCGTTGGGATTATATTTACGAACCTGATGCTAACACTTTGTTAGACCAATTATTAGTTCGTTATATTGAATCTCAAGTATACCAAGGTGTTGTTGAAAACATTGCTTGTGAACAAGCAGCACGTATGGTCGCGATGAAAGCCGCGACAGATAATGCGGGCGATTTAATCAAAGACCTTCAATTGGTATATAACAAAGCGCGTCAAGCGGCAATCACTCAAGAGTTGGGTGAGATTGTTGCTGGTGCAGCTGCGGTAGGGTAAACAGAATAGTTCGGTAACGAATTAAACTGATAACAATTTTCGTAATTTAACGAAAAGTTAGCTAGGCAAAGCTTAGCTAACTTAAATTAAGAGGAATAAACATGAGTACAGGTAAAGTCGTCCAAATCATTGGCGCAGTTGTGGATGTTGAATTTCCACAAGATGCCGTACCTCAGGTATATGACGCATTAAAAGTAACCGAAGGTGACCTAAACGGTTTAGTACTAGAAGTACAACAGCAGCTTGGTGGCGGCGTTGTGCGTACTATCGCAATGGGTACCTCAGACGGTTTGCGTCGTGGTCTGAATGTAGAAAACACAGGTAGTGGTATTCAAGTTCCAGTTGGTGTTGAGACTTTAGGTCGCATCATGAACGTACTTGGTGAGCCAATCGATGAAGCAGGTCCAATCGGCGAGAAAGATCGCTGGGCTATTCACCGTGAAGCACCTGCTTACGCTGAACAATCAATGTCTAACGAATTGTTAGAGACTGGTATCAAAGTAATCGATTTAGTTTGTCCATTCGCTAAGGGTGGTAAAGTAGGTCTTTTCGGTGGTGCTGGTGTTGGTAAAACAGTAAACATGATGGAACTTATCCGTAACATCGCAATCGAACACAGTGGTTATTCAGTATTCGCTGGTGTTGGTGAGCGTACACGTGAAGGTAACGATTTCTATCACGAAATGAACGATTCTAACGTACTTGATAAAGTATCGTTAGTATACGGTCAAATGAACGAGCCTCCTGGAAACCGTTTACGTGTTGCCATGACTGGTTTAACTATGGCTGAAAAATTCCGTGACGAAGGTCGTGACGTATTATTCTTCGTAGATAACATTTACCGTTATACTCTTGCTGGTACTGAAGTATCTGCACTACTTGGTCGTATGCCATCAGCGGTTGGTTACCAACCAACACTTGCTGAAGAAATGGGTGTATTACAAGAGCGTATTACTTCAACAAACAAAGGTTCAATCACTTCAATCCAAGCGGTATACGTACCTGCGGATGATTTAACTGACCCTAGCCCAGCAACTACCTTTGCTCACTTAGATGCAACTGTTGTACTAAGTCGTGATATCGCTTCACAAGGTATCTACCCGGCTATCGATCCTCTTGACTCAACTTCACGTCAATTAGATCCGTTAATCGTTGGTACTGAGCATTACGAAATTGCTCAAACTGTTAAGTCAACATTACAACGTTACAAAGAACTTAAAGATATCATCGCCATCTTAGGTATGGATGAGTTATCTGAAGAAGATAAGCAAACTGTATCTCGCGCACGTAAGATTCAGCGTTACTTATCTCAGCCGTTCTTCGTTGCTGAAGTATTTACCGGTTCTCCAGGTAAATATGTATCATTAAAAGACACCATTGCTGGCTTTAAAGGCATTTTAGCTGGTGAATACGATGATATGCCTGAGCAAGCGTTCTACATGGTTGGTGGTATCGAAGAAGCTATCGAGAAAGCTGCTAAGATGTAATCATCTAGTAAGTATCTAAGCATTAGTTTAGATACTTACGCTAATAGAGGTCGAGTCAAATGGCATTATTTACTGTAAATCTAAATGTTGTTAGTGCAGAGGAAAGCTTATTTTCTGGTAGCATTAAATCATTACAGATCACAGGTAGTGAAGGTGAGCTAGGTATTATGCCTGGTCATGCACCTTTATTGACCTCACTAAAACCTGGTATGGCATTAATCACTAAAGAAGATGGTACTGAAGAAGTAATCTATCTTTCAGGTGGTATGTTAGAAGTTCAACCAAATAACGTTATCGTATTAGCCGATGTTGCTACACGTGCCGCGGACTTGGATGAACAAGCTGCTCTTGAGGCTAAGCAAAGCGCTGAAGCAAACATGAACGCCACTGGCGCTGATGTTGATTATGCTGCTGTTGCTGCTGAATTAGCTCGTGCAGAAGCGCAATTACGCGTTATCCAAGCGACTAGCAAGAAAGCTTAATACTTAGTTATTTTAATAATAACTTTGTAAACTGCAGGTTTAGTGATTTCTGACTGTTATTTTTTAAAGCTAGCAGTCAAGGAATGAACACAGATATTGATTAAAAACCGCTTACTTTTAAGGTAAGCGGTTTTTTTGTGTTTGAAATAAAGTGAAGTCATACCAATTCCATTAAGTTTGTGATCTTGTTGTGCGAAGGAAAAATACATCAAGGTAAGGCGCTCGATTGAGCAATAGCTGGCTATTGGAATTGAGAGTAACGAATTCTAGGGTTATTTTAACCAGCACAAGTGGGCAATAATTTAATGGAATTGGTATCAACAGCCAGTGCTTGGAGGATTAAGCTAATAGGGGTAATAGCTTTGGCATTTGTTTGGCATGTTTGCTAGCAAAATTGTCAAAAGCAGACCATTGGGCTATCGCACACTTTTGAAATAGACCTTCTGATTGCTCATCTTTATCCTTGTTATTTAAATACCATAAGCCATTAATGAAAAAGCTATAGAGTAAGTAATAGTGAAGCAATTCCTTGTTACAGCGGAAATGTTGGTTTAGCTCAATATAACTAGCAACTATAATACTCAACTGCGCTGTTGGTATGTTATTTACTGCGATAAACATAGCAATATCGAATTCTATACTAGCAAAATGTGCGCATTCAAAGTCTATTAACCAAGATTTTTGCTGTGACTGTAATAGAATATTAGTGAAATTAATATCACCGTGGCAAAGTATATTAGACTCGTCAGAGGCTTTATTTAGACGCTCAACTTCTAAAGTAAGGTACTTACTCACTTTCTCAATAATGTTGCCTTGTGTTGTAAGTAACGGCGTAAGGTTAGTTAATAAACGCTTTACTGTCAGTGAAGCATTTAGTGTTGGGATAGTCAGATGAGAACTTGAGATAGGTAATTGATGTAACCTACTCATAAGACTAAGTGCATTAGCAATTCTAGCGCCAGGTTTATACTGCGAATCAGCAAGGGTAGTCCCTTTAATATACTCAGTTACTAGCCATTGATGATCATGATAAATAACCTGTGGGCTTAGTTGCTGGTTAGTATATCTCCCTGAACTATCTCTAGCAGCGTATTGGTCACAAAGAAGAGCACAAGTAACTTCGGTTATAGCAGTTTCATTATTCAGCTTTTTAGCAAAATATACTTGAGAGCTTGTGCTTACTTTGATCGCTGTTTGGCTCAAACCATTAGTTAATAAACTAATGGTTTGAATCTCGTTAAAACACGGCAGAGATTTTAGTGAGTTGATTGTATCTATTGAAACAGCCATATATCAATAATAGCTTTAGCTGGTTGTGGCAGGCTGAAATTTGATTGAAGCCTGCTGATATAGCTTTAACCATTTTGTATATCCATAAGCTGCAACAATCACAAAGATTATGAATAGTACTGTTGTTGGTACTAACCCTTTTTCTATATATAAATAGATTGATACAAAGTCGATAACAATCCAGTAAAGCCAGTTCTCTAAAACTTTTTGGGCTACCAAATAGGTCGCGAATACGGCATATACAGTGGTAAATGTATCTAAATAAGGAAAATCTGCGGGAGTATATGTCGCCATACAGTAACCTAATAAAGTAGCTATAGGGGCTAGAATTAAACATGCTTTAACATGCCAACTTAGTCCCCAGCTGACGATCGCTAACTCAACATTCTTATTTGAGTCTTTATCTGCTGGTTTAGACCATTGCCAGTAACCATACAAAGCCATTAACAAATAGTAAGCGTTCAAGGCACTATCCATTAATAACAGGACATCATAAAATATGTAGGTATAGATCGCCGTACTGATAAATGCTGCAGGCCAGCACCATAAGTTGCCTTTTGCCGCTAAAATGACATAGGCAAGTGAAAGCAGCATGGCAATAAGCTCAAGCCAAGGTAGTTGCTGGAAGTAGTTTATAATATTGCTATAAATATCAAGCATTAACTTTCTGCTTCTACTTGTGAACGATCACCATTAATAAATTTACAAACAAAAACAGCTGCGCCAGTAGTTTGATGAACATGTTTAATTTCAGCCATAACATGACTAACAGCAAGATCGTAATCACCAAATACTTGGGTACTCATGCCATTAGTTATAACCTGTAAACCTTCAACAGCTCTTAAGCGTTTAATGAACGCCCAGATTTCAGTTTTATATTGCTCTTCTGCTAACGGGTATAAGCTTAATTCTATTGATATTTTCATAGAGGTCCTTAGAAGGTGTTAGCAAGAGCGCACTCTTGCTAACAAGATAGCAAAAAACTAAAATTGATAATCTAAGCTAGCGCCAAACACTAATGGCTCAGACAACTGAGTATGCGCCTTTGCTGTATAGCCGTCACGCGGATCATTATCAAAATAAAAACCACGGTTAGCATACTTTTCATCAGTTAAGTTACGACCCCAAAGTTTAACTTGCCAGTTGTCTTGAATATAAGACACCGAAGCGTTGAGCAATATAATTGATTCAGACTTGAGATCTTCATCAGGAATCGGTGCGAAACTACCATCATAGCCATAATCAAAATAACGAGTATCAGAAAAATAAAATTCATCTTTACCATCAACTGAGATATTAAATAGCCATTCATCTGTTGGTTGATAATTCACACCGACATTAAACTGATAGCTAGGCGCATGCGATTGTTCAGCACCGGTAAGCGAATTTTGGTTAGCATCAATGAATTCGTTAAACTCAGTTTCAAGTAAACCTAATGAACCATAAACATTCACATGGTCATTGATAGTCCATGCAGATTCGATTTCAGCGCCATAGTTACTTCCTGAAGTAGCATTACCTAGATAACTAACAAACTCTGTGCCATTACCTTCTTTAATAATTCTTGAACTATTAACTTGTATATCATTACGATCCATATAAAAAATAGCAGTACGTACATAGGCACTGTTGTCTAATAATGTGACTTTATAGCCAAGTTCATAGTTCATTAAATATTCAGGGTCAAAACTTCGTAAGTCCTCAGGCAAAGTACCATCGGTATTATGACCACCGGCTTTATAACCACGGTTAACAGATGCAAACCACAAGCTATCTTGATTTTGGTGGTAACTAAGAACTAATTTACCACCAACCATAGTATCGTCAATGCTGTCATCAAATTGATCTGAATTATTATAATCAGCTTGGTACTTTTCAATACGTAAACCAGAAACTAAAGACCAACGGTCACTTAACTTTGTGTCTAATTGACCATATATTGCAAGATTGGTACGCTCATTAGTTGAGGTGAAGTTGAAGCTCTTAGTCGCCTTATCATTCCTCGTATATTGACGCATTAAATCTTCATTATCTTGCTTATAGAAAATACCAGCAACCCAGTTAGTACTGCCATTAAATATTGCTTCACCATGATTAGATATTGCACGAAATTCAGCTGTGGCAACAGCTTTATCACGGAAGTAATGGTCGGTAGAGCTATATTCCCAGTATGCAAAGTCAGGATTAATATCAGGGTTGATAGTCGGATCTGAAATACCAACATAAGCCCAATCTTCATCATAGCCATAAGCTAAGTCAGAATCTGAATTATTAAAAATGGCTAAGACAGTTGCGTTTTCAAAGCCTTGATAAGTGAATTTAGCAGAGAGGGCTGCGGTTTCTTGTTGATCAAAGCCTGGTTGTTCAGAAAGGGTTTCTCTGTTGTTATCTAAAGAGAAAGTATCGTAACCATTATCAAAATCAAAATAGAAACCTGAGAGGTCAATTGTAAGAACGTCACTCGCTTCAATCGCTAATTTACCGCGTATGGTTAATTCATCGCGGTTATTGGTATCTTCACGTTGTAAGTGCACATTTTCTATATAGCCATCACTGTTACTTTGATTAACGGCTAAACGGTAATTTACAGAATCGGTAGCAGGACCAGATAAAGCAACCCCCATATCATAGGTGTTATAATTTCCAATACCTAGTTGCACGGCGCCTTCAAAATCTTCAGTGGGTTCATTGGTGGTAATATTTATCATACCGGCAATAGCATTAGCGCCAAAGCGGGTACCTTGTGGACCACGAAAAATCTCAGCTTGTTGAACGTCAAATAATGAAGCGACACTGCCGATGCCAGTAAAGTCGACTTCATCGATAATTACACCAACAGATGGATTGATTGGTTCTTGGAACTGGCTACGCTCACCGATACCACGAATTTGGTAATAACGTGCTCGTTGTGAGCCACTAGCAAAGTTAACATTAGGGCTAACCGCAATTAATTCTTCAAGATGTTTAGCACTGCGCTGTTTAATTTCCACATCAGTTAATACCGACATTGAAGTAGGTGCTTTTTGCAGACTTTGCTGGCGAAAATCACTAGTAACCGTAATGGTTTCGACATTATCCGTATTGCTTTTATTACTTGCTTGCTCTTGAGCTAAAGCGGTAACGTTGAAAGTACTAGCAGAGATAGCTAAACAAATAGCTGATTTGGAGAAGGTCATTAAAAATCTCATTAACAAAATATAAAAAATAGGGGCAATGCAATGAGGATGAATTTGAAAATCTATCTATAACCATCCCTTGCCAGAAATTATTTAAGATAATTTTCTGCCCAGGTTCAAAGAGTATATATCTCAGCGACTAATCATTTTAAAAAGCAAAATGACAGCGCACCCCTTGGTCTACGAATATTCTAACAAAAAATTGCACACTAATCTTTTTATTAAGTCACTAATTAAGGGAAGCTGTAGCTAGTATTGAAAATAATGATTGCTTACCGCTAGCTTGTCTTAAACCTTTTAAATTCCTAGTGAATGCTGCATTATTAAGTGGAGCTGGTAGTTAGATGAATCCACATATTGGTAACTATCCGATAAATTTAATTTAGCGAGTATTTATGTTTCCGAATTGGCAATTAGTGTTATTAAGTCTGACGTATATTGGGTTGCTCTTTTTAATTGCTTTTTTAGGTGATAAATATCGGCATCAGCTGGCGAAAAAAGGTCAGGGTACTATTTACGCGCTTACTCTTGGTGTTTATTGCACTTCTTGGAGTTTTTTAGGTACTACAGGGCAAGCATCAACAAGTTTACTGTCTCATTTACCCATCTACCTAGGGCCAATACTACTTTTCGTTTTTGCATGGCCATTTATTCAACGTATTATTCGGGTCAGTCTGAAGCTTCATTTGACCTCTATTGCTGATTTGTTAGCAGCGCGATTTGGAAAATCACATAACCTTGCCATTATGGTCACCATAGTTGCCCTTGTTGGTACTATGCCTTATATCGCGTTGCAGCTGAAAGCGATGGTTTACTCCTTTCAACAATTACAAATAGATCAAAGTCTCACGAGTTGGCATATCGGTTTAGTCGTAAGCTTAGTTTTAGCTGTGTTTACTGTGTTATTTGGTATCAGACATATAGATGTCACTGAAAGACACCCAGGGGTAATGTTGGCAATCGCTTTTGAGTCATTAGTGAAATTGTTTGCATTTTTGGCGGTTGGTATTTTTGTTTGTTTTGTTTTGTACGATTCTCCAGCGGATATTTGGCAACAAGCCGATGCCAACGTATTGCTTGAGCAGCAACTTAACGTCGATAATGTAACGTCAATGATCGCCATGTTAGTGATCGTTATGGCGGCATTCTTATCACTACCAAGACAATTCCAAGTTATGGTTGTTGAGCTTAAAGATCAAAGAGATACTTGGTTGAGTCGTAGAGTGTTTCCACTCTATCTACTTGTTTTTGCCTTTTTTGCTGCCCCGCTTGGTTTAGCTGGCCAGATGTTGCTAGGCAATACAGTACCTTCTGATACATACGTGCTGTTTTTACCTGATGTGACCGAGCAAACATGGTTAACCTTATTTGCCTTTTTAGGCGCAGTTTCTGCGGCAAGCTCTATGGTCATTATTTCAGCAATAGCTTTGAGCACCATGCTCAGTAATGAAATAGTCTTTCCATTACTCTATCGAAGACAAAAAGTAGCGCAAACTGACTATGATAACTTCCGTAAGCGACTGTTAAACATTCGAAAGTTTTTAGCGTTGTTTGTCATTATGCTGGGGTATGGGGTGTTTCTCATGGCATCGCCAGATACGCTGTCATCATTGGGTGAAGTAGCATTTGGTGCATTTGCTCAATTAACTCCTGCACTAGTCGCAGCTTTTTATTGGCGTCGTGCGAGCTTGATGGGGGTATATACAGGTATATTAGTAGGCTTTATTTTATGGCTTACGTTCAACTTTTTACCACAGTTTGGTTTATACGCCTCGCCTTTTGCAGAAGGCTTCTTACCTGTTAAAACTACGGCTACTTTATTTAGTTTAGGTGCTAATATTTTTGTAATGTGGGCATTATCACAAATAAGCAGACAAAGTGTACAGGAGCGGGTTCAAGCTTCTCTTTTTCTTGAATGGAAATCACCTAAATTATTAAAGGTAGAGAAAAAACGGCAGCTCGATGTTCGAGAGTTAGAGTTATTAGCTTCACGGTTTGTTGGAGTAAAAAAAGCGCAAGCAAACTTTAATCACTTTTTATCATCCCATGATAAAAAAGAGCTAGGAAATGTCGTTTATAATCAGCAGTTGCTGCAACATACGGAAAATACTTTAGCGACCGTCATGGGTTCATCTTCCGCTAGATTGGTACTCTCTTCAGCATTAGACGGACGTGATATTGCCCTTGATGAGCTGGCGGTGCTTGTTGAAGAAGCATCGAGTCAAAAACAACAATTTTCTCAACACTTACTACAGAGTGCTATAGAAAATGCCAGTGAAGGTATTTCAATTGTTGATGATGAATTACGTCTAGTTGCTTGGAATAAAAAATATTTAGATTTATTCGAATATCCGTCCGAGTTGGTTTATATGGGCAGCCCCATTTCTGGGTTAATTCGACATAACGTGAAGCGTGGATTATGTGGAACTGGCGATATTGAGTCTCAAGTAAGTCGTCGCTTAGACTTTTTACGTAAAGGTAGCCCACATAGTTCAGAACGCCAACAGGCGAGTGGACAAACTATTAGGATTGAAGGCAACCCACTGCCTGGTGGTGGGTTTGTTATGCTGTTTTCAGACATCACTGCCTATAGGCAAGCTGAGCAAGTACTTAAAGAAGCAAATCTTGATCTTGAAACCCGCGTTTATGAACGTACGTTAACTTTAGCTAAAACAAATGAAGCGTTAGCGAAAGCTCATGAAAAAGCAGAGCAAGCGCATTTGAAAAAAAGCCAGTACTTAAAAGCGTGTAGTCATGACTTAATGCAGCCTCTTGAGGCGGCGAGATTATTTACTTCGGCTCTATCAGAGCAGAATAACTTAACCACAGTCCAGCAAAGGCAAGTTGAAAATATTGATCGCTCCTTAAAAGCTGCGAATGACTTATTAGGTGATTTAGCTGAAATTGCGCGTTTAGAAAGTGGCAATATTAAAGCTAATGTTCAGGTTTTTGCACTCAATGACCTGTTTGAAGATTTAGCACAAGAGTTTTCTGCTCTGGCTATTGAACAATCAGTAGAGTTCCGTTTAGTAGCGAGTAAAGTATGGGTTAAATCAGATCGACATTTATTAAGGCGCATAATCCAAAACCTCGTCGGCAATGCCTTTAGGTATGCCAGTCCGGGTAAAGTGTTATTAGGTGCGCGAGTGTTTAACAAACAGGTTATTATTCAAATATTAGATAATGGTCCTGGTATTCCGGTTGAGAAACAGGTCTTGGTATTTGAACAATTTACTCAACTAAATAATGCCACAAATCATGCTGGAAGAGGTCTAGGTTTAGGTTTAAATATCACGCAAAGTTTGGCGCAATTATTAGGACATACTTTAAGTCTACAGTCTGGAGCGATGCAGGGATGTAAATTTTCCGTACAAGTCGAACAGGTAGATGCAGTGCTACAAAGTCGAAGTATTACTAGTCCAGGCTTTAATGTCGCTCTTAAAGATATCACTGTTTTATGCATAGATAATGACCCCGATGTTTTAAGCGGAATGGTAGAACTATTATCCGCTTGGCAATGTAATATACTCGCGGCAGATTCTAGAGAAACAGCTCTTAAAGAGTTTGCTAATCACAGGAATGAAATAGATATTTTACTTGTAGATTATCAACTAGGTTATCAGTCGGATGATCCACAAGGTAAGCAAGTTGATGGTTTAACACTGATTAAAGACATTAGATCTCAATGTCACCACTCATTGCCGGCGATATTGATCACGGCAACAACGGAAGTCGGTATTGAAGATAAAGCAAAGAGCTATGATGTTGGCTATATGCGAAAATTAGTTAAACCTGCTGCACTTAGAGCTATGATGAGCGCAATGCTGGCGAAGAAGTTACAAGCAGATTACGTTGGTTATAGCTAGGCTACACAGCTCTGGTTAGGTATCAATTAGAGGTCATAAACCAGGCCCCACTAGTTAGAGTGACCGTTGTTTTCTTAATAAAAAAGAACTGATAACTCCAATGGTTATCGCTGGCCATAATGTCAGCATTCTAGTGAGTAGTGAAGAACTGAGTGCTATGTCATTATCTACGCCAACTTGAGTAAGTAACCAAGCCATACCTAACTCTGTTGCGCCAATTCCGGCAGGTATTAACGATGCAGCACCAATAAGCAAGCTTAAACAATAGAGGCTAACTGCTATGGGTATGGAGATATGAACGCCAAGTTCATTAAGAATTAAATATAAAATGAAGCCTTGGGATATCCAAGCTACTAATGTGAATACTGTGCTTTGAATTGCTAGTTTTATTTGCCATAAAGATGAAAGTATTGTGATTAAAGTAATTATTTTTTCGGTATTAATTATTCTAGTTAATAATTTAAATGCTAATGCCGCAATCAGTGGCAGTATTGTCATTAACAAAAATAATAATATGAATTTATTGCTAAAGTGTAGGATTAAAAAGTAGCTGCCCAACATCATAACAACAATAACATCGAGTAATCTCTCAGATAAAAAACTACAAAAGGTGTATTTAAAGGGAACGCCTAAGTCAGATAAATAGCTTCCCCTCATTAATTCACCTACCTTGCCAGGTGAAGCGGTAAAAGAAAAACCAGATAAATAGATCAGAGTATGAAGAGCACTTGAGGCTTTTTTTTCTATTAGGCGCAGATAAGCTAACCAGCGCATAGATCTAAAAATGTAACTAACCAAAGCACATAATAACCCTAACAGTATAATGCCTACTGATATTGTCTGTAGGTGTGTCGCAACTATTTTAAAGTCAGGTCTATTGTGCCAGGCAATAAATAGTACAAATACAATGGCAAAAAGTAGGTAAAAATTTTTACAAAGGCTTAAGCAAGCTTTAAAGCTAAATGATTGCACTTAAAAAGCTAAAGTACTGAAAAATATATATGGACTAGGCCAGCTGAGCATATACCCGTGATAATGCCAGCGGCGATTTCAAGGCGGGTATGGCCCATACGCTCTCTTAATCTGGGAATAGAATCTCCCTCATTTAGGGTGTTAATTGCTTTAGCATGTTTACCTACTTGTTGTCTTAAGCTGCTAGCATCTAAGATAACAATGAATGCCAATGCTAAAGCCACCACCAAAGCGGGCTCCTGTAAACCTTCATTAAAAGCAATAATGGCTGCGGCACTACTCACAATACTACTATGGTTGCTTGGTAAGCCACCATAACCAATTAAATCAAAAGCAAATCGCTTTGCTTTGATTGTGTTAATGGCAAACTTTGCACAACCAGCAACTAGCCATGCAAAAAAAGGGGTGACGAAGTAACTTAAATCCATATGAATTCCTTAAACAGCTAAAGAGTAGATACAAGCACCAACCCAGCCTAAAATAGTCAATTGTAATAAATGGTCTGCAAACAGAGCGTCTGTTGGTGATTCGCCTGAATCTTTTGTCTCGACAATAAACCAATAGCGATATAATCCAAACAGAACAAAGGGAATGGTATATACCATATTGGGTTTGTCAGAAATGATAAATAAACTATAAAAAAGAATGGCACAAGTAGCTGACATTTCTGCATATTTATCAACAAGTTCAACCGTGTAATGTTGCAGCACATTACGTGCAGACTTGCCGCTTTTTATTAACTCTTGTTTTCGCTTGATTGCAGCTAAATACAAAGCAAGGGATAAGGTAGTAATAAACATCCAAGAAGATAAGGGGACATCTAGCGCAACAGCACCGGCATATACACGTAAAACAAAGCCAGCAGCGATGGTAAAAATATCAAGTACCGGTTGATGTTTTAAATAAAAGGTATATGCGACATTAAGAAGTAGGTAACCCACCACCACAACAACAACTTGTGGATATAGCAATGCAGAGCATAAAACAGCACCATAAAGTAAAATCATTAAAAACTTAGCTTGGAGCTTAGTTACCTCGCCTGCAGCGAGTGGCCGACTCTTAGATTTAGTAGGGTGTTTTTTATCGCTTTCAATATCATTGTAATCATTTAAAACATAAGTCGCGGAGGAGGCTAGACAAAAAATGATAAATGCAGCTAGTGTGTGTTGAATGGATACTGCATCAGTAAATAAGCCAGAGAATAAAAGTGGTGCAAATACAAAGGCATTTTTTACCCACTGTTTGGGGCGCATTAAGCGTAAAATAGCGGGTAGTTTCATAGACATAATCAGTTATAATCAGTTATCATCAATTTTTACGAAATTTAGCACATTTAAAATGAAAACTCCCACACTTTACGTAGGTTTCGCCCTATTAGCGACAATCGTGAATTTGGCAACACAAGAGTTAACCTCTTATATTTTTGATAATAGTTATGAACTTGTTATAAGTATGTTTATAGGCACGTTAGCGGGCTTAGTTGTAAAATATATTTTAGATAAAAAATATATTTTCAATTTTACCTCGGAAACTCAAACGAAAGATTTAGCTACATTCTTTTTTTATAGCCTAATGGGTGTAATTACCACGCTGTTATTTTGGGTTACTGAGTATGCTTTTGATGCTTGGTTTGGAACCAAAACGATGCGATATGTAGGCGCAATTATAGGTTTAAGTATTGGCTATATCACTAAGTATCACTTAGATAAAAAATTTGTATTTGTAGAGCGATAAATGACAAAACTAACCAGTTGGGGAAAATACCCCGTAATTGATGCTAACATCACCTCGCCAAGCAAAAAGAGCTTAGCAGACCTTAGTGTTGAAGGTATTGCTCGTGGTTTAGGGCGAAGTTATGGTGATAGTGCGTTGTCTGAACAGGTTATTGAGTCCAAAAAACTGGATGTCTTTATTTCTTTTGATAAAAGTGAAGGTATATTGCATTGCGAAGCGGGTGTCAGTTTAGGTGAGATACTTAAAGTCTTTGTACCTAAAGGTTGGTTTTTAGCTGTTACACCAGGCACTAAGTTTGTCACCGTCGGTGGCGCTATTGCTAGTGATGTACATGGTAAAAATCATCATGTTGATGGCTGTTTTAGTGATCACGTTATCTCTTTCTCGTTATTACAAAAAAATGAAATAATCACCTGTTCTAGAGAAGAAAATGCTGAGTTATTTCATGCTACGTGTGGTGGTATGGGGCTCACAGGTTTTATCACTGAAGCGACCTTTAAATTACGCCCTATTAAAAGTGCTTATATTAATCAAAAGACAATTAAAGCGAAAAACTTAGCAGCAGCACTGAAGCTATTTGATAAATATCAAGATTACACCTATTCAGTTGCTTGGATTGATTGTTTATCCACAGGTGAAGATCTAGGCAGATCGCTGATTATGCTTGGGGAGCATGCTAATACTGGGGGCTTAGTATCTCATCAAGATGGCAAGTTAAATATGCCATGTAATATGCCGTCATTTGTACTAAATAAGTATACTATTCAAGCGTTCAATACCGTTTATTACAATAAGCAAAGGAAAGAAGAAGTAAACAACACCGTACATTATGAACCGTTCTTTTACCCATTAGACGGCATCAATAATTGGAATCGTATGTACGGAAAAAATGGCTTTACACAATACCAGTTTGTTATTCCTAAAGAAGCGGGCAAAGAAGGTTTAACAGAAATACTTAGCGCAATTGCTGATTCTAAACAAGGATCTTTTTTGGCGGTCTTAAAGGTATTTGGTCATGGTAATGAAAATTTACTCTCATTTCCAATCAAAGGCTACACACTTGCCTTGGACTTTAAATTGAATGATAAGTTGTTTGATTTACTCGATCGGCTAGATATCATAGTGCGTAAATATGCGGGACGTTTGTACTTATCTAAAGATGTTAGAATGTCTGAAGAAATGTTTAAAGTCTCATACCCACAATGGCAAGAATTTCAGAAATTAAGAGAGCAATATGGTGTAGATAAATTATATCACTCTCTCCAATCAGCAAGGATAGGACTGTAAATATAGTGAAAAATATTATTATTATCGGCGCCACTTCGGCAATGGCGACTGAGGTTGCCAAACTTTATGCAATAGAAAAAGCTAATTTCTACTTGCTTGCTAGGGATACAGAAAAACTAACGATAATGGAGCAAGATCTCACAGTGAGAGGGGCCGATTCTGTTCATATAGCTCCTTTTGACGCCAATAACTTCAATTCGCATCAGCAACTAGTTGCTCAAGCTTTTCAAACACTAGGACAAGTTGATGTGCTATTAATAGCCCATGGTAGTTTGCCAGATCAAGCGCTTTGCCAAGAAGATGCAGTTAAAGCAATTCAAGAGCTCAATACTAATGGTGTTAGTGTTATCTCATTATTGACTCACGCCGCCAATAAAATGGAAGCGCAGCAATCGGGAAATATTACGGTAATTACTAGCGTAGCTGGCGATAGGGGACGCCAATCAAACTATTTGTATGGTTCTGCCAAAGGTATGGTTTCTACGTTTCTACAGGGGCTGACACAAAGGTTAAGTAAATCGGGTGTTCACGTTTTAGATATTAAGCCCGGCTTTGTTGATACACCTATGACTGCCGAGTTTGATAAAGGCGCTTTGTGGGCAAAGCCACAGAAAGTAGCCGAGATAATCAAACACCGAATAAGTAAAAAGAGTTCATTCTCTTATACCCCAGCCTTTTGGTTTGTTATTATGACTATCATCAAATCTATTCCACAGTTAATTTTCAATAGGCTTAAATTGTAATGTTGAAAATTGAAGACACTTTGGCAATCGTATTGATTGCTTTTCTATTTGTTTTTTCTATTTCAGTAGGCTTTCTTAGCCCTGACAGCATGAATTACTTGTATATGGCTGATACCGCAGGAGGGGCGTTTTTATGCTCAACCAATGGCAGCTTTAATGGCATTTATGCTTGTGGGTACCCTTTACTTATTAAAATAATTTCCTTCTTAACTATGGGAGATTTATTTATTGCAAGTAAGTTGTTAAACGTTGCGATATTAGGCTGTAGTTATTATATATTTTCGAAGGTTTTTTCATCTTCCAAGCTTGCATTATTATTGGCATTCACTTCTTTCAATGTTTTTATTTCCCTCTACACTTGGAGTGAAAATGTAATTCTATTGTCGTTTTCACTTTATACCTATGCTTTATTTCTCTGTAAGACAAATGATGCCGTTAACCTTAAAGTGGGTGTTTTAGTGTTAATCGCCATTCTGGTGGGATGTATATCACGGTATGCTTTTGCACCATTTTCTGTCTTTATGTTTTTATCTAGTTACTTGGTCATAGGTAAAAAAGCACACAGGCTATTACCTTATTTTATTATTCCTGGACTGTTATTTATATTGTATAAGCTCTCTATTTCTCAATACGATATGGAGCGTATATCAGCCCCTGAAAGCATGGCTTTAATAGTCTCTGTTTTTATTATGGCTTGCCTAAAATCGGCGTTGAAAACATTAGTAGCTTTGTCGCCTTTTTTCATTGCTAAGTATAAAAAACTATCATTAAAAGGCTTCAAAGATAGCGCGCCTCCATTTTCATGGTTTTTTATTACTACAGGTGTTGGCTATTTATTGGTTTGTTTCACGTTGAGGTCGCTAGTACAGTATGATTTTTTTGTGAACAGAATGGTTGGATTTGGTACATTCTTGATTATCTCTGGCATGCTCATTTATTTTCAGGACTTTGTTGATAAAACTAAATTAAGAGTAATTGTTGGGGTATTAGTGTTAACTATTCTTGTTGGCGTGGGGACAAGAGCTAAAATAAGTAATGTTATTAGTAATGATGCTCTTTTTACAACTGATATCATATCGAAAGCAATTGAAGGGAAAAGACAATTTACTGAAGTGATTGTTCCTATTGGTTATCCCAAAAATCGTCCATATAAGTCAGTGGTATTGTCAAAACTTGAGTATGATAATCCTGCAATGACTTTAAAGTATTTGCCCCATATGCCTTATTACCGACCTATGGATGATAAGGAGTTTTCTGCGCTGTATGAAGGCATGCCATGTAAGCTTTCATTTGCTCCAAGCCTCACCATTGAACACTTAGAAGCTATTCTTTCTGACACTTATAAAGTGTCATTAATGGACTCAGTACCAACATATCACCCAAAATTGAAAGCGTATATAATCAATAAATTCAATAGTGGTGATACCTCATGTTAACGGTCGTCTCATCAATGATAGCTGTTTGAATTTTACGCTTTAGTAAGCGTTGGTAAGGTTAAATAAAAAGCTGTTACATATTATGTAACAGCTTTTTTAATGCGTTGAAACTTGGCTTTGTGATATATGTTGGGGAAAGCTGGGAACTCTAACTTTTTTTAGTGTTCTATATTTATCAGCATATAACACTACAAGATATGGATCTCACTTTATGACGAAAGTTCCACCATTTAACAAGAACGCCTTGTTTACACTCGTTATCGCACTAAGCAGTGTTACCTCTTTAACAACACTCGCTAGTAAATCTAGTGCTGTTGACTTTAATGAAGTGGTCATCAATTCACCTTATAAGCTCACCCAAGAAATTATTGCAGCAGATGTTCTACCCAATAATGGTAAAGAGCTCCTTACTTTTTCAGTGGATGAACAAAGCAATCGTTGGCTAATTATTTATCAGTTAGACAGTAATACTCACCAGTATATAGTGGCCGAAAAAAATATTATCCCTAAATCGTTTTATCGTTTTGATGTAAGTGAATCTAATTCTGAAGAGAGGAGGGAGAAAAGACAAAATATTTACTTCCTCTCAACGGACACATTGGCTATTTACCAAGAGAAAGAGTTTAAGACGTTAGCTAAAGTTGAATCTCTCTATATACAAGATCAAGCAGACTTCTTGAGTAAAGGAGACTTTATTCAAGACTTGAATAATGATGGTTATGATGACGTTATTATTGCTGACTTTAATAAAACACATATCTTAATCGGACAAGAACAGGGCGACTTTGTCAGTCAAACTCTACCAATAAAGCCTGAAGTGCGTGTACTTTCATCTGGTGCGAGTTATACCCAAACAAAGTTGTATTTTAGTGATGTAAATTTTGATGATAAAAAGGATATCTTGTTAGTAGGTGATGGTGAAATGATTATTTACCCTCAGTATGGGAGTAGCCTATTTTTGAGCAAAGCAATACGCATAACTATTAATGATGCGATAAGTGGCACTGATTGGTGGAATAAGCGTGATGAAAGTGGCGAACAATTAGACCAAAGTGATTTAGAGTACCGTAAATTAGAAGAACTCCGTGATATTAATGCTGACGGTATTGTCGATATGGTTGTCCGTTATACCAAAGCGTCAGGAGTACTGGACCGAGTAAATGATTATGAAATATTTCTTGGCCAAAAGAGTGCAGCTCAAAAAGGAAAGAATACTTTAAGTTATGCTAAAGAAGCGGACAGTGTTATTCATGCTGAAGGCACGTTAACGGGATTAGAGTTTGTAGATATTGATAGTGATGACAAGCTTGAGGTATTACTGGCAGGTTTTGATATTGGCCTATCACAAATTATTGGTGCCTTGGTCACTGGTGGTATTGACCAAGATGTTTATGTTTTCAAGATGAGTGAACAGGATAAATTTCATGAAAAACCAGCGATTAAAAAGGGGGTAGAGTTAACTTTTAGCTTATCGTCAGGGCAAAGTGGTAGTGCAGTAGTTAAGTTAGCTGATTTAAATGGTGATGGGCTGAAAGAGTTAGTGCTTTCAGATGATGATGACGAGCTAAAAATATATTTAGGTAAAAAAAGTACTAACAGTAGTAAGCGTAAGCGCTCATTCTATAAACGTAGTATTAGTTATGATACGCAATTACCTAGAGATGGTAACTTGGTGATGGTGGAAGATTTAAATGGGGATGGCAAGGATGATTTATTGATGAAATTCTCACGCCTTGATGGTGAAGATAAAAATAAAGAATTTAAAGTACTGTTTTCACAGTAATACCAAGTTGATTAAGTGAAATAATAAAAAATGAAACAAGCTATTTGTGATTACCATCAAGATGAAGAGCAAGATTGGGTAGCAGAGCTAGCTTGTGGGCATTTTCAGCATGTGAGGCACAAGCCGCCATTTATCAACCGCCCTTGGGTTACTTCTCTCTGCGGACGTCAAGGCATGTTGGGCCATTACTTAAAGTGTAAAAAATGTGATGAGGGCGCCCCCAAAGATATCAAGTAAAGCTGTAAAGGGTTATAGCTCTACTTATGTAACCTGAACTCTGGATAAGCAGCACTTACTCAATATTCCCCTTTATTCCATTCTCAGCGTATATCGCTACTTCAACGTGTAACTTTCATTCTTAATAACCGTAAGCTTTTGTTTTTACGTAAACATCAAGTACTCATTATCCAGAGTTCAGGTTATGTATTATTAAACTATAACCCGAAGAGATTTTTTAGAATCTACTCGCTTTCAACCAAGCAGCGTCTGCCTGTTGATACTGTTCTTGTTTACTATGGGCCTCTGCTAAGGCCTGCAAGTCTTGCTGATCATATTGTTTACCATAATCGTTGTCTTCAAGTTTGATTAAGCTACCAAAGGATTTTTCAGCCATAGGGTACTGTTCGCTCATTAAGGCTAAATGGCCTAAACAGCTTAGCCACTTAGCACTATGAACATCTTTATGAAGTTGTTTTTGTACAATGGCAATAAGCTCATCGGCTTGTTTAATAGGGAGGTTACGAACTTCCTTTAAAAACTCACGACTTGGGTTTTTTTTAAAGAGTGGTACTAATAACTTATTTAAAGGTTCAATGATTTGGTTTTCAGCTAATACTTTACAATAAGCAAATAACACAGCTTCGCGTTGTTTTACTTTTCGGTTTAAGGCATTCCAATTTTCTTGTAATGCCTTGCTATCGTGCTGTTTTAGGCTGTCATTAAAGCTTCCGTAATAGGATTTTTTCTCCCAAGCTTGGACCGTATTGTCGGTAATTGTTTTTTCTTTACGAGCTGCCGCTTGGTATTGCACCGCCTGTTCAAAGCGTTTTTCAATCAAGCATAAATCAATTTCAAGAGCGAGTAAGCGGGCATCGTGACCAACTTGCTTGTGATTTTCATCAATAAGGGTACGTGCTTTGATGTAGGCTTCTGGCTGATTTTGATTCATCAATAATTTGATATTAACAATAACACTCTCTAAACCGACATCTTTGAGCTTAAACGTTTCTTTTTCAAGTAGTGTTAAATAATGATTAGTATTGTTATCTAGGTCTAATTTTGCCGAGGCTGAGGCGGCAAGTAAGTAAGCACTTTGTTTACGCTTGGATGGTACCGCACTTTTAGCGAACAATGCCTCTGCTTGGCTATAGTCTTCTAACATATATGCAGCAAGACCTTTATTAAAATTAGCAATACCGCGACGTTGCCCAGCAAAAGCAAGTTTATTCCAAGCACCAAAACTTAAATTTAAACTGCCACGAAATAGCTTCAAGCTAATAATGAGGGCAATGAAAAGCAGTGTTAACATAATACCAGCAGATAAAACGGTTAATTCAATAGTGGTATTGCCCATAGCTATAAGAATGTAACCTTTTTCATCAATTAAAAAAGGGCTTATGGCCATTACGCTAAGAAAGATTATTAAAGCAATAATAATGCGGATCATAGCTGCCCTCCGGTGATTTCTTTATTCTCAGGTTCAAGGAAGGGGGCTTTTGCAGGCTGCTCTGTTGCTTGTTCAGTGTTTTGCAGTTGAGGTCCTTGCTGAGTGTCTTGCAGTAAACGCTTTATCGCCGTTAATGAGCGTAAGTCGCTAGGGTAATCATAATAGATGGTCTTTTGCTTAAGTTGTTCTATTGAGTTATAGAATTTTTGGTTTATTACTAAGTCCATATCAAAGAACTCATTTAGCCATTGTTGAATATCAAGCAGAGTTTGTTGATATATATCAGCTTTTTGCTCACTAGCTGCCCACTGCACTAACTGTACTTTTAAGCTTAAATTTTGTCTTAAGTGCTGCTGTTGTTTAGGTGTCATTAAAGGCTCAACCATGCCTGCTCTTCGTCTAACAGTTATAAAATCGCTAAGAAATTTTTGCCAAGTCTTTGCTAGGTTTTCTTGCCAATCAGCCCAGTTATCAGTTAAAACAAAGTCTTCTTGGGTATCATCGAGTGCCTCAGCTAAGTTAACATTAGCTAATGTTAAGTTTGGCACTTGTTTATTCAAGGCCATTAAAGTTAAAACTGCTTCTTGGTTTTGTAATGTTGGCATTAAAGCTAAGCTTTCTATATCTTCATTAATTAATGCTCGTACAGGCAAAAACTTTGATTGTTTTAATGTGTTAAGGCGACTATCTGCTTCACGTAATAAACTAATTGCTGCTTTCGTATCACGCTCCAACCACATAGTACGAGCAGCGACTCGGATAAGGTAGTCGGCTTCATGCACCAACCAATCACTGGGCTGACGTAGACTAACTTGCTGTTCTAATTGTGCTATTTGGGTTGTTAATAATGCTATTTGAGCATCGCTATCAAGTTGTGCTTTTTCGGCGTTTTTTTGTGACTGGCTGGTCGCTCTTTGCTGCTGTTGTAATTGACGGTTAAACTCCGTTGTTAACGTATTTTTGAGCTGCTCTTGGCTCTGCTGAATCATTGCTTGGTTTTGCTGATTCATTGTCAATAGCTGGACAGAACTTTGCTGTTGCTGCCAAATATAATGACCAATAGAGGAGAAAATACTAATCGTTGCTAATGCTATGGCAATTGTTGCAGTTTTACTCGATTTTTTTTCAGTCTTTGTATTTTTGGCGACGGTAGCAGTATGGTTAGCTGCTTTGTTTGTTTTTGTACTGGTAGATGAAGGCATTTTTTTATCAGTTATAACTGTCGTGTTAGTCTTGGCGCCAGACGATGAGGTGGCGGCTTCTTGCTTTTCGGTTTGAGTATTTTCCGAAAGTGTTTTTTTAGAGACATTTTTATCCGTCATAATTATATGTTCCATCGTTATTTATTTTACTAATCTGCTTTATAAATAGGCTTACGAACAAGAGAGTGCTTGTAACGTATCACAGAGTATTTGAGAGCTCGCGCTCTGTGTATTTATCACATGAGTTAAACCCAAGGCTTTAGCATTTTGCTCTATGCGTTTACTGACTACGACCCACAAACACTGCTGTTGCCAATAGTTGTTTGTGACACTAGTTACATTTGTTAGGTATTGCTTTAATGCCAATAATATATCGTTACTGGTAATGACAATACAGTTAATTTGTTGTGCTTGCCATTGCTCGGCAATATTTTTTGGTAATGTTCGCCATACACGTTGGTAACTTTCAATATAGCTTACTTGTGCACCACGCTGTATTAGGATTTTGGCAATATGTTCTCGACCACCATTACCTCTAAGTATCACTACTTTTTTATCGCTTACATTTATGAGTTCAGCTAGTTTTAGTAAACCTTCGCTATGCTCTTGCTGTGGAGCTGGAGATAATACGTGAGTTATTCCTCTTACTAATAATGCTTGTTTGGTGGCATTGCCGACAGCAAAACACAATTGTGATAAGTTGTTTGGCAAGGGAGAGCTGGCGTGGGCAAACTCAACGGCGGCAACGCTGACAAAGATGAGTATGTCGGCAGATTTTAGCGCAGTGCTTATTTCACCTGGTTTGGCGTAAGCTCGATAATCAAATAAGGCTTGGCAAGTATTGGCTATGCCTTGTTTATTTAACAACAAAGCGAGTTGCTGGGCTTTTACTTCAGGGCGAGTGATGAGTACCTTAAGTGGTTTAGGTATAAATTGCGCAAGAGGTGTGGCCTCAAAAGCAGGCTCTTGAGGCTTTGGGGCTATCTTTCTAGCTATTTTTTTAGCCTTTTTCGTCATTGTTTTCTGAGTAAACAGCTTTTAAAATTTTATCAGCACCGCGGCTAAGTAACTCTTGTGCTAACTTATCGCCTAATGCTTCACCTTGCTCAATAGGGCCAGTGATTTCACTTTCAATCATTTCACTGCCATCAATAGCGCCAACTAGGCCGCGTAAATGAAGTTCTTTGCCATCTTGTGAGATAACACCATAGCTACCAATAGGAACCTGACACCCTCCTTCAAGCGCTTTATTCATGGCTCGTTCAGCAAGTACACGAATACGGGTAGTGCCACATTCTAATGGTGCTAATAAGGTTTTAATTGTGTCATCATCGTTACGACACTCAATGCCTACAGCGCCTTGGCCATTTGCTGGCAGCATTTTTTCTGGCTCGATAAATTGTGCAATGCGCTCACTCATCTCTAAACGAATTAGGCCTGCAGCCGCTAATATGATGGCATCGTATTGACCCTCATCTAGCTTTCTTAAACGTGTATTCACATTGCCACGTAAGTCACGAATGTCTAAATCAGGACGACTAGCTTTTAATTGACATTGGCGACGTAAGCTTGAGGTGCCGACGATGGCACCTTTGGGTAAATCACTAAGTGATTTAATGGTATTAGAAACAAATGCATCACGGGGGTCTTCACGCGGACAAATAACTTCTAAACCTAAACCTTCAGGAAAATCTACAGGTACATCTTTCATTGAATGAACAGCAATATCAGCACGGCCTTCAAGCATTGCTACTTCAAGTTCTTTAACAAATAAGCCTTTACCACCAACCTTGGCTAAAGGTGTATCTAAAATGATATCGCCCTTAGTTGTCATTGGCACTAATTCAACGTTGATGCCGTCATGAAAATGCTCAAGTTGAGCTTTTACATATTCTGCTTGCCATAAGGCGAGGGCGCTTTTACGTGTGGCAATTCGTACTGTGGTGTTAGTCATTCTATTTGTCCAAATATAAAGGTGTTTTACCAATCAAGTTAATTAAGTGATCTATATTAATGATTCATAAATCAATCTCTGTGGTATTACTGAGCTGAAAGTGATACTTCAGTCTCAGCTTGTTTGCTTACTGCCTCAGATAAAAACTGCCAAAATTCATCGCCGCCGCGTTTATCTGTCCAACTATCGTTCTTAAGAACAAAATGATGACCGTTGAATTTTGTCGCTACCCATATTTCATGCAAGGGAGCTTGTTTGTTTATTATCACCTTAGTGCTATTTTTAAAAGTAAGTGTTAATAATCCACCCACCCCTTCGTAATCTATATCGACACCAGAGTCTTCAATCGCTTCTTCTATAGCGAGAAGCAGTTCATCGGCGATTAAGTTGTATTGGCTATCGTTCATTGCCTATCCTTTAAAGATCATTATTTGTCTAAGTGAGTATAAATGTTGATAAGCATGTGAGTATAATAGCAATCAGACAAAATAAATATAGATATAGAGCGGTTAAGTTACGCTAAAAAGCTTGATTTAAACGACTTTCATGGCAAAAAAGCATCATGTGTACCAAAAGACTCCGTAACCAATATCAAGAATTTAAGTTTAAATCGATTTCAATGGCATTTATTACTGCTATTTTTTTATCTGCTTGTGGTATTAAGGGAGATTTGTATCAAACCCCGGAGCAACCAATAGCTGAGCAAGATAAAGAAGCCGAAAAAGTCGAAGTTAAGAAAGATACACCTATCAACCAAGGTGTTGAACTACAGGAAAAATCTGTAACAATACTTAATGCGCCTAAGCAGGCAACAGCCGAAGCTAAAGAGTAACTGTAATGCTAGTCAATTTTTCTAAAATGCATGGTTTAGGTAATGACTTTTTAGTGCTTGATAATGTCACACAAAATGTTTTTTTATCTTCTGAACAAATCACTAAATTTGCCAACAGAAACTTTGGCGTGGGTTTTGACCAACTATTAGTTGTTGAGCCGCCTTATGATCCCGACTTAGATTTTCATTACCGTATTTATAATGCTGATGGTAGTGAGGTTGGCCAGTGTGGTAATGGTGCTCGTTGTTTTGCTAAGTTTGTTCGTATGAAAGGATTATGTAATAAACATAAAATTAAAGTTTCTACCAGTACTGGCAAAATGAACTTACATATAGAGCGAGATGGTAATATTTCGGTGACTATGCCAGTGCCACAATTCGAGCCCAATAAAATACCGTTTAATGCCCAGAAAATGGAAGGTACTTACATTTTGCGTAGTGAGAGCGAAACCGTTTTATGTGGTGCTGTTTCTATGGGGAATCCACATTGTGTGGTAACTGTTGATAGTGTACTTGATGCGCCTGTAGCGACACTTGGCCAAGAATTATCTACCCACGAGCGTTTTCCAAAAGATGCTAATGTTGGTTTTATGGAAATTGTATCTGCCAATTACATTAAATTAAGAGTTTACGAACGCGGTGCTGAAGAAACTTTAGCTTGTGGTAGTGGTGCATGTGCTGCCGTTGTTGTTGGCTATATGCAGAAGAAACTTGCCAAACAAGTAACGGTAGAGTTGCCTGGCGGAAAGTTACGTATATTTTGGCAAGGACCTGGCCACCCAGTAAAAATGTCAGGGCCTGCAACACATGTATTTGATGGTCAACTATCCATTTAAATAGTCATTTATAATCTAATATAATCCGCACTTTTCTCCAACCCAATTAGCGGTATTTCCAATGAAAAAAGAATCTAACAATATGAATGAAATACAGAAGAGTATTAATAGCGAAGAAATCCCCTTAACCGATGAGTTAGTGGTAAGTTACTTACAAGATAACCCTGAATTTTTTAATCGTAATAATAGCTTAATGACCAGCTTACGCTTAAACGATGAACAGCGAGGTACGGTTTCTCTTGTTGAGCGTCAACAGCAACAACTTCGTCAAAAAGTTCATGGTTTAGAAGATGAGATTACTCAGCTAATGTCAGTTGCTAATCATAATGAACAATTATTTGTACTTTATAGCGATCTCTATTTACGCTTACTTGATTGTCAATCAGCTGAAGAATTACTGGATTGTTTACACCAAACGACCACTGAATTGTTATCTTTATCTTCGTTCAAATTATGGTTAGTACCTGCAAATAATATGGTTATTTCTCATCATAGTTTATCAACCAATGATTGTGCTGGCGTGATGCAAAACCGATTAACCAACGATGAGTATTATTTTGGCCGATTGCAAGAAAGTGAGCAAACACTGATTTTTTCACAGCCATGCTCCGGCTCAGTGGTATTGATTAAACTTATTCATGAAGAGAAAACTATTGGTTTCTTAGCAATAGCTAGTGAAGATGCTCATCATTTTGATCCTCGAATGGATACTTTACTGCTTAATCAATTTAAACGCTTGGTTGCTAAGCTATTACAGCAACAGTTGGCTTTATAAGTAATTTAAGGGCTATATGTGCATGCAAATTTATCGACGTTTAACGGAAATTAAAGCGATTAGTTTTGATTTAGATGACACTTTATATAACAACCGCCCCGTTATGCAGGCGATTGAAAAAAAAATGGTGCTTTATTTTACTGAAAAATTTGCCACATTATTACCTGAATATGTATTTGAACCAAAATCGGTATTTAATCGACGCTTCTGGGCACCTTATCGCCAACAAGTAATGAAAACAACACCTGAGCTTGCACATGACGTTGTTAGAATCCGTTATGAGACCTATCGCTTAGGGTTTTTGGCTCATAGACTTTCAGCTGAAGAAGCTGCAAAAGAAGCACAAGCTGGCTTAGATTACTTTATTCATTTACGTAGTGACTTTTCTGTGCCTAAGGTCAGTCATGAACTATTAGCTAAGTTAGCTCAAAAATTCCCCTTGGTGTCGATCAGTAACGGCAATGTAGATACTAAAGCTTTGGGTATTGCTCATTATTTTGAGCATATTTACCACGCAGGCTTTCAATCGAGCGATGATAACAATGTTGATGAATACTTGCTTAGGCAGAAACCCGCGGCAGATATGTTTACATTAGTTTGCCAGCAGTTGGCACTTCGTCCAGAACAGATTTTGCACGTTGGAGATTGTGGCTTTGCTGATATCTATGGTGCTTTAAGTGCTGGTTGTCAAACTGCATGGTTGCCACAGTATGGTGTTGGAAAATCATTACGACAAATTCCTCATATTCAATTAACGAAAATTAATGACCTGTCAGAATTATTACTCAAAAAAAGTAACTAACCTGAACTCTGGATAATGAGTACTTGGTATTGAATTAAAAACAACAACTTACGGTTATTAAAAATAAAAGTTACCGGGTTAAATAGCGATATACTCTCTCAATGTTTCAACTTATTCGATTATTAAGGCAAAATGTTTATGAATAACAGGTTATTTATCGATGTTTTAACGTTGAGAATTGGGTAAAGGGGAATATTGAGTAAGTGCTGCTTATCCAGAGTTCAGGTTAACTAATATTTACTTTCGTAGCGCGACTTTCTCATGAGGTAATGTGGGATTAAGTTAGCAGGACGCTGTTAAATTAGTTGATAAGCTTGTGTGTTATAAAGCATGGGCATCGTAATAATGAATCCTGCGCCTTGTTCATTGGATTGAGTATACCTAATTGAACCCTGAAGCTTTTGTGTTACTTGGTTATAAACAATAGGCATGCCTAAACCTGTACAATTACTGTTGCGTTTAGTGGTATAAAATAACTCAAAAATATTATCTTTTACTTCATTACTTAAACCTAAGCCGTTATCAAAATAATTAATGATTAATTCATTGTTAGTGGTACTAAGCTTTATGGTGATATTTGGCGCTAAAACGTCAACAAAGGCATGGGTTAGTGAGTTTTCAATAAGCTGAGTCAAGACATCAATAATGACATCCTTATAACTCATGACAGTAACATCACCGGTAAAGTCTAACGTTAGCTTGGTGTTATTCTCTTTTAAAACAGATTGATATGAATCACTTAATGAACTGATAAGTTTATTGATAGAGAACTTTTGCTGCTGCTCTTGCTCGCCATAAATTGACAAGGACTTAAAGTTTTTAATGAGTCTAATTGATTTGTTCAAATTATTGGCCAATAACTCTACACCTAATCGAGAAGCTTCTTCGCTGCGGTTTAACTCATTACGTGTTAATTTTTGTGACTTTATCTTATCAAAAACAGTTTCTATTTCATCTTCAATTTGGCTTAAGGACGTGACCATAATGCCTAGAGGGGTATTTAGTTCGTGAGCAACTCCGGTAACTAAGCTGACCATAGAAGCCATTTTCTCAGAAGCTATCAACTTCTCCTGGGTACTCTTTAGGTTAACTAATGCCAATTCAAGCTCTTTATTTGAAGCAGCTAAGGCTTGTGTTCTATTGGTGACTTTATCCTCAAGGCTTAGGTTTAGCTCGTTGAGTTGTTGAGTTTTTTCGGTAACGTTAACGTTATAACGCTGAAAGCGTTTTTTTATATTATTGGCAAAGGCGAGTGATATTAATAAAAGTACTAAAGAAACTGAGGCGCCGATAGCAAGTGCCTGCATTAGTTTTTCTCGGTTTTCTTTGTTTAGAGCTAATTTTTTGGCCAAAACATCAGCTTCAATATCATCAAGGTAGATACCTGAGCCAATTGCCCATTGCCAATCTTTAAAACCTTTAATAAACGAAGTTTTTTGAGCCGGAAGACCTGTGCTGGGTTTAATGGTTCCTATGTATGAAAGGTAACCTTCTCCCTTTTGGGCTATTTTAATAATTTCATGGGTAATGAATACGCCATTACTGTCGATAAGGTTCAGTCTGTTTTTTCCTATGTGTTTCTTTTCAATATGATTGAGATAAACACCGGCTTCGTTAACTACAAAAATATAGCCATCTTTACCGTATTTAACACGACTAATGCGATCTAAAATCTGTTGTTTAAGTTCTTCTTCATAATCAAGTACATAATCACCGGTACCAATAAACCAATTAAAAGGAGCGAAGTATTTACTGTAACCAATTTTTTCATATTCTGTTTCTGTGTCAGTAGGTTTTTTCCACCACCAGCGAAAAAAACCTTCCCCTTGAGATGTGGCAATTTTACTAAGATTACGAATAACATAACTGCCTTTAATATCTTGAAAGTCCCAGATATTGGTATTTTGTATATGTGGCATTATCGGGTGCATAATTGATAAACCATCAACTTGATAAACAAAGAAATAACCACGACCTTTATTAAAACGAATATCTCTTAGCGCATCGCTAATAAGTAACTTTACTTCCTGAGCAGTTTTGTCTTGGTTATTTCTAAATATGGAATTGGCAATAGCGTGAGCTTCACGTACACGCTCACGCAGGCTCATTTTAATTTTATTGACTGATTCGGCTTTTTCATTTTCAATCAGATTATGAACTTTTAATACTTCATTTTTAATAAGTAGTGTTCTTTCAAGAATTGAGTCAGCTTTTATTCTATCTACTTCACTATTAAAGTGGTTGCTATTATTTTTGAAAATTAGAGCTATAGCGATTAGTGACAATAATAGAATAAAAAGAGGTGCTAGTTGTACAGTGCGAAGAATATTAATTTCATCTTTATTTAGCATGATTATTCTCGATGCTAAGAATTGATGTCATGTGAGCTATTAATGAGAGGTACATCATAGATTATGAAGATAAACCGCAGACAAAACGGTATCATGCCTTTATTTGATGAGCTTATATATCCTTGTTTTTTATATTCATTCCATGAATATTTATCATCAGTGTAGCTAAATAAAATAGCAGTGGCGAGATTTATTGTGCATTTACATGAATAGGGATACTGTAAATATAAACAGCAGAGCAAAGCAACTCCTATTAAATGGTGATATACTTTTGCATATTTTTTAGTACCGCTATCTACTTCATTAGATAATGCCACCTTAATCAAGGCTTTTAACCCTATGGATGTTTCAGAATTACTCGACTCTCTTAATGATAAACAGCGTGATGTTGTTGCTGCCCCTAAGCAAAATATGCTTGTTTTGGCTGGCGCGGGAAGTGGTAAAACACGGGTTTTGGTACAGCGTATTGCATGGTTGATGCAGGTAGAGCAAGTTTCTTCTCATAGCATTTTAGCCGTAACCTTTACTAATAAAGCCGCCGCAGAAATGCGAGCACGTGTTGAACAAGTAGTGCATGGTAATACTCATGGCATGTGGATAGGTACTTTTCATGGCTTAGCCCATCGTTTATTACGTATGCACTTTCAAGAAGCAAACTTGCCGCAAAGTTTTCAAGTACTGGATAGTGATGATCAACTCCGCCTAATTAAGCGTATTGTACGTTCTTTAGAATTGGATGAGAAAAAGTGGCCGCCTAAGCAGTTTGTTTGGTATATCAATGGAAAAAAAGACGAAGGGTTACGCCCACAGCACATTGACGCCCAGTTTGATCCAACAGAAGAGCTATTTGTGAAAGTTTATAAAGCTTATCAAGAGACTTGTGATCGTGCTGGCTTGGTTGATTTTGCTGAGTTATTGCTACGTGCTCATGAACTATGGCTAAAAAATCCAGCATTACTCGAACATTATCAACAGCGTTTTGGCCATATATTAGTAGATGAGTTCCAAGATACCAATGCCATCCAATATGCTTGGTTAACTATGCTGGGTAAAGCACGTAGCAAGGTGATGATTGTTGGTGATGATGACCAATCAATTTATGGCTGGCGTGGTGCAAAAATAGAAAATATCGAGCGTTTTTTGCGAGAGTACGAAGGTGCACAAACGATTCGTTTAGAGCAAAATTACCGTTCAACGGCCAACATATTGACTGCGGCTAACCAGCTGATTAGTAACAACAGCAATCGCATGGGCAAAGAGCTATGGACGGATGGAGATGCCGGCGAAAAAATTTCAATTTATACCGCTTTTAATGAAATTGATGAAGCTCGTTTTATTGCAGGTCGTATAAAACAGTGGCGAGATGACGGTGGCAAGCTTGATGAAGTGGCTATATTGTATCGCTCTAATGCTCAATCACGTTTACTTGAAGAAGCACTTTTACAAGGGCAATTGCCATATCGTATTTATGGTGGGCAACGATTCTTCGAACGACAAGAAATTAAAGATGCTCTTGCCTATATGCGTCTTATTAACAACCGTGATGATGATGCGGCTTTTGAGCGTGTTATTAATACCCCAACCCGTGGTATTGGTAATCAAACCTTGTCATTAGTTCGAGATGCTGCGCGTAGTAAAGAAGTTACTATGTGGCAAGCGTGCCAGCAGATGTTACAAGCAGAGCAACTTAAAGGGCGCAGTGCAAAAACTATTACCGCTTTTATTCAACTTATTGAGCAGTTAGAAGATGACACTAATAATTTGGATTTAGACCAGCAAGCAAATTTCATTATCAATAACAGTGGCTTGAAAGCCATGTATCAGGCTGAAAAAGGTGAACGTGCCGCTCAGCGTATTGAAAACTTAAATGAGCTTGTGACTGCTTGTCAAACCTTTGAAAGCGATCCTGAATTAGTTGAAGAACAAACACCACTGACTGCATTTTTAACACATGCAGCATTAGAGTCAGGTGAGTCGCAGGCTGATGAATTTGAAGCGGCAGTGCAGTTAATGACAATGCATTCGGCAAAAGGTTTAGAATTTCCTCTGGTCTTTATTGCTGGTCTTGAAGAAGGTATGTTTCCATCACAGCAATCCGTTGAAGAAATAGGGCGCTTAGAAGAAGAGCGACGCTTATGTTATGTTGGCATGACAAGAGCAATGGTTAAGCTATACTTATGCCATGCTGAGAGTCGTCGCTTATATGGACAAGAAAAATTTCATAAAGCCAGTCGCTTTTTACGTGAGCTACCGGAAGATTGTATAGAAGAGATTCGTATGCAATCACAAGTAAAGCGACCGAGTAAAGTCGGTAAATTCTCAAATACCTTTACCCTTGAAACCTTTGAGAATACAGGCTTTAAGTTGGGGCAACAGGTTAAACATGCTAAGTTTGGAGAAGGTGTCGTACTTAACTATGAAGGTAGTGGCGCCCAGTCAAGAATTCAGGTGAATTTTGAGGATGTAGGTAGTAAGTGGCTTGTAGTGGAATATGCTAATTTACAAGCGGTTTAACTAAGTGCATATTAAGTGCTAGAAATAACAATTATAAAATAGCCTAATTTAAATTAGAAGGTATTGAAATGTCTCAAAGATTATTAGTAGTAGAAGACAGTAAGCCTATAGCGACCGTTATCAAACAGATAGCGCGTTCATTGAAGTTTGAAGTGGTTATTGCCACTGATTTGGCTGAAGTAGAAGATATCTTATCTGCTGATACTGATTTTTTTGCTGCGACCATTGATTATGCTTTACCAGATGCACTTGATGGTGAAGCGATCGCTTGTGTGTTATCTCATGGTATTCCTGGTGTTGTTATGACAGGTAAAATGGATGATGAAACACGACAAAAAATATTATCACAAGCAGTTATAGATTATATTCCTAAAGAAAATAGCCAAGCTTTTTTATATTTAAAGCGTATTTTACATTGGCAACAAACCAATGACCAAAATACTATTTTGGTGGTTGATGATTCATCGGCAGCACGAAATCATATTGTAGAACTATTAAAACGTCGTAATTTTAATGTGATCACGGCTAATAATGGTGTACAGGCATTAGAAAAACTAACTCAGCACAAAAATATTAAGATGGTAATTACCGATCTAGAAATGCCGGCAATGGATGGTATTGAACTGACTAATGAAATTCGTCGAGTTTATACTCGTGAGCAATTAGCGGTAATAGGTATCTCAGGTGCTAGTAATGGTATTCATTCCGCGCGATTTATTAAAAATGGCGCAGATGATTTCTTACGTAAGCCATTTTGTCCTGAAGAATTCTATTGTCGTATTACTCAGAATATCGAAAGTTTGAATAATATTGCTAAAATTCAGCATGCAGCCAATACCGATTATTTAACAGATCTTGCTAATCGCCGTGCTTTTTTCCGTAGTGCGGAGCCACGTATTAAAGAGTATATCAGTAAAAAAGTACCCTACTGCTTGGCTATGATTGACATTGATTTCTTTAAGAATGTTAATGATACCTATGGTCATGATATTGGTGATCAAGTCTTAAAAGTGGTGGCACTTTATATGCGCAAACATTTTGGTGCGGGACTTACTGCACGTTTGGGTGGTGAAGAGTTCGCAGTGTTACTGCATGGTTTAGATGCAGATAACTTATATAATAAGTTGGATGACTTTAGACGAGAAATAGCAGTATCTACGATCCCTGCGGGAGATACCCCTATTTCAATAACATTAAGTTTAGGTGTTGTGTTTGATAGTCATGACGAGTTTGCTAAGCAATTGAATGAAGCAGATAATGCTCTTTATTTAGCCAAAGAAAATGGTCGTAATCAGGTGGTTATTTCTGGTGCGGAGCTGGATGATTGATGAGTCGCTAGTTAGGTGAAACTCACGCAATTAAAAAAGCACTCGTTTGAAAAAACGAGTGCTTTTTTATGGACTTTTTTCTGCTTTAAACGCGTTTTTTGAATGAATCAAAGCTATAAAGTGCAAGTGCGGCCCAAATGAAAATAAAGGTGATCAGTTCGGCACTTTTCATGGATTCTTGATAATAAAAGGTTGCCAATAAAAACATAATACTTGGCCCTAAATATTGAAAGAAGCCTAAGGTTGATAAGGTTAAACGTTTAGCAGCAGCTGTAAAAAATAACAATGGTGCGGTTGTCACCACACCGGCCATGATTAAGGTAAAGTTTAAACTGTCTGTATTTAAAGACATATTACTGGTGTTACTATCAACAAAGAATGTCCAATATATTAGTGCTATTGGCAGCATGATTAATGATTCAATGAATAAGCCAAGGAAAGAGTTAATGGGGAGTTTCTTTCTTATCAAGCCATATATAGCAAAGGTACTCGCCAATGCTAATGATATGAGGGGGAGTGTACCTAAAGCGATGAGTTGAACAATAACCCCCGCAATAGCTAACCCTACAGCAATGAGCTGATTTCGGCGTAATCGCTCATGAAAAAATATCATGCCTAAGATAACGTTAAAAATAGGATTAATATAATACCCGAGGCTAGCATCTAGCAAGTGGTTGTTATTAACGGCCCAAATAAAGAGAAACCAATTCACTGCGAGGAAGCTAGCTGATAAGGATAATTGGAGTAATATCTTCGGCTGTGAGAAAACCGCGATCAGCTGAGACCATTTTTTCATAGCAATAATCATGATAAGTAAAAAAACGGTTGACCAAATAACCCTGTGCATCAATATCTCACCTGCGGCTATATCGGTGAGCAATTTAAAGTATATTGGTGCAAAACCCCACAAGAGATAAGCACTTAAAGCACTGAGAGCACCATTGCGACTGCTATGATATTCAAGTTGTTCGGAGGCTGTTGTTGTGCTCATGAGTTATTCATTCCACGGACTAGATATAGGAAAGTCGAGATAATAGCATGACATTAACGAGGGGGAGTACTAAAAGCTCAGTGCTTATTTTTAACGGTGTAAACTTGCGAATACTGTTAAGTTTACTCCCGAAGTAACTGAATGATTTTGTACAAGTTATAAATATATTTTTCTGTACTAGTGTTTCACTGCGTCGCTGAGTTAAAATAGCGGCATTACCCCTAAGAAAATTAGTCGACACCTTCTTGAATTCCTCAGTAGACAGCACCCAAGTTAGCACAGAAAACAGTGCCGAAGTCAGTAAGCCAAATAAGGTATTATTACTCGAGACCTTAAAGCACTATTTTGGTTATGAAAGCTTCAGAGCAGGCCAGGCTGAAATTATTAATAGCTTGTTACAAGGGCAGGATTCATTGGTATTAATGCCAACAGGTGGCGGTAAATCATTGTGTTACCAATTACCGGCAGTATTATTACCTGGTGTAACTGTCGTGGTGTCTCCTTTAATTGCATTAATGAAAGACCAAGTTGATGGTTTAACTAGGCAAGGTATATCAGCCGCATTTATTAATTCTAGTTTAGAGCAAAGTGAAATCAGTGATATTTTTTCGCGTTTGGCACGTGGTGAAATTAAGTTACTGTATGTTGCTCCTGAGCGTTTAACCAATTATTACTTCTTGCAAAGCTTGAACCAATTACCATTAAGCTTATTTGCTATTGATGAGGCCCACTGTATCTCTCAGTGGGGTCATGATTTTAGGCCCGCTTATACCAAGCTACAATGTTTAAAACAAAACTTTCCAACAGTGCCTGTGATGGCGTTAACTGCTACGGCGGATGTTACTACCCGTAAAGATATATTAAATCAGTTAGCACTGCCAAATCCTTATATTCACCTTGATAGCTTTGACCGGCCCAATATACGTTTTACCCTAGCGCCGAAATACAATGGTGAAAAGCAACTACTTGGTTATATAAAGAAACGGGCAGAAGATAGTGGAATAATTTACTGTAATAGTCGCTGGCAAGTGGAAAAGTTAGCTAAGTATTTAGCTGCCAGTGGTATCAATTGTGCTGCTTATCATGCGGGTTTAGAAAATGAAATTCGCTCGATCGTACAAGAAGGTTTTACTAAAGATAATATTCAAATCGTGGTCGCCACTGTTGCTTTTGGTCTTGGTATTAATAAGCCAAACGTCCGCTATGTTATTCATTATGAGCCACCACGTACTCTAGAGTCTTATTACCAAGAAATAGGCCGTGCTGGTCGTGATGGATTAAATGCAGAAGCTCTATTTTTGGTGGATGATAAAGATGTCGCCCGTATTAAAAAGCGTATAAGTGAAGGTGATAATCCACAGCGAGTAAATGTTGAAATGCAGCGCTTTGCAGCCATGGATGCCTTTATAGATGCACAAACTTGCCGAAGACAAGTCGTACTGAACTACTTTGCTGAATATACCGAGAAAGGCTGTGGTAATTGCGATATTTGTTTAGACCCTCCTAGCCAGTTTGATAGTACTATAGAGGCACAAAAAGTACTATCTTGTGTGTATCGTATTGAGCAGCAAGGTGATATGAATCATGTTATTGCTGTTTTACGTGGTGAACTAACTGAAAAAATTAAACAATTAGGTCACGATAAAGTATCAACTTTTGGTATAGGCAAAGGCAAAACAGCGGGTTATTGGTTCTCAATCATAGGTCAGTTAATACACTTAGGTTATTTACAGCAAGACATCGAACAACAATCTATTTTATGTTTAACGCAAGCTTCTGGTGTTGTACTTAAGGCCGAAGAGCCATTAATGTTGGCTAGTCCACGTTTACAAAAAGCCAGTTACTGGCAGCAAAAAGCACCTCAAAAAAGTTATGACCGTGCTTTATTTACTAAGTTACGTGAGCTTCGTAAAGTGATTGCCGATAGTGAAGACATTGCCCCCTTTATTGTTTTTAATGATGCAACCTTATCAGAATTAGCAAGAATACAGCCGAAAACATCAAGAGAAATGTTGAGCGTTAGTGGTATTGGGGATGTGAAACTGTCACGTTATGGCCAACCATTTTTGGCGTTGATCAAAGAGCATCGCTAAACTAGATTACATGAAGCATTTATGAACAAAACCTTACTAAGTGTATTGTTAATGTTAATAACAACTAACCTTTGCGCCAAAACCAATAGTTATGGCGATGCTAATGTAGCAGAAGACACCAGTATTTATGATGGGGATACTTTTAGAGCGAATATTCAGGGTTTTCCAACGACTGTCGGAGAGCATATGTCGATTCGAATTAATGGTATAGATACGGCAGAGCTGCGCGGTAAATGCCCAGCGGAAAAAGAGCAAGCCAAGTTAGCGAAGCAGTTTACCGTTAAACACTTACGTGGAGCGAAACGTATCACCTTAAAAAATATCAAACGTGGCAAGTATTTTCGTTTAATAGCTGATGTTTATGTCGATGGTGTTAATCTTGCGGAACAACTGATTAAGCATAATCATGCCATTGAGTATCACGGTAAAACTAAGAAAAATTGGTGTAGTTAATGACTTGGTTATTAATCGATAAAAATAAATAAGCCACTAAACTTGATAAGTTAGTGGCTTATTTACATAGTTAACTGAGCGAGCCTAGGACAAGAAAAATAATACCAATGAGGTAAGTTACTTTTTCTCAGCTGCTTCAGTTTTTTCTGCAGGTTTTTCATTAGTTCGATCTTGTTCTTGCTCTTTTTTCTCATCGTGGCCTTCGCCACCACAACCACCACAACAACCCATAATTTACTCCAGTTATTTAAATAGAATCTATTTACTTAATTAGTATCATTAAGACTTGTTGAAATAGTACCTGAGCAAATTACTCAGGTACTTGATCGAGATCAGTTTTTATTCGTTTAGCTAACTACTTAGATAAGGCAGTAAACCCCATGTTGAATAAGGTAAATGCATAGATATCAGCATATTGCTCGATAGTTTTAGATACTGGTGTGCCCGCGCCGTGACCTGCATTTGTTTCAATGCGGATTAATGTTGGAGCATTACCCGTTTGTTTGGCTTGTAATTCCGCTGCAAACTTAAATGAATGCGCTGGTACTACGCGATCATCGTGGTCGCCGGTAGTTACCATAGTCGCAGGGTAGCTTACACCAGCTTTAACATTGTGTACTGGTGAATATGCATGTAAGTATTTGAACATTTCTTCGCTTTGCTCAGCAGTACCATAATCGTATGCCCAGCCTGCACCGGCGGTAAAGGTATGGTATCTCAACATATCTAATACACCAACGGCAGGTAACGCTACTTTCATTAAGTCAGGTCGTTGGGTCATTACTGCGCCAACTAATAAACCACCATTAGAGCCACCATTAATCGCTAGGTAATCACTCGAGGTATAATCTTGCTTGATTAAATACTCACCCGCTGCAATAAAGTCATCAAAAACATTTTGTTTATCTAATTGGGTACCGGCTTTATGCCATTTCTTACCGTATTCACCACCACCACGTAAGTTAGCAACCGCGTAGATACCGCCTTGCTCTAACCATACTGCGCGAGAAACACTAAACTTTGGTGCTAAGCTAACATTGAAGCCGCCGTAACCATACAAAATAGTAGGGTTTTTACCATTTAGTTCAAGACCTTTTTTATAGGTAATGATCATTGGAACTTTAGTGCCATCTTTTGATGAGTAAAAGACTTGCTTTGATTCATAAGCATTACTATCAAATTTAGCGCCAGATTTACGGTAAATATCACTGTTACCTTTATCTATGTTGAAGCTATAGATAGTGTCCGGTGTTTTATAGTTACTAAATGAGTAATACAAAGATTTTGCATTTCTTTCACCTGTAAGGGGGCTAGAACTACCTACACCAGGTAGTTTAATTTCACGTACTTTATTACCTTGGTAATCGTATTGGGTTACTGCTGAGATAGCATCAATCATATATTCTGCGAAGAAGTAACCACCACCCGTAGATGCACTTAATACATTTTCAGTCTCAGGAATTAAGTCTTGCCAATTTTCTTGTGTTGGGGCTTTGGCGCTAACGGTAACAATTTTTTTGTTTGGCGCATCAATATTGGTCACTAAGAAAAGTTTGTCACCTTCATTTTCAATTAAGTAAGTATCGCCAAGGAGCTTATCAGTGATAGTAACAAGTGGACTATTAGGTTTAGTTAAGTCTTTTAAATAAAGATTATTACCTGATGTTGAGATAGCACCAGAGATAATTAAGAAGCGATTATCTTCGGAAACATCACCACTAACATAGCGGTGTTTTTCTGCTGCAATCGCACCAAATATTACTTTATCATTTTTTTGTGCTTGACCTAATGCATGGTAATAAAGCTTATGTTGGTCAGTTTTAGCTGATAATTCACTGCCTTTTGGCTTGTCATAACTTGAGTAGTAAAAACCTTCATTTTTAAACCATGAAATACCAGAGAATTTCACGTCAACTAACGGAGTTTCTAATACTTCTTTAGTTTCTACATCAATAATGATTATTTTACGCCAGTCACTACCGCCTTCAGAAATAGCATAGGCGGCAATAGAACCGTCTTTAGAGAAACTTAATTGGCCTAGTGATGTCGTGCCGTCTTTACTAAAATAGTTAGGGTCTAAAAATACTTCTGCTTCATCACCGTCTTTTTGACGATAAACAACATCTTGGTTTTGTAGACCGTTATTTTTATAAAAATAGGTATGGTTACCTTCTGTAAAAGGGGCGCCTACTTTTTCATAATTCCATAATTCAGCTAAACGAGATTTAAGTTGGTCCCGATAAGGTATTTGTGCCAAATAATCAAAAGTTACTTTGTTTTCAGCTTTTACCCAGGCGGCAGTTTCTTCGCTACGGTCATCTTCTAACCAGCGATATGGGTCAGCAATATCATTGCCAAAATAATTATCAACAACGGCACCTTTTTGAGTGATAGGGTAAGTGATTTGTTGTGCTTGCTTTGAAGCTGTAGTGTTCTGCATTTCTTTATTACTCTTACCTGTACATCCGGTTAAGACACTAGTGATCAAAAGACTGGTCAAGAAAAGGCTTTGTTTGTTCATTTAAATCTCGCTTGTTGAAATAAGTAATAGGCAAGTAAATAGCTAGTGTGAGCTTGTAAATAGTCGCATATTGACCTTTGTTTTAGACATCGTTTGGCAGTGTAGCAGATGAGAGTTGAGCAAGACTATGACTTGCTCCATTGAAATGTGGAGCAAGCGGCAGGTTTTTGTTACAGGGGAGCTCTATTTTTTAGCATAAAGATTAGCGGTTTTCTAAGCGATTAAAATCTAATAAACCGGCAGATTGAGCTTGATTAGTTTTGTACCAAGCATGTAGTTCATCAGCAAACGCCCAAAACTCTGGATTTGTGCGGCGAATGGCAAACCTATCTTTAAGTTTTCGGTAATCTTGTTCACTTTTCATTGCCACTAAGTTATCAACAAAGTCAGTAAGTTGATCTTTTTCAACCTTAAAAAAGGCATTGGGGTAGGTGCCAACAATACCACGTAAAATCGCTAAATTATCTTCTGCTGGTAGACGCCTATTTTCCTCAGAAAATAAGTGTGCAACATTACTGTGTGCTGAATTATTGACCAATGTGTAGATTTGTTTTTTACCGTCCTCTTCAACCATGATATAGCTTACTTGTGGTAGCAGGCTCACGCTTGTAGCGGCTATTTTGCTAATATGCAGAATCGTTTTGTCAGTTGTGCTTTGTGTTGATGAAGACAAATTGAACTGATTTACCTTTCTATTGTTGGTATGTTTTTTTACTAATTGAAACAGTTCAGTTTTTGGCGTTTGGGTTTGATAATTGATACCAGTCTCAGGTAATTGGTAGAAATCGTCTGAAAAAATATAGTCTTTAATATCGTCACTGGTGCCTCGATACCAATATTCATGGATAGCTTTACGCTGCTTTTTAGGCAATAAACTAATGAAATTACTTTCGGCCTCCATACGTAGAAAGTCCATATACAGGCGGGTTTTTAATTGATGGCCAACACTGCCATAAACATCAAAACCTGCTACTAACAAATAATGTATACGCTCTAATAAGGGATAACTAATGAGCCAAGCTGTTTTTGGGGTAGGGCCAACAAAACCTTGTAGTACTGATGCACTGTCATAATGCCTAAATACGGTCAAACTAGCGTTAGGGTTTCCTTTGCCTGACCAAACTAAATCAAGATTAATCTTGTTATCTTGTAAGTTAAGGCTTTTGACATAGTCTAATTTATTTTTTACATATTCCTGTTGGCGGTTAGCGTATTGGCGCCAATACAGTAATGACATAGTTTTATCGCTGGTCGCAGCAGGTAATTGCAATAGCTCAGTATTTGCATTAATAAAGTCTTCGCTGGGATAGTGATCAAAATTATCAGGGCTTAGAAAAAACACCCAAAAATTATCTTCGATAACATTCAAAGCGATTTGACCACGACAAACAGGGCCCTTGATAAAATTCATAATAGAGAACTGGGCTTGATCTAATAAAAATTGATAGCGTGCTTTATCTGGTATGGCTTGAAAAGTTTTGAACGGATTAGAGGCATTAGCTAATTGGTAATCAGGTAATGTCTCTACTTTATAGTCAGGTTGGTAAAATAGCTCAGTAAGGCGAGTAAATTTGGCTTTGCCAAAAGGGTAGGGCATATGCCGTTTAGCAATAATACTATCGTTATGTTTAATCAAACGATAAAAAACTTCGGGTTTATTTATTACAGCCTTATACCTGTTATCAGTATAAGGTGAATCAAAAGGTCGTCGGGTCGTTATCACCGCGATTTTTTCGCCGATAGGTGTACTTGACCGCACTAGTTTGAAATAACTCGCTCGTGTTTCATCAAAATATAGATTGGCTAGGTATAAGTGCTCAAATAAATAACGCGCGATTAGTTGTTCTTTTGCTGAGGAGCCGTTAAGTCTTTTCTCCCAACGATTTATTATTTGTTGCTCTTCATTCGTTGGCGGTGTTGTTGCTGGCATAATAGCGCCTTGAGCTAACCAATCACTTAGTTGATTGTGTTCTTTAACTGATAATGCGGGTAGAGCATAAGGCATGCCACCAAGTGGGTATTTGTTTTTATACTGCTCAAACTCTTCTATGGTTGGACATTGCTGGCTTCTATCAAGTGACACATCGAAACTATCATTAAGTAATGCTTCATTTGGTAATGGCTGTTGCTGTTTTAGCTGTAGCATTTGATAGAATAAACTCGCCTGAGTATTGGCATGTTCGTTTTGTTGACGCTCATTTAATACCGGGAAAAAGCCTTGCTGGCGCAATGGCTGTAAGTTCTTACTCTCCAACACGGTTAATTTACTTAGGCTATCACTGATATTGGCAGTAAGTAAACGTTCACCATTGTATACTTTAGTTTTATTGGCGCCACGTTCAATACCTGCACGACTTTCCATCTTTAATTGACAAGGTGCATCGTAACAACCGTGACAAACAACACAACGGTTTTCAATAATAGGCTGGATGGTTTGGTTAAAGTGAACAGCTTGTGAGGTGGTGGCTGCGCTTTGGCTAAGTCTATTGTCGACATGACTTGGACCATAAAGCTTATCAAACTCCATAACTCCTAAGGTGGCACAGCCAGATAGAAAAATAATTACAAATAGCCATTGAAATTTACGCATGAGACACCTTAACTTACTGATTTTTTTGCATAGACCACTAAGTTTAAGCTATGTTGATGAATACTGTAAAGTTACTATGTTTCCTGTGTGTTTATTATCAGAAATTCATCAACATTGACTGGCTTGTTTTAAGGCTAGTAACGATTTCTTAGTTCTGGTACATCAGTGTGGTATTGCACAAACTCGACTTCGTAGCCATCGGGATCAAGAAAATATATATTTTCTCTAAAATCATCAGGTGTACCGTCTTTGTGTATGGCAAAACCTGCAGCATTTAAGCGTGCTATGGTGTTGTTAATATCACTGGTGACGTAAGCAAAATGTGCTAAGCCCACTTGGTGACCGGTTAAGTCTCTGTTTTCGCCAACACCATTGTCAGCAAGTGCTAGATATTGATAATCATCACCAAAGTGTACCCATTGGCGAGGTTTTCCATACCATTCGCCTTTATCACCTCCGCGGATATGCCAATGAGGAAACGCGGCTTGGTAAAACGTTAAACTCTTCTCTATGTCGGTAACGACTAAATTTATATGTTCTAAAGTAATCATAATTGCTCTCCGTTACGTTGTTAAACGTATTTAATACCAATTCTATTAAATTATTACTCATTTTTTCGGGTTCAAATCATCCAAGTCTTCGTTGCTTTCAATTCCAATAGCCAGCTATTGCTCAATCAAGCGCCTTGTCCTGAAATATTTCCCCAACGCACAACAAGATCACAAACTTAATGGAACGGATATAATAGTGTAGTAGTTTATGCTTGGTATTTTTTCTCAACTCGCCAAGGCGGATTCAAACGATTGTCACCAGCCCAATAAAGTTTTATTTTGTTGCCGCTAGGATCAATAACAACTGCTTCGCGCCATAAATAAGATTGCTCGGTTGGTAATTGTGCTAATTCAATTCCTCTTCGTTGAATTTCTTTAACCCAGTCGTCAAGTTGCTGATGTTCAAAATAGATAACTGTGCCACTTAGGTTATTTTCAGCTAGCTCAGGTTCAAGGTTTAATGAAAACGTTGCGCCATCATCGGGACAGGAAAATCTTGCGTAATGTGGCGTATCAACAATTTGTAAAAAACCTAAACGACGGTAAAAATCTGTACTAATATCCATTTCCCTTACGGGTAGTGTTACTTGATTTAAATTCATAAATATTCCTTTTTCTCTGATGTTTAATTGCTAATTTACATGCCGTATTGATATAAGTGCTCATTGCTGTATGTGTTGCCTTGCAAGGTTTCACGTAAACTTTTCATCGCTTGGCTGTAATGAAGAAGTGTATGCAAGCTATAGCCAATACGATGACGAATACTTCTGTCACGACGAGTTATAACGTTACCCTTTTGCTGACTGCCTTTATTCATCGTATTTAATATTTCTTCCACGTTTCTAATTATTAGATGATCGGGAATAGCGACCAGCTTGTTATTGGAAAAAGCGTTCATGCGTAATTCTGCTACGGGGTAGGCGCCACTAATACCATTCACTACAGACACTATTAATACTGGCTTATGGCCTATATCGGTAGCATCCGCCATCATTAATAAGTTTTTTAATAAGGGAGATGCTGTGCCGCCCCACTCAGGCGTTATCAGTATTAATGCATCAGCATTTTTCAGTTTTTGATTGATAGTTAACCAATCACTGGCGACATTTTCTTTACTACTTTGTTCGCCATCCCACATGGGTAAACGTTGTTTGCATAACTCTATATGATTGATTTCATTAAATTGACCGCCCGTTTCCGCTATATATTCAGCGACTTTAGCGCTTTGTGATTGAGTGCGCTGACTGGCACTGATAATAAGTAAATTCATAACATTTCTTCCATCTGTTATTAAGTAAAGTTTTTTATTTATTTAATAAGGTAAATGCTTTACTAAAGAAGATCAAGTAAAATATAAACAAAATACTTTACTAAAGGTTGAGCTATACCATGAAATTGTGTTAAAAATACGTAATAATAACGCTATAGCTATAGCTAATGCTTACGGCCGGAGAACGAATGAAAACCCATGAAAAGATAATTCAGTTACTTAAAACTCAAGGACCATTAACGGCCAAAATTCTTGCTAGTGAATTGGGTCTTACCACTATGGGTGTACGTCAACATGTTCAAGGGCTTGAAGAGTCTGGAGATGTGACCTTTAACGATGAAAAAGCTGCTCGAGGTAGGCCAACACGATATTGGTCATTAACGGATAAAGGTAATAGCCGTTTTGCCGATAGGCATGATGAATTAACTGTGCAGTTATTAGATTCTGTTATCACACTATTTGGTGATGATGGTATGGAGAAGCTGATAAGTCATCGTGAAGAAACTGCGATGGCAAATTATAGGTTGGCGCTAGCCGACCGTTATGGCGTAGAAGAAAAGTTAACAGCTTTAGCTAAGTTACGTAGTGATGAAGGTTATATGGCGACAGTAGAAGAGCATGAAGGTATCTACTGGTTAATGGAAAACCATTGCCCTATTTGTGCAGCTGCCAGTAAATGTTTGAGTTTTTGTCGCTCAGAATTAGACATGTTTCAAACCTTAATGAGTGAAGTGGCCCAGGTGAGCCGTGAAGAGCACATTGTTGATGGTGCTAGGCGTTGTGCATACAAAGTAATTCCTACCTAGTAGCAATAAACCTTGTCGCTGTAGACCTCAATTAATTCGTCAAAAATGCTCACAAAATTTTTGGGAAATAATTTGAACATCCGAAGGATGGCCTGCATGGTGGAGTATAGGAAGTACGTAGTATTGATAGTCATCCACTCCGTGATTTTTTCTTTTTATTGAGACATACCGCTCAAAGCTTTTTACTACTGATCCCTAGTTAAAGGTAGATCAGGGAGGATAAGAGTAAAAAAGCACGAAACAATGGAAGTTATTCCGTACTTAAAAAGCTCTGCTTATTATGCGCTTTCTTTATGATAGTGACGTAGGGCATGTTCTTTTTGACGGCCTTGGCTAAAGGCTGTTACACGCTTTAAATAACCAATGACACGGGTGCCGTGATCGATATCTTCACTACCACAGTTTGAACATAACTGTAGGGTACGTTTATCAATTGTTTCGCACTCATTGCAGATGGTTATTTTGACGTTAATGCAGAAGTAGTTACATCCTGTCGTCGCCGCAACATTAAATAGTTTCATATAGGCATCAGCTGAAAGTGCTTCATCTAAATTTAGATGCAGCGCTGAACCACCATCAAGATATTGCGTCATTTCTTGGCCATGCATCACAAATTTATCGATATGATTAGTATCTTCATTTTCAACTATATAAAAATAAGAGTTATAACATTCACGGTTAACTTGGTAACCGTCTTTCTTGTCCCACTTTGAGTTTTTTATGCCAAGGTTTTCTGCTGGCACAAACTCAGTATTAAACATATAACCAAATTCTTTCTTAGCTTCTTGGTTGGCTTGATAAATAACTTTTAAGTGCTTACTAACAAAGGCTTTATAGTCATCATTATTGCCAACGGTAAGATTGTAAAATTCTGCTGCTTCCGCCATTCCATTGATGCCGATGGTTAGAAATTGTTTATCTAGTGAGATAAAGCCAGCGTCATAAACAGATAAGGCGCCTTGTTCTTTATACTCTTCCATTAGCTTACGATAAGCTACTTGGTATTTTTGTATCTTTTCAATCTCTGTTTTTAAATTACGACCATCTTGTACTAAGCGGTTCATGTTAATGGTTATAACGTTAATTGAACCGGTAGCAACACCGCCTGCACCTAGGGTATAGGAAAATGTGTTATCTGAAATTTCATTGCGCAGACGACAACACGAGGCGAGTGAATCAGCACTGTCAGAAAGGTAAATAAAGAATGAGTTACCTTCAGCTTTTTGTTCGGCTAACTTACGGGCGAACTCTTGATCTTTACACTGGCCATTTTCAGTTAACATTGCGGCGGTAACAACAGGAAAAGTTAACACCGCTTGCTCACGTTCTTTGTTTAACCAATCAAGGAAAAAGTGCTGTAGTTGGTCAACCGTTTGCCAGTTTGGTTTACTAAAGTCAGGAAAAACAAACCCAGCAAACATTGAGGAAAAATAATGCTGATCAAATAATGAGACATTCCAAAACACACTCTGGTAGCCACGCGCTGCTGCTGGTTGATTAATGGCATAAACTACATGTTGTAAATGGTTTGATATTTCAATTCTATGTGTTGTTAAATAATCATTACCGTATTCAAGGCGGGCAAAATAATCAAAATACGTGAGGAATTCAACGGTAGCTACAGCTCCTGCAAACTGTGCAGAAATAGCAAAAATTAGATTAACAAAGGAGCCACAAAAAGATTCTAAATGTTTAGGTGCTTTAGACTCACCACCCAATTTAGTTAAGCCATCTAGTAGGAATGGATACATGCTAATTGAGGTACAATATGGTTTTAAACTGGTTTCATCGTGCACATAAATTTCATGATCTTCAATTTGGCGTAAGTACTCCTTGGCTAAGTCGGCATCAAAAATATCGCGAATTCTGTCGTGCACCAAAGCACGGTTAATTTGTACAAAACAGTCTTTTAATAATTCTGCCTCAAGCGTTGCTATATTTTTATGGCTGACGTTGGCATTCGCATCCATTTTTGAGCCGTCCGCGGCGTTTTTTGCTGAAAAATAATCTTTAATGAAGTCTTTTTTATTAGTGATTTGTTCTTGGTTAAGCCGCAACATTGTTTGCTCCCTTTGTAATTGTTAAGTTGAACGCATGAGCGTCGATACTATTGTTAATGAATAAGTGATTTAGTTTTTCGCCGGTGTTTAAGTCACGAAAAACTTGGTTAGTAGTGCTGCTATCTAAACCGCCTAACTCAGCTTGCCATTTACCTGTTTTTAAGAAGTTAAGGTGTTGAGATAGGTTGATGCCTATATGCTTTTCCCCTGAGTAAAGGCAGGTCTTTAGACTATAGTTTTTAGCAATAAGCAGCTTTTCAATTAAAGCACTTGCTTGCCATTCGCCACCAAAAAACACCACACAGCTGATTAAACCTTGGTATTTTTTGAGCCATTGAATAAATGTTTGATTTGTTAATGCCATACCATTCTTTGCATGCCATAACTCAGTACTGTGACAGCCTTTACAACCAACTTTACAACCAGTAATGCTAAAACATAAACTGATCTCATTAGGGACTTCTTGGAAAACGATACTAGGGGTTATGCAATTAAAGTCCATATGATTTCCTATATATGGGTATTATTGTTTTTATAAGCACAATATATAGTATGTTATTGTTTTTCTTTGTTGATCTAGATCATGCAAATAGTTGTCAGTATAGAAATAAATACTAGATGTAGTATTTATTGTTAATAGTCACATACAATATATGGGAATTTTTCGTGGTTTAGTTCAGAAGGATATTTTGATAGAAATAAAAAAGGCTCACTAGGAGTAGCGAGCCTTTTAAAAAACCGACAAATTAGCTAATTAGTGACGGTAATTTTTTTACTGGGTGAAATAAAGCTACCGTTTGATTGTGGTAACATACAAGAAATTGTATTGGTGCCTGTTTTGGTCGCTTCAAAGTGACCTTTTGTGCCGGGAGCATTACTTAAGGTGCCTATATCACCAGTGTACCTGAATTGCCAATTTGCTTCTTCGGTCATATCAATAATAATAGGATCACTACCTGAAGGAGGGAAGCCGTAGGTGACCATGCAGGTAATATCTAAACTATCGCCGACGGTAAGTGAGCTAGGATCAGGTACAAACTCTGCGGAGATAAATGTTCGGTTATCAATGGTTAAGTTAGTTTGAGCGCTTATGTTATTTAATCTTGCTGTGACTTTTGTAGCACCAATCGTTTTGCCTATGACTCGCCCTTGGTTGTTAATAGTAGCAATATTAGGCTCAGAGACAGACCACGCAACACTGGTAGAGATATCTCTAGCATCGCCATTATTATAGTGACCTATTGCACTAAAAGTGAAAGCTTGATTTCTAGCTAGAATTTTGGTGCTAGGATTAACGGTAATCGATTCTAGAGTCAACTCTTTCACTGTGACTTGGCCATCAAAATTACTGCTAGTAACACCGTTATAAGTTGCAAATATCCGTGTTGTTCCTGCTTTTAGGCCAGTAACTAAACCAGCATTGCTACCAGTCGGTTCTACGTGAGCGATACTCCCATCAGCAACAGTCCATATGGCGTCATCCGTACAGTCACCTAGTGTTAAGTCAACATAAATAATTGAACAGGTTAGTTTTACTTTTTCATCAATAACAATGTGGCTAACATGTGGAATTATTTGTAAGTTATCAATACCTCCTCCTAGCTGAGCTACGGTTAATGTTGTTTCAGTAGAAATAGGTCCGAAGGAGGCTGTTATTTTGCTTGTGCCAAGAGCAACTGACCGAGCAAGACCTTTGTTCATTGTCGCATCAATAGTGGCAACGGCAGGTGTCTCACTTTGCCAATAAACAGAAGTAGTATAATCAGTAGCGGTATTATCGCTTAAGTTTGCTAATACGGTAAATTGCTGGCTTTCTACTAAACCAATCTCTGGGTTAATTGGGCTGATTGTCAGACTTACTACTTCTGCATCGGTAACGTCGACTTCAGCAGTTGCTGTTAATCCAGCATAATTTACTTCAACTGTGGCATTGCCTACGGCAATTGAACTAATTAAGCCACCAGTAGATGTTGCATTATCAACATGTATATAATTGCTACCAGCGGCTAAAACTTGCCAGTCTGCTTGGTTACTAATATCTGTTTTACCACCAACACTATTGTATGCGTAGGCGGTTAATTTAATGGTTTTACCTAATGGTAACTGCCAAGAGTTAGGGCTTACTTCAAGATGATCAAGGGCAGGTGGTGTTACTTTAATCGCTGCTGCTGTCGATATATTAGCAATTTTGGCAATAATACTTGTTAGTCCTTGGCTTTCACCTGTAGCTAAGCCACTAATGTCTATAGTCGCTATACTCGTTTCAGCGGCCTGCCACGTGGCAACATTTGTTAAATCCTTCACAGTTTTATCACTGTATATACCGTTGACTCGATATTGGTATGACGTGCCTTGTGGCACTTCTGCACTTGGTGGTGAAATAACTAAACTCTCTAATACTGCTTCAGTCACAGTCGCTGTGGTTGAGTTCGCTTTACCTGCAAAAGTTGCCGTGATAACACTGATACCGACTTTGTCTGCACTCGCTCGACCGCCTGCAATACCACTAGTAGTGATGTGAACAATGCTGTCATCAAGTGATGACCAGGTGGCACTACTGGTCATATCGGCAGCATAACCATCGGTGTAAAATGCAGTGGCGGTAAACCTTCCTTCGGTGCCAAGTGGCTCTTTTGTATCTGTTGGCGTTACTTGTATGTTTAATAGCTCAGCTGAGGTAACAATTAAAGTCGCGCTAGCAGACATGCCTTGATAAGTACCTGTTATGGTAACTTTACCTTCCCAGTAAGTGGTAGAGAGCCCTGCATTATCAATCGATACTGTTGCCGGATCACTTGATAGCCAATCGCTGCTTTTAGTGACATCTAAAGAGCTTTTATCTGAAAACTCAGCCGTTAAGGTATATTGCTGACTTAACCCCGCTGCAATAGTTTTATTTATTGGCGTTATGCCGACACTCTCAAGTACAGCAGGGCTTATTGTTGTAATATTGGTCGCTGTTTTGCCTTGGTAACTTGCCGTTACTGTCACTACACCTTCACTGATGCCAAAAACTGATCCTCCATCGGTATTAGTATTATCAACAGAAGCAATATCACCATCATCTAAGCTCCATGTTACTAAGTGGGTAATGTCAGTACTGCTGCTGTCAGTATAAAATGCACGAGCTTGTAGTGAGCCGTTATGGCCAACTGGAATACTTAGTGTTGCCGGCGTTACTTCAATATAATCTAACAACCCAGCCTTAACTGTTAATGAAGCGGTTGCTTGCAGTGAGTTATAAGTAGCGGTAACTGTTATAGGATTAGCACTATTGTTATGCGCGGTGGCAAGACCATTACTGTTTATAGATGCTGCAGAATTATCACTGGTTTGGAAGCTGGTGAATGCTGTTAAGTCGTGATTACTACCATCAGAAAAAAGCCCAAACAATTGGTATTGCTGATTTGTACCTGCAGGGATTTCTGCGTTAGGTGGCGTTAATGATATTGACGTTAATGTTGCTGTTGTTACGGTAATATTGGTATTTTCAGTTTGACCATCATAACTAGCAGTAATTTGGGTTGAGCCTTCAGCAAGTGCTCTTGCGTAACCACCATATTCGCCATTTGGCACAACAGCAGCGATACTGTAATTCTCAACTATCCAATTGGCATTATGAGTTACATCTGCGGTGGTATTATCAGAGTAGTAAGCCGTAGCGATAAATTGCCCTTCAATGCCTACAGGCACGCTCGGATTTACAGGAATAATCTGTAAGTTGGTCACTACCGCATTACTGACTACTAATGGGGTTGTTTGACTTAGACCATCATAATCTATAGAGATATTGCTAGTACCGATAGCCAGTGCATCGGCGATGCCTGATTTAGCGCCACCAAAGCTAATGGCGGCAATGCTAGGCTCGCTACTTGACCATGCACCTAACTGAGTTATGTTATGTTTAGTACCATTTGAATATAGAGCATGTGCTTGATAGCTAACTTGTGTGCCTACAGGGGTCGTGATATCTATTGGGTTGATGCTAATACTCATTATTACTGCATCGGTAACTTCAACACTTGTACTGTTATTTGAAGCCTGAAAGCTAGCACTAACGGTGGTTTTCCCCGGTGACAAAGCAATACTATCACCAGCAAAGATACCGGACTCAACAATATTACCGATATTGGAGTCTGCAATACGCCAAGTTGTTTCTCGTGTTATATCAATAACGCTACCATCAGTGTAATGGGCATCTGCGCGATATACCCCTATTTTACCGACAGGAAAAACACCATCAATAGGGCTAATGGCTATTGAGTCAAGTTGGGCACCATTTACCGTAAGTGCAGCGCTTGCCGTTAGGGTGTTATTACTGTGAATAATATTGGCACTGATTTGGCTGGAGCCTACCTTAGTGGCGGTAAGCCATGCTGTAGCATCAATATTGGCGATAGTATTATCAGCCACTTGCCAGTTGACTGTTTTAGAAACATCAATGACTTCGCCGCTGCTTGTAGTTAAAAAGGCAATGTACTGTTTCGCGGTACCTATAGGCATTATGAAGGTTGCTGGCGCGATAACTAGCGTTTCAGCAGTACTGTTAATTACATTTAACTGCGCATAAATAGACTTGCCATTATAGCTAGCTGAGATTGTTGCCAGTCCCTCGGTTAAACCCGTTGCCGTAATTTTATCACCAACAACAGTTACCGTGGCAACAGCAGTATTATCACTTTGCCAAGTTACCTGTTTAGTTATTTCCACTTGTACACCATTTGGGAAGATAGCAAAGGCTTGATAACTTTGCTGCATTTCGGTGAGAATAGTGGTAACCGTTGGAGTTATGTTAAATGTAATTGCACCAACAGATAATTGAGCGCTGGCATTTATACCGCGGTATTGTCCTGTGATAACAGCTACACCATTTGCCACTCCTGTGGCAATTACAGTACTGCCATCTGCGACGATTGTGGCAATAGCTGTGTTATCTACTGTCCAAGATACTCGTTCGGTAATATCAAGTTGACTGCCATCAGTTAACGTTGCTATAGCTTGATAATTTTGCAGGCCGGCGATTAATATTGCCGCTTTGTTTGGTGTGATGGTAAAAGAGCTAATACATAAGTTATTTATACCACCACAATCAGCCGTAGGAAATCCAGAGTTACTTCCTTCTCCACAAGCGGTTAGCAATAACAGTAATAATGATAAAATAAGGTTTTTAGTATAGGATAAAAATTTCATTACTCTTGTTCCTGCGCTGCTTTGACAAAGGTCTTAGGTAGTAATATTTTCACATTACGATTTAAGTGTCGGTGCTCTTCAGTGATATTGTCTGACACGGGATATTGTTCACCAAAGTACTCCGATATTATTTGTGCTTCATTGACTCCTGCTGCAATTAGGTAGTTTGCTATGCTATCTACACGTCGCTTAGATAGAGCTAAGTTATATTTATCACTGCCTGTAGAGTCTGAGTAACCTCGTAAGATGACTTGTGTTTGGCGGTATTTAGTTAAGCGTTGTATAATCACATGAAGTGAATCGGCCAGTAAGATGTTGCTTTTGTCAAAATCAAATAATAATGGGAAGGTGACTGCTTCAAGTTCTATTGGAGCAACTTTTACTACCGTTTTAGTAATAATTTTTGGTCTTATTCGACCAAACTGGTAGTTGATGCCAATTGTAGTTAAGTGGGCATTAGTGCCACCAATAACATCATTACCTAGGTTATTAAAATATTGATACTCAAATCGTGCTTGCCAAGCATCAGTTAGTTGATAAGTTAAACCTGTGCCAACTGTTGCCGACCAATCATCGGCTTTGTGTTTATTAAAGGGGCCTTTATTGCTGCCATGCCAATTAAATACACCAGCCTTAGCAAATGCGGCAAGGTTTTCAGTAAGGTAAATCGAACCTATTGCAGAAAGCTCTATACCTTTCATGTTACCTGTGTGTTGATATTTATTACCATTTTCTATGTAGCTGGCGTTTGCATCACCTAAATCTAAATAGGCCGCTTCCAAGGCTAAATTGTCATTAAATTGATAGCCAGTAAAAACACCTGCAGCAAAGCTATCTTTATCACAATCAAGGCTCCACGCTTCACAAGCATGTTGATAGTGATTTATGCCAATTTTTCCGCCTAAATAGAAATAAGAGGCTGGTAAAGCACTCGTTACTAGTTGTTTTTTATTTTCAAGATCGGTCGCTACATTTTCATCTTTTGCTGCATGGGTATTACTGCTAAAGCAAAACATTAATGGGAGCAGTATATTTGGTAGGGAACTTGGGCAATATTTTGTGAAAGAAAGCATGTCGTAACGTCCATGATAATTAGAAATAACAATCTATTAACACAGATTATACATAGTTCATAACTGATAATGAAAGACTTTTACGATTAATCCTCTGTTTGTTTAATAAACGAGTTTTCTTTAAAGGTATAGCGAAAACAGGCGCCAACTTGTGATGTTTTTAAGCTGATTGTGCCATGAATCTTTTGGTTAATTAAATTATAGACAATAGACATACCTAAACCTATGCCGCCATTTTCTCGGGCAGTGGTAAAAAAAGGTTCAAAGATATGTTGTTGAGCGCTTTTAGACAGACCACGACCATTGTCACTGTAGATAACTTCTACCTCAGTAGAGGAAAGCTCTTTCACTTCAATGGTAATTGTATTTTGTTGATTGCTATTATGAGTACTTTGTTCATTGATTTTGGCAAAACCATGTTTAACGGTATTACTAATTAAATTAGTTAATATTTGCGCATGAATACCAGGGTAAGTAGCTATCAGAATTTTTTCTTGGCACTGTATGGTTAGAGTGACGTTGTAAGGTTTAAGGATTGAGCGTAGCGTAGAAATAACTTGTTGGTAGTATTGTCCTATGTCCAGAGTTTCGATTTCTAATTGATGTTGATCTGCGGCGGTTTTTTTAAAGTTCTCAATCAGTTTTTTTGCACGGTTTAGGTTCTCGCCTTGCATCGATATGGCACTTTCAGAGGTCTTACGGAAGTTTTCCATATCTTTCATGCTAAGGCTTTGACTATCAAGTTTTTCTTTTAGTTTATTAAATTCATCCGCCATAATGCTGTGAGTAGTAATGGCTATACCCAAAGGGGTATTTACTTCATGTGAAACACCGGCAACTAGGTTACCTAATGCAGACATTTTTTCAGATTCAACTAACTGTTTTTGTGTTACTTGTAATTGTTTTTCTATGTCAGAAAATTCTAATGTACGTACAGATATTTTTTCTTCAAGGGCTTTTTCATAATCCAAGCGCTCAAGTTCAGCGGAAATACGACCAGAAAAAAGTTGAAGTAGTGACGGTATTTCTTTTTCCTTTTTATATTCAGCCTTAAATAAAGTAACGATTAAGCCTATCACTTGCTGTTTAGAGTTAATGAGAGGGGTACCTAAATAAGCTTGAATATTCATACCGTTCAATTGCTTATCTTTAGAAAAATATTCGGAGAAATCTTTATCATAAAAGCACTCTGATTTTTCAGTCATATTAGCGTAATGGCTATTTTCTAGGGAACACTCAAAGTTTTCGGCTATTTCGCCTTTGACAATAACAACCTTAGTTGCATAACTATGTTTCGCTGGATTTATGCGCGCGATAAACGTGCAGTCTGCAGCAGTCACTTTGTTAAGAGCTAAACTTACCTTGGCTAAATATTCATCACCATAGCTGTTTGATACAGCCTCAATAACTTCTTGAATATGAGTTAACATAGACACTCCTGAGTGTTTCTATTGTTTAACTATGGCATAAGGCCTTTTATTTTTCATGAGTTTAATTAGCCTTTACTTGATGGAGCATAATATGATCGGGTGCCTATACCAATTTAGATTGTTGCTTTTCAATAATATGTATATCTTGTTGTGGAAAAGGGATGGTAATTTTCTCTTGCTCAAACGCTAAATAAATTGCTTTATAAGCACTGTATTTTGCTGAGTAGAGATTTGTAGTGGGTATCCAGAGCCTAATGCCAATATTAATTGCACTATCAGCAAATTCATCAATACCTACCTGCATACGTACTTCATTAGTATAGATATCAAGTTCAGTTAAGGTTTTCTCAACAAGTCTCACAACTTCGATAGGGTTTTCTTGGTATGAAATACCAATAGATAGTTGCAATAGGGAGTCTTTTTTAGAGTTCAATACCACTTCACCAACGATATGTTTGTTGGGGATAGTGATTTCCGCAGAATCTTCATTTTGAATAATGGTATAAGCTAATTGTACCTCTTTAACTATGCCTGTAACTCCCTGTACTGCAATGGTATCACCTACCACAAAGGGACGAATAATAATGATATTAAAACCTGCTGCATAATTAGCTAATAAGCCTTGTAATGCTAAACCAGCCCCTAATGAAATTGCACCAATAGCGGCAATAAATGGTGTTACGCTAATACCTATTTTACTCAAAGCGATAATACTAACCATTACCAGCACTATCATCTTGGTTGTGCTTGCTAGGAAGCGACTCAATGTCACATCAAGCTTTTGTTTTTCACAAAGGCGTAATACAGCTTTAGCTACTTTACCTGCAACCGAGTAACCCAATAAGAATATGAGTAAAGCACCAACCAATTGAAAACTGTAGTTGGTAAAGAAATTAATGATTACTTGATATATTTCTGAGGCCTGCTGGATTTCAGTTCGTAATAGCTCAGCAGGAAGCTCGGCGGCTTGTTGTGCAGTATCGGTAATGGTGGTGGTTAGATTTTCAGTATTATCACTTTTGGTTACTGACATTTAAATATCCATTAAAATATAGCTAGAGGGTTAATTAAGTACTGGGTTGTTTAGAAGCGATAACCTATCTGCATCATAAACTGCTGACGATCACTAAAGGCAAAATTGGTTTCAGCAATTACCGCCCATTCTTCGGTAATGTTCCATTGCGCACCAATAAGGTAATTAACTGGTGAGCTAGTATGCTGGTCGATAAGCACGGCAACTTTACTGTCTGGTGTTGTTACTGCTATTTGTTGTTCAATATCTTGTTTCATAGCGCCAAACCAAAGTTGCCCTTGATAAACACCAATGCTGCCATTCCAGCCTAAACGGGCCGAATACACAGTTTGTTGAGTTTTTTCTATGGCAATATTGATATCTGCTTCAGAATAATTAACATCAAACATCCCAAAAAAATCCCCATACCCACCGGCTATGGTAGTGCCGTAGCCAAGTACAGTGCCATTAAAGTGTAAAGTAGTTTGTATGCTATCAGCAGATACTAAGCAATGACCTGGCGCTGGCCCCTGAAACGGTAAATCGATACTGGTACAGCGTTTATCACTAAAGCCACTACCAATACCTGTTGCGGCTAATAATAATGTTGGTAATTCTAGATCTACATCTAACTCAAGTTCGGCTTTGCCTTTTGTTTTACCGACAATGCCATATACATTCCAGAAGGGTAAGATCCATGCATCAAGACGCAAATTGTAAGTGGTGTCAGATACTTTTAAGTTTTTCGCGGTAATGGTGTCATCAATAAATTCATTAATAATGTTACTTTGCTGACCATCTACTTCCAAACCAATTTTAGATACCGTGAAAGGTTGTTTCTGGGTTAAACCAACAACAGAAATACCAAAAGGCAGTGGCAATAAATAACCGGCCTCGCGCGCCTCTTTACCTAAAATTGGTAAAAAATCGGACCAACGATTTCTTGGTGGTAAAGCTTCAGGTATTACTAATTCATAACCAACACTTGAGGCTGGATTTTGCCTATTATGTACCTGTTGAGTGTAGCTTTCAGGATTCACCTCACTGCAATATTGTGCACACTGATTTTTTTTCTGGTCAGTAAGTGTTATTGCCGATTCGTTAATTGTTTGATTAACAGTGTCAGTTTTTTTGTTTTGTGCAGGTTGTTCGTTACCTTGTGCGGAAAGGGTAAATAAAGAAGATGATAAAAAACTTAATAACAGTAAATAGTTAGCCATAAAGCTACTTTCCGTAAAAACAGGTGATTTTATCAGCTATGTTATACTGTTCTGTCTTATGCGGACAGGCTAAATCGACTTTTAAAAAGTATAAATTCTATTTGGCAATTTAAAAAGCATCGAACAAGGTGCTAGATGCTTTTTATAGCTTTATGGTATTTCAATGTTAATAAGTCTACTATTATTCACTATCGAATAGCTCAGTTAATGTCGCCATTTGTGCTGTTAATGAGGCAACTTGATCTTCTAACTCAATGACTCTTTGCGCTAATTGATTTCTATCTTCAGATGACGTTTGGCTAAGTTGAGTTTCAGCGGCTTGAGTATAACTATCTTCATCAAATTCTGAAAGTAGGTGCACGTAGCGGCAATCACGCTTCCCTGGTTCTTTTGCAAGCTTCTTAACTAATATCTGCCCGTTTAATTCTTGCAGTTCATTTAAAGTTACTTCCACTCCACTAACGTCTTTAAAGTCGGCCAGTCGGTTGGTACGAGTTCTTAATTCTCCTGGTGTTTGTGGCCCACGAAGCAACAATACACAAATAACCGCTCTTTGTTGGGGCGTGAATTGTAAACTACCAAACTCAGTATTACAGAAGCGATGGAAGTATTTATTAACGCGACTTGAAGCTTTGTGGTCAACCATGAGTTGATTCATCTCTACTAGCTCATCGATAACATTTTGTACATCTCCCTCAGTAAGAGACATGACGGGTTCACGACTACTTTTTTGATTACAACCAATGAGAATACCGTTTGGTGAAAGTGGATATTGCTCAGGTGTGGTGGTTTCCTTTTCAAGCATTACACCGATAATACGGCATTGTTCTGCGGAAAGAGTGATCATGTTGAAGGCATCCTTTTAGAAATAACTACTGATGTTATACCAAGCTATATAGCCCATTACTATGCTGGTGTGGCTAATTTCCCACAAAAAAGCCATAACTCAACCATTTTTAGAGAAGGGCAGAGGTATGGCTTTTATTGGGGAGCTATGACTTACTGTATTGTTAATGTGTAAGTAAATTAATCTCTATTCTATATTCGCAATCTGCTCACGCATTTGTTCAATCAATACTTTTAGCTCTACTGCGCTGGCGGTGACGTCGGTATTAATAGATTTTGAACCTAAGGTATTAGCTTCACGGTTAAACTCTTGCATCATGAAATCTAAACGGCGGCCTTGTGCGCCACCTTTTTTCAAGATCTTTTTAGTTTCACCTACATGGCTGTTTAAGCGATCAAGCTCTTCGGCAACATCCATTTTTTGGGCTAGCAATACTAATTCCTGCTCAACACGGCCTGAATCTAAGTCTATTTTAGCATCGGTGAACTTTTCAATAATGCGATTACGTTGCCAGGCGATAACTTCAGGCATATGTGTTTGTACTTTATTGGCTTCATCGGTTATTGCATCAAGGCGTTGTTCAATCATCGCTTTAAGGTTTTCACCTTCGCTTGCACGGGCAGCAATAAAGTCTTTTAAGGCTTGATCAAATCCAGTGAGTAATTCAGCTTGAATGGCAGACATATCACTTTCAGGAGCTTCCATCACACCAGGCCAACGCATTACTTCAACAGGATTAACTTGGCTATTAAGTGTTTGCTCATTAATCCAATTAGCATGCTGAATAAGTTGCAGGGCTAACTTTTCATTAAGTGCTAGCTCACTTTTATTTGCAGCGTTGGCATTAAAGCGTAAGTTACATTCTACTTTGCCGCGATTAAGCTGTTTACGGAAACGCTCACGCAAAACAGGCTCTATGCCCCTGAACTGTTCAGGTAAGCGAAAATATGTTTCCAAAAAACGTTGATTAACCGAGCGGATTTCCCACACGGCGTTGCCCCAATCGCCCTTAATTTCAACACGAGAAAAAGCAGTCATACTGTAGATCATAATCTTTCCTATTATTACTCAAAAAGTTTGTTTTATAAGAATGAACAGGGGGATTATGCCTTTTTCTTTATCTGCTGCCAATGTGCTTTAATTTTGTCTGCTACTCGAAAAGCATTAGCGTAGATAGTAAAAGTGTAGGGGACGCTGCCACCAGTTGGCATAAAGGATCCATCGGTTACATATAAATTATCTATTTCGTGGGCCTGACAGTTTTTATTGAGTACTGAAGTTTTAGGATCGTTACCAAAGCGACAACCGCCAGCCATTAAGTTTGTCGATGGAGAACCACTTACCGAAGAATAAATATTTCTAGCGCCTAACGCCTCAAGCAATTTTTCAGCTTTTTTTGATAGATACTCACCTACTTCAAGATCGTGGTCATGATACCCAATACGAACTTTGGCTACAGGATCACCCCATTGGTCGGTCACTTCGCTATCTAAACTAACAAAGCAATCGTCAGTAGGTAGCCAGTCATTGAACACCTCAAAGCGTAGCGTTTTATAGCTAGTAAACTCTGTTTTTAAGCTTTGCTTGAGTTCTTCACCCCAAAGCAATTTTTCATTGTCATTCTCATCATAACCCCATTGAGTGCCGCGCGCTCTAGCGATGGGGTTTTGATGAAAGAGAAAATCTATAGTGCCGCCTTTTGCTTGGCCTTTGATATTGGCACCAATAAAGCTTTTGTCGCTAATTTGATACCAGTCTTGCAAAGCGCGATTAATAAAAGGTCCAACTTGTTTTAATTCATTAACTTTCTGCTCAGATAAATCGGCATAATTGAAATCACCTTGACCAGTCCCGCCACCACTAAACAATAAGTTTTTTCCTACTTGGCCATTGTTGTTGGCTAGGCCTTGAGGGAATTTTTCGCCGGTAGAAGCTAACAATAATCGTGAAGTTTCTACTGCTTGACAGGCAACAACATAAATTTTTGCGTTCACCGATTTTTTCCGACCAATTTTATCGTAATATTGCACACCAGTAATCTTGCCATCTTTATTGCTCGTAATTTTATATACCTTGGCATTGGCTATTATTGTGCAGTTTCCAGAAGCAACAGCGTGATTTAATAGTGCTGCTCTGCCACTACCTTTTGCGCCAGAAGAACAACCATAACTACTGCAATAACCCGAGTATTCACAGCTTCGTCTGCCCATAGCGGGCTTAGACAAAATTGCTCTAGGTACAGGAATAGCATGATAACCAATTTTATTAGCAGCTTTATCTATCCATGATGACATTGGTAATTCAGCAATGGGCGGGTAAGGAAATTCAGTTGAGCGTGGCTCTTGATGTGGATGGTCAACCACACGACCAGAGACACCAACCTCACGTTCTACTTTTGCATAATAGGGTTCAAGTTCATCATAGCTTATTGGCCAATCGGCGACGTTAGCGCCTTTTATTGTGCCAAATTCTGATTTTAAGCGAAAATCAATAGGTTTTAAGCGATGAAAATAACCACTCATAAAGTTTGATGAGCCACCAACTACGTTACCATTCCACCAACTCCAGCCTGAGTCACTGGTTTTTTCACCTTGCCAAAAAGGCTTGTCATTTTCATCAAGGTATTCTTCTTCAATAACGTGTTGTTCATTACTAAGTTTTGGATTGTACGCATCATGAATACTGATGGTGAGTTCATCTTTAAAAAATTCTTTTTCAGTTAACCAAGGGCCTTTTTCAAGTACTAGTACTTTTGCGCCCGCTTTGGATAATTGATGAGCGACAGGGGAGGCTCCAGCACCGCTGCCGATGATGCAAATATCATAACTCATTGAGCATCTCCAGATTTAGCTGCAGTAAAGTGTTCTTGTCAAAGCACCTGTAACTGCGGCCATTATTGTCATTACAACTGAAGAAAATATCATCATTTATAGAAACCGTCATGCTTTGCGGGTTCCTTGATGAGACTTTATCGGGCTGTTGATTTGTTGTTTGTTGTAACCTATTTGGCTAATCAAATTAATACGGGCTCTGGTGGGTAACTCAAAATAGCGCTGACCTTCTTTAGGTAGTGGAAAACCAGCTTGGTGTTCTAACCATTGATAACCTACACCGTTAGGGTTTCCACCATAACTTGGCGGAGCTAGCATGGCTTGAAAAATATAACCGAGTAAGGTGTTTAACCAATTTTGTCCAGCTCTTGATTGGCTAATGCCGCGCAGCAATTGTTCCTTTTCGGCAAAATTTAACAGGGAAAAATTAGCGTTTTTTTCACTAGTGGCGTAACCGTTTAACCAACCAACCCCTTTAAGGATAAAGTCTTTTTCATCTTGCTCGGTAGGTTGAACTGTCATTATTTGATGTAAATAAGCGGTTGCCCTAATTTCCTTTGCGCTGGGACCTGTTGCTGAGCTAGGTAATAATTGATTCAGTGTGGCATCAAGTGTTAACCAAGGATCTGTTTTGATTAATTCGGTAAGTGAGGTTTGTGTCTTAGCGCTAAGGTTGAATGTAGGTAAACTCGCTAATGCGCCCATACCAGCAGCGGACTTTAGGAAATGACGTCTATTTTGCTGTGCTTTTTTGTTTTTGATAAATTCAGGTGTCTGATAATTTTTATCAAAAAAAGAGGTTAATGTTGGCAAGATGATTATTTCCCTGACTGTTGAGCATTGGCGTTAATATGAGTTGCGCTATTTTTTACCGACCACTTAGTGAGAAAGCTCAACCATTGTGCTTTGGAGTAATTATTACCGTCTAGAAGCTCTGCGGTATCTTTTGATAAAATCATCTTACCTTGCGCCGTAGATACATACATATGTGGATAACCTAGTACAGGTGGTAATGATTTCATAAAATCATTATTTTCATTACTGTCACTGACATTGATCTTTAATAAGACATATTGGCTATGTAATGCCTTAAATACTTCAGGATTTTTAAGAAGAAAAGCATCCATCTTATGGCACCAAGTACACCAGTTCCCACCAATTTCGATCAATACTTGGCGATTAGTTTTTTGTGCTAAGGCAAGTGCTGCTGTAGCGTCTTTGAAGGGGTCCCGTTGATCATCATAGACTTTACTGTAAGTTGGTAGGTTAGGTGCTACCTTTACCGATGTAGTATTGCTTGTAGCAATACTACAAATAAATAAACTTAAACTAATCACTAATGGGAAGATAATTTTCATGGTGCTCTCTGATCTAAGACAAGACATTATTCGGACAATTAACATGACCTTGCTTTGTTGAACTATATTTCAAAAATATGATATTTGCCCAATATACACGTATGTTATTTCAAAATATGAAATACCTAGGTAACTACCAAACCAGTATCTTGATTGGTAACCGCTATAAGCACTATAATAGCGGCAACTAATTTATCAGTCTTAACTTATATATACTATAAAGGAACACACCATGCGTCCAAGCGGCAGAACTTTAGGGCAAATTCGTCCAGTAACAATTACTCGTCAGTTTACTACTCATGCAGAAGGCTCAGTACTTATTGAGTTTGGCGATACTAAAGTAATTTGTACTGCTTCTGTTGAGGTGGGAGTACCGCGTTTCTTAAAAGGCCAAGGTAAAGGTTGGGTTACTGCAGAATACGGTATGTTACCTCGCTCTACTCATACGCGCATGCGTCGTGAAGCAGCTCAAGGTAAGCAAAGTGGTCGTACATTAGAAATATCACGCTTAATTGCCCGTGCATTACGTGCCGCGGTTGATTTAAAAGCCCTAGGCGAAAATACAATTTCTATTGATTGTGATGTAATTCAAGCTGATGGCGGTACACGTACTGCTGCTATTACTGGTGCGTGTGTTGCGCTTGTTGATGCACTTAACTACATGCGTGCTAAAGATATTATTAAAACAAACCCGCTCAAACATATGATTGCCGCAGTATCTGTTGGTATTTATAAAGGTGAAGCTGTTGCTGATTTAGATTATCCAGAAGATTCAGCGGCTGATACTGATATGAATGTTGTTATGACAGATACAGGTAAACTTATTGAAGTACAGGGTACTGCTGAAGAAGAGCCGTTTAGCTTCGAAGAAATGCAAGCCATGCTTGAATTAGCTAAAAATGGTATCAACGAATTATTCGATTTACAAAAAGCAGCATTAAGCTAAGCTACGTTCAGTTAAAGGAACAGGAAAGTTATTATGAAAGATTATCAACGCGAATTTATTGAATTTGCTATCGAAAAGCAGGTATTGCGCTTTGGCGAATTCACTTTAAAGTCTGGCCGAGTTAGCCCATACTTTTTTAATGCGGGTATGTTTAAAACAGGTGGTGATTTAGCCCGTTTAGGTCGATTTTATGCAGCAACATTAGTAGATTCAAAAATTGAATTTGATCTGGTTTTTGGTCCTGCTTATAAAGGCATTCCTATTGCAACTACTACGACAGTTGCTCTGTATGATCATCATAATATTGATGCACCTTATTGCTTTAACCGTAAAGAAGCGAAAAAACACGGTGAAGGTGGTTCATTAGTTGGTGCTGCCCTTGAAGGTAAAATCATGTTAGTTGATGATGTTATCACTGCAGGCACTGCTATTCGTGAGTCAATGGAGATTATTAAAGCCCAAGGTGCACAGCTTTCTGGTGTGTTAATTGCGCTTGACCGTCAAGAAAAAGGTCAAGGTGAGCTTTCTGCTATTCAAGAAGTTGAACGTGATTTTGGCACCCAAGTAGCATCAATTGTTAGCTTAGGTGATGTGGTAACTTACCTAGAAGAGCAAGTTGCAACTAAGCCTGAATTAGTAGAAAACTTAGCAAGTATTAAAAAATATCGTGTGGATTACGGTATCTAAATTTAATATTGAGTTTGATATATAAAAGGCCGTTGAATTAAGTTAATTCAACGGCCTTTTTGTTTTACTGAAATGCAGCTCTGGCAGGGTAAAATGATTATAATAATTGGCTAACATCGCCGTCTTGGTTGAGAACTATTGTCTCATTCGTTAACTCATTGTGTTTCAAGTAACTTGCTATAGTGGTAAATGTTGCAGTGTAAACCTTACCTGTATGGTCCTTAGTGCTGACATCATCCATCATCATACTACCTAACATTAACTTAAATGGGTTGGTATGAACTTGTTGCGGCGTAAAGTGTGCTTTAGCATTTAGTTTTAATTTTTGCTGGTCGGTGGTTTGATAAACTGCTGAATTTACTATGTCTAAAGTATGCTCCGTGCAGTTTTGAAAGCGGTTAGTAAATGGGTTAGCAATTACTGAGTAGTTGCTATTGTGTAAAATTTTGTTTTTACCACTGGCAATTGTGGCAATAAGCCTTTGTTGTAACTCGGGAGTTGGAATAATTATTCCTGCCTTCAACTCATTTACTCCCCAAAAAAAATCAGCAGGATAATCTACTACTAATGCACTTTTGTCTAACTGTTCTGCATTTTGATAAAGGTTATGTATGGCATAGCCATTAACCGTTTCACCGTCAGCTAGTTTAATGCTCGAATACAGAGCAATGGCGGTATGAGTGAATTCTATACCTTTGGGTAAATCCTTTGTTGGCCGGCCAACACGACCAATAATAAATGCCCTCGCACCTTTTTTAGCGGCATATTTTTCGACATTTTTGGCAAAACGAGCAATGTCACTAGGCTCTAATTTAGCTTCATTAGCTTGAGCGCTGCCAGCAAAAACAGAGTTGGGGAATAACGAAAATATGGTTAATGATATTAAGGTAAAGCTAAGTAATTTATTCATTATTTCACCTCCTTAACTTTTGTCATTGTTGTGGTTGTTTTCGTTTTTTGTGTTGTTGTTACTTGGGTGGTTTTAACTGTGTTGTTCACATTTTTTTTCATCACTGTTTGCGGAGCTGCATCTGCGGTAATAGTTAACTCGGTAACTTTTAGTTGATCTTTCTTTGTTGCATTAGACATAAGAGCATTACCTGCTGAACCACTTAAGTTCCCTGCGCCCTGCATAACACTACCAGCAGCAATTAATGGCACGGCGACTACTGCACTGGCAACTTTGGCCGTTGAAGCCGCACCATGAGATACCGCTAACGCTGAATGTTTGCCTGCTTGGCTTGTATGGTGGGCTGAATCAGCGGCAAAAGTCGGCGTAATAATTAAGCTGGTTAACATTAATAAAGCAGCTTTAAGTACAGGATTATTATTTTTCTTGATCGTTTTATTAGTGGTTGAGTTAGTCATTATTTCTTCCTTTGAATTTATTAGTTTTTATCGCTAGCTTGTTGCTAACAGGGAAGAAATATAAAGATCAGGATAAATTATGTAAACTATCTTGTGTTATGTATACTGGCTATCAACCTAAAGTATTGAAATGCTATACCATGAGTCAGATTAAAGAAATTAGTACTACCTTGAAGAAACTATTACGTCAGAAAAATGTTACTTACAAAGATATCGCATCACAGTTAGCTATGAGTGAAGCCAATATAAAGCGAATTTTTTCCACACAATCGTTTTCTTTAGAGCGTTTAGAGCAGATATGTCATTTAATTCATATCAGCTTGTCGGATTTATTTTTGATTACACAAAAACAACAAGCTCAGATTTCACAACTGACGGTAGAACAAGAAAAAGAGTTAGTTACTGATACTAAGCTTTTTCTCGTGGCAGCTTGTGTAAGGGACTCATGGAGTTTTTCAGAAATAATCAACCATTACCAAATAACAGAGCATGAATGCATTCGCTTAATGGCTAAATTAGATAAACTGAAGATGATACAGTTATTACCAAATAACGAGTATAAGTTGCTGGTAGCTCAGGATTTTAGATGGATCCCTGACGGACCACTCGAACAAAATATTGCTGGCGAAGTCTTTGGTGAGTTTATGAATGCGCGCTTTAAAGGTGAAAATTGCTTTCGCTTCTATTTGCGCGGTACTTATTCACAATCCTCTATTGATATCATCCAGAGGAAATTAAACCAAGTTGCTAAAGAAGCAGCGATATTAAATCAAGAAGATGCTGCTCTGCCGCTAGATAGTCGTCAACATGTTGGTTTGTTAGTTGCCATGAGGCCATGGGAATTCACGCGATTCTCACAACTTAGTAAGTAACTTATAAGGAATTATAGATATGAATAGAATTTTCAAATTATGCCTCACCTTAGCATTAGCGCAGCTAAGCACTTTCTCCATGGCCAAAGCACCAATTAACTGTATTAATCTAAGTGAAGACAATGATGGCATGTCTACGCTAATCGAAACTGGAAAGTATCGTTATACTAAGCCAACCCATTCAAAACAGTTGATAAACTTTAGCTATAAAACCAATAGTAGCTATAGCCGATACCTAGAGTATGCAATGGATGAAATAGTTAGTAAAAACCCTAGAGCCGATATGCCTTGTCCTATTGTTACGGATACCTATCGACAACTGGCTGAGAAAAATACTTGGCCTGAAATACCAAAGGTTAGTCAGTTAATTGCGCCATTTGAATTGACGAATGAGAAAAGCAACAAAGCTATTTTATTAATTCATGGCTTAACGGATTCGCCATACTCATATCATGATCTTGCCCAGTTTTTTTATCAACAAGGCTTTACTGTGCGTACCTTGTTATTACCTGGCCATGCAACGGCACCATCTGACTTACTTGATGTAAGTTATGAACAATGGCAGCAAGCAACTCAATATGCAATTGAACGAACCTTAATGGATTTTGAGCAAGTATATTTAGGTGGGTTTTCGACGGGTGGTGCACTTATTTTTGATTATTTGATGCAGCAGAAAAAAGCGGATGAAAAAATTAAGGCTTTATTTATGTGGTCACCAGCTTCTAAAGCAAAAAGTGATCAAGCTTGGTTAGCACAATATGTTGACATCATTCCTTTTGTGGATTGGATTGATTTAGATGCAGATATTGATTTTGCTAAGTATGAATCTTTCCCTTATAACGCGGCAGCGCAGGTACATGCGTTGATGAGCCGAATTGTAGGTGAAGCGGCAATGAATAGTCGCATTATGCATGATATTCCTTTGTTTGTTGTTGCAAGCGAGCATGATCAAACAATAGAAACAAAGCAAACCTTAGCGCTCATTGATGAATGGCAAAAGCCTGAAGCATCGCATAAAAATAAACAAACTACCTTGGTTTATTATGGTGATAAAGCCAATATTCAGCTAACGGGCAATATTATTGTAAACGTACCTGATTGTACCGCAGATGGTTTATGTAATGAGGTTTATGATGTTGCTCATTCAGGTACAACTAATGCACCAAATAACCCACATTACGGTATTCAAGGGCAGTATAGAAATTGTGGTCATTATATAAAGGAACTAACACGCTATTTACAATGTAAACAAAGTGATGAATTAGCAAAAGGTGAGCTGACTGAAGCTAACTTAAGCAATCATAAAATACTGCAACGCTTGACTTATAACCCTTATTATCAGCAAATGCAGCTCAGTATGGAGAGTTTTTTAAAAGCCATTCACTAGCTCTCTTCTATTTACTGTTGATAAATTAAATTCAACTAACCCAAGAGTAAAGTCTATTTTTTTAATACCTTTAGCTCACGTAAAGTGAACCTTTGTAATTTAGGTTTATTTAACATGAGCTTTCTTTCATAGTGCGCTGGTCAACACAAATTAACAAATGAAAGGGAAGCGACACTATGACAACCAAGTCAGCAACTACATCAAACGAAAGTATCTCAGCAAGCACACCGACAAAATCTTATACATTGGCATCAATAGCAGCATTAATTATCGGTAGTTCGGCTTATGCAACTGGTCTCTTCAATGCAGAGATGACACTTAATGAAAAAGGCTATTACTTAATTGTGTTACTTTATGGGCTGTTTTCTATGATTTCGCTGCAAAAAGCGGTAAGGGATGAACGAGAAGGCATTAAAACCTCAACAATGTATACACGTTTATGCTGGGTATCATCAGCAATAGCTATTGCTTTATTAACCGTTGGTTTATTTAATGCTGAATTATTATTAAGTGAGAAGGGGTTCTATGCTATGGCTTACACTTTGAGTTTATTTGCTGTGGTTGTTATGCAAAAGAATATTCGAGATAGCAGTACTGGTGATGAAGTAGTGAACAAACAGAGTACTCACGAGGAATAATTTAACAGTATATTCAGTCCAAGAAGCCATTATTGGGCTGAATATTGTTGAATTATTAATGACTAACGCACGTATTTCATCCAGAGCTTATAAAAAATCGCATTGCAGGTAGAGTTCTCATCCATCTTTCCGTCTCTATCACAGTCAGAACCGGTCAACGATTTAGCAACGTGTTGACCATATTCTTTGATATCCGCCAATGATGGTTTTACGGTAATTGTCACCTTCGGAGATTGTTCAATAAAGTCGGCAACATCTTTATAATTGGAAAATTCTTCTTTTGAAATTAAATGGCTAATGTCACGTGCCGGTTCACTTTTTGCACTCAAAGTAAAAGGCATAAAGATTAAACTTCCCGCTAGTAAAAGCATAATAAATTTCATTTTTCTCTCTACTGACGGCTAATTTTAATCCCAGCAGTATACAAGCTAATAATGGCTTTGGTATATAGTTATAAGTTCAATTAAGTATCCTCCATAACATCCCTAATCTGGGATGAATCTTCATTTTAGCCATCCCAAAACTGGGATGGTAAGTTTAACCACACCTACCATTTTATGTAATCAACTGATTTATATGGATTAATAATCTGGCACGAGTTTCGCTTAGTTAACACCATATTAAAAAGTAATTTAGGTCTGGCATGGACATCATTAAAAAAACTGACAAGCCATTTTATAAAAAGAAAAATTTCGTCACTACGACTGGCGTAATAACGCTTGCCGTTTTTCTTATTGCTAGTACTCAAATGAACATTTCTGCATTTTCAGTGCAAAGTAACTCGGTGATTACCGCCGTAGTTGAGCAAGGTGACTTTGACATTAAAATCTCTGGCCCAGGTGTTTTGGCGCCAAGAGATGTTCGTTGGGTTGCGAGTACCGTATCAGGTAAAGTCGAACGTATCCTTGTTAAGCCGGGTGCACAGGTTGAAAAAGGGCAATTGATAGTCGAATTGGTTAATCCTGAATTAGACCAAATGGTAGAAGAGTTACACTGGGAAGTTGAAGCCATGCAGGCACAAACTCGTGCTTTGAAGGTGAGTCAAGATACTGAATTACTTGATATGCAAGCCCGTGCTTTGACAACACAAATGAAATATGAAAAAGCAAAAATGCGTTTAGATGCAGAATCACAATTAATTAAAGTCGGTAATTCTACCGTTTCAAAATTAGACTTTGAATCATCCAAATTGACGGTTAATCAACTATCCAAAACCATAGAAATTAATGAGATGAGAGCAAAGCAATTAGCGTTGAATTTGACCGCACAATTTGAAGCACAAACAGCTTTATTGAATAAATTAAACAAAAAATATGAAAGAGCACAATTTCAATTAGCTTCACTCAATGTGAAAGCGTCACTAGCTGGTGTTTTGCAAGCTATGCCATTAGAGCTTGGCCAACGTGTAGCTATTGGTGGAAATATTGCTAAATTCGCTAAAAAAGGCGACTTGATAGCTGAACTTAAGGTTCCAGAACTTAATGCTGGCGATATCATTATTGGCCAACATGTCAGTATTGATACGCGCTTTAATCAAATAGAAGGCAAGGTGATTCGCATTGATCCAGCGGTTGTAAGTGGCACTGTGCAGGTTGATGTTGAGCTCACCTCCAAGATGCCAGATGAAGCAAGGCCAGACCTTTCTATCGATGGTGAAATATTCATTACCCAGAAGAAAAGTAGCTTGTTTGTTAGGCGTCCTGCTTTTTCTCAAGCAAATCAAACCATGGCGATATATCTACTTAATAATGAACAAACGACAGCGCAACAAACTCCGGTGGAATTTGGCTTATCGTCAAGTATTGATATTGAAGTGCTTAATGGCTTAAAAGTAGGGGATAGAATCATTGTTTCAGAGCAAACCAGTTTTGAACGCCATAAACTAATTACCTTGAAATGACCTTAATAAGCCAAAATAAATTATTAAAAGACATTTAAAAAAATATAACAAAAACAACTAAAAATACAACTAACAACATCATGAATAAGAAAGGAATAACCGATGAAAACATTAATTAAGTTAACCAATCTGAAAAAAGTATTTTCTACCGATGAAGTCGAAACTCATGCGCTTAGTGATATTAATTTAGAGGTTAAACAAGGAGAGTACTTATCGATTGCTGGCCCATCGGGTTGTGGAAAATCAACCTTGTTATCGTTATTAGGTCTGTTAGATACCAGTTCGGGTGGCAGTTATAACTTAAACGGTCATGATGTGGTCGATATTAATGGCAAACAAAGGGCGGCAATTCGCAATAAAGAAATTGGTTTTGTTTTTCAGTCTTTTAATTTAATTAGTGAACTGACTGTTGCTGAAAATGTAGCTTTGCCATTAACTTACCGTAAAGATTTAAGTAAAGGTCAGCGCGCAGAGCTAGTAACAGCAGCACTTGAAAAAGTCGATATGAACCATCGCACTAAACATTACCCTTCACAACTTTCTGGTGGACAGCAGCAACGTGTTGCAGTTGCTCGAGCGATTGCCGGTAATCCGTCGATCATTCTTGCCGATGAACCAACGGGTAACCTTGATTCAAAAAATGCTGAGCTAGTTATGGCTTTGTTGGACAAATTACATGCTGAAGGGGCAACTATTTGTATGGTTACTCATGATCCGAGAGGCGCAAAACGTGCAGAGCGAGTCATTGAAATTTTTGATGGTCGTATCGTCTCAGATTCACCAACAATGCCAAGCCGAATTGAAGAAGCGGTTGCTTAAGGAAAGATGATGGATATTTTATCAGATATAAATTTTGCACTGCGGACGTTAATTAAGAACCCTAAATTCACTGCGTTAACTGTTTTTGTGATGACTACTGGCTTAACGCTTTGTATTTACATGTTCAGTTTTATCCATGGTTCAATGGTTGCGCCATTACCTTTTGAAAACGGTGAGCGTATTAGAGCCGTAGGTACTATTCATAATGGTATGCATTATCAAGGTGCTAGCTTTAGAGTCCATGATTTTGAAGACTTAAAAAAACGTGTGCAAAGTTATGAGGTATTTGATGCCTATGATGTAGCGACTGTTAATTTAAGTACCAGTGACCGTGCAGTTAGATATACCGGACACTATGTTACTGAGAACTTTTTTGAAATATCAGACGCAAAACCACTGTTTGGTCGTTTGATTACTAATGAGGATGCTTTATCTGGTGCAGAGCCTGTGGCAGTGATTAGTCATACCATTTGGCAAAATATGTTTGCCGGTGATAAAAATGTTTTAGGAAAAAAACTAAGAATCAATAGCAAGCCAACAATCGTGATTGGTGTTATGCCAGATAGTTATCAATTCCCTAGTGCCGGTAGGGTTTGGATGCCTTTCACTACAACAGGTAAAGGCGTGGCTCGTAAAGATGGTCATTATGTTGCTGTCTATGGCGTGTTAAAACCAGAGATTAGTGATGAACAAGCGAACATTGAATTACGCGGGTTAATGGCTGAATTAGCAGAAACTTACCCTAAACTAAACTCAAATACTTCAGCACATGTGTGGACTTTACAGTTAGCAGCTATGGGCAGCGATACCCCAATAATTATATTGGCAATGGAGTTAGCGGTTGGCTTTATCTTATTACTAGCCTGTATCAATGTCGGTAACTTATTGTTTTCAAGAGCAACTGAGAAAGGTAAAGAAACAGCGATTCGTACTGCACTAGGCGCGCCTAGAATAAGATTGGTGATGCAGATGATGTGGGAATCATTGCTTATTTGTCTTATCTCAGGTGTATTAGCGGTACTATTTGCTGGCTTATGGTTAGAGGTGGCTAATAAAGACGTATTGGAGTCCTTCCCATTTGATCCGCCTTTTTGGTGGAATATCAAAATCACCGAAACCTCTTTAATTGCGGCAGTTTTTATCACACTATTAACGGCATTTATCACCGGTATTTTACCTGCATTAAAAGCAACTTCAGGTGATTTTAATGCCACTTTAAGAGATGGTACTCGTGGTGCACAAAGCAAAGCTTCGGGTCGCTTGAGTAAAGTGATTGTTATTTCTGAAGTGGTACTTTCTTGTGCATTATTATTACTATCAACAGGTATGGTTTATTCAGTCAATCAACAAAATACTATTGACTATGGCACTACGGTTGAAGATATTTTTACCGCAAGTGTTGGTTTACCTGAAGTTGAATATGAAAGTGATGAAAAAAGACAGCAATATTATCAAAATCTTGCTGAAAGCTTACTGACAGAGCCGGAAATCTCAGCAGTTAGCTTCACTCGAGCTTTACCTGGCAATGGTGCTAGTTATCAAAATATTGCTTTAGGTAATGTTGATTATGGCAAAAAACCACAATATCCAAGGTCAAGCTCTGTTGGCGTAGATCATAACTACTTCGCAGTGATGGAAATGAACTTACGTGAAGGCAGGCTTTTTGATTCGCGAGATAAAATGGATAGCCCACTAACTGCTGTGGTTACTGATAATTTTGTTAAAAAATTCTTTAAAGATGGTGATGTACTTGGCAAGCGTTTTAAGTTTGTTGAAACGAATAAAGACTGGTATACCGTTATTGGTGTTGTTAATAACGTTATTCACGGTCAGCCAATGTCATATAATATTGAAAAACCGACGGCATTTATTTCAATTCAACAAACACCTAAGCGTTTTATGTCAGTCGTTATTAAAACTGAAGCGAGCAATGCGGCAAGTGTTACCGGATTATCTGAACGCGTTGTTGATATTGCGCTAAAAGTTGAGCGCGATGCACCCTTATATAATGTGAAAACGTTACGTAACTCAATTACGGCTCGTAATGCCGGAATGAATTTTGTCAGTGAGTTGTTCTTGGTGTTTGCTATCGCATCTATGGTATTAGCGTTTAGCGGTATTTATGGTGTGATGTCGAATACTATTGTACAAAAAACACAAGAAATTGGCATCAGGCGTGCATTAGGCGCAGATAATAGTGATATCTATAAACATTTTATTAAGCAAGGAGTTAAGCAGTTAGCGATTGGTTTAGCTATCGGTTTACCTATGGGAGTGGCGCTAGTGACTATGTTAGAAGAGTCATCAATAGCCCAAGGCTCGTTAATGTTGTACTTTATTATTCCAACCTTTATTAGTGTAGTAATGTTATTAGCTATTTATTATCCAGTGCAAAGAGCATTAAAGTTAGAGCCATGTGCAGCGTTAAGGTATGAATAATAGAGGCGTGAATAGTAGAGACATGAATACTGCTCAAGTTAACTAAACATCAAAAAGCCTTTTCATAGAAAAAGCTTTTTGTCATAGTAACTTACCACTATTTATTCCCATCACTAGTTACCAGTACCAAATAACAGGAAATTTTTGTGTCCCATATCCTTATTGCCGATGATGATGCCAGCATAGTAGCCGCCTTACGTTTATTTTTAAAAAGCGAAGGCTTTCAGGTGACTACTGCAACCAGTCCCGCTGAGGTTGAGTTTTTAATTAAATCAAAAGAAATAGACCTAGCGTTAATAGATCTCAACTATCAACTAGATACCACTTCAGGTCTTGAAGGGGTAGAGCTTACCCAAAAATTGAAAAAGTATGATGCCAATATAGCAGTAGTTTGTATGACCGGTTGGGCCACTGTTGAAATTGCAGTACAAGTGATGCAATCTGGCGCAGGCGATTTTATTCAAAAGCCGTGGGAAAATGATCGGTTATTATCGGTGATTAATAACCAGTTAGCGTTAAGGCAGCAAACTAAAAACAACCTAAAACTGACAGAAGAAAATAATAATTTAAAGCAACAAATTGCCGTGTTAGATGGTAATGATATGGTAGCTGAATCTGTAGTGATGAAAAGTTTACTCACTACGCTTGAGCAAATTTCAAAGGCTGATATCAACATTCTAATTACGGGTGAAAACGGCACAGGCAAAAGCTTATTGGCCAATCATATTCATCAATTGAGTACGCGGGCTAATAATACCTTTGTATCGGTTAATATGGGGGCGATTACAGACTCTTTATTTGAAAGTGAAATGTTTGGCCATGTTAAGGGCGCATTTACCGACGCTAAAGAAAACCGTATTGGCCGCGTTGAGTTAGCAGAGCACGGCACTTTATTTTTAGATGAAATAGCTAATATCCCTTTGGCTCAGCAAGCTAAATTACTGAGGTTGTTAGAAGAACACCAATATGAAAAAGTTGGCGCGAGTAAAACTCAACAAGCAAACATTAGAGTGATCAGCGCTACCAATAGTGATTTACAACAAATGGTAAAAGAGAAAAGTTTTCGCCAAGATTTACTGTTTCGTTTAAATACCTTTATTGTTGAAATTCCGCCATTAAAAGCACGTCTTGATGATATTTTACCTATGACTGAAGCATTTATAGTGAAATGTGCAGCGAGATATAATAAGGCGGTACCTAAATTATCAGCTCAAGCAGTGCAGCAATTATTAGCGTATCAATGGCCGGGCAATGTTCGTGAGTTAAGTCACACTATAGAGAGAGCTACCTTGTTAGCTAGCGATGAAATACTTCCCGAGCACTTAATGTTGATTGATGTTGTTAATGAATCAGCACAAGAAACTTTGTCAGTTGAACACTATACTTTTGAAGATGAAATGAGTATGGATGACATTGAAAAATTAGTCATTGAACAACGATTAAAACTCAATAAAGGCAATGCTTCTGACGCCGCTAAGTCATTGGCGATGAGTCGCAGTGCTTTTTACCGTCGCTTAGACAAATTTGGACTTTAATTAATGGTTAATAGCTCTTTTGAAAAGCGAATGTTCACCACAGTGTTGTGGGCTATTCTACCCTGTTATTTCCTCGCTATTTTTCTACTTTGGTTTATCGATACCTCTTTTTATTTACAGGCACTGGTAACTATTTTTTTGTCGGCCATTGTAGGATTTTCTTGCCATCATTTTTATTATGATATTAAAGACCAGTTTATTTCGCTAGCGAATTTAGTTGAAGCCTTAAATGTAGGTGACTTTTCACTGCGCGGTAAAGCAGAGATAGGGCAGAGTGGTCATAGTGATTTGATCAGACAAGTCAATAAATTAGCTGATTCACTCACCACCGCCCGTTATGACTTTAAAGAAAGTCAGTTACTGCTAGCTAAAGTTATTAAACAAATTAAAGTCGCCATTATTGCCTGCGATGAGCAGGGTAAAATTACCATGGTAAACCCAGAGACTGAGTTATTACTGGGGTTAAATGAGTCAAAACTACGCCATAAAACATTAACTGATGTGAATTTGGGGCAATTGACCGAGCTCACATCAAATTCAATAAAGAAACTGACCCTAGGCTCACGCACCGCTCGTTGGCATATTTTTAAAGACGGTTTTCGAGAGCAGGCTCAACAACATACTTTATATATTTTTTCAGATTTAGACCTATTATTAAGCCAGCAAGAGCAAGAAGCTTGGAAAAATTTGGTTAGAGTATTGAGTCATGAGATCAATAATTCATTGGCACCTATTATCTCGTTAGCTTCAACCTTAGATAAATTAACCGAGCGAAGTGAGATTGAATGGAATGATAAAGAAGATATTCAATCAGGCTTAAAGATTATTCAAGATAGAGCCACGAGTTTAAAACAATTCTTGGCTGGATATCGCGTACTTACCCATTTACCACAAGCTAAACTGCAGTCAGTTGATATTATTCCTGTTATTGAGCAACTAGTGTCATTACTTAACTATCCGGTGAAGTTAAGCACACCAGCACAAGTCATATTAAGGGTAGATATTGCTCAGTTAGAGCAATGCCTAATAAACCTGTTAAAGAATGCACATGAAGCTTCAGGAGCTAATAATGAAATTGATTTATTGATAAAAGATAAATTTAATCAAGTGGTTATATATATTTTAGACAAAGGACCGGGCATACAAAATTTAGATAATGTTTTTGTACCGTTATTTACCACGAAAGACCAAGGCACAGGTATTGGTCTATCATTGTGTAAACAAATCATAGAAGGGCATCAAGGGCAATTAAACTTATCAAATAGGGCTGAAGGTGGCTGTCAGGTTGAAATTAATTTACCGAGATAAAGCATATACCAATTTCATTAGATAGCGCTAAGGCGTATGCTTTAAAACGTTAGTGTTACTACGTTTGATGAATAAGGGAGAAAATGGATGCACGAACCGGATATATCACGTTGGACTTTAATCAGGGACATGTTTGTTTTTCAAGTGAAGCTAGCGATGGATGCCGTTCGTGATCTGCTGTTAAGCCCGGTATCAATAATCTGCGGTCTGGTGGACATCTTTAAAGGGAACTCACTTTCCAATAGCTATTTTCATCGATTAATGACTTTAGGTCAGCAAAGTGATGGCTGGCTAAACTTGTTTGGTAATCATAGCCATGATTCTAGCAAGGTCGCGGAAAACTCAAATGATATTGACAGCCCAAAAGCTAAGGCCGAAGTAAGTGTTGACCAGCTATTTTATCAAGTTGAATCCTTACTAAAAGAGCAACACGGCAAAGGTGGTTTAACCGCTTCAGCTAAAACTACCATTGATCGTTACCTTAATAAAATAGTGGAGAAAAAAGACTCTGAACTTCCAAAATAATTGAGTCTTTTTGTTAAGATAAAAATGGCTTGTACCCGGTATAGTTATTTTAACGATATGTTTTTAGGCCTGATAACCATTCATTAATGCTTGCCAGTTGTCATCAGTAAAATAAAACTGTGCTAGTTTACTCAATTCTTTTAAGAATGAACGCTGCAAGCGAGCCATATTCTCTTGTTTCCATTGCGTATTAACAGGGTTGGTACGTAATTCACCACGGTCAAAGTCGATTAAAAAAACTTGCTCTTTATCATCAAGTAGAATGTTATGGCTATTCAAATCATGGTGATAAATACCATGGTGATGAAAACGTTTAATCGTAGCGCCAATACGTCGCCACACATCATTAGTTAAAGCATTTTCACTTAGTACAGCTACTAAATCTTGTGCGTGTTGAATACGACTAGAGAGCAAGTCAGCCTTGTAATATAACCCCTGCTGAATAACACGATAGGCGATAGGTGCAGGCGCTGGCAATTTCAGGGTTTGCATATGACGTAGTAGAGAAAACTCTGCCGCCGCACGAGTATTTTCTAAGCCGCTAAACCAGTAAGAATCTTTAATTAATTTACCAATTAAGCCGCCACGATAGTAATGGCGTAAGACCCAGTCATGCTTAATATTATTATAATCGGTATAGGCAATAAACCAAGTGGTACCACGGCCCTGGGCGGAGCCGGTTATTGCATTTTTTTGCTGCCAATAACTTGGGTTTAGCATCTCGGCTTTGAAGTCAGTAATTAGTGTATTATTGAAAAAATAGCTAGCCTTACCTTGTACTAGTTTAGAAAAATGTTCGTTGTTTATTATTTGGCTCAAAAGTTATCTCCTAATTACTTAACATCAACATGGCTAGTGGCGAGAATAGTATGTACTTGAGCCAAGGTTTTATCGCTGGCGCCTTGGTTTGCAAGTACTACCTTGAAGGCATTTTCGCCAATAGATTTTTGTCGTGCTGGATTTTGTATTAAGGCACTCACTTCATTGACAAGTTGAGTAATCGGCTCATTGCCTGATAATTCAATGATGGCGTCTGCTTGCCTTAGTTGTTGCATGATCTCGTTGAAATTACTCATGTTGTTACCAACAATTACAGGCTTCTTAAATAATGCTGGCTCTAGTGGGTTGTGGCCACCTACTTCGTTGAAGCCGCCTCCCATCGTAACAATACTGCTTAATTCAAAAGCAGCCATTAATTCACCAAGACTATCAAGTAACCAAACCTGCTCATCACTAATGACTTTATTTTCACTGCGCTTAAGCAATGTTAAGTCATGCTCAAGGCAAAGCTTGGCGACTTGTTCAAAACGCTCAGGGTGTCGTGGTACTAACACTAATAATAACTGAGGATATTGAGTCAGTAACTTTTTAAAAGCGCTTAAAGCAATGAATTCATCTCCTTCATGAGTACTGGCAACTAACCAAATAGTTCTTTGGGGCTGGCTATCATTAGTAAAAAGTAGCTTGGTTAGCTCTGCCTTTTTTTCCATCATCTGGTCATTAATACTGATATCGAACTTTAAATTTCCACTATTAATACAGCGAGTATTTTGCGCACCTAGCTGCACAAAATGCTTTAAATTTTCTTGGCTCTGTGTGAGTATTTTGTCGAACCGATTCAAGCATGGTTCAATCAAAGAGGTGATTTTTTGATAACTTATTAAGGATTTCTTTGATAATCGACCATTTATTAATAGTAATTTAATATTGTGATGGTCACATTGTGAAACCAAGTTTGGCCATAACTCTGTTTCCATGAAAATCATCATTTTGGGTTTTAATCGATGAAGAAATAATGCCGTACAAGGGAATAAGTCTAATGGTAAATAACCATGTTGCACACGATCACCAAAAAGTTTAATTATTTGTGCTGAGCCAGTAGGAGTAAAAGAAGTAATGGTAATGGGTAAGTCGGGGTAATTGAGTAATAATTTTTCAATGAAACTTTTGAGAGCAATAACTTCACCAACACTTGCTGCGTGAACAACTATACCTTGTTGTTTATAGGGGGCCGGAAACAAACCTAGTCGCTCAAATATACGCTGACGATAAGCTTTATTATTTTTTGAGCGGATAAGAAAAAAAATCAGCAGTAATGGCAGTAATAGCAATAGTAGAATACGGTAAATTAGCAAGAAAATCATATTGGTAAATATTGCTCTATAATTAGTATGTCGGTAGATTATACCAAAGGGTTTCTAAATAGCGTTAGCAATTATGATAGTAAAAACAATGCAGCAAAAAGTAATAAAAGTCTCAACCAAATGCACTATAAAACAGTTTTCATACTTGTGTATTTTATCGCTATATAGCATCACCATGGCTGTTAGTGCCCAAAGCTCCGATCTCAAAAATAATGCCAAAGAGCCGAGTAAACTCGAGCAAGCCAAAATTGATTCTGCCCTTCAATATCAAGTAAAGTTTAAGGCACGCCCTGATCATGATTTTTTATTAGCCGCTGATTATCGTTTTTTCCCAAAAAAATCATCAGCTATGAATATGCCCGGTGTAATTGTTTTACATGATTGTCATAGTGATCGTACACAATATCAGACCTTATCGACGAGTATTGCCATGCAGGGCTTACATACTTTATCGCTCGATTTTCGCGGCTTTGGTGGTAGTGTTGCCGAAGGTTACTCTGAATTGGAAGTGAAAAAAAATGCTACTGACATTATTAGTTTTCAAACTGAAATTGCCGTTTTGATGTCTTATTGGTCAGAAGATTTATTGGCAGCATATCGATATTTACGTAGTAAAGTTGACAAAAGTCAGGGGATCTCTATTGTCGCTAGTGGTTGTGCTGGCGCTTATGCGGTGGCATTGGCTGAACAGGTACACTTAAATTCTATGGTGTTATTAACCCCTGAAATGTCTTATGCCGAGAAAGAGCGTTATAAAAACTTAGTCGATATTCCCAGTTATTTTATTAGTTCAGCTCAACATGCGATGAGCTACGCCACAGCTCAGGAACTATTTACTTGGAGTGGAGCTAGGCATTCAAAATTACAAGTGTACAAGGGGGATAAGTTAAACTTTCATATAATCAAAGCTAATAAATATCTGGTGAATGATATCGCGCTCTGGTTAAAATTTACTTTGCATTAATAAATCAATTCTTTATACCCGCTATATTAATTCAGTGATCCTATTTACATGTAGGCTAGCGTTCAAAAATAGTATCAAGGATAATCGCAGAGTTGGTTCTTTCAACACCTTCAGTTGAACATACTGTATTAAGTACCTCACTCAGTTTTTCGAGTGTACTGGCTTGTATTGTCACCAATAAATCATATTCGCCACTTATCGAGTGAATATGACTAATTTGATGAACCTTTCTTAAGGCTACACAAATAGTTTTTCGTAAGTTCGGTTTTACTTTTAACGAGACATTAGCCGAAATTAAGCCACTGGTATAGGCACTGTCGAGGACAACGCTATATGCCTTAATCACATTATTGTTTTCGAGCTTATTAAGTCGGTTTTGTATTGCTGTTCTGGATACACCAGTTGCTCTGGCAATATCGGAAACACTTGCTCTAGCATTTAGTCTTAAAATTGACAGCAACTCTTCATCTTTTTCGGTTAACAAACTACACTCCATATAAATGCTTATATTCATAATATAGCTGATAAATTACACTTTGACAGGTTTATATGTCAATTTAACTATGAAAAAGGTCATATCAACAAGTAGTGTCACTTTTATTATAATACCGTCTGAGTTGATAATATGGCTATTAAACGACAATAATTATTTAAGGAATTTACATGACTGATTCTGTATCTACAAAAGATTTTTACTCGCACTTAACTGCACAGATAGAGCAAGTAAAAGAAGATGGCTTATACAAGGCAGAGCGCATAATTACTACAGCTCAACAGCCACAAATAGCCGTAAATACGGGCGAAGATGTGGTAAATTTTTGTGCAAACAACTATTTAGGTTTAGCTAACCATCCGGCACTTATTGCAGCAGCCAAAACAGGCTTAGACGAGCATGGTTTTGGTATGGCGTCGGTACGTTTTATTTGTGGTACACAAGATATTCATAAAACGTTAGAGCAAGGTATTAGCAAATTTTTAGCGATGGAAGATACCATTTTGTACTCCTCCTGTTTTGATGCTAATGCGGGTTTGTTTGAAACCTTATTAGGCCCTGATGACGCTATTATTAGTGATGCTTTGAACCATGCCTCGATTATTGACGGCGTACGTTTATGTAAAGCTAAGCGTTTTCGTTATGCAAACAATGATATGGCAGCTTTAGAGCAAAGCTTAATTGAAGCTGATGCTGCTGGTGCGCGTTTCAAGTTAATTGCTACCGATGGTGTGTTCTCAATGGATGGTGTTATCGCTAACTTAAAAGGTGTTTGTGATTTAGCTGATAAATACAATGCCATGGTAATGGTTGATGATTCTCACGCGGTGGGCTTTGTTGGCGAACAAGGGCGCGGTAGCCATGAGTACTGTGAAGTTATGGGTCGAGTAGATATCATCACGGGAACTTTAGGTAAGGCTATGGGCGGCGCGTCAGGTGGTTTTACTTCAGCCTCAAAAGAAGTCGTTGAGTGGTTACGTCAACGCTCTCGTCCTTATTTGTTTTCTAATTCATTAGCACCAGCAATTGTAAATGCTTCATTGAAAGTTCTTGAGCTATTAGCTGATGGTGATGTTTTACGTAAAACGTTAAAAGATAATGCTGCTTATTTCCGTCAAAACATGGAAGCGGCTGGTTTCATATGTGCTGGTGCTGATCATGCAATTGTGCCAGTAATGTTAGGTGATGCAAAAATTGCTAGTGAAATGGCTGACCGTTTATTAGCGGAAGGCATTTATGTTATCGGCTTCTCTTTCCCTGTAGTACCTAAGGGCCAAGCACGTATTCGTACACAAATTTCTGCGGCACATTCTAAAGAACAATTAGACCATGCCATTGCAGCCTTTATTCGTATTGGTAAAGAAATGGCCGTTATTTAGTTTCAATTTGTATAGCCCAATTTGTGGTGTTTTAATAATCAGGCTATACAAGTTTTACTCGGTTGAATATTAAAAAGATAGAGAGCGATAATGAAAGCTTTAGCTAAATTAAAAGCAGAACCAGGCATCTGGTTAACACGCAGTGAAAAACCAAAATGCGGCCATAATGATCTTCTGATCAAAATTAAAAAGACAGCAATTTGTGGCACTGATATTCATATTTACAATTGGGATGAATGGGCACAAAAAACTATTCCAACTCCCATGGTTGTGGGTCATGAGTATGCTGGTGAAGTTGTTGGTATTGGTCAAGAAGTTAAGGGTTTTAGTTTAGGTGACCGTGTCTCTGGTGAAGGTCATATTACCTGTGGCCATTGTCGTAACTGTCGTGGTGGTCGAACCCATTTATGTCGAAATACTGTTGGTGTTGGTGTTGACCGCGAAGGTTCATTTGCCGAGTATTTAGTAATCCCCGCTTACAATGCTTTTAAATTACCAGATGAAATATCAGATGATTTAGCCGCCATTTTTGACCCTTTTGGAAATGCTGTGCACACAGCGCTGTCATTTGATTTAGTCGGCGAAGATGTCTTAATCACTGGTGCTGGTCCTATAGGTATTATGGCAGCAGCAGTAGCTAAACATGTGGGTGCGCGTCATGTGGTAATCACTGATATTAATGAATATCGTCTTGATCTAGCAAAACAAATGGGTGCTACTCGTGCTGTTAATGTCAGTAAAGAAAGTCTTAGTGATGTGATGACCGAATTAGGTATGACCGAAGGTTTTGATGTTGGTATGGAAATGTCAGGTGTTCCGATGGCATTTACTAGCATGTTAGAAAGCATGAACAATGGTGGGAAAATTGCCATGTTAGGTATTCCTGGTAGCGATATGGCCATTGATTGGAGCCAAGTTATTTTTAAAGGGTTAACAATTAAAGGTATTTATGGCCGTGAAATGTTTGAGACTTGGTACAAAATGGCAAGTTTGATTCAATCAGGTTTAGATCTTAGCCCAATTATTACCCATCACTATAATGTCGACGATTTTCAGCAAGGCTTCGATATGATGCGCTCTGGTCAATCGGGTAAGGTCATTTTAGATTGGACATAAATCCGTTATACTAGCTTTTGTACAAAACGCTACCCTGATTAGGTAGCGTTTTTATTAAGTGAAGCAAGGTGAGTTCACTGTAAATAATAGTAAATAAATGAGGATTTAATAGTGTCAGATACTAACTTTAAGCATATGTCAGTTAATGAATTACAAGCAGTGTTGGCTGATAAATCACATGTTGTGGTTGATATTCGAGATGAAAATTCCTTTGCCAGTGGTCGAATTGCAGAAGCTATTCATTTAACCAATGAATCATTAGCTGATTTTATTCGTGAAGCGGATCCCGATGCTCCTGTAGTTGTTTGTTGTTATCATGGAATTTCCAGCCAACAAGCGGCACAATTTCTTATTAGCCAAGATTTTACCGACGTCTACTCCCTTGATGGTGGTTTCACCCAATGGCAAACACAATTCCCTGAAAATATAGAGCGATAATCATCGATGACAAGTGAGTCTGCTGAGAATATGGATACTTTACAGCCACTGGTGCAACTTAAAGATCATCATATTGCTTTATTATTTAGTAATTATTTACAATCTTTAGGCATTACAGCACAGTTAAAGAGCAGCCCTGAAGGGGGGTATGTTATTTTTTGTCCACAAGAGAAACTCTCATTAGCTAAAAGCGAATTTGATGCTTTTATTTTACAGCCTCATGCTGATAAATATCAGCAAGCAGCATGGAATAGAGGAGAAACGGTCACCTTAAATCGGGATGATTACAGCTTACTGACTAACTTTAAAGAAAATTTTTTAGCTCATGCAGGTGTTGTCACTTTAGTGGTATTCAGCCTATGCTGGTTGGCTTTTCTTGGTAGTGAACTTGGTTGGGCCCAGCAGATATTTAACGGTTTGCATTTTTATCCACAATTATCACTTGATGCTTTTATAGCAAATCCGCTGCGCTTAATTGGCCCAGCATTTTTTCATTTCTCTTGGTTGCACATTGTCTTTAATACTATGTGGTGGTGGCAATTAGGCGGCAGCATTGAAAAAGCATTAGGTAAAACAACGCTAGTGAATCTATTACTTATATCAGCGATTGTTTCTAACTTAGGGCAGTATTTAGTTTCAGGGGCTAATTTTGGTGGTTTATCGGGTGTAGTTTATGCCTTGGTGGGTTTTGTTTGGTGGTTTGGATATTTAGCTCCAGAGCGAGGCTTGTCACTATCTAAGCCATTGGTTGGTTTTTTACTTTTTTGGCTGGTACTGGGGTTTGTAGATTTATTACCAGTAAATGTGGCCAATACGGCTCACTTACTGGGTTTGCTGTCAGGCTGTTTTTTAGCGTTATTTACCGTGAAAGTGCTTGGCATAAACACTGAAAAATAATGTCAGCAATAAGAGGATGTCCTAGGCCACCACTTCGAGTGGCTTAGTGTTAAGTGCTAATTATCTAACCATTGAGTGAAGAGTAACTTTTTAATAAGTGGTTGGCCGGTCTCTTGGATTAATAATTCCTTTACTTGTTCTTCACACTGTAATTGGATTTCAGCACGTCCCTTCATTGACTTTATTTTAGCTTCAGCTTGCTGACCAATAATGTTGATGATGGCGTCACGTAATAAAGGTGCGTGGTGTTCAACGATGGTTAAATTATCACCTTCCACCATCAATTCTACGGTTAAACGTACATAGCCCATTTTCTTTTTTACTGCGACATAATTGGTGACAATGTCAGGTTCAAAGCCGTAATAAGCATAATCGCTGGCATTAACAGGAGAGGAACCCACGCTTAAAGTGAGTAAAAAAGCTGGAATTAGTAAGTATTTAAACATAAATGGCAGTCGATTTTGACATGATTGAACTTAATCTTATCATAACCTGATTTTAGTCTTTTACCTGAATGTTTTTTTAAATGAAGCCTTTTTTTTGTCTGCTTGATGTAGATAAATGAGATTACTGTTTAGGTCTGTTACTATAGCGACGATCTTAACGAGCTATAACCCTATAAAGTAGATTCATGAAGCAGAAAACAGCGAACTTTCCTATTACATTTCCGGTTACACTTACGGCTCAGTGGCATACGCCAGAGAGCCAAAATTTGTCTCTGCTTTCCACGACACTTACCGATTGGCTGCTTGATGAAGGCTCACTTACTGCGCGTTTAAAAAGCTGTGGCAAAGACTTTCAAGTCAAGGTTATTGGTGAGCAGCAGCAATTATGTTCATCAGCAGAGGCTTGTTCTCTCATTAAGGCGGGTGAGCCTGTTTTAGTACGAGAAGTGCTTTTGTATTGTGATAATGTTCCACAAGTTTTTGCCCGAAGTTTATTGCCATTAAGCAGTTTGACAGGAAATGAACAAGTGTTGGCTAACCTTGGTGACCAATCCCTTGGGCAAGTGCTATTTAATAACCCGTCGTTACAAAGGCAGCACCTAGAGTTATCATCCTTTGCAAGCGACTCAAGTGTTACAAAGCTAGCAAATACTCTTATGCAGGATGCCTTGACACTTAAGCCACCGGCAATGTCAGCACAATCACTTTGGGGACGACGTTCCATCTTTGTGCTAGAAAATAAACCCTTGATGGTAGCAGAAGTATTTTTACCTAATGCATTTGCCTATCTGGAATGTGAAAAGCCAAATAAAAGTTAGAGAAGAAGTGTCAAGATGTTTAAAAAAATTCAACAAAAATGGTTAGCAATTAAGTTAATTACCCGTATGGATAAACCTATTGGCACTTATCTATTATTATGGCCAACTTTTTGGGCTTTATGGATTGCTAGTGATGGCTGGCCTAATATGCATTTATTGTTGGTTTTTAGTTTAGGTGTTTTTATCATGCGCAGTGCAGGTTGTGTGATTAATGACTATGCCGATAGAAAAATTGACGGCCAAGTCGCTCGTACTAAAAACAGGCCACTTGTTAATGGCATGATGAGTCCAGCAGAAGCAATTAATTTATTTGGTGTGCTACTTGGTATGGCGCTTGGTTTAGTGCTGACACTTAGCTGGCCGACCATTTATCTCTCTGTTGTCGCGGTATTATTAGCTGCACTCTACCCCTTTATGAAGCGTTATACTCAGTTACCACAAGTGTTTTTAGGTGCTGCATTTAGTTGGGGCATGATCATGGCATTTTCAGAGGTACAAGCCCAGATTCCTTTAGTCGCTTGGTTATTGTTTACTGCAAACTTATGCTGGACCGTTGCATACGATACTATGTATGCCATGGTCGATAGAGATGATGATGTGAAAATTGGTGTGAAGTCAACCGCGATTTTATTTGGCGATAACGATAAGCGTATTATCGGCTTCTTACAGTTAATAACCTTAGCTTTATTATGGACAGTAGGTGATATTTTGGCTTTTGGTTGGCCATATCAGTTGTGTCTTATTGTGGCTGCAGGTCTTTTTAGTTATCAACAGCTGTTGATCGTTAACAGAGAGCGAGATGCATGTTTTCAAGCGTTTCTGCATAACCATTGGGTCGGTCTAATTGTTTTTGTCGGTATCTCAATTGAGTATTTATAGCATTAGGCTATTTTAACAATTGAATAAACTCATCGAAGGGTAAGGCTTTACTAAAATAATATCCTTGATATTGATAACAGCCTAGCGCTTTCAAACAATTAAGTTCTGCTGCGGTTTCAACACCTTCTGCCACTATACCCATGTTAAGGGTTTTCCCTAAACTAATAATCATACTGGCAATGGCAGCACTCTCTTTACTTTGCTCAATATTGGCAACAAAGGAGCGATCTATTTTCAAAACACTGGCAGGAATACGCTTTAAATAGGTAAGTGAAGAATAACCAGTACCAAAATCATCAATACTGCAATCAATCGCCTGCGCTTTAAGCGCGGTAATTAGTTTGATCGAATCTTCAATATTCTCTACTAATAAATTTTCGGTTAATTCTAACGTTAAACGTTCTGCTGGAATAGAATTTTGCTTAATGGCGTGTAACACCCTTTCTTGAAAGTCATGCTGATTAAGCTGTTTTGCACTGATGTTAATAGCAATTTTTTTAAAGGTTTCTGGTAATACTAATTGTTCGAGCTGATGAATATCGCGACAGGCTTGTTCTAATACCCATTGTCCAATAGCGAGAATTAAATCACTCTCTTCAGCAATAGGTATGTAAACTGCTGGCGACTCAACACCATGTATAGGATGTTGCCATCTTAATAAGGCTTCGGCACCAATAACATCGCCATAATGGTTATATTGCGCTTGGTAATATAATTTAAAATCTCCGTGCTCTAAGCCTTGTTTCATATCATCAGCATAGGCCAGTCGTCTTTTTATTTTTTCAGACATCACTGGTTGGTATTTTTTACCTTGTCGGCACTTTTCTCGCTTAGCCTCATACATAGCAATATCAGCAAATTTAATAAGGTTATTTACTGTACTGCTCTGTAATGGAAAGACCGAATAACCAATACTACAGCTGAGCTTATAGGAACTCGCATTGATAACAAAAGGGATTGTTAGTAACTGGTTTATTTGTTGCACTACGTGTTTGATGGCATCTTGATAACAATGACTAAGGCCCTTCATAATAATGATAAACTCATCGCCACCAAAGCGACCGACATCAATATTTTCACTACTTAACGAGTGGAGACGGTTGGCAAGGGTAAGTAATATTTTATCACCAACACTGTGCCCCATAGCATCGTTTATTGGTTTAAAGCGGTTAAGGTCAATAAAGATAACACTACCAATGTGTTTATTAATGTGTGCGTCTTCTATGCCTTGGCAGAGTAAATTATTAATATGTTGTCGGTTAAATAAGCCTGTAAGTCCATCATGTTGTGCTTGGTAAGCTATCTTATCTTCAATTAGTTGCCGTGAATGAACTTCTTTAACCAGCGAGTCGTGTACGAGCGAGGTGTAACAACTGGTGGCGAGCTTTTGTAAAATAGGTAATAACGCCTTTTGTACTTCATCAGCTAAGGCATAATGTGTTTCAAATATAAGTAAGCCGTGATCAGGAATAATAAAGCCAAATAAATACTGCGCATTGTCACATTGTAAGGATATATTTTTTTGCGCACGGTTAAGGTGTTCAGCAAAATTTGTAAGAATAGGATTCTGTTGCCAAGGTCGGCCACGCTTATTTTTAGGAATACTAAGTAGGTGCTGATAATTTTCACTTTCAAGCAGTGTTAACTTGCTAGGTATGCCACTATGATCGCAGTATATATATATATGTGAGCTGGTTAAATTAAGGCGATTAAAACAGACCTTTAAAAAAACTTTAAGCATGGCTTTTAAATCTAACTTGTTACCAATAGCCATGGCAAGTTCATGTTGTAGTGAGATAATAAACAGTGCTTTATTCATTGCTTATTCCAAATGCTACCAGGAGCTAATGACGGTTGATTTGTTGAGAAGACTAATAGCACCACTTGGGCTATTGGCAATCTCTCCTAATGAAAGCACACCAAATAGTACTGGTGTAGTGCAATGCTTGGCGATGACATCGAGTTCTTGTTCAAATTCATCTTCCATATATAACACCCGACTAATGCAATCAAAAATCATGGAATAAGAGGTGTTATCAGCCGATGTGGTAAAAGCTGTAATTGCCGCTTGTTCGGCAGAGTTAATTAACGTATCAGTGTCACTTTCAAGTAAATAAACCATTGAGTTCATGGGAATACTACCAGCACATTGCACGTGACCACTGTGTGCGTAGATAGGATCGCGTACAATGAGGTTATTATTAATATCCTCAATGCCTAATGGAAAATTTTTTGCTATATCAAAAAAATTATTGTCATTAAACCTATATTCACTAGCTGACTGAACTGCTTGGCAATATACTTCAAGTGCAGGTTGGTAATTTAAACTCCGTATAGTTTGTTGATAAGATTCAGAAACTAAAAACGGTCCTTGTAAAATCTTCCAGCCGTGAGCAACACCTATGTTTAACTCACTAGCTAAAGTGATGAGCAGTACTGCATTTTTTTGCAGTCCTTGGTTAGTGAATAAACAAGGATTTTGAATGAAGTCTAAGTTACCAGCACCGCCACCTGCGACGTTAATTCCGTGGTCTAAACATTCAAAGAGGCAATCGATAAAGTCTTCGATGTTGTTAGCTAAAGAATCATAAAACATTAAAAAATTATCATTACCACGAAAGTTGTATTTTTCTTCGAGCGTTGTAGTGATGAGATCTTCTAAATTGTCTTCTTCGCTCATAAGGTTCAAGTTCGAGAAAACGGTAACATCAAAGGTATCATTAAAACCGATTATTAAAGCGCCTTGCTTTAATAGGGTGTTTTGTAGGGTTAACATAGGATAAATGCCGCCAAAGAGTGTTAGTGGGCAGGCACTTAATAAGTATGAGAGTTCGTCTTCAGGGTATTGATTTTGGCTACAGGTTAATATCAGTAGGCTTTTTGCGCCACTTTTCTGCGCAAGCCTTAAGCCGTAATTAAAATCATTTAATGTATCACTATGAGTATGCCAAGTGAATAATCCTGTATTCATCTTATTGTATCTCTTGATTTTTATTATTGTGGTAATACAACCATTCTTCATGATGCCTAAGTTATTAATAGAAAACTAGTGTTAATTTTTGTAATCTAGTCGGGCTATATTTTGCTATAAATGTTGCTAAGGTGGTTATTAAGTAAAAGAAAAGGGGCTTTAGCCACTATTTATCTCTACGAGTATTGACTAATAAAAGCACTGTACAGCTAGGGGAGGGAGCTTTCTCGAACAAAATTTATTCCTGAAAGGTCAACAACTCCTAGTGTGCAATCTATAAATTCTTATAAAAACAAATAATGATAATAAGTTAAAAGGAAGGAACAGATGAAAAAATCGATTTTGGTAAAAGCAGCACTTGTCGTGTCGCTTGGACTATCCTCATTAGGGCTGTCAGGTATTGCCCATGCTGACGATGATAAAAAATATCGTTGGCGCTTAGCTGAAACTTGGGGGCCTAATTTTCCTATTTTTGGTGAAGCAACTAAAAATATGGCTAAGATGGTAAAAGAAATGTCCAATGGGCGTTTAACCATTCGAATTGATTCTTCTAATAAACATAAATCAGCTTTAGGTATATTTGATTTTGTTAAGAGTGGCCAATATCAAATGGGGCATTCAGCTTCTTATTACTGGAAAGGCAAAAACTTTAACACGATGTTTTTTACTACCACACCTTTTGGCATGATAGCGTCTGAGCAATATGCCTGGTTTTACTATGGTGGTGGCATGGAGTTAATGAAAAAGGTTTATGACCAATATGGCATTATGTCATTTCCGGGTGGTAATACCGGCAATCAAATGGGTGGTTGGTTCAAAAAAGAAATTAATAGCATAGAAGACTTTAAAGGTTTGAAAATGCGCATTCCGGGTTTTGCTGGTGAAGTGTTAGCAAAGCTAGGTGCTAAACCAACAAACATTCCTTCAGGGGAGCTTTATACTGCGCTAGAGCGCAATACCATTGATGCCCTCGAGTGGGTTGGCCCATCATTAGATTTACGTATGGGTTTTCATAAAATCGCACCTTACTATTATACTGGCTGGCATGAGCCGGGCGCAGAGTTGCAATTTATGGTAAATCAGAAAGCCTATAATTCGTTGCCAAAAGACTTACAAAAAATTCTTACCGTAGCGATGAAAGCAGCTGCTTATGATATGTATGCACAATCAATGCATGCTAGCGGTGTCAATTTAGCGTCACTGAAAAAAGATTACCCTAATGTCAAAATGCGTTCATTTCCTAAACCGGTCATGAACGCTATTGTGAAGGCTAATGATGAGTTATTAAAGGAATTTGCTGCTAAAGATCCATTAACGGCAGAAATTCTTAAATCGTTAAATGATTATAAACATCAGGTTCGTGCATGGACTAACTTGTCTGATAGAGCTTATCTTGATAATTTTGATGGGAAGTAATTTTACTTTAATAGTAAATAGATATAAATCATACCTTAAGTAATCATACCTTAACTAATAAGGCCTTAAGTAAAAAATCAGTGGGTAAGTTGTTACCGGCTGATTTTTTATTGTGTATTAATTGGCTGTATTATATTTACGAATTATCGTCATAAAATATGTGCTAACCGAGAATAAAAATGGATTCAGTGTTAAAAATAACGGGTAAAATTATCGACGGATTAGGTAATTTTTGTAGTTTACTCATGATATTGATGATCATGAATGTGTTTTATGACGTTATCATGCGTTATTTTTTTAATGATGTCAGTATAGGTATGCAAGAGCTGGAATGGCATTTATTCGCTGCAATGTTTATGTTTGGCATTGCTTATACGCTTAAAGAAGATGGTCATGTGCGTGTTGATATTTTTTATGATGCGATGTCAGCCAAAAAACAAGCCTTGGTTAATATTTTTGGTTCGTTAGTGTTAGCCTTACCTATCACGTTACTCATTTTGTATTACAGCTGGGATTACACGCTTGAAGCCTATGAAATGGGCGAGGGTAGTGGTGATCCTGGTGGTTTACCACATCGTTGGATCGTCCGCAGCGTTATCCCACTTTCATCAATTTTTTTAATTCTTGCCATTTTTCATGTATTGATCACTCAACTGAAAACACTTATTGAGCCCCATCAACCGGCAACAGGGGAACAATAATGACAGGCATCGTACTTTTTTCTATCGCCTTAGTTTGCTTGTTTCTTGGTTATTCTGTGGCATTTACCTTTGCGGGTGTTTCATTGATCGTTGGCGCTATTGTTTTAGGAGCTGACTTATTCGCATTTATGCCTTATCGCATCATGAGCATTATGGAAAACACCATACTAATGGCTGTGCCAATGTTTATTTTTATGGGTATAGTTTTACAAAAAACAGGTTTAGCAGAACGTCTTCTAGAGTCCGCCGCAAAATTATTTGGTGGTATTGCTGGTGGTGTCGCTATTTCAACAATAATCGTTGGTGCTTTATTAGCAGCATCAACAGGGGTTGTTGGAGCAAGTGTTGTGGCGATGGGGGTTATTTCTTTACCTGTGATGTTAAAAAATAAATATCATCAGCCGACGGCTACAGGTGTTATTTGTGCTTCAGGTACTTTAGGGCAAATCATTCCACCCTCCATTATTTTAATAATCCTCGGCGATGTTATGGGTGTACCCGTTGGTGATTTATTCCGTGCAGCTGTTATACCGGGTATGTTGCTGGTTATTGTCTACACTGCTTATATTTTGATTTTAGGTAAACTCAAGCCTGAGTTTATGCCGCCGTTAGTGGTTACTGAAAGTAAACGTGAGTTATTAGTACAGGCGCTAAAAGATATTGTACCGCCACTAGTGCTAATTTTAACCGTGCTAGGTTCTATTTTTAGCGGCATAGCTACTCCTACCGAGTCTGCAGCTATCGGGGCTGTTGGTGCTGTTGTCTTATCTGTATTTTATGGCACTTTTTCTGTTAAAAAAATGCATGAAGTATCTAAAGAAACAGTAAAAGTTACTTCAATGGTTTTTGCGGTATTGATAGGCGCAACCGCATTTTCCATGGTATTTAGTTATTCGGGTAGCGAATATCTCATTGAAGAGTTTTTCATGGAACTCCCGGGTGGAAAGTGGACCTTTATAGCCTTAGCTATGCTTGCTATTTTAGTGCTAGGTTTCTTCATTGACTTCATCGAGATTGCTTTTTTAGTGGTACCTATTTTATTACCTGTAGCGATAGCCTTAGATATAAATTTAGTTTGGTTCGCTATTTTAATATCAATGAACTTACAAACCTCATTTTTAACGCCACCCTTTGGCTTTAGTTTATTTTATCTCAAAGGTGTAGCACCTAAATATATTAAAACGCCTACTATTTATAAAGGTGTTATCCCCTTTATTTTAATGCAGATTGCGGTGTTATTATTAGTATTGTTTTTCCCTGAACAGCTTATTATTTCGTCATTCTGAGCAAGGGAATAGAGTCAGGTAACATCGAAAAAAGTTAGTTTATCAACGAGTAAAGTAACTTTAGCTAAGGTGAAATCTCTGTATTTCCAGTGTTATTGAATAATAGTGAACAAGTTCTTAGTCACTGTTATATAAAGATTTTGTTTTTTAGAACATTGAAAAAAGCCTAATGTTAATATATATTTTATATATCACTTATCATTAGGTTGCCTGTTGATATGTTCTTCGCAAAATGTAAGAGTTTTTTATGCTTTTCTCTTTATGCTTTTGCATGTCAGGCTAATGCCAGTGAAACCAGCAATGAGAAGGTAGAATTTAGCGGTTTTACCACCATTGGTGCAATATATTCTGATTCTGATCATCATGGTTACCGTAAAAGTGTCGTTTCAGATGATGCTGTTTATTCCGGTGAAATTGACTTTAAACAACACTCCTTACTTGGTTTGCAAGTTGATTGGTCAATCTCATCAAGTATTGCTGCAGTTTATCAGGGGGTGCTTAGAGACTTACCTGAACCATCATTAGATAGATTTACTACACTCGCTTTTCTAAGCTATGAAGTTAATACCAATTGGACCTTTAGGGTTGGCCGAACAGCGCCAGATCTTTTTTTACTGACAGAATATCGAGATGTAGACTTTTCTTATATTTGGGCGACTGCTCCCAATGAAGTCTATGGCATTGTTCCGTACCGAAGCATTGACGGTATTGATATCACTTATAACCAAAGGGCTTTAGGTGGGGTGTTTAAAGCCAAACTATTTACTGGTGCCAGTGATGCAGAAATTTCTACCAATTCGACAGTCGAAGAGGTAAATATTGAGGATATTTTCGGTATATCTCTGTCTTTTGACCATTTTAACTGGCTCGTTAATGTAAAACACAGCCAAGTTTCAATTGCTAATGAACCTGAATCTAATGCCTTTATAGTTGCTAACATCAATAAAATCCCTGATTTTTTATGGCCGAATGCGGCAGGTTTCTCTTCATCATTATTGATGAAGGGGCAAGAAGTCGACTATTCATCACTCAGTGGCCAATATCAGTGGCTGAGCTGGTTAGCTTCAGCAGAAGTATCTCAAATTAAATCGGCCAGTGAGGTCATACCTAAAATAACCAGTGGTTATGCCGCCTTGTCGTACCAGATTAATGCCCATCAATTTTATAGCGTCTATGCTTTTACAGAGTCTAAAAATTATGTTTTTGATGAGCCAGGGGTCAATGAAGAAGCATTAGAAGAAATTATTCATGCAACTAACGATTTAATGAACTTTTATGCGGCTAACCAAGAGTCTATTTCTTTTGGTTGGCGTTGGGATATTACTAGCTCTATGGCTTCATCATTGCAATGGAACTATACAAAATTGAATAAAGGCGGTAGTACTTTATGGCTAAATAACTCAGATCACCATGATGTTGCAGAAAGTATTAATACCTACTTATTAACACTAAGCATGGTTTTTTAATGAGGACGTTGACAGTGACTTTCGCGATAGTCATCTGTGCACTATTGAGTGTTTCTGTGCAAGCACAAGAGTCTCTTGCGGTGGTTGTTAACAAGGCCAATCCAGTAGAAGAGTTGTCTCGTTCTGAATTAATAGATCTATTTATGGGTAAGTATGTAGCATTCCCAGATGATAGTAAGGCTATTCCTGTTGAATTAAATGGCGAACATGAAATAAAAATTGAATTTTATCAAAATCTTGTTGGTATGCCGTTATCTAGAGTGAATGCTTATTGGTCTAGACTGCGCTTTACTGGTAGAAAACGAGCAGCGGTATTTCAATCAAATGAAGATGAGCTAATAGCATTTATCCTCGCTAACGAACAAGCTATTGGCTATGTACCCAAATCACATATCACAGATGATTTAAAAGTTGTTTATATATTAAATGAATAAATCTGGCTTAGTCATTCGCTTGGCAATCGTCATTGTCTTTACTGCCGTTATTGTAGGGCTTATTACTACCCAGCTTTTCTATCGATTTACTTTCCTTAACGAGCAACAGCTTGGAAAACAAAGTATTAAACAATTGTATAACACTATATCCCCTACAGCCTCGATTGCTAGTTATTTAGATGATGAAGAGCTCGCGAAAGAAGTGGTCACAGGCTTGGTCAGTAATGATATTATTACTGCTGCAGCGATTAAAACAGATACCCTGTTTGTGAAAAGTAGTCATTATGATCAATCCTCAGATACCCTTGAATTTGTTTTATATTCTCCGTTTCAAAAAGAAAGGAGAGTAGGGCTACTGCTTGTTAAAGAAAATGAACGCTACCTCGCAGCTAAAGCTAATAAAATCAGTGTTACTAATACAGCTGTTGTCTCTATTGAAGCATTGATTATCAGTATAATCTCAATTCTTGTTACTTATTATGTTATTACACGCCCAATCTTGAAAATTGGCAAAGCCTTACATTCAATCAAGCCAGGAACTCATCAGCGTATAAACAAGCCTATATCACATCAAAGTAGTGAAATAGGGCAACTAGCTGATGATGTGAATGATTTATTAGCTAAAGCTGAGCAGCAAATGATCAGGGAAAAGAACCTTAGAAGTGAAGTACAAATTTTAGAATCAAGATTTAGAATGCTCTTTGAAAATGCAACTTCAGCGATAGTGTTAGTTGAACCTCAAGGTGATATTTTACTCTACAATGAAACGTTTGAGCGACTTATCGAAACACTTAAACTGCCATTAAAAAAGAATTATGGTAATTATTTACAAGAGCTGTTTATTATGAAAAAGGAGCTAAATGAGCAGATCCGTATTGCTTTTGCTAATGATGAGTCAGCCGTTGCAGAGTTAGAATTAATTATATCTCAAACAGAAAAAATTTGGGTGCAAGTGGTCGTGACTCGATTAATTACTGATGATTTTCAAGAGAATTATCAAATCACTTTACATGATATTTCAAAACGTAAAAAACAAATATCATTACTTGATCAAAAGGCCAATTATGACAGTTTGACCAATTTGTTGAATCGTCAAGCTGCTGAGCAGCATTTAAAACAGCTTACCATTACTAGAAAACCATTTGCGTTAATAATGATGGACTTAAATGATTTTAAGCCGATAAACGATATTTTTGGTCATGATGCTGGTGATGAGTTACTGATTCATGTCTCAAGTCAGTTAATGAAAAGCTTGCGAAAAGCAGATATTTTGTCACGCTGGGGGGGAGATGAATTTGTTATTATCTTGCCTCATGTCACCAAAACTGAGGTTCTTAATGTTTGTGAAAAATTGCATAGGAAGTTGAGTAAACCCCTGCATTTATCTCAGCACAATAAGAGTGTATTTGTTACGGCAAGTATGGGAGTTACTTTTTACCCAGATGAGCAAGCTGAGCCATTAGAACTTATTAGGGCTGCGGATAAAGCCATGTATCAAGTGAAAAAAAACAAATCGGCTAATAAGGAGCTGTATTTGATCTTTAGCAGTGATGTTGCCAAGTCAGTCATTGATGGTAAAACAAAGTGATAACCGAAATAGATGAAAAAAGGCGTTCTTCAATTACGCTATTTTCACCTCGTGAAAAAGTTCATCGGCTTAGGTTAACGTTGAATATATTGCTGACTATTCTCACCTTGCTACTTATTAGTGAATTTTTTTTTAATGGCCAAACAATGTTAGCTTTGTCGATGTTTTCGTCAATAATTGTTTTGGTGGCATTTTATTTGTGGGCTTCTGCTGATACCTGCAGTGTGATATCTGGTATGGTTTTGTGGTCAATTGCGGTATTTATTACCTACGCATGCTGGTTAGGTGATGGTATTTTTGATGCGACGGTTTTTGCCTTTCCTTGTTTATTAATGTTAGCTATCGTTTTATCAGGCAAGTTGATTTTTATCTCTTTATTTATCTATCTTGTTAGTGCTTTATGCTTCTTTGCTTTTGCACAGAATCAAGGTTTTTTATTTGGATCGCAACTCTTTGAAAATTTACCTCTGTGGGGACGAGTCTTTAGCTATATTATAATTTTAACCTTCTTCTCAGTCGGCGTTTTTTATATATTTTCAGACATAAGAAGTCGGTTCAAATACATTTTGCGAAAAAACTCAATGCTTGAGCTAGCAATAGATGAACTAAGAAAAAATAGTCGATTTGATCCATTAACCCAGCTTCCGAATGAAAGTGCTTGTAAAAGTGAGTTTTCAGAAAAATTTCATCAACAGAAGTCGTCAGATCAAATATTAGCTTTTATCACTCTAAGCGTTGGCAACTTACATTCGATAAGAATGAACTATAGCCATAGTATCTGCGATGACACTCTAAAATTATTGGCTAAAAGGTTAGTATCATTTACTAATGAAAAGACGATTGTTTATCGGTTCCAACAAAATGAATTTGTTATTTTAAAGCACTCTATTGATTACCGTGGTATTAGTAAATTTGCTGAAAAACTTCATCAAGCTTGCTCTCAAACATATCATGTAACTGATTTTGATGTATCTATACAGCCTGATATTGGTATTGCTCTTGCTCCTTTTGATGGTAGTACTATGGCAGAGTTACGGCATAACTCACACTTAGCAATGCATTCGAAAGGCGAAAAAGGTAAGGCTGACTTTAGTTTTTTTGACCAAGCAATGGCATTGCAAGAGCAAACGAAACTGGAATTAACCAAAGCCTTAAAAAATGCGATTACCAATAACGAGTTAGTGTTACATTTCCAGCCAAAAATAGACTTAGCCACTGAGCAAATAATTGGGGCAGAAGCTTTATTACGCTGGATTAGTCCAGAACATGGTTTTGTATCACCAACGGTATTTATCCCTTTGGCGGAACATGCAGGGGTTGTAGCAGATATTACGCATTGGGTTATTGAGCAATCTATTAGTGCCTGTAAACAATGGCACGAGCTAGGTTTTAATAAACTTTGTATTGCAGTGAATTTATCAGCCGACGACTTTAAACGTGGAAACTTACCCACACAGACCATGAGTGCACTGCATCAGGCTGGTTTACCTGCTCATTTCTTAGAATTAGAATTAACCGAATCAATGTTGATGGACGATATCAATTATATTCAGAAACAGATTAATGAGCTACGATCCTTTGGTATTTCATTCGCTATTGATGACTTTGGTACGGGTTACTCTAATCTTGGTTACCTTACAAAGTTTAATGTATCTACACTCAAGCTTGACCGTTCTTTTGTTATGAATATCTGCCATTCAAGTAATGAGTTACAGATTATCAAAGCAATAATAAGAATGAGCAAAAGCCTGAATATTACAAATGTTGCTGAAGGCATTGAAGATAAAGAAACCGCTATCATGCTTAAAAAATTAGGCTGTGATATGGGGCAAGGCTATTTTTGGTCAAAGCCAATATCACAGCAAGACTTTATTATTTTATTGAAAGGGAATGGCTAGATCACACACTACTCTACGCAACTAAACATCTTTACTTCCTTTGAAATAAGCGAACAAATTTATCCATGAAAGATCAGCCGTCGCTAATCAATTTCATCGTTTAATCGGTAGTTTAGCTTGTACCTTCTGCATATGTTCTCTAAAGCTCTTATCAAATTTACTTTCCCCACAGGCAAAATAAGATGTTGTTGCCTGCACGGGACTACCAAGTATTTGTTCTCTGTGAATCGTGCAGGTTCCGTTATCATTTTTGGTAATTGAACCAACATGTGATTTGCTAGTATTGAGCTTATATTTTTGCTCTTCGGTTAGCGGGACTAGGGTTTTTGGTACAGGAAAAGGGGCGGCATCCATGCTTGATGCTGATCGTTTTTGTGTTAACTCGGCAAAGGCTTGGTCACGTTGTTGGTTGTTTAACTGCTTTCTAAGCCTTGATAAGCGATCATAGCTAGAGAAAGTACCTCGGCTGGTACTTGGCACTTTATTTGTATTAGTTACTGTGTCGCTCTTAACCGCGTTAGTAACTTGTGCAGGTGGTGAAGTCGTTATTGGGTTAGTTATTGTCTTAGGTAATGTTTTAGTTATGATCTTATTGATTACTTTTTTTTGGGGAGCTGTTTTTTTTGTTTCAGATTTTTGTAATGGTTTTGTCTCGGCAATAATTTTCTTAACGGGGGTTTTTTTTATAGGAGCTTGTTTATCAGGCACTTTCTTAGGAGCTGCTTTTTTAGGTGCAGAATATAAGAAGCTCTTTATTGAGGTAACTTTGGGTTTATCTTGTTTAATAACTTTGGTTGCGGGTGTTGAACCATAAGTTAATGTTATTAGTAATAATAAATGCAGTAGTACAGAAATAATTATTGTAGTGTAAGATCCCTTTAACACAGTGTATTTATTCTTTTTATTTTCAACAAGTAAAGCTATAGACCAAAAAAAACACCACAGGTTCCATACCCAGTAGTGTTTTTATTAAGGCTCGAATAACGTGGCTTTCTTAGCGGGCTATACTCTGTAACACTTCAATATCGACTAGGTTAATAACAGTGGCTTTTATTTCAGCCATGCTTTCCCCAGCGATAAGTAAGCCATCATCATTTAGTTCAATATAACCCTGCTGACGAATAGTACCGATTAACGTTGCTTGTGCGCGTTTATCGGTAAACTCTGGTGCATTAATGTTATTTAATACTGACAATCGTTTGGCAATTGCTACCACTTTAGTCTCTAAATCGCGTTTACTTAACGGCGCTAAACGACTCGTTAACGAAGTGATAATGGCTAAGCGCTGTAGACTTTCATCGACACACTCTGCCATAGCATGAACTTGGCTAAGTAGGGGCATATCATCTGTTAATGACCAGAAACCAGCTTTGCTAAGCTTAGCAATTTCATTTGTTTGTAAAGCCGCTAATATTTGTTGGGTTTGGTTAGCGACTTGTTCGCTATCTTGGTATAAATACAAATCTTCTTTAAGCAATGCCATTAATGCCTGAACTTTGCGCACTAACTCATCTTGATTAATTTTATTATGTCTATCAAGCAAGCGACAAATTAGCGCAGGCAGTGCAAAGGTATGTAAAATATTATTTCGATAATAACGCATTTCTAAATTGGCAGTATCAGAGAGAGAGACTAAGCGGCCAAAACTATCTTCTGTGATTGTTACTTTATTAAGTGAAATAACGTGGGTTAATAACTGTGCACCTGTTTCTTCTGGAATGGTAAGTTGTTCACTAAATGGTGCTTGACGCTGCAAATTTAAAAAGAAATCAAGTTGAGTTTCTAACTCTACCTGAGATAAGGCTTTATTTTTACTGGCATGTAAGATCAAAGCAATTAAAGCAACACCGTTTAAGGCGGCACTTTTATTAATATTTTCCATTACTTGTTCAGCAAGTACATTTACCGTAGGTGTTAACCAACTTGGTTTTTGTGGATCAATAGGGTCAATTGCATCTTTCCAATCAGGTACTTGCTTATTTAAGAACTCATTAATGTTCATGGGCTCACCAAAGTTTACATAACCATTACCATAGTTACGTAAGCTCTTGATGGCTTTGAGTACACCAAACATTGACTCGCCTTTTTTCTCGCCACCACTTAATTCCTTATGATAAGTGCCAACTTCCATAACATGCTCATAACCTAAATAAACAGGCACTAAAGTTAAAGGTCTATCAATACCGCGTAGTAGACTTTGAATAGTCATTGCTAACATGCCGGTCTTTGGTGCTAAAACTTTACCTGTGCGGCTTCGACCACCTTCAGTGTAATATTTAACACCGTAACCACGTTCAAATAATAAACCTAAGTATTCACGAAATATTGTCGAATATAAGCGATTCCCACCAAAGCTTCGACGGATAAAAAAGGCGCCACCTTTTCTAAATATAGGGCCTGCTGGCCAAAAATTTAAGTTAATGCCGGCAGCAATACGTGGCATTACTAAACCTTCTTGCAAGATAACGTAAGAAAGTAATAAGTAATCCATATGGCTACGATGGCAGGGTACATAAATAATTTCATGGCCATCTTGCGCTAATTTACGTAATACTTTGGCATTACTGACGTTAATGGCGCTGTATAATCGAGCCCATAACCAGTGTAAAATAATCTCACCAAAACGTAGCCAAGATACGCTGTAGTCACCAGCAATCTCATTCATAATGGCTAAAGCTTGTTTCTTCACTTCAGCTTCTGATATTTTCTTGTTTTTTGCTTCATCGCTGATTATTCGCTTAATAGAAGGGTTGGCAAATAAAGCAGTAAACATTTGCTTGCGATGCATCAACCTTGGGCCTTTAGCCGCAATAGTTTGACGATGAAAATGAAAGCGGGCCACACGCAAAAATTTATGTGCTGCAACATCATCGGTGCCGTGATTATCTGAAATATTTCTAAACGAAAAAGCTTCACTAAAACGCACTAAAGTATCGCGGCCTAAAAACAATACGATAAATAATTTTCGTAACCAACTTGGCGACTCTTGATCGGCTATCAGAGTACCAATATTAAGGTTTTTACGTTCTTTAGTCGGTGTTCTACCCCATATAAGATTAGCGGGAATTAATTTTGCATCGAGATTTTTATCAAGCGCATGTTGAGTTAATAGCTCTAAACCTTCGGTAGTTGCCTTAGTTTCAGAAGCTTTTCTCCATGAAAAAATCGGCGTTGGTTTAGTTAGACATAAGGTACGATTAAAGCTTTTTCCATTTACGCTTACCTGTCCAAGGGGATCGGGAAGGTTTTGTTTTTTACAAGCCTTTTGCAGCGTAAGCAAGTCAGATGCCGACTGATGACGAACAATGTAAAAAATTGGCTGATTTGGCTGTTCAATAATAGCTTGGCTGTCTGTAATAATTTTACAGCGAACCAGTAACTTAATAGGGAATTTTAAGAAAAAATAGAAAAAAGAACGTAAGGCCAACATGTTGTATCGCTCGGATTAGTTATTAACTGCAATAAAAATGGGATTTTAGCATCATTAATTAAAATTGTCTTGGTTTGTAAATAATGGCTGAACACAAGGGGATAGTCGAAGTAATTACGCTTCACTTCCGTGATTTAATGACCTTCAGGTAGGTATTTAATTACTTGAAAACCACAAGCCTGTTTTTTAAATGTCACATATTTATTGGTAATGGTATAAAGTGATAACACACTATACCCAAGCCACCTCAATATGCAGGGTTCAGCTGAAATTAGAAACGTCTTTAGGCAAGAAATTGATTGAAGATAATGGTTTGTTCCATTGTCGAAATCAATAACGCAGCTTGAAACGTTTCTAAACCAGCCCTACGGGGACATCTGAGCAAAGTATGTTCATCGTTGCGTATATAGTTAAGGGAATAACCATTAATAAAATACGCGCCTTGATAATGAATCGCTCAGGTGTCCGGAAACGAGCATCTTGAAGTTGCTCGGGTATAAAGACACTGTAATTATTAAGTACTCAGGGCTCTAGATAAGCAGAGTTCACTCAATATTCAGAGTTCAGGTTAAGAAAATAGAGTCCCTTATTTCAGGAGTTCACTTTGAAAAAAATAGCTGTATTTGTTGATGTGCAAAATATTTATTACACCACTAGAGATGCCTTTGGCAAGCAATTTAATTACCGAATGTTATGGCAAGAGTTATTAGCGCAAGGTGACATAGTTATCGCAAAGGCGTACGCGATTCAACGCAGTGATGATCAACAACATAAATTTCAAAAAGCACTAAAACATATTGGTTTTGACGTTAAATTAAAACCGTATATTCAGCGACGCGATGGTTCAGCTAAAGGTGATTGGGATGTTGGTATAACAATAGATGTTATGGAAGCAGCAGCCGAGGTTGATACTGTTATATTGCTTTCAGGTGATGGGGATTTTGATTTATTATTGCGTAAAGTTCGTGAAAAATACGGTGTAAATACTGAAGTTTATAGTGTTGAGAAACTAACGGCTAAAGCGCTAGTGGAAGCGACAGATGTGCATCACAAAATTGAACAAAGCTTGTTATTATAAAATGGAAAAGTTACTTGTATTGTTAATTCTGAGTATCTTTAACTGTATCTCTAGTCTTATGTTTTCTCACTAAGTATGCCGTTATAACAAGAGCAATGATAAATAATATTGCACTAGCAATTAGCTCATTTTGTGCGCCTAAACGTATGCCGCTGCCGGCAAGGGAAAATATAACCATTTGAGGGATAAAACCAACAAATGAGCCACTGACATAGGCGGGCATTGATACCTTACTTACCCCGGCAATAATATTAGTAAGAAAGTTACTGCCTAAAGGCAATATACGAATAACGATAGCTTTTAAAAAAGTGCGTTCTCCAAGAAAATTTGATAATTTCTTTAATTTACTGGGATATTTAGTAGCAATTTTATCGCTCAATAAGTAACGGGCAACACTAAAGGTAATTAAACACCCGAGTGTTGCTGCTAATGTCGCAATAATTGCACCGGCCAAGGCCCCTAAATTAATACCCGCAACCAAAGCGGCAATTTGTCTAGGTAAGCCAATACTGGTCATAAACGATAAAAAAACGAATAACAATAGGGTCTGAAAGTATCCAGAACTACCTTCTTGTTGCCAATTAAGTTGCTCAACGAAGTTAATAGTCCACTGGCTTAAATTAAAACCAGCTTCTCTTTCGGTAATCGCTTCTGTTAGGAAATCGCTAGTTGTGGGGATATTTGTGGCGCTCATTACTGAGTTTTCTGTCAGGTTTTCTGCTAAGGAAGCCAGCTGCCATTGGCGTAATCCTATAACGATAATTACTATCATAATAAGACTTGCCAATATTTTAGTGGTACGTGGCTGAGCAGAAAAAAGGATTAACTTAGAAAGCATTTTTTTACCAAATGAATTGATTACTCTGTTTTATTTAAACTGTCTAACAACTTGGCTTTTGCTAGTGAAAATTCATCGGCACTCAAAAAGCCTTGTTGCTGTAGTTTAACTAATTTTTCTAATGCATTCACTAAATCTGTTTCAACTTTGGCTGACTCTAAAGTGACGTTGCCATTTTGTGTCTCTTGGGTAATATTATTATCATTTTTTTCTGACGTCTGTATTTCAGCACATTGACTTAGAGCAATTAACTCTGCATCTATTGATGGCTGAGGGTGCGTTGCCGGCCTAATGATTGCTGCTTGTTTATGCAAAGGTGTATCGTCATGAACCTTATGCTCTGCTTGAGCAATATCTGCGGCGGTTACGGTGGGTTTTGAGGTGCGTTCACCTGTATGTTTTGTATTGATTTGTGCCGAAATAAGCCAGCACCAATCAATGACATCTTCGACCACTTCGTAATAACTTTTTTTAGTTATTCTATCGCTACCCTTGCGAAGATATAAACAAATTATCAAGCTGTTTTTTTCGCTGGTCTTTATAACTAAGCTAATGCGGCGGACTCTATGGTCGATCATTTTGGCGATATGCTCAATGTAAAAAACCTCACGCACGGCACTATCTTGTTGATCATCAAAGCCATAGCCCAATGTAGGGTTAATTGTCGCAATGGCTAAATCACCAAGTAACAGTTGGCACTGCTTAATATCAGCTAGCGGAATGATCTTATCTGCTTCGTGTTGGTGTCGCTTAAATAAGTGTAATTCTCGTTTTTCATTTGAAAATGAAAGACTAGAAAACTCTCGTCTCACCAAGGCCTTCGCTGACTTATGTTGGATTGTAACTTGGTAAAAAAAATACCCTGTGAATAAAATGAGTAAAACAACAATAAAGAAGAGGATGCCGGGTAAGGTACTTTCTTGGGCTATTTGCTGATCAGTTGTGATATTTTGCTGAAAGAGTTGATAAATCGCACCATTATCTTTATTAAAAAAAAGTAGTTCATCATGTGAATCTCGATAAATACCAAGCTGTAACCCGAGCGGCAATTTTTGTTGTAATTTCCACTCCAAATATGGAGAAGAAAGCGCTTGCTGCTGAGGGGTAATCCCTGCGTTAAGGTCAGTTATATCCTTAGTTATCGAGCTTAATTGCCATTGTTGAGAACTTTGAGTTAATAATAACAATTTGTGGCGCAAAGCAGGTGTGTTTTGTCCCCGATAGACTAATATGCTGTGGGCAGACAATGCGTTTTCGCTTTGGAATATAAATTCTTTAGGTGACATACTTCGCCAGTCTTCACCACCATTACTATACGACAGCCAGTGCCTAAGTATGTTATTAAAGCGATATTGATGTGAAATCAATAGTTTATTGGAGTATTTATCAGGCCATATAAACTGTTTAATTTGTCCTGCGCCGAATAAATAAATACTCTCTTCAATGTGTGCATTAGCGTAATATGGGTTGCCATGGGGCACACTATAACTAGCCGTCGATATCTTTTGTGGGTTTATACGTAAAATGGCGCCTGAATAAAGAGGGTATTGTTTTAGCTGTGGACTTTGAGCAAGTGTTATATAGAGCTGAGAAAAATTATCATGCCACGATTTACTGTAAGGGTTAAAGCTTAATTGATTGATAGCGCTTTGAATTTTGGGTATGGCTATCTTGAAAATCTCGCGCGGTCGTTGGCTGTTTATTGGATTTCTTGCGTTGAACTGCCATTCACTAACAACAGCATCATAAGGCATTAATTCCTTTATTTTTGGATCGTGTAAACGTTTAGTGTTGTTGCTTATCCTATTTTCGACGTGGGCAGTATAAAAAGTGCCATAACCATCTTGATCTTGTAATGCAAAATTGGGATGTAAAGCGAAAGCTGTTAGTTGTAGTATTGTTTTTTCAGTCGCTAATGCTTGTAGGTCTAACAATAAAGAATTGTTGTTAGGTTTGTCTTGCTCAAGCTGGTAGATTTGTCCTTGCCTGTTGGCAACGTAGTAATAATTATTCTCTCTAGGGCTTTCAATCAACTGAATCCATTTCTTTGATGTGTTTTGTGGTGCTTGTGCTATTTTTTGCAGTAAATATTGATTTTTATCAGGGGTATTATCAAGGGCATTACTGCCATTGGGCAGCAACAGGTATAGACAAAAAAGTACCCAGAGAGCGTTTTTTACGGTAAGCATTTAGTTGAGTCATCCATAGTTCAGTGTATTGCTAACGATTTTTAATTGTTTTATATATCTTTAATTGCTCTTAAATAAATGCACGCTTTTTATTTCAATAAACTGATCTTTATTAACGCCACTGGTGTAACTTAATTTTCCCTCTAACATCATTTCGTCGCCAATATCGCCATGTTCGGCTAAATACTGTGCTTGTTTCCCCCAAGCATGAATGGCGCGATCTACCGTAATTGTTTGCCATTTTTGTTTGTCAGTATTATAAATGTGCTGATTAATAACGATATTTGCTTGTGTAATATTTTTATTTTGCTCTGTTAACATCAGCTTTGGTTTTGATGTTAACAGAGCACTACAGTGAATCTGGTTAATTGCTTGAGTATAGCCTTTGTTAAATCGTTGTACGAAATTGGCGTGTACAATACCTGCATGGTTAGTGCTTTTATCCGCAATTTTTGGCTTAGTGTTGCTTAAGTAGCCATGCACTAGAATAATGTCACCTTTGTTTGCTTGTAGTAACGCTTGCTCTACTAATTCACCTTCTACTTTTACATGGTGGTAACTAGTCCACTCTTTATATTTATTAGTATTTTTGTCTAGCCATTTACTGGAAGTAGCTAAGACAATTTCAGTTATCGCAGTGGCAGGGTTCGCACGATAACGAATATCTGGCGTTGCCACTAAATTGCCTAATAAGGTCACGGCACAAAGCTGCGGGCCAGGTGTTTTTACGTGTTTATTAACAGCATCTGATAATGACAAAATTTTTCCTGTGATATTAAAAAGTATAAAAATTATTCAGTTACTTATTATCACTTTGTGTGATTAAAGGAGCAAGTCTTTATATTTTAATATGAATACTGTGTCATTGTTAATAATTTGTTATATAAACAGTAAAAAATAGAGAGGCTTGAGTATTTTTATGTAATACATTTGAGTCCAATTCAATGTGAATCTCGATGATTAAATAATGGTTATTCCATATCTCATTGCTATATAATAAAGACTCTACTGTAGAGTCTAATCAAAAATCTTGTCTTGCGTGGACAAGCACATAGGAAGCTAATGAGCTCAACTATTGCCAGCGAATACTTTCAAAACATTGCCCTTGGGTACGTCGATAATGTTGACAGCGAATACGCTAAGCGACTTGCCAAAAAATGGCAGTTTAACTATTTAGGTGATGTTGCCGCGGCCAGTAAACAGCCACACCTTGAATTTGTATTGCAAATGAATATGCACGCACTTGAACTCTGTAAATTAGACGAACCTAAACTTGGCGCTATTAAAGTTGATTTTGTTGAAGGTGCAGTCGCCCATCGCCGTAAATTTGGTGGTGGTCGAGGCCAAGATATTGCTAAGGCTGTTGGCTTAAAACATGGCTTCACCCCGCATGTATTAGATGCTACCGCAGGGCTTGGACGTGATGCTTTTGTTCTGGCAGGTTTGGGTTGTCAATTAACCTTGATGGAACGTATGCCTGTAGTGGCAGCGTTACTCGATGACGGTATTGAGCGCGCTAAACTTAATCATGACGTTGCTGATATTGCGAATAACATGCAATTAATTCACGGTTCATCATTAGATGAAATGGACTTGGCTAACGCTCCCGATGTTGTGTATTTAGATCCTATGTTTCCACACCGAGAAAAGTCTGCTGCGGTAAAAAAAGAAATGCGAATTTTTCAATCACTTGTTGGAGAAGACCTTGATGCCGATGGTTTACTAGCCCCAGCACTCGCGCTGGCTAAGTATCGAGTTGTCGTTAAGCGACCAAGCTATGCACCACCACTGGCTGATAAAAAACCATCGATGAGCATTAAGATGAAAAAAAATCGTTTTGATGTTTATGTTAAAAAAGCCATCCCTAAGCCAATCGCTTAAAGCTATTTTTTAAAATAATCATTGTAGCTAAACACATGCCTTGTTAAATCAAACTCACGGAGTAATAAATAACAGGCCTGTAAGCTCGTTTAGGTCTTTGTTATTGAACAAAACTTATTTCTAGCCCAACTAACCTGTTTTGTAGCTAATTACCTACCAAGTTCACGCTTTTGTATGCCAGACGTCATTACGCCTCACATAGAAGTTTATTAACTAAAACCAATATCAGATAATGTCAAAGTGGTAGAGAGTTACAAATAGACTTTTTTCCTGTGGTGTTGACATTACGAATGTCTACGCCGTTTTATTGATTGTAAGAAACACTGTTAATTAACTTACAATCAATTACATGAATCTAGTCTATAGTTTGAGTTCAGTTTGAATAGCATCTTCTATTGCATAAAAAGCTGCTATACACTCATCACTGAAACCACAGTTAAGAAAATATACTATGCTGGTATTTGTTTCTTCAATATAGACATTCTTAGTTAAATAGCCTTCACCACTACCATCATGTGAATACACAGTAGTGCCATTAACATTGTATTTATGAATCCCCAAGCCAGCGTCGTCGTTTGTTTCCACAGGAATTAAACTAGCCGCTCCCCACATTAACTCACGAACATCATCACTAACAAAATCAGTATCTGTGATCAGGCTTTTATAAAAAAGGGCTAGATCAGTTACTGTTGATGCCACGGGTGTAGAAGAAGAGAAAATATTGGATATAAAAGGTGCGGTATTAATAAGCTGACCTTGATAAGTTTCATAGCCTGGAATTATTTCGCCCATATGGTCTTCATAGCCCAAAGAAAACGTAGCGTTTAACGATAGTGGATCAATTATTCTAGCGCGAATTTCAATCGCATTATGATATCCCAATACTTCATCTAAGATCATGCCGGCTAAAACGTAGTTAGTACTAGAATAATAAAAGCCAGTACCTGGTATTGCTAATGGTGTTTTATTGAGAGCATACTGTACTAAATCAATATTGCCTCGTGGAACTTCTGGACTAGCCAATACATCTTCACTTAACATCTCGTTTTTATTGTAGTCAAAAATACCACTGCTATGATTAAGTAATTGTCGTAAGGTTATTTGCTCGCTGTATTGAATTTGATCTAACAATTCTAGCGGTAACCAAGTATCAAGAGTATCATCTAAATTCAACAACGTTTCATCATGCAACTGAGCGGCCAGTAGCGCAGTGATCACTTTACCCGCACTCTGAATAGAAAAAACGTCGGTAGTTTGCATCGGCGTTAGTTTGTCTTTATCTGAAACACCAGCACTACCAATAAACTCACGTTCCGGTGTATTTACTAATAAAATAATGCCATAAACATCTTCAGAAACAGTGTCATCAATTAGTTTTTGATAATCAAACTCAACAGCAGGCGAGGTAATTTTTGTTTGTGGGGTTGTTGTATCTGAGCTAGAGCTACCACCACAAGCTGTTAATGCTAAAGATGTTAATGTAGCTAATATGGCTGATTTTAAATTATTATTTTTTATTCTCAAAATTTTAAGCTCCAAAATTAAATTTATCAGTACTTTAAGTATGCAAAAAAGTGTTCATTAAAATGCCATCACTAAACTTTGTTAATCATGTCATCTTTTAGACTTTTGCTAACTAAGTACCTTTTTTTTATCGTTATTGATAATGGTCGATGTACCTATACATGTAAGAGCATGCAAGGTCAGAAAATCCTTCGAAATAAATAATTAAATTTATATAAACAGTAAGGAGCAATATATGGTCAGTGTTTATCTGGGCTGTAGTTCTAGAAAAGGCGCTACATCATTGAAGTTAGAAGTTAATGAGTAGCTAATTTCAGGGGTAGATTCATTTCTTAAAAAACGAAGTTGTCAATACGATAAGAAAAAGGAGCACAAGAAGTTAAACCATAGTTCAAGTTAATTACCAAAAAAATAGTCAACTTCTTAACCTTGTTGCTGTCCCTATAAGCATCAAATGTCTAGCGACAATATTGCAGGGCTTTAAAACAAATCAATCGACAAACAAAATGGGAGTTACCATCATGAGTTGCCGCTCTCTTTTATTTTTCGTACTTCTGATATTGAAAACCTATCTCATGCAACAGTTTTAACACTTCATTGAAAAACTCTTCGCGTGCTGGGATCTCTGCTTGACCAACCCAAGCAATAATACGCACATCAATTGGTGCAATGTTACCGGCCTTAAGTCCCCAATTTCCACCATGACCTGTGTACTCATATACCGTGTTATTAAATTTAAAGCGTTGCGTATCTAATCCAAGACCATATTCTTTATCACCATTAGGCAATTTCCATTCACGCCACTCTTGTTGTAACTGTTCATCTAAAATTAAGGTATTGTGTTTAATTGCCGAAAAAAAACGGTCAAGATCATTTAAGGTGGAAACTAAGCCGCCACCAGCCCAAGAGAATGAGGTATTCATTTCTAACTCCATAGCATTGTGGTTGCCATACATATAATCTTCCAGAAGATCGCCATAATACTCTTCAGTCGCAGGGTAGTAGTGATCTACGGGAATTAGAGTACTTTCTTGATGAAAATCCATGTACGTGTCATCCATATTTAGAGGAATAAATATATTTTCTGCCATTAAGGTGTGCAATGGCGCATTACCTACTTTTTCAAGTATTACTCCTAATAAAAGTGCATTAGTATCTGAATACAAATGTTGCTCACCGGGGATCAAATCGAGATCTTGTGTTAAACCTCTATTAAGTAAATTTGATAATAGAGCTTGAGGAGTCCATATCGCTGGCAAGGCATCATTTGGTTCAAGCAATATGCTTGCGAGCTCTAATGCATCAGGAGATAGAGGATCGAATAAATAAGAAATATAATCTTTAATACCTGTACTTTGATCCATTAATTGGCGAATAGTAAGCGTAGACCCTCTCTTAATACCATCTTTTACATGTAAATCATCGACAGTATAGCCTGAAGGCAAATCATCATTTGTTAATAGTTCACCAATAGGAGTATCTAACTCAAAATGCCCTTTTTCTATCATTTTCAAAGCGGTTGCTACTGTAACTGTTTTAGTTACACTGGCAATGCGAATGGCATCTTGCGTAGTTATTTCTCTTTGTTCAGACACATCGGCTAAACCAATGGCTGATTGCCACATATAATCCAGCCCCTCAAAGTTAATGCTAAACGCCATATTGGCTGTACCTTCTTGGTACTTTAAGAAGGTATCTTGCATTATTGTATTCAATTTAGGTGTTAAGTATTCATCAATACCAACAACAGTCACCTTGGTTTCTTTTATCGTTTGTAAACCTTCACTGTCTGTAGCCGTTATTGAAAATGTATAATCACCTGGACTATTAGGAGCAAGAAAATGCGTATTGGCTAGGCTAATATTATCAAGAGAAACTTCAACGTCCTCAGGGCCACTAACAAACTCCCACTTAACAGAACTTAAGTTACTATCTGTCACCGAAGCATTTAATGAAACTTTAGCGCTTTGCATAAAACGAGTTGATTCTGCCAGCACAACTACAGGTGATGTATTTATCTCCTCTGTGTTCTCAGGTTTAGAGCTTTCTGATGAACCGCATGCGGTTATTGCAACAACCAACATTATTACTATGCAGGCCTTTATTCTATTTAATTGGTCAATAGTCTTATTCATTTATATATCCCTTGTGGCTCTTATTTAGTGTAAATACAGGAAAATTTCACATTGCTGAAAACCTGACTTAATAACTTAGAGATATAGTTAAATGATAATCCTTCGATAATTTCTATTTTTTACACATAATAAAAAGTAGCGGATGACTTTTCTCATAGCATCTAAATAGGGTTTGTTGATCTTTAGCGTTGTTTTTGCAACGGCTTGTTTAGGTTTTACACAAGATGGGGCATGTGTAATAAACAACTATAAAACCAACAGCACATAGGTTATTAATCGCTACGATTGTGAACTTGATGCTCTAAGGGGGTCATTGCAATACAGTTCACTTTCAGCTCAATTGATAGTTTGTTGGTGAAAAGACGCATGCATGCGATTATTGGTTTTATAGCTAAGAAATAGGGGGTAACTTACAGAGAACAAGATTATCCATGTGAGAGCAACACTATATTATTGGGATGTAAATGACAGGTACTTTATCGCAACTTAAATCATTAAAACTCCCAAATAACTCCTAGCGAAACAATGAAAGGTAAATGTGTTTTTTCTTGATAGTCATTTCGAGCAGGCAAGATATCTCCAATGGTATCCAGACCTGAGCTGTTATAACGATTTAGCATATTTATTACTTTAAAAACATAACGTAAACGCCCTTTAACGAGTTCTTGCTCGCAAGCAATGCGCATATCGAAACGAAGAAAGTCTGGATATTGTTCATCGTATGGCGTGCCTAAAGTAAAATAGGCTTGGTTGATATCATCAATAGGTGTTAGCTGATTTTGCGTAAGCGAACTTGTACGCCAACCGGTGTGATAATTGCCTAAGATATTAGCATAACAACTTGGGGAAAATTGATAATTCAACGCAAGCTTAAAGCTGTGTTTTTGATCCCAGCGTTTGGGTAGCGTAATACCTGCTATTTTCTCTTCCGCTTTACTCAAAACATAGGAGAACCACCAATTAAAGGGCTCATCATTTTGTTTTTGTAAGCTGAATTCTATACCTTGACTTTTTGCTGATTGAGGTTCAAATAAATAACGATCACCACGAGTTTCGTAAAAATAAAACTCAGAGCCGAGTATATTTTCAAATCTAGCGGGCACATCTTGATAATCTTTATAATAAAGGCTTATTTTTGTTTGATAATCATGATTTAAGCTTTGTTGATAAGAAAAATTAATTTGTTCAACCTGTTGTGCTTGATGAAAAGTTGATATGTTATCTTGGACCGCAAGTTGATGAATACCTTGGCCTTGATAATACTTTCCCCATGAAAGTTTAGTATTCACACCATTATCAGCCAAATAATCAATATTAATACGTGGACTAAATTGTTGCTCATCGGTATAAGTTTGTTTATCCCATCTCAAGCCAGCTTCAATGGTCAATGCTTTATTCACTTTAAACAAGTCGGCAATATATACCGAATAGGTTTCGCCTGAAACCTCAATATTAAGCTTGTTTTCAACATTTTTTAATTGCTGCGACAAGGCGAGAAAAGGATCAGCTGCGTTATCTAACATTCGATAATCATAAACGGCATTGAGCCATTTCACTTCTGCACCTACTTTGATCAGTTGAGTATCAGAGAGAGTAAACTTCCAATCTTGTTTGAGCAGAAAAAATGACCAATCAAGTCTATCGTCAAGTTCTGAAATACCTAGTTTCTCTTCCAATTCTATAAAGTCAAATTCAGAATCCATCGTCATACCATTACGATATTCTTCAATATCAGCATAACCTATCAGTGTTTTAGTGTTTATAATCTCATGCCAATCACTATTAAGATTTAACCAGTGGTAACTTGATAACAACTTACCATCGTGACCATTTATGCATTCACCTAGACAGGAATCTTCATCTTGAGAGACTAACGAATGCCAGGTAAATTGGTGCTGATCTGTTACCTGTATATTCGTTTTGATAAAAATATCGCTATACTGCGGCGAATACCCCTCAAAATTAGCGGAAGATGTTGCTCCTATTACGTTTAAAAAACCGCGCCGTGCAGAAATAAACCAGTTATTGTCCCCTTGGTTAAAATTGCCGCCAGTTTTTAATTTAGCCGTTAAAAAATCAATCCCTAACGCGGTTGAATATTCTCCGTCCCCAGCGCTGGACGTTAAATTAATCACGCCACTTAAATGTTCACCAAACTCAACTGGGGCACCACCAGTAATAATTTGTGCTTGGTCGATTAGAAAAGAATCAATAATACCAAAATAACTCCCCCCTAATTTCATGTGATAAGCATTATAAAAGGGCATGCCATCTAACAGATAGCTGTTCTCCTCTGCAGAGCCACCTCGTATATGAGCTCTGGCCGAAACATCGCCACCGGCAACGCCTGGCAGTTTAGTAATAGCACGATTAACATCGTTAGTTAAGTGAGAGAGTTTTTCAATATCTTCTTGCCCCATAAATTGGATATCTGATGATTGTGAATAAGTAATATCATATTGACTGGCAGAAATAACAATCTTTTCAATAGAGCTTCGGTTTAACTCAATAACCAATGCTTCGCCACTTGAAAATATGGCTTGTTTAAAAAATAAACGTTCGTTGATATACCCCGCAGAGCTAATTTCTATCACATAGTCAGCAAGGGGTAAATTTTGGTAAGTGAATTCACCTTGAAAGGTTTTAATTTCTTTAATCAGCATAGATTTCGTGAGCGCTGATTCATCAAGCCAGTTATTGGAGTTGACTTCCGTACCTACTTTATACAAGCGAATATTAGCTAAATCAATTCGCTCTCCTGAAGTGGCATCGAACACTTGTCCAGCGATCATTTTGTTCGCTATTTCAGTTTCTTGTTTGACGATAATATAGCTATTTTGGGGACCCGATATAATCGTCAGTTTAAAGGGAAGTAAAATTTGCTCAACTAAGGTCTGTGCTGATTTAGTATCAGGTTCGTCATTAATGATCATGCCCTTGTGTATCAGCTGACTACTAAACATAAGTTTATGTCCTTGCTGGTTAAGCAACGTTAATGCCTCAATTAAATTTTTTCCCTTATAATGAGTTTCAAGATTATCCTTGATTACATTATCCGCAAAACTAGAATGGCAGAAAAACAAAAGCCCTATAGATAATAGGGCGGAATAAATGCGAATTAGATTAATAACGTTCTCTCGAATGACTATTGTCGGTATACCTTCAGTTGATCTTGTTCAAGGGTGTAACGATATTCTGTGGTGGAAAATACAGTAAAGAGTGTTTGCTGTAAATCTAAACCATTGATATCGCCATGTAAAATAGTTAACTGAGCAAGTTGTTCAATATGAGTATCGGCAAATTTCAACGTTAAGCCATGCTCCCGAGTAAGCCACAATAAAAATTGGCGCAAATTTTTTCCTTCTAAAGTAAATTTAGGTGCGGCTTCATTGACCCATTGCCATTGTTTATCTCTTGCTGATATCTCACTTTTTATTGAGTTTCCACCCGCTAAACGTATTAACTGTTTGCCTTGAGGAAGTTGATGACTTTCTGTATCTGTAATCAGCTTAATTGAACCTTCACGAACACTTACTTGAATTTGTTGGTTATCTGCAGACACTTGAAATTGAGTGCCAATATCCTGAATATCTCCATATAAAGTATGAATCGTTATAGGGTGTTTATTTCTCGAATCAATATCCGATTCAAAATAAATGCTCCCAAAAGCTAAGGTAAATTCATTACTTTCATTAACAATTAATTGAGTATCGTGATTTAAACGTAAATTCCCCCCTGTTTGCAATGTTAAAGTGGCATACCCATCAGCTAACGTTTCCACCATAGTACCTGGCGTTAATATTTTTGAATCATCATAGCCAATACTGGTGATAACCTCTCCTTGAATTCGTTCAAGGACAACATTGGTTAATAAAGCCGGTGATTGAAATAACAGTCCTTTAAAAGCTACAAACATTACACCCATAGCTGATGCTAGCGAGCCAAATATTATCCAAGATTTTTGCTTTCTTTTCTCATTATTTGTATGCCAACGTACCTTTACTTGATGTTTAATACGCTGTTTTACTTCTTCTGGTGCACTTTTTCTTGGCTTTGTATGCCTCAACAATTCAGTCATGAGTTCATCTCTTTGTGAATTTTGATTTTTTGTGACACTATCTTTTTTGTTCTCTCGACTAGACATCATTCACCTCTTGCTGACCGTTAAATAACTTTTCTCCAGCAGTTAAGGTCATAAATGTGTCTTCAAAAATCGGACGAGCTCGTGACAACAAACTTTCTACTGCTTTAGGTGTAACGTCCAAATTCATGGCAATATCTTTCACCGAGAATCCTTGTATATATTTAAGCTCTACAGCTTGTGCATATCTAGTAGGTAAACTATCTAAGGTTAAATGCACTATTTTATTGAGCTCTTCAATTAAGTAATTATTTTCTGGTTGCTCTTGTATCGCAACGATAAAAGATTGTACATGGGCAAACGCCTCTGGTTGGTCTTCAAGTAAACAAGGCTGTTTATTTTCAGTTTTAAAATAAGCACTCATTTCATAACGACAAAATGTACATAACCATGTGAGTAGACTTGCCTCACCGCGAAAAGTCGATAGTTTATCTATCGCTTTGCATAAACTGCCTTGCACTATATCTTCAGCAACATGCGCTTGATACTCTACACGAGCTATAACGAATCGATATAATTTATCAAAGTATTCTTCATAAAAACGATCAAAAGCAACCCCGTCTCCTTTTAGTAGTTTTTTTACCAGCTTTTTATCAGCACTGTACTTACCAAACATATTGTCCCTGTACTACATATTCCAAACATTGTTATTGTATTAGAGTTAAATTAAAAATATATCCTTCGATTTTTTTTATCTTAACGGTCTATTAATTATATTCAACAAAATAGTAGCATTTACCCACTATCAAGTATTGTGTAACTGCTTGCAGTAAAGACCACTATTGGCTGTTAAAAATAATTCATCAACAATTATTTGTTACCACTATTTTGTTACACCTTTTCGTAGAGTACGGTGCGATGGCTATTAATCCAGAGTGAGCAGAAGTTGTCTTAATGCAGTGAAAGAACGGTCTAAATTAGAACAGAATAAAGGGTAATAACCTGTCGAATAAGCAAGAAAAGCCTTTTAGATGTTTATATAGTGTTATGAGACACTAAAAAAGTTAATAGCTAAAGCATAAAAGTTGAACAAATAACTATATTAATATTTTGCTTAATGAGTTACATGAAAATGTAATATTTATGTAACTCTACTGTCATATTCATGAGTGATTATTGCCTTTATTTATCTTGAAGGCATTCATGTTATGCGCGTTTCTAGTTTTTCTCGCTTGTCTGTAGCTGCAATTAGTATTTTTGCGGCAATTTTCCTCGCAACCATGTATCACGTCGGTGAATCTTTAAGTAAAAGCCAAGCACAATATAAGGGTTATCAGGCTCTTATCTCATTAACAACAGTTGAGTTTAATCGAACCATTGTTGAGTATTTACAAACGGGTGATGCTACTTTGTTAAATAAGGCACAAAAGCAACTCGCCAACATTGTTAAAAAAACTCAAAACTTAAATTTAGATGGGCTATCTCAGCAAGTTACTTCACAAGCACAGACGTTAGCAAACAATATTGATACCAAGTTTCGTGCTATGGGCAAGCTAAGTGGCGACCCTCTGGTTATATTGCGTAATGGTGAACAAGAAATGATCGCCCTGAATCATGATTTATCGACTTATGTGAAAAATACCGAGGTATTGTCACTAAAAGCACAGTTTAACTACCTTATGAATACACAGTTGATAAGTAAGTTACTGGCCGATTTAGTGAGCGCTAGAGAAGCAGCATTTATGCAAAAAAAACCTAATATGCAATCAATAACAATACTATTACAAGAACTGAAAAATCTTGGTGTTGTTTTATCAGTTCAGCCAGCATTAGCGATTTATGCTGAAAATGATGATGACTTTTTTGATGATGACGATTTACTTGGTGAGCCAGAAGAGCTAGAGGATTTGAGTATTGAAGCTATCAGTGAACTACAGTCCTTAATTAATCGATATCAAGGTGAATTAGAAAATACTTTAGTGCAGCAACAGCATCGACAATTAGGCCTAAACCTATTAACAACGCAAGTAGGTAATATTGAAAAATCGATTGTGCAGGGGGAAGCAGATATTTCACTAGCGCAAGAAAAAATAAATGAGCAGCTCTACATTATTGTTATCGGTCTATTAGTTTTCTTGGTGGTATTTTTACTAACTAATTATGGCTTGCAGCGTAGTGTTATTCTTAATCCTTTGCGGAATTTACGTGATAGTTTTGTGCAGTTAATGGAGCAGGGCAAAGTCGACAACATCACTAATATTGATAAAAGTACAGAGTTTGGTGAAATATCTACTAGCTTCAACCATATGGTTAATAAACTTGCACAAGATGATAAAGATAAAGCAGAACAGTTAGATTTAGTCGCCAAAGCATTAACGACCATGGAAAGCCAGGTGAAAAGTATTTACCAATCTTCATATACCACCAGTGAACATGTGCAAGGAGCTAGAAAAATTATGCAGGCTTTAGGTGAGGCTACAGACACTGTAAATACCCTATCAGGACAAGTAGTTAATAATGCGCAGGCAACGAAAAAAGCGATGGAAGTGAGTCAACATCATGTTTCACAAGTATTGGCGGCAAGTGAGTCGACCAACCTAGCGGCTAAGGAAAGTAAAATGGCGATTACCTCGCTTTTTCACTCTGTTGACTCCGTTACTTCAATTGTTGACGTTATTAGCGCTATTGCGGACCAAACTAATTTATTGGCACTTAATGCAGCTATTGAAGCCGCTAGGGCAGGTGAGCATGGTCGAGGCTTTTCTGTGGTTGCTGACGAAGTGCGCCAACTCGCTGCTAAAACACAAGAGTCACTTAAACAAATATCAACTCGGTTAAATCAATTACAAGGTGCCAGCAACTCGATAGAAGGCATAATTAATGACATTGAAAAGGCTTCACATAATCAACGTATTATTGCGGATGAGTTACAAGAAACCGCGTTAGCGGTATCAGGTCAAGCACAAGTATCAGCTACGGTTGCTCAAGATACGTTAGAGCAAATTACTCGTCAACGCACACATTTCATAGCCTTTGAACAGGCCATGGCTAATGTAGATAAAGAAGTGAATGACTCTCAGCACTTATCAAATGTTATTTCGGTTGATGTTAGTAATCAAGTTAACGATATTGGACTAACTCTTAACAGAGCTTCTTAATCTATGCAGGTAAATATAATTTAGCTAGGTATAATCAATATAAATATAGGGGTAAGTTAATCAAAAGCTTACCGCAACTTCTAATTAACAGACAAAGGTATTTTTATGATTGAACAAAACAGTGTAATGCCAGTAGGCGAACTACAAGAATTAAGCAACGGTGAAATGATCACACATAATACGGCGGAGCTCTTTGCCGCTAAAAAAGTCGTGTTGTTTGCCGTTCCCGGTGCTTTTACACCAACGTGTTCAGCAGCTCACTTACCTGGCTATGTCGTTTTGGCAGATGAATTTAAGGCCAAAGGGGTAGATGCAATAATTTGTTTATCCGTAAATGATGCTTTTGTAATGAATGCGTGGGGTGAGTCACAAAATGCTGAAAATATTATGATGTTAGCCGATGGTGATGGTAGCTACACCAACGCATTAGGTTTGAGCATGGATACTGCCAGTTTTGGTGGTGTACGTTCACAGCGTTATGCGATGATTATTGATAACGGTACGGTAACGCATTTAAATATAGAGCAGCCTAAATCGTTTGAAGTAAGTAAAGCTGAAATAATTCTTGAGCAGCTTTAAGTGCAATATTGATTTGAGACTATAGTGGTAAAGGATAGATCTATCTTTAATAACTGTTATTAAAAGTAATCAATACAATAACACAAATAAGAATAATTCTTCTTATTAACCTCTTGGTTGATAAGGAGTTTTTATTTATATGATAATGTAATTAATATGATTTAGTGCTTGAATCAAGGTTAATAAAAAGGCAGAATTACTCAATTAAAATCTTCAAGGCAATATTATGTTAAAAGCTGAAATGGTAGAAAAGTTAAACCAACAACTTAATTTAGAGTTTTACTCTTCAAACTTGTACTTACAAATGAGTGCGTGGTGTGAAGAAAAGGGTTTTGCTGGCGCAGCAGAGTTTTTACGTAAACATGCTAACGAAGAAATTCAGCACATGAACCGTTTATTTACTTACGTAAGTGAAACTGGGGCTTTACCAATTATTGGTGCGATTGATGCGCCACCACACCAGTTTGAAACTTTAGGCCAGTTATTTGAAATGACCTATGAACATGAATGTTTAATCACTGAGCGCATTAATTCTCTGGCTCATGAAGCGTTTACTAATCAAGATTACTCTACTTTTAACTTCTTACAGTGGTATGTTGCTGAGCAACACGAAGAAGAGACCTTATTTAAGGGTATTTTAGATAAAATTAATCTTGTTGGTAATGATGGCCATGCCTTATTTTTTGTTGATAAAGATTTAGCTGAGCTCGCTAAAAATGGTAGCACCAGCATCATGACAGAATCAAACGCATAAGCAATTAAATATAGCTCAGCGCGTGTGACTGCTTGAGGCAGTAAATTAATTGTCCTGCTTAATATGTAGATTCCTTTTAACGGGAGAGCACATATTAAGCGGGATTTTTGCTGTTAGATTAAGTGGCGGAGTTAGCGCTTTAAAAAAATATATCCTCGTCCTTTCACCGTTTTCATGACCGTACACTTTGATATCACCAGAAACTTCTTCCTTAAGTTAGCCACATGACTATTAATGCTTTTATCGCAACAACTAAGTTTTCGCTGAAAAATTTCTGTAGCAATTAACTCTCTGCTAACTAATGAACCTGCATTTTTCATCAGTAAGGCCAGTAAATTAAATTCTAGTCCGGTAGTTATAATAGGTATCTCTAAATACGTAACCGAACGGGTTAAAAAGTTTAATTCAATTTGTGCAATCAATAATTTGTCTGGGTGAGTGCTTTTACCTGTAGCTAACATGCCACTTACTCTGCTATTTGTTCAGGGACTTGGTTAAACATTGTTGTTTTATAGCCAGTAGGTGAACTGTTACTCGTTTCAAGTACTAAGAACTGCTCCTTTGATTGCTCATTTAGTGTTAACTCAAATGAATTCAAAATAATCGAACTACCGTTATCCTTCGCTACTATAAAAACTTGATAGCTGTTATTTTTCAAGAATATGGCGCGAGTATTTTTATAACTAACCTCGCGGTTGTAGGTGGCCGAGTTGATGGTTTCATCTTGTCTAACAAAAAATATTTCTACTTGAGAAAAATCATCTGACTGAATCAAATTTACTATTTCAATTTCATGTTCATAAATGCTGGTTAATAAGCTATTTTCAATCATTAAAGAAAACAAATTAACAGCTATTTCATCAATAATGCCGTCACCATTTTCATCTATATTACCGTCGTTATCGGTATCGACGTACTCTTGTTCTGCATAGAAAAACAGTGTTTTATTAGTATTCTCTATTAATGATAATAAATGATTACTTAATAATGGGGTATTATCTGAAGGAATGGTGAGGTCTAAACTATAGTCACCACTGGCTAAAACGATAGCATTACTGATTTCACCATAAGGTAAGGCAGTAATTTCAGGGCTGTCATCAACCCCATTAATATGAACAGCAAAGAGTTCTTGGTAATTACTTAACTGTTCATTATTAGCTACGGCATTGTAAGCACTAAACTGTGCTTCTGCTTCGGCGTCTACATACTCAATCACCGCAGAGTCTGACATTTTATCGATAACATAAGGCGATATGCCTGCACCATTATTATCTTTAACTATGATGATGTTCTGAGAGCTATAAGCAAAAGTAATGTCGGTAGACCTAAATAACACCTCATCGGTACCAGCACTTGTGATATAAAAAATATAGTCATCTTGGTCAAGCTTTTGATTCTCTGATAGCTGCTGATATTCAAATTGACCCACTAATACTGCCTCATTAAAGCTTTCATTTTCTTTAGACAGATAAAAATCAACAGCTTGCTGATTGGAGTGCATATTTAACACCCTAAGGTTAAATAGATCATTGGTAGTGTCATCTTCATCATCAATGACAGGAATGCTGTGTATCTTTACCTGTGGAGATAACACACTTTGGTTTAGCACTATCAAGTTAATTGTATCTTCGATTACCGTCAGGCTATCTTGATATATAACAGACAAGTCATCAGTAGCTGCACTGTCAGCAGCCTGCCAAGCTAGTTGGTAGTAATAGTCTTGACTGGTTAAGTTGATATTAGTGTGGGCATCACCGTAGGCAACAGCAGAGTATGTTTGTTCAAAATGCTCCTCATCATCATCGTTATCTTTAGTAAGATCTTCATCTATGATTAAATGCATGCTGGGTGAATCTTTAGACAGGTTATACAGTTTAACGTAGCCTTCTCCGCTACCGTCATCACTAGAATCACAACCTAGTAGGATAAATAATAATATGCTGGCAGCAAGGCAGCTCTTTAATGCTTGTAGTGTTTTTAGTGTCGTCATTTGTTTTCCGTAATGTAAAGTTGCAACAATTTGTTGGCGAATGTTATGCAGCAATAGATAGACACTTTGTTAAAGAGTTCCTACCTTTACACAATCTTTGCATTTCTTTATTTAACGTGACATTTTCTTGCACAATCAGGTGATTTACCTGCATTTTGGGGGATTTAACGAATATTCAGCCAATGTGTTAGAGAGCTACTCTTAAAAGGACTGATGAAAACAACAATAGCAAAATGGTGAGATAAGTTTTTGTATACGATCTATTTGCATACAGATTATAATAACGGCGAAATTTCCAGACTCTTCTTACAGAGCTTTCTTGTAAAGTTTCTATATTAGGTTTTTATTCTTAAGGTATAACAGTGATCACAGCAGATGTATTAATAATTGGTGCCGGCGCAGCGGGTTTAATGTGCGCCGCACAAGCAGGCTACCGCGGTAAAAGTGTTGTTGTGGTTGATATGGGTAAAAAGCCTGCGCGTAAAGTGCTTATCAGTGGTGGCGGTCGTGCTAATTTCACCAATGAAGGCGCAGGTCCTGAAAATTACCTTTGTCAAAACCCGCATTTTGTTAAATCTGCGCTAAGTCGCTATAGCGCGCAAGACTTTATCGATTTAGTCGACAGGCATGGTTTGCAATATCACCATAAAACCCTGGGTCAGTTATTTTGTGATGATAGCGCGCAAGATTTGGTTGATATTTTGATGACCGAATGTGAATGGGCTGGAGTACAAGTAAATTTACGTACTGAAGTACTCTCTGTTAGTAAAGTCATCAATGGTGACGAGCAAGCGTATATTGTAAAAACCACAGATAAAAGTTACCAATGTAAATCGTTAGTTGTTGCTTCAGGCGGACTTACTATGCCAAAGCTAGGCGCAACACCCATTGGTTATAAAATTGCCGAACAATTTGACTTAAACGTACTTGAAACCTTAGCTGCGTTAGTACCTTTCACGTTACATGAACATGATAAACAACGTTTTGATGGTTTATCAGGCATAAGTTTATTAACTGAAGTTACTAGCGAAGACGGCACGTGTTTTAAAGAAAATATTTTATTTACTCATCGTGGTTTATCTGGACCGGCGATATTGCAAATTTCCTCATTTTGGCGAGCCGGTCAGGCGGTAACTATCAACTTATTACCTGAGCAGAGCCTCAATGAAACCCTGACTCAGTGGCAAAGTGAACAAGGTCAAAAATCAGTTAAAAATCTGATGTCGACCTTGTTGCCTAAACGTTTTGTGGAAGTATTAGTCAAAGATGGCATTATCGCCGACAAGCCAATAAAACAACTTAATCATCAAGATATTTCTACGCTTAGTGAATACTTACATGCTTGGCAGATTAAGCCAAATGGTACTGAAGGTTACCGTACTGCTGAAGTGACTTTGGGCGGGGTAAATACCGACGAACTTTCTAGTAAAACCTTTGAAAGTAAAAAACAGCAAGGCTTGTTTTTTATCGGTGAAGTGATTGATGTTACAGGTTGGCTAGGGGGTTATAACTTCCAATTTTGTTGGGCCAGTGGTTATGCCTGTGGGCAAGCGGTTTAGTGTATTCTGGTATTAAAAAATGAGACATTTTAATAGAAATTGAGACAATCTATTAAAAATTGAGAAAGTTGAATAGTTTGTCTCATTTTGGATCTCGTTAATAACTCCAATCCTCATAAGCCAACGGCAGGCTATTAAGCAAGTCTCTGCGCTCACGCCAGTTGGGCATGTGTTTATCCATTAATGATCGAAAACGTTGGTTATGGTGGCGCTCTAGTAGGTGAACTAACTCGTGAACTAGGATGTACTCCATACATTCAAAGGGCTTCTTAGCAAGTTCAAGGTTGAGCCAAATGCGCTTTGCTTGAATGTTGCAGCTACCCCACTTGGTTTTCATTTTTTTAGTGTTGAATGAATTAGCTTCAATCCCTAGTTTCTTTTGCCATAGTGGTAACAGCTTTTCTAGTGAACGCTGCATTTCATCCCGGTAAAAGCGGTTGAGTAATTTGAGTTTATTGTCTATTGAAGTGCTTTCAGCTACAGCTAGCTCTAATTTGCCATTTCCCTTTGCTTGAACAGAATACTTACCTTGTGCATCAGTCACCTTCAAGCGGTATTTACGACCCCATAGGTAATGACATTCACCATTAACCATTTCACGCACTGATTGCCGTTCTTGCCCAGCAAAATCCGCTTGCTGTTTTTTAATCCAACCAAGCTTGTTAACAATAGCAAGTCGTATAGCTTGCTCAGTTGTTTTGCTAGGCACAGATAGCCTAACTCTGCCATTTGGTGGGAGCACGCTAAGGTGAATATTTTTAATATCTCTTCGGTTGATCTCTACATCGACCTCACCAATTCGGGTGATCTCGTTATCAGCTTTAGGCACTAATGATATTCCTTTTGCGCTTTAATCAAATCCATCACCTCAACAATATCAACTTCATAACTAGCTGTTTCTTCTCTTATGGCATTGGCTATTTCACGTTCTTTAAATCTATCACCAAGCCATTCTGCTTTTTTTGTATACCGAACAGCAGAGTCAATTTTAGTGGTCAGCACTTCATCGTTACCAAAGTTATCGTAAATAGCCTGTTTCGCAAATGTATCAACAGTGTCAGGGTAGTTATGTTCCTTATTACCCGTAGGATTAACAACTTTTTTGGCTAAGGCTTTAATCTGTTCTAGGTATTCTTGGTAACTTATCGCTTGCTCTCTGCGCTGCTTAATAATTTCATCAAGCAAAGTTGCCATACTGTCGAAGTATTTAGGGTTTACTAGGTTTTCATCAACAATCGTTTTCCTAACATTGTTTTCAATGGCTTCAGCCATTGCATCTTCATCTTCCCTTAGGCTTTCAGGTAATGATTCAAGTCCTTTACCATTGTTGTTTACCACTAAATCAATTAAACCAAGCTCTTCGAAATCCATTAGCAATTCACTATCATCAGCGCGAATATACATATCCAGTAAATGACGCATTGCAGGTTCAAAGCGCTTCATTTCTAACAAGTCACCGCTGGCAAGTTTTACCTCATCTCTTACTTTTTCATAATAAGACACTTCTTTTTTAATTTTTTCTGACTCAGCCAGTGTATAACTTGCTTGTTCCATCTCATTTGCAACGTTGGTGTACGCACGTATAAGTTTGGCAACTGTTTGGTAAAGGGTTAAACGTAGCGCTTCTTTTTCATTTCGTTCATTTTCATCTTGTGGTTCTACACCTGATTCACCACAAAAATAATGAATGAAATCTTTAGTATCTCTCGGTGCTTTTACTGGTTCGCATAAAGCTCTTACTGCTTCCAAGGCATTGTCTAAATCAGCTTTAGACTCTTTCAGTCGGTCTTTTAATAAACCAGCAACATCTTCTTCGTCATAACCATCAAAAGCTTCTGCTGTGAACTCCTTGATAGCTTTATCTAACGAACGAAATAAATCTTTGTAATCTACGATGTAGCCATAATCTTTATCCTCGCCATTAAGCCTGTTAACACGGCAAATCGCTTGGAAAAGGTTATGATCAGCCATCTTTTTATCAATATATAAATAGGTGGCAGAAGGTGCATCAAAACCTGTTAGAAGTTTATCTACAACGATCAACAATCGCATTTGTCCTGGTTCATCGATGAATCTTTTTTTAACTGTTTTTTCAAATTCTTCAACACGTTTAGCAGCTTCATCTTCAGTTTGTTCAAAGTAGTCGGCCAACATTTTTCGGTAGGTTGAGTATTTGAAGAGTTTTTCTGTTTTTCCTTCTCCTGTCTCTTCGCCCTTGATTGTACTTGCTGCGGGTTGGTAGCTAGTAACAATCGCACACTTATTAGCAAGGTCAGTCTTGCTAAATAAGTCATACACCACACAGGCTTGGTGAACACTTGAGCAAACTAACATGGCGTTACCTCTGCCAGACATAAGGGCAGGTTTGATCTCCATATCCATTAAAATATCACTAACAATTTGTTCTAAGCGAGACTTGCTAGAGAGCACTTTTTGCATCGTGCCCCATTTTTGTTTGAGCTGCATTTTGGCAAGATTTGAAAGCCCTTTAGTCTTAGCCTCGAACCATTGATCTACTTTTTTCTCTGATGTTAAATGCTGATCGATGTCTCTTGCTTCGTATCGTAAATCGAGAACAACACCATCGCTGACTGCTTCATCAAATTTATAGGTATGAATATATGGACCAAATACTTCCAAGGATTTTTTCTTATCCTTTTTCATTAATGGCGTACCTGTAAAACCAACAAACATGGCCTCTGGTAAAATCGCTTTCATTGCTTCGTGTAGTTTGCCTGATTGCGTTCTGTGACACTCATCAACAAATACAAATAGGTTACCTTTAGCCGTAAAGTTATTGGGTAAGTTTTTGGTGAGTGCTTCAAGGTAATCTTTTGTCGCTTCATCATTATCTTCATCAGTAGGTGCTTCACCATTTCGGCCAAACTTATGCACTAAAGAACAGAACAACCAAGGGTTAGGTTGATTTAACGTAGCAACTAAATCATGGCCACTCTTAGTTCGATATATATCTTCATCAACCCCAGAGAACACCTTTTCAATTTGTTCATCAAGTTCAGTTCTGTCAGTTACAATCAGCACGCGAGAGTCGGTAACATTCTCTCTAATCCATTTGGCCAACCAAACCATAGTTAAGCTTTTACCTGAACCTTGTGTGTGCCAAATAATGCCGTCTTGTTTTGATTTTACGTGCTTTTTAGCAGCTTGAATGCCAAAAAATTGATTGTGTCGGCAGGTTTTCTTCACTCCAGCATCAAAAACAATATAATCATGAACGAGCTGTAAAAAGCGCCCTTTGTCACAAAGCTGTGCAACATGCGTATCTAATAAGGTTTCTGTTGTAACATCTGCTGATGGTAAGCTTCCTGAACCGTCAGGCTCTTTCCACTCTAAATAATATTTTTCTGATGTTTCAATGGTGCCGTAGCGAATACCTTGGGTGTCGTTTCCCGCCATAACGAGTTGCATGGTAGTAAAAAAGTTACGAATGAAATCTTTTTTCTGGTTATCTAAATTTTGACGAATGCCTTCACTTACCGACACTGACGAGCGTTTGAATTCGATCACACCCAAGGCAATACCGTTAACATAAATCACAATATCAGGACGCTTTTTAAGTTCACCTTTTACAGTTACTTCTTCAGCTATGGCAAAATCATTATTTTTAGGATTTTCCCAATCAATCAGCCATACTGTTTGGTTTTGCTCACCCGTGCCTTCTTTTTCTTTTACGCCATAACGCAGCAGGCGATAAACTTCTTTATTGGCATCATAGAGCTTTTTACCTTCACCAAGTGCAGCAGCAGCATCTAATTTGCGTAATGTTCGCTTAATAAGCGCCTCAGATACTCCGCGATTCTTTAGCCACTTGGTAAGCAAATCAGTTTCAATATTGCTATTACCTTCACGGTACTCCCAGTCACCTAAATAATCGTAATCAAGCTGTTCTTTGAAGAACTTAACAACGCGATTTTGGGTTTTTCTTTCTAGTTGACCGACATTACTCATTCTGACACTTCCTTTAGTCCAGTAATTTCATAGGCAAATTTACTTAGTTCCTGTGTTGATGCATCATCTTCAAAGGTAACTTCTTTATCGTCTTGCCATAACTCATAGGTAAATGTTTCGTTGAGATAGAAAAAAAGATCACTCTTTTCCCCGTTTTCTAAATGCACACTGGGCAGATTATTATCACCGGAAACAAAATGATACTTAGGCTCTTTCGTTAATAAACTAGATAGTTCTGATTTATTGCTTTCACTTAACTGTTTTAGTTTTAAGAAGATAAAGTAACTATATAAGCCATAATGATAGCCAGACATTCTTTGGCTACACAGTAAATATATTTCGCCACTTTGATCATAATTAAAGCGAATACACATTTTAGTGCACTCTTTAAGCATATCATGCTCTTCAATTATACATCTGCGCCAATCAGTGGTAGTCGAATTCGCAACTATCCGCTCCATTCCCTCGACTTCATGGCCTTCATCAAGCGCATCTAAAAGTTGAAATAAGAGCTTTTGTCGTTCATCTTTATCATTAAATACACTTCGCCAGTTTTCATTACGATCACGAGCATTGCTTTGAACACTTCTACAAAAGTTTTTATTACTTCCTTGCCAAACAAGGTAGTCGCCAAAGGTTAATAGTGATCTATGCAGTAGATAGTCTTTTCTTCCAAGCATTTCACTTGAAAATAATACAGCAGCTTTGCTGGCATTGCGCTTAAATGTATCTATACAAAACGTACTTTCATCTTCATGTTTGCATGAATCAAGTAAGAACCCAATTTGACCATAAAAGTAACTATGTCCGTGGTAGGGGGTAAATGCTTTTAGCCATTGCTCATCATTGATAATAAGTTGCGCTTTAAGTATTTCTTCTTTTCTTTGCAGCTCATTAAAGAATTGGATGTCTTTGTTTTCAAGTGCAGCTAAATTAGTAAAGACATTTGAATAGAGTTTGTAAGCTAAACTAGAAAGCGAATTTACGGCATTAACATAATCAGTGGCAGAATCGTAAGCGGTATTGTTTATCAGCCGTTCAGTAACATCTAACCAATGCACTAAGTTATTCATCTCTTCATCAGAGATAGATTTGATGTCTTTAAAACAAGGATTAATACAAATAAATTTATAAAGCGAAGCAAAACGTATTTTTTCCAAATACCCGTTTTTACTGATACCGTCATTAAAGGTTTTAAGCACTTTATCTTTAATTAATGCGCCATCAGCGCAATCAAAGTTAAATTGTATTTCGTGAATAAAATCGAGGAATTGATAAGTATTGTTCAAGGAAGTATTTGAAAAACAGCTTAAGTCTTCGTACTGTGAATGAGCGAAGTAAGAATTGTCGCGCAATTGGCTGACAACACTTTCATATTCTTTTTCATTCTTCTTACTCGCATTTTCAATTGTGGAGACAAATTGTGTTAGGGCAATGGTTTTAAAAAAGCGTAAGTAGGTATCATCAACGTCAGTAGTGTCTTTAGGTCGCATTTTCCAAAATACATCTGTCCATGATTTGTCGAGCTTCAACCAAAAATCATCTGCTAAACTGATCTCCTCAGAGCGGTGAACATAACCTTGTAACCATGCTTTTAAATTTTCAAATTCTGTCAGAGTTTGTCCTCTGGCGTTCATTTTTATATAAAGTTCATCTGTTAAGGCAAAGTTATCCATGTTCAGAAAATGAAAGGTAACAGGTGGCTTTTCACTACAAATCAACATGTTCCATAAATCAGGTGAAAGGGCAGACTTAAATACGCGATGGATCTCATCTAGCATCACTAGCATGGCCTTTACCGTTGGGTCGTTTTTCCATACGGAGAAAAACCAACTCGCATCAAAAAGTGTTTCTGATAAGCTTCCCTCTATTTCTTGGATTGCTATTTCATCACCAAAACGCAGTAATGAATGAGTAAACTCTTTAGAGGTGATTCGATTCTCATATTTAAATTTGGTCAACTTACTGCTTGCAGCAGCAAGGTTTCCTGTACCAATTGCAATGTACCAATGGAGCAAAAATAACGTGGTAATACGTTGCTGACCATCTAGCAAAATGAGGTGGTCACCTTTAACTGAACCATAAATAAAGTCGAGATCTTGGCTTTTTTTAGGGTCGTTGATCATGGCAAATAGATTAGCAACAAACTCTGTTCTTATTTGGCTCGCCTTACTATCGTCTCTGCCCTGTGCATAGTCTCGTTGAATAATGGGTATGCTAATGGCATGCTCGTCAAGCAACTGCCAAAATGTATTTTTCATACTCATACTAATCCCTCCATGACACTATAAAAGTTAATGCATGTAATTAACTCGTTGCGATATGCTTTTCTGTCTTCAGCAGACCATTGGTGCATGTGAGACACATTTTCACTATAAAATTTAGAAAATACATTTTTTGTCGCAATAGGAATAAAACACTGGGCTTGTTTGCCATTAGCACCTTTTTCATACTGTAAAATAAGTTGTCTTTTTTGTGCAAAAATAGCATTACCTATACCTCTGTTTACTTTGGCAGAAAGTAAACAGAGGTTATCAAGCCCATCCATTTCTTCTTCTTTAATAACACCTACAACCTCTCCAAGCTGCTTCGTATATTCTTGTAGTGAGGCTTTAAGCGCTAACATATTTTCTTCACTGTCAGAGTCTATTATTCTCAGGCTATTCCAATGAGCAAGTAAGGTGGACAATTGGGCTTTGTTTTCCTTTGGAATATCTTCACTTTCAATAAGTGCTTGCTGTGATGTGTACCAAACATCTTGTTGTTTTGAATCATCAAGTTGTTGTGAATTTTGAGCATGAATATGCTCTATATCCCACTGCGTGTTAGCATAGGTATTAAATGAGAGTCTAGTGCCTTGCTTTCTATGAGCTGCAATATTAAATAGAATTAACACCGAAATAATATGCTGACGATTGCCACCATATTGCAATGCGCTAAAGGTTTGTTTTTTACTTTCGTCAGTAAAGTACTTAACAAGTTCTTTTGAAATACGAGCTTTCAGTAGTTTTACAAAACCAGATTTCGTTACCCCTTCAGACATTTGCCATAAAGCTTGAATGTTACAAATACTTCGAGTGATTAAAAAGCCAGTTAAATGGTAGAGTTCGTCATTTTCAAACCATTCCTGTAAGCGATAAAAGCCTTGTCTTAGTTGATGCCATTGTTGCTCAATAAACGCTGCTTTGTTATCTGCCTTTTTTAATGCGTGGTAATAATGGTTAAACGAGAAGAATGCATCTTGGCTTTCGAGGTTATTAGGTTTGTGTATTGGTTTATTGGTAAGCAAGTCAAACAGTAGTTCAATATGGTTTGTGTGCTTATTTTCCTTGTTATAGGGTTGCAAAAAAGCCCAAAAATCTTGGTTTTGCAATGCCTGCTCAATGGCATCCCATTGCTGCGCCATTTGCGACTGTTTTAATCTACCAACCTCGGTGAGTTCTTCTGCATTAGCGTAATGTAAAAACAGTGCTTTAATGAGTTCTGCGTTAGTCAGCGGGATCTTCCCACTGTTTAAGCGCATAAAAATATCAATCGACTTTTGTTTATTTTGCGCAGCATCCATATCAAGTGCGGCATACCAAATGACTTTGGTGTGATTTAAAAACTTATTCAGCCAATCTTGCTTTTGTTGCTCGCTTTTATTTTCAAACCACTTTGCTATGGTGCGATAGGCAGTATAAAAGTGGTAGTTGTCAACGTTATCCAAATCACAACGAGAAAGTGTTGAGGTTGGCTGTTTATCATTGATTGCAGAATCATAACTTTCTATATAATCCTGCCATGATTTGCTTTGTAATGTGTTCGGCAAATAATGCGCTAAAAACTCACTACTGCTTTTTCGTGTACGATAGTCAATGGTAAATTTACTGTGTTGCAGAAATGACAAAATCATATAGCTGGTTGTTATTCTTTGCTGTCCATCAATGAGTTCCCAACATGATTTATCATCGCTTGATTGCGGTGCTTGATATTTTACTACCACAGGCTGTAAACAATAAAAATCACTTTGGGTAACAGTAAATTCATCAATGTCATTGAGCAAGTCTTCAACTTGCTGCGGTGTCCATTTATAGCCGCGCTGATAGTCATCAACAAAAAAGTGTAGCGGCAATAACTCAGTGATTGATTTTAGAATAAGTGCGTTATTACCTTGCACCAACTGTTGCAAGTGGCCCATAAAATCTGTGACATTTTCATCTTCAGATTGTGACAGCGCATACTGAAACTCTGAAAACAAGTTCTCTATGGCAACCATAGAGCCTGTACTGTGATTATTGCTATTATTTTGCATTTAAAACATCCTGTTAACTAATATGGCAATCGCGTGCGGCCTGTGAGTAGCTGTTGCATCATGCCTTGCTTTATTTGACGGGTTTTCGTCAAGCGCTGCTCAAGGGTTAGAATTTCGTTATCCATATCCGAGAGGGTAGTAGCGATAGCGGTTTGTTCTTCTGGTGAAGGTAGTAATATCGGAAACTCTAATATCGTACTCGTTTTTAAAAATGTTGTTCCGACTTGAGTTGCTCTTGATGCGACTAGAGAACGGATATAATTACTTTTAAATAGAAAAGACATGAAGTTAGAATTGCAGTTCTTCTTGAAGCGGATCAAAGCAACATTATGGTCATAAACGGTTGGTTCAGATAGCTCTTTAACAATCATCACTTTGCCAACACCTTCTAATTTTACCGATGCTAAAGCAATAATTAGATCACCTATTTTTACGCTATACCCTTTGTTCTCTGCGTTAGTTGTTTTTACTCTCTGAACTATATCTGGATTGAAAGAGTCATTCTTAAAAACATCACCTAATTTTATAATCGCTGTACCAGTCCCATAGAGATTTTTATCTTTGTAAAGGCCTGAAGGTATTCGGTTATCCTCTAATAAATATCCTAGGCATCTGATATCCCAATCCTCAGGGATTTCGCCTAGTTCGCTGGGTTTTGTACCTTTGCTATTTCCTTCAACAGCACCTTCAGTGTAGGTGGCAAATTGAGGTAAACGGGTTTTTCCTGTTAGTAGTTGCTGCATGGTGGCGGTTTTAATCGCTTGTTTTTTCGCGATTAGGTTTTCTAATTCCGTTAATAGCGCATCAACATCGGATAAAGCATTGGCAATGGCGGTTTGTTCTTCTTTTTTAATAGGAACTGTTATTTCGAAACTATGGGCATCATTACGGTTTAGCGTGGGAACGCCTGAACCACTGCTAAAGCGATCAAAACCAATATAGGTATATAGATAATATACATATTTAGGTATTGCGTTATTGAATTGTTTGACCCATAACGCGGTATTGTGAGGCCAGTAATTTTCATTAACATAATGAACTTTACCAATAGTTCCAGAACGTCCGGTTATTACTCCAGGGCCTTTTACTTGGTAAGTGTTATGGGAATTCATCACTCCATTGGAATATACAACAGGATAATTTCCGTCTATTCGATCACGATTTGGTAAATCAAATCCACGTTGCAATGGTGCAAAGTCGCCAATATTTGTATTAGACCAACCTTCTGGAGTCAATTGATTTTCAGCTTGGCTCATAACGACCACTCCAAGCCCATTGCATTTAAGTGACCTGCGACTTTATCGCTTAAGTCATCAACTGATTGGGTTAGTGTTGGCAATGGCGTACTATAACGTTCTTCCAGTTGTTTAACGCGATTAGCCATTTGCTGGGTAACACGTTCAATTTCAGCAACGATGTTGGTTTGTAATGTGGCCAGCCACTTGTCATCGACAATCAATTCTTTAATTTCATTTAATGGAATATTTGGATATTTCTCGATGAGTAACTCATACAGTGCATTTTCAGCAACTTTAATTTGTGAGCTTAGGCTTGCTTCATCATTCGCAAGAGATTGATATTGATATGCAACTGTTAAGCTAATTACACTTTCATCATCACTATAAATATCTAAGGCTTGCTCGATAAATTCCGCTCTTTGAACCTCTAGTGCCTTAAGATCTTTTTTAATGCTTGCAACTTCATTACTCAATTCAATGAAATTATTTAATGAGCCAAGTTCATTGTCAGTATCTATATCTCCGATAACTTTGATACGCTTGGTAACATTGGTTTTTGTCAATTTACCTTTATTGTTTAACAGAGGTACGAAAACTGTCTTATGCTCAGGTGAACTTTCCAAGTTGGAAAGTTCCGTTACCTTTGATTCTAGCTCGGCTTTTTTGTCTGCGAAGAGGTTCGCTAATGGTCGGTTAAGGATGGTTAGAACTGTTTCTTCCCAGTCGATAACACAACCAACTATAAGAGCTTTACTAGGTTTTTTGTCACTTTCGGTGAGCAGCTCTAACGCCATGCCTTCAACACCATGTTCTTCAAGTAACTGCTCCATTTTACTTTGAACACCTTCCAAAGAGGACTTGAGGCTATCGATATATTCTTGTTCAGCCTGAAAGTACTTAGCAATAACTAATGATGTAGGTATTAGCTCGCCTTTATAGCGAGACTTATTTAGAACGAAATCATGTGATTCTCTATATACGTCTTTTCCTTTATCATCTTTGACAGGGACTAACACTCGTAACGTATTGCCTGCTTGCCAATCGTCTTGCGCCAATACATAAACATCGTCTTGTAGTGTTTCGGCCCAGTAATCCATTAGAATTTGGTAAATATCATATTTACTGAGCAAGTCACTATTGGCGTATATAGCTAATAGGTTCTCTGAAATATTAAAGATGAAATTTTTCGGGTTATCGCCCACTTTTATTTCTTTAAGTTTTGCTTCTGGTATCCAGTTCTTAAATGGCAATAAGCTACGGCTGGCAAAGTCTTTAAACTCTTGATGAGCCAAAATACTACTTTTAACTGAGCTTGCTTCAATCATACCGTGACTATAACCATCCCTATCTGGTTTGAATAATGTGGCACGAATGCTTGGGAATACTTGCCAGTAATGCTCTAGGGCATCAATATCACTATTTGGAATACCACCTTGCAGGTGAGCGCTTAAATCGTGTAAATCTTCTGGCTCACTTGAGTCGATATAGCGAGGAATATTAAGGTTGAAATCATTTTTGGCGATTTCGTCTAGCTGCACTAAACGACTGAAACGCTCTAGTTCTAAGCCTTTGTTAAATACATCAACAACTTTGTGAATGTCTTGGCTGCGTAAGCGGTTTTTGTTGCCATCTTTGATAAAACCTTTACTAGCATCAATCATAAAGATTGGGCGGCCAGTTATAGTTGGCAGAGCCTCATCACCTTCATTAAAGTCCGTTACCGCTTGTTGTGCATGTTCTTTATCGATGATTATGATGCAGGCAGGTATACCTGTTCCGTAGAAGAGGTTAGCAGGCAAACCAATAATGCCTTTGATATAACCTTGTCTAATTAAATTTTCACGAATAGTAGCTTCGGCATTACCACGGAATAATACACCATGCGGTAAGATCACCGCGCCTTTACCTGTGCTTTTTAAGCTTTTAATAATGTGCAGTAAGAAAGTGTAATCACCATTTTTCTCTGGTGGAATACCCCAAGTAAAACGATTGTATAAATCATTCTCTGGATTTAGGCCACTGGTCCAGTTTTTATTAGAAAACGGTGGGTTAGCTACTGAAAAATCAAGGTTTTTAGTGCTGTCCCATCTTTAAAAGCAGGGGATGACAGCGTATTGCCTTGTGCAATGGTTCTGATGTCAGAAACATGCCCATGTAAAATCATATTCATTTTTGCCAGTGCAGCAGTAGTCACATCCATTTCTTGAGCAAAAATAGACAAACCACGAGGCGCTTCGTCACTGGCTTTCAATAATAAAGAGCCTGAGCCAGCCGTTGGATCATACGCGGTAGCATCTTGTGGTGTGTTTTCGTTTATACCAACCACTTTGGCCAAAATTTGCGACACTTCTGATGGGGTATAAAATTGGCCTTTCGATTTACCTGATTCGGTAGCAAAGTGGCGCATTAAGTATTCGTATGCATCCCCTAATAAATCATCTCCGCCAGCGCGGTTGCTAGATAAGTCTAATCCTTGAAATATACCAACTAGCTTGGTGAGGCGGTCGATCATTTCTTTGCCTTTACCAAGTTTATCTTCGTCATTAAAGTCGGCAACGTCAATTACGCCTTTAAGATCGTTTTCTTCGGCAAGGGCTGCGATAATTTTATTAATTTTATCGCCAATCTCTTTATCGCCTTTAGCACCTACCATGTCGTCATAGCTTGCGCCATCAGGCACAACAATCATGCCGTAAGGGTCGCCTTTGTATTTATCGCTGACGTACTTCATGAATAACATGGTAAGTACGTAGTCTTTGTATTGGCTGGCATCCATACCGCCACGTAACTCGTCACAACTTGCCCATAATGATGAATAAAGTTCTGTTTTTTTAATTGCCATGGGAAATTATTTAATCCTTTGTATGTGAGCCGTATTAAAGCTGGTCAGTGTTTAAACCAGCGGCTTTTAATCGCTGAGTAAGGTTACGCATTTTGGAAAATTCAGTACCGAAACTAGGTTTAAGGCCAACGCCTTCACAAAATTCTTTAGCAGTAATGCTGTTTAAGGCATCTGCGTATTTGATCATTTGCAGGTGCATTTCAGTGGTGTACTGATTGCGAGGTGCTTCGTCTAATGCATATTTGATATTGTCGAAGATTGCTTGCTCGGTCATATGGCTATTCTTCTTTTTTGTGATGATTTATCTAATTTATATAAATTAGATAATTTAGCAAGGAGAAAATTGTGAAACTTTCTTAGACTTTGATCTTATTGGAATCTTCTGGTTATGCAAATTTCTTCTATACTAGGGCTAGTATAATTATTTTTAGTTATATTAATTAAGCGTTATATCTCATTGTAAAAATTAAAACTATTAGCTAAATGTTAATAAACCACTGTTCGGTCCGAATTGTTTTTATATAAAACATCTAATAAAAACAAAGGCTTTTATACATATCTGCAATCTATCATTTTCTTTGTAAGGGTGCTATTTCTAATAAATAAACAAATTTTAGAAATGGTGATTACATGAAAAAAAGAAATGGTATAACGATAAAGATAAGAGATGGTTGGATAGATGAATGGAAAAAGAAAAATGAACAAGGCACTGGCTATTACTCTTTTCTGACTACGCAAGATGGACTTCCCATACTTCACTAGACAGTTTCTAACTCAGAAAAATACGCTTCCTCAAATTTAGCACTAACCCCGCTCAGAAGCATTTAGAATGCTTAACTACACGGTTTAATTTAAGCACAGACTTATTTATTAGCGAACTAGTTGTGCTATAAAAATAGCTTTATGATTCAAGATACGGCAAATAATGAACCATAGAATATTTTTATTTGCCACTTACTAGATATTTTTCTTACGTCAGCAATAACAAAATGTTCCATTTAGGGGGCCTTCGCAAAAAAAACAATCTTGGATTCATACCTGTCTGAGAAAAGTTAATCTTGAATTGGACGGTTTATTCTTTCCATCAAATGACCAGTGAAGTACAGTGGTATCACCAAATCTTTCTGCTCAAGTGCTGACGAACCTTGCCCACCTATTAGCTTGACGGTTCTAACCGGATTATATTGCTTCTTGTATGACTGAAGTGATTTTGCCTTTGTTCTCTTGCCACTCTTTACCTCTACAGGAATCACACAGCCATCCATGTCTGTTATGATGAACTCCAGCTCGGCAGCTCGTCCCCCCCTCCAGCTAAAGGTCGGGTAATTCCCCATCACCGCCAGCTCTTGCTGAACGAAGTTTTCCGCAATGAACCCCTTATATTCAAAACGATTCTCTTTTACTGCCTTATAGTCAGTTTGAAGCATAGCATTGAGGAGCCCGACATCGAAACAAAACAATTTAATAGTATTGTCCGCTTTGTAGGCCATAAACGGAGTGCGTGGTGCACCTTCAAGAAGGTGGTTTTTGAGGGTCAAGTGACACTTATCAAGCCAGTTAATTGGGCTTTCGAAGTCCCCATAGCGAGATTTTTTCTCGTGAATACCTTTAAATCGATAGCGTTTCACTGAGTCATCGAGATTCTGAGATAACTGGTTTGGAATGTTCTTAAATACTGACTCAATGAGAGTAGCGCTAACCTTTCCGCTGTACTTACCAAAGTTTTTTGTGTAACCGGACACAAGGTTGTCTTGTATTGCCCTAACTGCACTAATACGATTAAGCATGTTTTCGCTTGGATCTTTAAACCAACGCCACACAGCCTCAGGCATACCTCCAACGAAATAGTAGTCTGTTAATACATCCATAAAAAGCTTTTCAGTGGTCGGGTTATCAGTTTGTGCGTAGTACGCCTTTAGCAATGGGCCGCTGTCACTAGCAATAAGGAACTCTTCAAGTGACAGCGGGTACAGGGTGTACTCCTCTACCTTGCCGACTGGAAAAGAATTCAGTAAACCAATATTAGAGCCACTTGCTGCAACAAACATTGTCGGAGCTTTCTCTGCAAAGAATTTGAGAGAGTTAATAGCATTCTGACACTCACCAATCTCATCCAAAATAAGAAGATCGGTTTTTGGTGAGAAGGTTTTATTTGTCAGCAACTCAAGGTTTGAGATAATTTCATTCGGAGCAAGAGCCCCTTTAAAAGCCTCCTTCATGCTGGGGTCTTCAAGGAAGTCAACACGAAGCACATTCTCAAACTCACCACCTAACAGATCTTTCAATAGATAGGTTTTTCCTGTTTGTCTTGCACCGTCAATTAGAAGGGGCTTTCTTCTATCTAGATTCTTCCATATAAGTAACTTGTCGAGAAGTTTTCTTTGCATGCCTTAACCTTAACTTTGTAATTCATCAGAATTGATATGCTCAAATTATACATTTATGATAGCAAAAAATGTAGGCCACAACACTTATTACTAGCAAAAATCGTTGTGATGGTACACTTATTCCTAGTAAAAAGTGTAAATCGACAATGTCATTGAGAATACTTAGCTCACCAGTTCTTCACCCAAGATATAGGTTGTTTTGTAGCCGATAGGTTCGTATTGCTTATTCTCACTTTTAGGCATGAAGTTGTTTTCTTACTAAAATTCAAAATCTTAACATTGTCTTCGTTTTAATTTCATCAAGCGAGACGCAATGAGCTCAGTGACATAGGGGCTGGAGAGCATACTCTGTCTTCGCTAGAATTATACGAATACATAGTAAAAATTGTTCAAGTTGGAATCTGTGATATGTAGAATTTGTTAACGAAATAATTCGTCCAATTATGTTAAATACGTGTTTGTAATATTTTGAATTAAAAGCTCTTTGCTGTATGCTGTTAAGGTTTTAAATGGTCAAAAGATGTTGATTTATATGTAAAAACAATATTCCTTAGTATGTTTGTTCGGCTATCCGATGATCAAATGACCGTAATTTATTTCAGCTAAAAAATGGACTTTCTTTTGCTCGTATACTTTTTATTATTAGTGTTATCCCTGATATCACTTCAGGAATTGATATCTCTCAATATCCCTCATGAATTTTCAATGTACATTGCGGTTGTTATTCCCGCCTTATTAATTATCTTTCTAGAGTTTCGTTTTCCCTATAGAAAAAAATGGTTACCTAAAGCTGATGAATTCAAACAAGATTTGATTTATCTCTTTGGTGTTCAGCTCTTTTGGGTTCTATTAGTAAAATATATGCTTGCGAGTTACCTCATTAATGAAGGTTTTTCTAACACTGTCATTTTCAATATTTGGCCCAATCAATGGCCTTTATTTTCCCAACTAGTTGTCATGGTATTAATGGGCGAGTTCATGCAGTATTGGTGGCATCGTATGAGTCACAAACTTCCAGTTCTTTGGGCACTGCATGATGTTCATCACCAACCAAACAAGGTTTATTCATTAAATACGGGCCGCTTTCATCCTCTTGACAAAATAGTTGAATTCTTTGCCGACATTCTAGTTTTTATCTTGATCGGCGCTTCGAGTGAACTTATCGCATTTTACTATGTGTTCTACGCCGTCAATGGTTTGTTGCAACATGCTAATTTAAAGCTATGTCGGCAGTAGAATTTAAGCAATGGTTAGACGACGCTATTAATACCTTAAATGCGCCTATTTTTAGTCTGAATAATTATACTTGGAAATTAGAGCAAGAGTTATATGCTTCCAAGCTTCCAACTCATGAAGTAATGGTAGAGCCTATTCAGGAAAACATGGTTCCATTTAGCAAGAAACAGCAGTTGGTCTCGCTACTTAACTCAATGACGAAGAAGGATTTTGAGCTCTTCTATCATCAACAAATTATTGGTGAACATAGTAAACGTTTATTACTATTTTCACCTAAAGAGCCGTAGTGGTAGCTTTTACATATTACGGTTTATATTCACTTCAATATATAAACCGTGCTAGTTTTTATACATTGTAAGAAAAGTGACTTTTAGCTTTTTTTACGACACGTTGTACCCAATAAGCCGATCATACCTAGCGCAAAAATTGCCATACTTTTAGGCTCAGGGATGTCAGCAGCTTGAGGGTCATCTACTATTGAGAAACTAACCATTGCAACTTCTTGACCATTTGCTGAGTTAGATCCACCACCTTGCCAGCGAATTTCTAATATGTCGCCAATAGAGGCTGCTGTAGAAGCAAAGCTAAATTCATTTAGCACCCAATCCGGGGAGCCTAATGTTGGTGATAATATGCTGGTTAATGATGTGTTTAGGCTTACGTTGTAGATTTCTACTAACGCACCGTTAGCATTACCACCCCGTACGCCTCCCCAGAAGCTTAATTGTCCTACCTGGCTAGCTTGAATCATCGTATTTAAAGTAAATTGTGCTGTGAGTAATTCATTGCCTTGGTCATCGTTCACTTCAATACCACCAGGTAGTGCAATTTGCGCTGTATTAATATCGCCATCGTGATCATAAGTGCTGCTCATGCTACGAACACCTGCGCCACTAGCACTATAAACCTCGAAGCCATTTCCGCTTGAGTCTGACCAGTTTACTGTGGCCGAATTCACTAAGCCATTGCTACCGCTACTAAAGTCTTCAAAGAAAATTAAGGTTGCCTGTGTGCTTGTGCTGACAATGATTAACGCAAGTAATACTGTTTTGAGCTGAGTTATGAAAGACATGTTATATGTTCTCCTAAATATGAACAAAGAAACTAAAGGTGTTTATATTGTGTGTAATATGTAAGAGCAAATAACAAGCCAGTAATTAAAAATATAGTAATTACAGTATGTTACTGATTGATTATAGGGTTTTTATTTAATGATAATATAATACTGAGGTGTCACCTTGAAAAATTAACTTTTAAGGGGTTGCTTTAGTTATTGTTTTTAAATGGTTTTTATACTTTTCATCTTCATTGTCTCTCTATCATTTAGTATATAAATGCGTTGCAAATTGAGAGTAATGAAATTATTTGGGATTAAGTTATACAGCACAGACGAGATAAGGTTATTTAATCTTTTAAATAACCTTTAAGAGCCAAGCCAACTATCACCTTTGGCTGACATTACAGTTTATGTATTTGCAGGAATGATATTTATCGTGGTAGTAAATGTTAATAATTAGTTAGGAATATATATCTAGGAATAATCGCTCTCAAAATAGAATGTTTTTCAACGCTTCTCTCAAAATAAGCGATGAATTGCCCCTGTTGTTTTCCTTTCTTGTAAGTTTGCATCTGGTGTAAATTTATCTTCTTGTATCTAATCTATTGTTTTTATTTATTTATTTATTATTTTCTTTGTGGGCTTCTTAATTATTACAAATGATAGTGTTATATATTGTATACAGTATGTAGTATTTATAGTATATTTTAGTCGGTGGTTTTTTGATCGATCTAATAACGTTGCATTTACAACATATTAACTGTCGACATGAAAACCATCCAAGACTAAAAACAAATAAAATAATAAATAGTGTGACTGATTAGGGTGTTTTTTGTTCGATACCTGTTATTAAGTTACCTCAAACTATGTTTTTAAAACATGTACAGGAGAATTCTATGTTCTTGCAATATAAAGCCCATTCACTAATGGCCTTAATGTTAACAGCATCAAGTACGGCTGCCTTAGCTGGTCAACTACCAACGTCAATAAATAAAAGTATCAACATGGCTAACCTACAGGTTAGTGAAGGTCATGTGTGTGGTACTGATAAAAACAAACAAGATTGGCAAGCGATACAACAAGAAAACCAATTACAACAAGAATTAAAATTAAAGAAAAAACTCACTACATCGATGCTTAAAATGTCTTCAATGGCTCAGCCGCAGGCACAAGCGCTTGCTGTGAATGGCAATGGTGTAGATGGCCGTTACTATATTCCAGTGGTTGTGCATGTTTATGGTGATCAATATAACTGTACTGATGAAAGTGCATATTGTTTAACAGAAAATAAAATTATTGATGGTCTTAATAAATCGAATGAAGATTTTTTAGGTACCAATACTCAAGATGGTCCTATCGCAGCAGAGTTTGCCGCAATACGAGATAACTTAAATATTGAGTTTGTTTTAGCGAAAAAGGATCCACAAGGCAATGCTACTAACGGTATTGTGCGTTATCCAGCAAAAGCAGGCTACGGCGATGGCTCTAAATTTGATAGTCAAATTGCTGCAGATTCTTGGGATAACTTTAAGTATATGAACATTTATCTGATGAATGATTTATATGACGATGGTACTACTAGCAGCTCTGGTGTTGCTTGGTATCCACAAATGAGTATGTCGGAAGCGGGTTTATCTCGTGTTGTATATAATGGTAATTTTTTAGGTACAAATACTGGCGAGAATTTCCGTTCAGTATTAACACATGAATTTGGTCATTGGTTAAACCTACCTCATACTTTTGATGGTGATGTTTGTTCTGTACATCAAGAAGCATTTTGTGAGTTAACAGGTGATAATAACTGTGACACACCACAAATGAGTAGTAGCATTTTACAAAATAATGCGCCGAACTGTGTTGGTGAAAGTACTAATACTGAAAACTTTATGCATTACTCTGATAACTATGCCATGTATACCCAAGGCCAAGTTAGCAGAATGACGGCAGCGTTACACGGCGATGCACGCTCAACGTTATGGAGCAATAGTAACCTTATTGCAGTTGGCTTAGAGCAATATACAAGTAATGTTCCACATAACTGGGATGGTACTGGTGTAGATGTAGCACCTACTGGTGAACTACTTAATGAGTTCACCAATCTTTCAGCAGTTAAGGGCGAAACTACAACTTTCGAAGTTAATTTACCTGCGGGCACTGAAGCTGCAGCTATCTATTTGAAGGGTTATAACCAAGATCCTGACATGTACGTAAGTAAAGGTGTGGCGCCTTCAAAAAATGGTGATACTTGGGTAGCGGATTATATTTCATTTAAATCTGCAGGTACGCCAGAATTAGTGACTGTTTCTTCACCTTCTTCAACACAACCTTACTTTGTCACGGTAGATGCATTTACCGATTATTCTAATGCAACATTGGAAATATTATCGGTTGATGATCCAAGTTTATGTGTGGGTTGTGAGCGTGTATTCCTAGCAGAAGAGACTAATTTATCAGCAACCAAAGGTGATGCAGACAAAAGCTATCAATTTGAAGTACCGGCAGATGCTAACCGTGTAGTCGCGGTGCTAGCCGGTGGTTATCAAGGCGATCCAGATATGTACGTTAGCGTAAATTCTGTGCCAACTACTGATGTGTCTGACTGTGCACCTTTTAGTGCGCCACGTTTAAGTGAGTTTTGTGATTTAGGTGCAGGCGGCGGTACGGTAAACGTTATTATTGACCCATTTTTAGATTACAGCGGTGCAACATTTAGGTTGTACTATGAGCGTAATATAGATACAGCAAACGGTTTACCTACTGCAGAAGCAAATGGTGCTTACAGCGGTGTTATCAATGAAGCTATCAGCTTTAGTAGTGCAGGTTCAGTTGATACTGATGGCAGTATTGTTGCTTATAGTTGGAACTTTGGTGATGGCGGCACAAGTGTAGAAGCGAACCCTAGCTATGTTTATGCGACTAATGGTACTTACACGGCAACATTAACCGTAACAGATAATGATAATAATCAATCATCAGATTCAAGCCTTGTTAATATTAGTGCAAGTAATATAGCGCCAGTAGTACAAATGAATGGACCTTTTGATGAATTTGTTAATACGCCTATTAGCTTTTCAAGTGTGGGCTCTATTGATAATGACGGTACGATAGAAAGTTATTACTGGAATTTTGGTGACGGTAATAGCAGCATTGAAGCTAACCCTAATCATACTTATCAAGCGGCAGGTACATATACTGTAGAGTTAACCGTAACTGATAACGACAATGCATTAAGTTCAAAGTCAACTACCGCAGTTATCAAACCTATTATTATTGATTATTGTGCAGTAACGGGTAATACCGGTTACGAGTGGATTGCCGGCGTTACAGTTGGCGGCGTATCACATAACAGCGCAAAAGAAGGTTATGCAGATTTTACCCACATTAATATGCCATTAACTGTTGGTAATAACGCTGTTAGTTTAACCGCAGGTGGTAGTTATTCTGAGCATTGGGCTATTTGGCTTGATACGAATAACAATGGTGCTTTTGAAACATCAGAAAAACTACTTACTGGCTTGTCTGGAAAAGGTACTGTGGTTGGTGATTTAGCTATAGATAACTCATTAGTTGGTCTAACAACACGTATGCGTGTAGTGATGAAATATGGTCGTACTCCTGATTCTGCTTGTGGTTCAATTGGTGATGGAGAAGCTGAAGACTATATGGTAACTATTGTTGATAGTGGCAATGTAGCACCGATTGCACAAGCAAATGGAGCATATGTTACTCAAAGTGGTAATGCTATTAACTTTGTTAGCTTAGGCTCTAAAGATATTGATGGTAATATTGTTAGTTACCTTTGGGAATTTGGTAATGGTGCACAAAGCACTGATGCTAATCCAAGTTATGTATACCCAGCAGCGGGTAACTTTACGGCTTCACTAACGGTAACTGATAACGATGGTGCGGCTCATACTGATACGGCCAATGTTACTATTGAGCCTAACGTACCGGGTATTGACAATGCTTGTTTAACTAAAGCAGCTATTACTGGTGGTGGATTAACTGCAGGGCAGGTGGAATGTTTAGGTAGTAGTAGTGCTATTTGGTTAAGTTTAGGTGATGTGTCATCTCATCAAACCGTAGCTATTACGACAGGTCACGGCCAAGGTAATGTAGATATTCTCTATAAAAATGGCGGCTGGCCGAGTGATAGCAGTTATGATGGTCAATCATTAGGTAATGGTTCAACCACAACATGTATGTCTTTAGCTGCAGGAAACGATTATTGGTCATACTTAAAAGTGACTGGTGGCGCAAGTGGCGCAGCAATACTTGTTGAATTTGATAGCGCAAGTTGTCAGTAATTTAGCAGTACTAATATAAAGCAAAGATAAGAAAAAATAGACAAAGGTCAGAGTAAACTTAAATAGTTTCTCTGACCTTTTTTTTGTTATTCATCTTATATTTAACCTGAATTCTGAGTAATGAGTATTTAACTTTTGTTTGAGAGTTCTTGCTGATATTTTATTTAACTGTATGCTAATGGTCAGAGGTCTGACCTTGGCGTCGGTGAATTATTAGAAAGAGTCTAGTTGAGCAATGAAGCAACAATCGCTATATATACAAGCTGAAAAATACAAGCTACATCTCCGTCATATTTCCAAAAAGTCAACGGGAATACCTGTTTTAATGATCCACGGAGTGATAGAAAATGGTCATATTTTTTACACTAATAAAGGCAAAGGCTTAGCTTGTTATTTAGCTGAACAAGGCTTTGATGTGTATGTTGCCGATCTACGAGGACGTGGAAAAAGTACACCAATAATAAGTGCCAATTCTGACTTTGGTCAATTTGAAGCTATTACTGAAGATATTCCAATGTTTCTGGATTACATAACTAAACAGACCAATAAAGCCATGCATGTGGTTTCGCATTCTTGGGGGGGCGTATTAATGGCGAGTTGTTTAGCTCGTTATCCAGAGCGTTTATCACAAGTGCTAACGAATACTTGTTTTGGTACCAAAAGAACGGTCAGTGTAAAAAGTGTCGAAAAGTTTTTAAAAGTGAATCTGTTTTGGAACAGCTTTGCCATAAAGCTAGCCAATAAAAGCGGTTTTTTAGATGCAAAAAGGTATGGTATTGGCTCAGACAATGAAACAAAAAAATCCCTTGTAGAAAGTGTTGCTTGGGTTAAAAAAGGGGCTTGGATAGATCCCCGTGATGGTTTTGATTACAGTGACGCGGCAGAGAATATTATATGGCCACCGTCATGGCATTTTACCGGTGTAAAAGACAACGTTTTAGGGCATGCGCAAGATGTAAAAGCTTTTATTGCCGAGTCACATAATCATCAAGCTAAATTTAATTTACTGTCAAAGAAAAATGGTCACGCTCTAGATTATGATCATATTAATATTCTGACACACGCGCAGGCTGTTAACGATCATTTCCCACTATTGGTTGAATGGCTGAAAACTCATCAATAACGTTAGATAACCTGAACTCTGGATAAGCAGCACTTACTCAATACTCCCTTTATTCCATTCTCAGCGTTAAAACGTCGATAAATAACCCGTTATTCATAAACGTTTTGTCTTGATAATCGAATAAATTGAAACATTGATAGCGTATATCGCTACTTCAACGTGTAACTTTCATTCTTAATAACCGTAAGCTTTTGTTTTTACGTAAACATCAAGTACTCATTATCCAGAGTTCAGGTTAAATATTCCTAGTGAGTGATAGGTTTAGCATCGGGTAATAATATTTACAGTTCAACTACTTTGCTAATATCAGTGAATAGCCATTTCTGTTAAGCCATGCTAAAGTTTTTGTTATATCAAAATTACCGTTTTGATCCCAGATAATGAAAGCTAAAACTTGTTCCACACCAATCAGCAGTAGGAAGTTCATGTTTAATTTTATAAATGGTTCTATTATGCGTCAGTTAGTTGCTGGCATCTCAGGCGCAGTCGCGCTTTTACTCATCATCACTTCATTTTTCGTTCTCTCAAATGTCAGTGATAACACTCGAAAACAAATCACTAGTTCAATTGAAGATATTGTTAAATTGCAGTCAGCAGAAGTACGTGGATTTTTTGAAGTAAAAGGGCAAATCGTGCACAGTGTTTTTGCCAGCCCACAAGTTATTGACTGGTTTTCTCGTTATAAAGATCGACTTTCAGATATTGATCACGATAAGCAGTATCAACAAGTTACTGAATATTTTAATTTCTTCTCAACAAAAGACTCAGCTATCAAGAGTGTCTTTTTTGGTAGTGAAAATACCCATGAGTATTTTGATTTAAATGGTCGTTATAACGATGCTGATTATTACACTAATAAAAGACCTTGGTGGACTAATGGCATCAACCAAGGGCAGATGTACGTTACTGACCCTGCAGTCGATAATAATGATGGTTCTATTTCTGCGACGGTCACAGGGCCATATTATTTACCAAATGGCAAACTTTTGGGCATTGGTGGTATCGATATTTTAATTTCGACTATAGGTAAAGACTTACTCTCTAAAATTAAGTACCAAGGTGAAGGTGAAGCCTTTTTAATGACAGATACAGGTAAGTTAGTGTTTTTCCCAGGCTTTAATTCGCGTTTTGCACCGGGTGACTTGATGAAAGACATCGATGTAAAGTTTGCAGATGCATCTGGTTTTACGCAATTACAGAGCCTAGCGTTAACAAATACTTCAGGTATGGGCAGTGTTCAATGGCAAGGTGAAGAATATGAAGTAGTTTTTAATCAGGTAAATAGTGATTTGCCTAAAATGAACTGGAAGTTAGGTTTTATGGTGCCAGAAAAGCTTATTTCTGATCCCGTGACCAAAGCTTTTTGGTCATCAAGCTTTATTGTATTTATTATCATAGGCTTAATAGCATTAGTGGTTTATTTGATGATTTTACCGCTAACGAAACGTATTACGCGTTTACAAGAAACCATGCATGATATTGCTGAAGGTGATGGTGACTTAACCAAGCGTATTGAGCCACTTAAAGATGATGAAATAGGTAAGTTAGTCAAAGAGTTCAATACTTTTATTGATAAAATTCAAGGCTTAGTGAAAGAAACTGTAGTGATTACAGCTGAAGTAGGGCAATCAACTAATACAGCATCAACGATTACTCGGCAAACTATCGACATTATTGAAGAGCAAAAACAAGAAATTGATATGGTCGCTACTTCAGCTAATGAATTGGCGCAAAATAGCAGTGAAATATCATATAACGCTAATTTATCGCAAGAATTGGCCAACAGTGCAGAAACTCAAGTTGCAGAAGGTGCATCTGTTGTTAACCAAGCGACTGCGGGCATAAATAAATTAGCTGAAAATGTTAGTTCAGCAGCTATTGTCGTTAATAAACTCAAGGAAGATAGCCAGAGTATTGGTGAGGTTCTAAATGTAATTCGCGGTATTGCTGAACAGACTAATTTATTAGCTTTAAACGCTGCGATTGAAGCGGCACGAGCGGGTGAGCAAGGGCGAGGTTTTGCTGTTGTTGCTGATGAAGTAAGAACATTGGCTTCACGGACACAAGAATCGACCTCGAGTATCGAAAAAATTATTGATGAATTACAAACCACAGCATCAAAAGCGGTGACGGTAATGGAAAGTAGCCGAACAGAAGCACAGTCTAGTGTTGAGCTTACTGAGCAAGTGCAGAGTGTTTTAACTGAAATCACTGGTGTTATCACTAGTATTCAGAACCAAACCCAAGAAATTGCTCAATCGGTTACCCAACAATCAACTGTGGCTGAAGAAGTATCAAAAAGCATCGAAAATGTTAGAGGCTTGACCGAAGATACGGTACAAGGCGCTGCAGAAATGAGTGACGGCTTGCATGGTTTACAAACCTATTCGGAGAACCTGACTACTGTGGTTAATCAATTTAAAGTTTAGTTAACCTGATTTGAATGGCTTTTAATCATTATTGTTTTTAATACCTTGAAAAAGCGTGCAGAGCCTAATCTACACGCTTTTTTTGTGAGCATATTTTATGGTTTAAACTATCTGTTTTGTTAACCGTTGAAATGTTGTGCTCGTTTTATCTTGCTCAGCACAAACACTCAATAAATCATCAATAAAATTATTTAACGCTCTGTACTCAATTGTTTTTACTTTTTCCTGTTGCGCAGGCGTTAACATTTGATAACTAGTAGCGGCGCCAAAATCACCAAAAATGATATTACCTTGGCTATTAAATAAGGTGTTGTGGGCATATAAATCACCGTGGCAGACTTTACTCTTATGCATGTGGTTAAATACATCTTGCATTTGTTGCACTATTTTAGAGATAAGCGAGATTGATAAGCTAAAGTCTTGTGGAAAAGTATCTCGGGTGCAGCTGTTAAAACATGGGGGTAAACCAAGGTTTTTGTAGGTTTCAGGAATCAAATTCATGATCAACGCTAGGTAATTTTTTTGTTTAACTTGCGCTAAATATTGTACTAAATTTGGGTGGTTTTCTACTTGCAAACACGCTTGTAACTCATCTTCAGGGTAACCATCGCTAGTTACTTCGCCTTTAAATATTTTTACAGCTATCTCATTTGGAAATTGTGATTGTTTGCTATTCCAATGGGCTTTTGAAATAACACCAGAAGCGCCTTGGCCAAGAACATTTTCTAAAGTGTAACTACTTGAAGATACCTTAGGTACAGATTTAGCCTTGTTTTCAGCATCTATTTTTACTTTAGAAAACGGGTTGCCGGCAAAAGCAATCCAAGCCAAATTTGGTAGGTTTAATAACTGTTCAGGGCATTCACTTAAGTTATTTGCTGAAATTCGTATGAGTTCAAGGTTATGCGCTTGTGCTAATGTTTGAGGTAATTTAGTTAAACGGTTGCCGGCTAAGGCTAGTTTCTGCAATCTAGGTCGCTCACCTAAGGAATTGGGTAATGATTCTATTTGATTATCCGTTAGAATTAACCATCGTAACTGAGCAGGTAGGGAACTTTCAGCTACTTGTGTTATCTGGTTTGATTTAAAACCAACCATTTCTAAATGAGGTAACTTTCCTAACACCTCGGGTAGATGAGTAAACTTATTCTGAGAGGCAAAAATTATTTTTAGTTTTGTCAGCTGCACTAATTCTTCAGGTAATGACGATAAAGCATTACTAGACAAATCTAAGATTTCTAAGCTGTCAGCGAGCGTTAAAATCTCTTGTGGGAATGTGGTTAAGTTTTCAGATAATTTTAATTGGCTAATACCAGCGAGTTCACCAGATTTGAGCTGAGCTAGAGTGTGCAAAATGAAGGTCCGTATAAGTATTGAAAAACGGCGTTAGTGTACTGGAATTTATATGATAATGCTTTAACGTGCAGAAACTTGTTGATGGCATTACTGGACATTAAGTAAAAAATACCTAGGGGCTGTTGATCTTTTGAGATTAGTTTTGTAGCGAATCATTGGGGATTTATACAAGACAGAGGCTTTGTCATGTGGTTGTTCCACATAAAAAGGCAATAACGCAGTAAAAATGTCCAACAAACGCTGTCCGAAGGATTCGGCTAAAACGCTTTTATCTCGAACAACACTTAACCCTGAAAGAGCAACAGCCCTAGATTCATTGCTGAACGAGGTGCAAAAGTGTGGGGAGTTAATTAGTCGCCTCATACCAAAAAGGTTTCCACTTCCGTGTGAGAAAGGCTACTAACTATTTACAACATGTATCCTTACTTTTTCCAAACACCAGCAACACCTGGTTCTTCACCTTTAGTCCACCAACCTGCAGTATACGTTTCGTTATTATGTGAAACTTTATCGCCGCCGTTGTAAACTAAATCTGCCCGCCATGCCCGAACTGTACCATCATCAGGAATTACTTCTGACCAAGCAGCGCTTTGATCAGGCCGCTCGCCTTTAGTCCACCAGTTGGCTTTGTAAGTTACGTCATTGTAAACAACAGTATCGCCAGTATTATAGATTTTACTGCTGTCCCAAGTATCCGTTCCGCCCGTTGTTTTGTTCGTTACTGTTACCGTGAAGCTTTGTGAAGTAACGGCAATACCATCACTAACATCTACACTTACCGCATAGTTTGTATCGGCAGTAACATCCCCAGCAGTTAAGCTTACATTGGCACCTGAGCCTACAAGTGTTAAACCTGTAGGTACTTGCCAAGTGTAAGTTAATGTATCGTTATCAGCATCGCTTGCAGAAACAGCGATGTTCACTTGCATTGCTTCTTCAACACTAACATCACTTATAACGTTAACAATAGGTGCGGAATTGCCGGTACTTGGCGCAACAACAGTTAATGTTGTTGATTTACTAACACTGGCTTTACCGTCGGAAACGGTTAGCGTTAATACATAGTTAGTATTTTGTGTCACAGTAGTTGCGGTAATATCAATAGCAGCGGCATTAGTTGCCCCCGTTGTTAAGGCGCTATCAACTGTCCAGCTGTAAGTAAGTGCGTCATTATCAGCATCAGTCGCCGTTGCTGAGATATTGATCATTTGCGCTGAATCTACTGAAAAATTGCTGGCTAATGAAATGACAGGTTTTTTGTTAATTGGACCAACACTACCACCTAAACCTTCATGCATTGCATTAAGGATATCGCCATTATCAGCATCTATTTCCCAAGCAAATAAACCGCCTAAACCACTGGCTTTGACATAGTGGCCTTTGGCCATAACAGAACGAGGACTATCATAAGTAACTAAAGTACCTGATTGTCTATTCCATACATAAGCAGCATCAGCCATTTCATCATAGCCCACTTCAAAACCATTTACGCCAGTACCAGCAGCGCCAACCATATGTTGGGCTAAGCCTTTGTAATCAATAATACCCGCTTCCCAAACACCTTGTGCTGTAGTGCCGGTAAGTTTACCTGTACCGTCGGCTGTCATTGGGTTATCTAAAATAGTTGTGTTTGCTGGTAATACACCTTCCCAACCACGACCATACATTGCTGTACCAACAACAATTTGTTTTGCTGCGACACCTTGTGCAAGTAACAAGTCTACTGCATTGGTGAGGGTATAAGCAGGACCTTTACGTGGTTCGCCGTTATCATCTAAGCCAGTGCCATTACATTCATCAATACTTATATGGCTACCACAATTTAAACCAGTTTGATGACCAGTAACGTTGTTCCAACCACCAAAGAAGTCATAAGTCATCGCGAAAATGTAGTCCATAAATTGTGCCGCTGCAGCATAATCTACGTCTTCAATTTTGTCATAACCTGAGCCGATTGCTGAGGTTAATTCATAGGTACGACCGGTTTCAGCTTCTAATTCGTTTAACATGGTACGCAGCTCTTGCATCAAAGCAACATAAGCTGGGCCATCATTAATAGGGTCACCTAGCGTTGGTGAAGCGCCGCTGCCGCCTGGGAATTCCCAGTCAATATCAACGCCGTCGTAGAATTTCCATGTTTTCAGGAATTTCTTCATCGACGCGACAAAAGTATCTCGGTTAGCCTTTTGAGTAAAACCGTAGAAAGGGTCTGATAATGTCCAGCCTCCAACAGAAGGAAGTATTTTTAAATCAGGGTTTCGTTGTTTTAATGCCATTAACTGCGCATAAGTACCACGGATAGGATCATTTGAATCAATACCGGGTAAGGCTTTTTGCACGGCAGCCCAAGGGTCATGAATAACTACTTCATAATCTGCTGAGCCAGCACAGGCTTTTTCTAATGCGCGCCAGCTATTGCCATTTTCAATTTCTTTTAATGATTCATTAGCACCACAAATTGGAATGAAACCATACAATAAATGCGTTAAGTTATCGGCAGGTATTTGGCTTACATCATAACCACGGCCATAAATCCCCCACTCAACAAAATATGCACCAACCACATTATCAATTTGTGTGGGATAAGTACCATTATTTGGATCTATGTTCATGGCAAGTGGCGCCAAATGGCCACCATCTGTATCAGCGATAACAATTTCTTTTTGTGCGCTAGTTGCACACACTGTGCCTTCACACAACGCGATAGTCATTTGATGACGACCAGATTGATCATAAGGAAAATTAATTACACCGCTTTTTGTGCCAGTAGCAAAAGTGCCGGAATTTACCATAATATTGTCGAAATATACTTTGTAGTTATCGCCCCCAGAGCCACTCCATGAATTCCATTTAATAGAGATATCAACTTGCTCTTTTGCTTTCACGATATCTTTATAAGAGCCTTGACCCTCTAAATTTACCTCTACAAAAGAGTAGTTTTGCGGTGTCCAGTCAATGCTGGGTGCTGCAGGTGCTGCCGCAGCGTGTTGTGATGATAGTGCAGCACTTATTGCGCACATGGTGAGTAGTCTTTTATTCATAATGTCCTCTTATTATAATATTGCTGTTTTATACCGATGGCATTTTCAGCTTTGATGTGTGGGTATTCTTATTGTTCGTTTTCTTAGCGTTTTAGAGCTTTTGCCAAACGTTACTGACATCAGGTTGTTCACCTTTAGTCCACCATTTAGCTTGATAATTAATTTGTTGATAACTTACGATGGCACCTTGTGAATACTCGTTCTGAGCATGCCAAATTGCCGTGCCACCATCGTTAGGTGATTCGAGCTGCCAAGCATTACTGTTATCTGGGGCTTGGTTTTTGTTCCACCATTTGGCTGAGTAAACCTTGTTTTCATAGCTTACTTTATCGTTAGCCGAATAAGCGGTAGTGCTACTCCATAACGGCACTGTAGGGTCTACCACACTGTTTTTTACCGTGACAGTAAAGTGCTTGCTGGTAATTAACATACCGTCTGACACTGCAACACTGAGGTTGAAATCAGTATCGGTTTCAACCATAGGAGCAGTAATTGTGATATTGGCGTCATCTCCTGTGTAAGAGATTTCATTCGATATATGCCAAGTGAAGGATAAATTAGTTTGCTCATCATCAAAGGCATGCACATGAATAGCTTGTGTAGCAGATTCGGTAATAATAATATTGGCGATGTCATGGACTATTGGCGCAGTATTTATCGGCGCTTCCTGAATAGAAAGTACAAAAGTATGTTCCTTATCAGCAATATAGGTGATATTACTAAGTAGGCTTTCTGAATCAAAAGCAATATCACCCTGTGGATTTTGTACACCAATATTGAGTAAGTGGCTGTAATCGAGATTTAATGATTGAGCAAAATCACTTGGCCAAGTTGTTTGATTTAATTCAGTTATGGCGAGTTGTTGGTTTATTAACTCCTGACCTGAAGCATCGAATAACCGCAAACTAACGGTTTCTCCAACATTTGCTGTTTGCCCCTGTTTTAAGAAGAAGCCAGCGTCAAACCAGATGTCAGGCTGAACGTTATCTCGTACTATGGAAATATCACTACAGTTATAAAACCCTTCTCCTGCCACGTCATCACGCTGCCAACGGCTATATAAAACAGCCTCACCAACTCTATCTGCTGGTATGTTGACTTCCATTTGATAAAAACGCCTTTCATCGGCATCTTTAATAAAGTCGATATTGGCGTGTGACTGTACCAAAGTGATATCAGACCAAGTTAGTGGCATAGTGCTGCCGTCATAACTTGCATTACTCAAATAAAATTGCCAAAAGCTTGGGTTATGTGGCGTGGTTGCTAGAAACTTTATGTTGATATCGCCATTAGCATTAGGTACTACTTCACTACGCTGCCAGTGAGGTGACGGTAGGTTCATGCCTTTTTTCTTGTCATCACCACCTGCACACAAAGTGCCGTCAGGTATATTGGCTTTTACGGCAACTAAATTAGTAAAGTCACGGGTATTTACCGCAAATTCATGCAGTTGTACAAATTGAAAGTGACCAGAGCTTAAGTATGCGGCACGACATGCGGCATTGGGGATATTTGAACCATCTTCTGGCCACCAATAGCCTTGCTGTAATTCACAAATTGCTTGGCGAGCCATTGGACTGAACATATATCCGTGGGCAGAAACTTGAGTGCTGGTGGTAGATAAAGCACTAGTTAGTGCTAGCCCCATAGCAACAGAGGTAATTTTTAGATGATTTTTAGACATAGCTTTCTCCTAGCGATAAATACCTAAGTATTTATCGCTACTTATTTTGTTAAATTATTTGAATTTACTGCTTCGTTTATAAGGGGCTATAAATTACAGACATTGTCCCAGTCGCTCCCGCCAGGCTCAGAGTTAGTCCACCATTTTGCTTTGAAAACAGCGTTGTTGTGTACAACCATATCGCCTTGATTGGCATGGCTAGAGTTACCTTGCCAATCTTTTTGAGGGAACTCTGGATAAATCGATAAGGTAGCAACATCAATACCGTCACATGTTGTGTCGTTTCCGCCGCCGCCATCACCGCCACCACCAGAAGTTGCTTCCGGTAAATTTGGGTATTCGGCTTTGAAGGCAAATACTTTCCCGTCTTTCTCAATAGTGAAGTTAACCGGACCACTAATTGGCATGTAATACATTACTTGAGCATTCACCGTTTGACCTGGATTAAATGACTCTGTTACGCCGCCCCATTCATTGGTTAAGGTGATTGAAAAACGATGGAAATCATTTTCAAAACCACCAATATTATTGCCGGCGCTATTTGAGGCGTTGTGATCTATAGCCATTTTGAGTTTCTTGGTCGCATTCCAGTTCGACTTGAATATTGCTGACGTTGATACCGGTACATCAAATGATATTTTAGCGCCTGAAAAATCAATGGCTGAGTTGTTAGTAAAGGCAAAAGTTGGACTAATAGGGTAGTTATCATCTCCCGCTGGGAAGTCTTTAGCGATAAAACTAACATCAACCATTTCTGCAGGTTTAACAAACGTCTTGTTCCCTTTATCAATACTATAAGGAGTACCACTTTGATTAAATTTATCATAGGCGATTGTAGTCATCGTTGAGCCCATAAAATACTCACCCTTGGCTGCGTCGTAATCAAAATCACCGGCAAGTTCCCAGAACATAACACCACCTAAACCATTGTTGATAACGTAATCAACTTTAGTCGCCATAGACTCTTCATCTTCAGTAGAAATAAAGACTTTCTTAGCATCATTCCATAGCCAAGGTGCGATGGCAGCGCTGTCATAATGACGGGTATAAATACCCGTTAGTACATCACTAGCATCATTTATTGGGTCTAGACCGTAAGCGGCGGCATAGCTACCAACAATACCTTTCTCTAAGTTTTTAACATGCCATAATGGGTTTGAACCAGCGGGGACTTCGCGATCATTTTCAGTATCGTGCCAAAGGTTATCGATACCGATAGCACCATTGCCACACTTGTTTTTATCGCCTTTACCTGTACCTTTTGGGCAGTTAGCTTGATCAGGAAAAGCCGCTTGACCCCATAAACCATTGGTGCCGCCCGTAACATCTTTGAAACCTCGAGTGTAATAAGGAATACCAATATTAATCCGACCAGCTGATAACCCCCCGCGGAAGTATTTAACCGCCCAGTCGGTATTTAAATAGCCAATACCTTCAAATTCTTTAGTGCTGTAAACATCCCATGCGGCAAGCTCAGAATCTAGACCTGTGTCAAAGAGGGAGGCATTGTGACCAACGTGTGAATTCCATGCGCCGTGCAAGTCATATGACATAATATTTACGTAATCAAGATACTGTGTAGCTTGGAAGGTTTCCATACCACGCAATAAATAGCCTGATGATGGTGAAGCTATGGTAAGTAAGTAATGTTTTCCGGCGGCTTCACCGGCAATATCGAGACTTTCACGTAGTGATTTCATCAATACTTGATAAGAAGCATTGAGGTGTGCTCGACGAGCATTTGAAAAAACGAAATCATCTGGATGACCAGAATCAGCCATAGATGATGGATATTCGTAATCTATATCAACGCCATCAAAACCGTATTTTTCGATAAACTCAACTGCGCTGGCGGTAAAGGCGGTAATACCAGCATGATTTACACTGCCATCAGCATTGGTGGTTAACGTATAAAAACCACCATCTGCTACGCGGCCGTTATCATCGAAGTGGCCACCTGTTTCAGCCCAACCACCAACAGAAACTAATGTTTTTACGTTAGGGTGTAACTTTTTATATTTATTGAGTAAGTTGAAGTGGCCCTTGTATGGCAAGTTAGGATCTAGCTCCGCGCCAGAAACTCCGGGCCATTCCATATTGGTAGCAGGGTTGTTTGGTGAATTTGGATCACCAATTGATACTTTATGATTAGCGTCTACATGAGCAAAAGCGTAGTTGATATGGGTGACTTTGTCCCAAGGAATATCATTGACTAAATAACTTGGTTGCTCATTTGACCCATTACGCCAACTGGTGAAATAACCAATAACACGACGAGGGTGGTCTGCGCCCATCAACTCACGACCATCTTGATCGTAAATTGTACAATATGGAGTATTTACGCCTGGTGTTTGGTATAAACCTTCTGGTCGACAAGCATCAGCATCATTATCGGTTTGTCCGTCAGTAACTACTGCAAAGTTAATTGCATTACTTAAGGAGATAGCACCTTTGTCATCGGTTGCTTCAACAGTAAAAGTTTGCTGCCCTAAAGATGTTGCTGTCCAGACGAAGCTACCGGAAGTGGTATTAATCGTATTTACCACCACACCATTTTCAAGTAATGATAATTGTGTGACTTGCCCATCGATGTCAGTGCCTGAATATTCAAAGGTAATCTCATCACCAATAACTATTTTGCTAGGTAAGCTTGCCATAAGTGTTGCCGTGGGCGCTTTATTTGTCGGCGGAGTATCTTTTTCCGTCACGGTTAAGGCATTACTTTCAGTATTAGTTTGTGCACCTTTATCATCAAAAGCGATGGCTTTTACCATATGGCTCCCTAGGGTCGCCGACCAAGTAAATTCATAAGGTGAATTGGTCAATGTGGTTAACTTTACATCACCTAAATACAGCTCAACTTTTGCCACGCTACCATCTTCATCGGCAGCACCTATAGAAAAGACAACGCTGTCATTTTCGGTGAAAGAACTATTTTTTGCCGGTGAGATGATAGCCACCGTCGGTGGAATGTTATCAGCGATACCGCCATCACAGGTCCCGAGGTTTTGCCATTCTTGCCATTGCCCTGAATGCGTAACTGGGTTGGTTTTGTTCCACCAGTTCGATTTAAAGGCTTGGTCAGCTGTTTGTACCATTTGGCCGGCAACTGATACTTGGCCAGTTTGCCATTGAGGTAAATCAGTACAGTCGTATGTGGTCGCGTAAACAGAGTTACTGAGTAAAGCTACAGATATTGCCCCTAATTGGAAGGCATTATTTATTAATTTTATGTTATTCATATCAATCCTTTTACATTTTTTTAACATTGCAGTGGTTACGCCTTTTAAAGCTAACACATAAAAAACAAAGGTCAATCTGTCGCCATTTGCCTACAAAAAATATACTGGTCAATATTTGCCCATGTTTTATCTTTTAAAATCAGTGCTTTGCTTTATTTAAATTAACGACAGTAAATAGTCACAATTAATGTCACATTGTTATGTTAAGGGCGGTGTTAATGGTTTGTTAATTTCTTATAGGTTGTTGCTAAATAAGGAATGTAGGTTGAAAAAACATTAAGATCAGAATTCGATATAAGATATACCCAATAGTTATATAAAAGGTTTTTATTTGCAGTAATGAATGCCAAAAGTTTGAATGAAATTAGAAGTTTAGCGATGATTATTTAGAGTTTTTATACTAATTTTTAGTGGTGACAATACAGTAAATTAATTGATTCACCCTTGTTATGAGGAATAATACCAATTCAATTAAGTTTGTGATCTTGTTGTGCGAAGGAAAAATAAATCAAGGTAAGGCGCTCGATTGAGTAATAGCTGGCTATTGGAATTGAGAGCAACGAATTCTTGGGTATGTTAACCAGCACAAGTGGGCAATAATTTAATGGAATTGGTATAAGTAAAACTGATAAATATTGGGGGATAGTAAAGATGATTAGAAAGTTTACAGCGGTTAGGTAGGGTCTTTGTTGAATGACTGAGTTCAAGGGGGAATGACTAAATTCAAGGGGAATGAGTCAGTGTTATCAAACAGCCATACGAACTGACCTTTATTGATATTTAGGGTGTAACTCTAAATAATCACACCAAATACTAAAATGAGTATGATTAAAGCGGATGTCGGTTGCGACATACCATCTCGACGACTCTATCGCTTTAAGACGAAATAGTACTTTATGCCCATCGATGGCGACATGGCAAATTAAATTTTCCATGGTGTCATTACTGACTTGAACTTCAGCAAAACCTTTAATATTACGTTGATGTTTTACCTTTATTTTAGGCATGGCTAGTGCGCTAGTGGTGAATAAAAACAGAAGAAAAAAAATAAAGCTTTTACTGAACATAATGCTATTTTTTGATGTTATTTAGAAAATAATATTTAGTTTAGCATTGAAAGCTAATTAAGTGTCTCCATAACTTATAACAACGCAGTAATTTCATGATTGTTATATCGAACCGATATAATAAATAGTTCAATTACAACATTATAAAAATATGCTCTATAGAAGCATTAACAAGAGATAATATCATGGCTAATTTTGTAGCAATTAAAGCAGACAAACATCAAAAACTTAAGATTTCACAAAAACGAAATTTAGCACATATTGCTAACCAACATATAATCACTATAACAGCAGCTGAATATGCACAAGCTTCAGCAAGCTTCCCTGTAGTATTAGTAAAAAACCCTGATTCACCGCGTTACCGTAGTGTTGCTATGTTAGGTTTAGAAGCAGGTGAAAACTTATTTTATAATGATGAAAAATGGTTAGGTTTATCTGTACCACAAAGTGTTGGCATGGCTCCGTTTGCTCTTGGTTTGGATCCTGATAAAGAAAATACGCTAACAGCTTGTGTTGATGTGGATAGTGAATTTGTTGGTGAAGATAAAGATTTAGCTTTATTTGAAGCAGAAGGAAAAGAGTCTGAAATACTAACTAACGTACAAAACTCACTTGGTCGTTTATACGAAAATGAAAAAATGACTGAGAACTTCATCAAAGAACTAGAAGAAAACGATTTATTACAAGAGCTTGAGTTAAAAGTTGACTTAAGTAATGGCGAAAAGAAAAAGCTTACAGGCCTTTTCACTGTGAATGAAGATAAAGTGAAAGCATTAGCTGATGATAAAGTTTTAGATTTCCATAAACGTGGTTTATTTGTGCCAATTTATGCAATGTTAGGCTCTTTAGGTCAAATTAATCGTTTAGTACAACTTCGTAATCTTACGGGTACTGCTCAAATTTCAGGTATTCAAATAGCACCTTTAGCTAAAGAAGAAGCACAAGCAGAATCTGCTGAGAGTTAATTCAATTTTTTGCTAACTGTATAAAATATTAATATAAAGGGGGCTTTCAGCCCCCTTTTTTGTTCTTATTTGTTAAAAAAAGTTACTTTATATGTTCCTGTGATGGTACTCCTGTGGTAATTTACAGGTAGTAGTGATTTATAATAATGAGAATAATATGGTCGACAAAAGTAAACTTTCTAAGGAAGTTGAAGAGCAAATACAAAGCTTAGCAAGTGATGTTTACATTCAGGTAGAAGATAAGCTAACGAGCTTGATAACAGCTGCAGTTAAAGCTCAAATTAGCCAAAACAACGATCAGCAGAGTAAAGGTCCATCTGAAACAGAGCAAGCTTTAGCTAATGAAGTAAGCCAACTCAAGCAAGCAATTGTTGAGAAGCAAACTGATGTTGATGTTTCTAAGCAAAACTTTCAAGTAGAACTCACGCAAAACACCATTAATTATACTGAAACTATCGAGAATTTAGAGAAAGAAGTCGCTAATTTAAAGCAACAGAAAACCCTGCAGCAGGATGAAAAGCATAGTAGTGATAATAAATTAGAAGAAAAGCTACTTGAAACAGAACAAAAGCTGAATGACAAAAATCAAGAAGTTGACGGCTTAAATGGTCGTATCATGGTGTTGACAGAGCAAGAGCAAAGTTTAACTACACAATTAAGTCAATCTAAAGAACAAGCCAAGTCAGTGTCAGCACAACAAGCTAATTCACTTGATGAAGCGATAAAAAAAGCTACCGCTTCAGCAAAACAAGAAACTGATGTCTTTGCAGAAAAACTGCAACATGCTAATAATGAAATTGCGCAAATAAAATCAGAAGCTCAGCAAAGTGGTGATAAAGCCACACAGGAATTACAACAAAAAATTAATGCGCTGACCGAACAAATTAAACAAGAGCAAGATAGTAAGTCTGAATTACAGCAACAGTTAAGTGCCTCACAAAAAACAATTGATACAGAGCAAGATAAAAACAAAGAGGTAGGTCAGGCAAGTCAAGGTTATCAAGAGCAGATTGCTAAGTTAACTGAGCAAGCGGGACAAGCGAGCCAGGCGCATCAAGAACAACTTGCTAAACTAGCTGAGCAAGCAGAGAAAAATAATAAAGAGGCTCAAGAGAAAGCAAGTCAATTAGCAGAGCAAACAAATAAGGCGCATCAAGAGCAACTTGCCAAATTAGCAGAGCAAGCTGCTAATGATAAGCAACAACAGCTTGATGAAATTAAGTTAATTAATGAAACTAATGAGCAAGCAAAACAGTTACAAGGAACCGCACAGCAAGCGATTATTGAGTTAGAGAAAAACAAAGAAGAGCTCATGAAGCAAATTGAAACTGAGCAAAATGATATAGAGCTTTATAAGCAAGAAGTTGCCGTGTTAACCGAGCAAGTTAAAGTTGCTCAAGAAGGGCAAGAAAATATTTTACAACGTTTCAATGCTAATCGTGAAAAACAAGAAATAGAAAATAATAAAGTCAGAGAAACGATCAAATTTCTTCGCGATGAAAATCATGAGCTGATGAGTTCTACCAGTGAAAAGGATAGTGAGTATACTCAGAAAGTAAATGAGTTAGAGCATAAGTTAACTGAGTATCGTTTGAAGTTTGAATATGCGCAGAAACAATTAGCTAATTAGGTTCAACCAGCTCAATATGTTGCGATATCTGTACAAGTGAACCACAAAAAAGCCAAGCTTATTCGCATTTTGAATAAGCTTGGGTATAATCCAGTTAATTATCTCAACTGAGTATATACCTAAGTGGCTCTTCATCTCCCTTTTGCCAAGTTAAGTCATTGGCAGCAAATTGCTTTTTCAGCCGCTTTACTTGAGCGCATGATTCCAAATTACCAAATGTTTAGTGAGGCTACTGAATTTGGTGATGCTAAAGTATTGCGTAATCAATTAGACATTATCTGGCAATGGCTTGATAACAGTAATACGTTAAAAATAAATACTGAAGCCCAATTGCTTAAGTTAGAGCCACAAACCCCTGACCCAGAAGCATTTGACTCTTTTGGTGTATTTCCTGCGCTTGATACTTGTATGGCATTAACGGCCTTATGGCAATTAATGCAAATTAAGCCGGCAAAAAAAGGCAAAGTATCTGAGTTAGATTTTGATGATATTAAAAGCATTAGTCGTTTATCCCATAACAGTGTTAGTTATTATGTAGAGTTGCTGCTGCTCGATGAAATGGATACTGCAACGGAAGTTGAGGATGCAGAATTTTCCATCACAGCTGAGCAAATCAACGAACACCCACTGATGCAATGGGAAAAAGATACTCAAAATGAACTGTTTGATTTTCTGAAGTTTGCTGCTGACGATAAACGCACCTGTAAACTAGTTAAGAAAATGAGCTTGTCTGAAGGTTTATCAAATTTAGGTATAGAGATTTCTTAGTTAAGTAATTCGTTAACGCCTCAAAGAATATCGTCGCGCATAACCTTAAACTTCTAACATAACCTTCAAATATTAATTTTAATCTTAATACAGGATACCAATATGAAATTATTCAGTTGTACCTTATTTTCAATAACTTTGCTCTTAGCTAGCCTAACTCCTGTGCAGGCCAATAGTATTGTTGATAAAAACAACAAAGTAGAACAAGCCATTGCTAAAGCAATGAGTACCTTTCAAGTGCCAGGTGTTGCTGTTGCCATTGTTAAGGATAACAAGGTAGTAATGAGCAAGGGTTTTGGTGTTATTGAGCATGGTAAATCAGCGAAAGTAACCGCAGATACTTTATTTGGTATTGCTTCTAATACCAAAGCAATGACGGCAGCGATACTAGCTGGCTTGGTTGATGAGGGTAAATTAACTTGGCACACTAAGGTAATTGATATTATCCCTGAATTTCAAATGCCTAATGCTTATGTTACGCGTGAGTTTACGGTTACTGATTTGTTAGCACATAACTCAGGTTTAGGACTGGGTGCGGGTGACTTGATGATTTGGCCGCATACTAGCTTAACAAATGCTGACATAATTAAGGGTTTAAAGTATTTGCCAGAAGTCTCTAGTTTTCGCAGTGAATTTGCTTATGATAATTTAATGTACATTATTGCTGGTGAAGTGATTACTCGTGTTACTGGTCAACCTTGGGCAGAGGTTATTCAACAGCGGATTTTCAATCCCCTAGGTATGAAAAATACCCGTGCTACCTTTTCCCTTATTGATAAACAGAATAAAAATGTTGCCAGAGCACATGTGCCACTTAAGGGGAGCTTAAATGTGGTTGGTGGTAATTTCTTAGAGAAATTCTCATCAGCAGGCTCTGTTGCTTCAAGTGTTAATGACATGAGCTTTTGGTTATTAGCCCAACTTAACCAAGGCGCGTATGGCAAAATCCTTGATGACGAGAATGCAGATGACAATGCACCACGGTTATTTTCAGTCAAGCAAAGTCGAGCTATGTGGCAGGCTCGTACCATATTATCTGTTTCAGACAAGGCAACCCAACAAGATAAAACCCATTTTTCAGCTTATGGTTTAGGCTGGTTTATGAAAGATTACCATGGTGTGAAGCTTATTCATCACAGTGGTGGCATTTTAGGCATGGTCTCTAAAGTAGTGTTAGTACCAGAAGAAGATCTGGCTATGGTCATTTTAACTAATCAGCAATCGGGTTATGCCTTCAACGCTATCTACTTACAAATATTAAATGAATACCTTGAATTACCTGAAAAAGATTGGATTGCTTATTATCAGAAAAAACAGCAAAAAAGTACCGATAAAGAACAGCAGCGATTAGCAAAAATGGCCGAATCCGTTAATAAAAATTCGGCGCATTCATTGGTATTACGTGACTATGCACAAACCTATGTTGATAATTGGTATGGTGAAATAAATATTAGTTACAAAAACAATAAGCTACATATGCAGTTTAGTAATACTGCAGATCTAAAAGGTACATTAGAACATTATCAGCATAATACTTTTATTGTTCGCTGGGATGACCGAACTCTTGAAGCTGACGCCTTTGTTAATTTCAATTTAAATGAAAACGGTGATATTAACTACGCTACGATGAAAGCCGTATCACGTGCCACTGATTTTAGTTTTGATTTTCATGATTTAAGATTAGTACCTAAAACTAACTAACTCGTTTGTTTAGTTTATGGAAGAAAAAAGGAGTGCAATTGAGCACTCTTTTTTTGTACATAATTGACTGATAACAAGCATGCTAATACCAATTCCATTAAGTTTGTGATCTTATTGTGCGAAGGAAAAATAAATCAAGGTAAGGCGCTCGATTGAGCAATAGCTGGCTATTGGAATTGAGAGCAACGAATTCTTGGGGTATTTTAACCAGCACAAGTGGGCAATAATTTAATGGAATTG